>Ga0209211_10008610_pt1 | contig 13883 bp, 9 predicted proteins | sample RifGroA2_FD_183992 | JGI IMG/M metagenome (GOLD analysis project Ga0209211, IMG submission 183992) | Groundwater microbial communities from Rifle, Colorado, USA - Groundwater A2 (SPAdes) (version 2) | ecosystem: Environmental > Aquatic > Deep subsurface > Groundwater | place: Rifle, Colorado...
CGTACGCCGTTCCGGTAGACCTTGCCCACCGAGTAGGTCGACAACAATCTATTTATCTGCTGGATCGACTCTCCCAGGAGGTTGGCGACCCTCTGCTTGTCGGCGAATTCATAACCGTCCTCGGCAAAGTCCAGCTCGAGTTCAAGAAGTCCCATGGTTTGCACGAGCCGATCGCGAACCTCAACCACTTTAGTAGACAAAAGTCCTTCCAGCTGGGCGAGCGAGGCCTGGTGTGCTTTGTCTGACCGGGATCTTATCAGGTCTGCTACCGCCTCTGCCTGAACAAGGTCAAGTCGGCCGTTCAGAAAAGCTCGCTTGGTAAATTCGCCTGGTTCCGCCAGCCGAGCACCAAATCGGATTAAAGACTCTAATATCCTTTTCGTCACATAGTAGCCGCCGTGGCAGCTGATTTCCACGGTGTCCTCGCCGGTGTACGAATGGGGGTTTCTGAACACAAGCGCCACAACGTAGTCGAGGATTGTCCCCCTTTCGTCCCGAAAGCCTCCGTAATGAGCCGTGTGTGACAACGACTCTTTGAGCGGTTGTCTGCCCCGGAAACCCCGGTCCGTCACCTCGGTTGCCTTTTCTCCGCTGATACGAATCACACAAATCCCACCCTCGCCCGGTGGCGTCGCAATTGCTGCAACGGTATCAACTTCGTGGACCAACGACACGCTTCGTCCCTCGGCTGGTTGAAAGAAGGAATCCAATGTACAAAATCACCAACCGATTTACAAACCGCGCTCATAAACAAAAAAGCCCCGTCGTGATCCGACGGGGCTCTGGTTTCCCAACCACTCGCTTTTATTTCTTCAACCTCGGAAGGTCTTTGCCCAGCTTCGCGAAAATTCCCCCGGCACTTTTTTTCTTCGGCTCAACTTTTCGCAGCGGCTCGTCGTCCGACTGGCGATTAATCATCACCTGCTGGCCGATCGACAGAATGTTAAACACAAAATAATACAAATTCAGACCCGACGGGAAACTGTTAAACAGCAGGGTCATCATGATCGGCATCATCCAAATCATTGCCTTCTGCCGAGGATCCTTCACCGTCATTTTCTGTTGGATGAACATCGTGATGCCCATCGCCAGCGCAAGACCGCTCACATCGCGGACACCAAAGAACGGGATCTCAAACGGCAGCGTGAAAATCGTATCGGGAATAGACAGGTCTGTAATCCACCAGACAAAATCGGCTTGTCGTAATTCTATGGTCGCACGGAAGACGTTGTAGAGAGCGATAAGAATTGGAAACTGCAGCAACAGCGGCAGGCATCCGCCGGCGGGATTGACCCCGTATTCCTTGTACAGGTTCAACACCTGTTGATTCATTTTTTGCGGGTCATCCTTATATTTTTCCCGGAGTTCGTTCATGAGCGGCTGCAACGCCTGCATTCTTTTCATTGAACGCATGCTGCTGCGCGTAAGCGGATGCAAAGCGATTTTGATAATAATCGAGAAGACTATGATCACGAGCCCCCAGTTGGGCACGAGATAGTGAATGAACGTCATAAGCGGCAGCATGACATATTCCGATATCGGTCGAATCACCCAGTCCCATCCAAGCCCGACGATTTTCTCCAAGCCCACGCCATATGACTTCAACAACCCCAAATCCGCCGGGCCAAAGAACACCTTGAACGACCCGTGCTCTTTGTCCTTTCCTCTGAACGGCATCTTCATCGCGATACCGTACGACTCAACAACACCCTTGTCCGGCGCCTCTATTCGGCCTCCGGAGAGATACGCTCCTTCGCTTGTTCCCTGTTCAGGAATGATGGCAAGCGCGAAATACTTCGTGCGTGTTGCTACCCAGTCGACCGTGCCTGAGAGGTTCTTCTCGGGCCGCGTTTCAAGGTCCGGTGCGTCAATTTCTGTCAGCTCCTTTCCCGCGTATCCAAACGCGGAGCTGAAGCTCGACTCATCCACGCTGTTATGCTCCGCGTAGCGCAAACCGCTTTCCCACAGAAGTTGGTATTCAAAATTCGACACGACGTTGCTCATTTGTTCAAATGCAACATCCACCGTGAAGCCATAATCTCCGTTCTTGAAGCGCAGCGTTTTACTGATCGTACCGCCGTTTGTCGCGGCCAGCACGAGCTTCAGGCTGTATTCATCGCTCCCTGTTAATACCTGGTGGTCGCTTGTCGATGATTGAACGGCGAAGTATAAGTCGTGTGTGTTGATCAGGCGTCCGTCAGACGTTGCGAACAAAAGGCTGAGATCGCCCCCGTGTTTGTAATCCACCAGCTCGAGCGGCTTGCCGTCCCATGTGGTATATTTTTTCAACTGCCACCGTTTTATCAGTCCGCCTTTCGTGCTTATCTCTGCGATGAACAGGTCTGTTTCTACCGTGATGGTCCGATCAAGCCCGTGGTTTTTGCCGGCAAAGAATTTTCCGAGAGGATCGACGCGTGATGTGGTGTCGATTTTTGCTCTCAGCGGTTCCGCGCGCTTAACCGAATCGCGCATGACGGTTGTTGGGGCCGCCTGTTTTCCCTGGTCTGACTGCTGGGACGGTTTCGGCGAATTCATCCACATCCAAACCACGAGGAGGACGAAAATAAGGATGTAGCCTAGTATTGATTGACGATCCATAAGTTCTTTCTGAGGGCGATTGCGTTAGGGGACCGGGTCGTAGCCGGCGTGTTTATGAAATGGATGACATCGGGCAATGCGCTTCAGCGAGTACCATCCGCCTTTCCAGGCTCCATGCTTACCGATGGCCTCAATAGCATACTCCGAACAAGAGGGAAAGAACCGGCAGTTGTTGAACGGTAGAATTGGGGAAATGAATAGCTGATAGACTCTAACAAGTATGATGAGGGGGCGTCTCATGGACTTTCCGAAAATCGCAGCTGCAGTTCCTTGAGAAGGGAGGAGATGGCTTGGTCGATCGATTCGCGGATTCGACGGTCGAGCACGGGTGTTGATCGGGCACTGAACAGAAAGACCACATCAAAGCATCCGGATTGACCGGACGGCAAATCCCGCAAAGCGTCTTTCCGCAACCGATATGACTCTCTCATCCATCGGCGCACCCGGTTGCGTGCTGCTGCGGTGTGGATGTTTCTCGTGACGGAGAATCCTATTCGCGGTTGAATCCCACCGCTGGGATTTACGCTATAAAAGCAGCGTATCGATCCCTTCTGAAGAGATCGCCCGGAAGAGATGGTGTGTGAAAACGCCCGATAGCCCCGGAGGATATCCCTCTTTGTCAGGGAATGACGTGCTGGCTTCACTACCTTTCACTGGATTACATGCTGTCGCTGACCGTCAACCGTCGGCGACCTTTGCTTCTGCGGCGGGAGAGGACCTTTCGGCCGTTCTTCGTCGCCATGCGAGCCCTGAATCCGTGGCTGTTCTTCCTTTTACGCCGATGCGGTTGGTACGTGCGTTTCACGTTGATACCCCACTAAGGATTGTTGCTGTATGTAAAGCTTTGTAATGTACGAAGATTTGTGGCCAGATACAAGCTTTCCTTGCATACGAGGCTTTTTAGTCCAATATTCAGTCTGCCCTTGACGGTGCGTGCCAGGATGTTCTTTTTGATCAATCTTTTGTAATTTTTTTCCTTGCAGTGAGGGTTTGTTGGTGTTATACTCTTAAGTGTATCGTTACAAGTCTGCCTGGTTGACAACTTGTTCACAACTTTCAACCCGCCGTATCCTTCGATTTTCTGATGGTTTTTCAAAGCTCCAGACATTCCACACCGCTGTTGATAACTATGTTCTTAACAATAAAACAGGCTTCTTTTTCAACGTCTTACAGAAATCGTTTTATGTTGATAAATCTCTGAGCTCTGTAAAACCTTTTGTTTGGAGTTCTCAACACCGTTATGTGGGCTGTTGACTGTTTGTTGATAACCCTCATAGATTTCTGCTAATAGGTTTCCATCCTAGAAACACAATGAATTCGGTCCAAATTTCATCCACATCTGTGAATCTCGAAGCCGAGGCTGCAAGCGTATGGCAGCGCTGCATGGAGCTCATTCAAAGTCGCGTCACCAGCCTCAGTCTCAAGACCTGGTTTCAACCTATTGTTCCCCTCAAGTTAAGCGGCCGGGAAATTACAGTTCAAGTACCGAGTCAATTTTTCTACGACTGGGTTGACCAGCACTACAACGCCCTGATCCGCGAAACAATCACATCCGTGCTGGGGGACGGCGCAAAGCTCTATTATTCGATTGCGTCCGAGGACACAGAGCCTGTGGTGGACGTTGTACCGGCGCCACTGCAGTCGTTCCAGGCGTCCGCACCTTCACGTGAAAGCCAGCTTCAAGCCTCACAACAACAGTTGTTTTTCGCGCCTCGGGCTGCCTTCCGGCAGGCCGACCAGCCAATAGCTCAAAGCAACCTGAACCCACGATACACCTTCGACAATTTCATCAAGGGGGACAGCAATCAACTCGCACGCGCCGCGGCCCTTGCGGTTGGAAATAACCCCGGCGGAACAACATTCAATCCCCTTGTCATATATGGCGGCACGGGTCTTGGTAAGACACACCTCATGCACTCGATTGGCAACCATGCGATTGCGATTGGGAAGGCGAAGAGGGTGGTGTATGTATCCAGCGAAAAATTCACCATTGAATTTGTGGATGCCATTCAGTCCGACAGAGTGAATGACTTTTCCTACTTCTACCGGAGCGTCGATCTTCTCATCGTTGACGATATTCAGTTCTTCTCAGGAAAGGAAAAAACTCAGGACAACTTCTTCCACACGTTTAATACTCTTTACCAGGTTGGCAAGCAAATCGTCCTTTCTTCCGACGTTCCTCCGAAGGAACTCAAGGGCCTTGATGAAAGGCTTATTTCACGATTCCAATCGGGTCTCACGGCAGACATCCAGCCGCCGGATCTCGAAACTCGCATAGCCATCCTCCGCAAAAAAAGTGAGGACAACAGCTTTGAGCTTCCCCAAGATGTCGTTGATTTCATTGCAGCCAACGTGACGAGCAATATTCGTGAACTCGAGGGCTGCCTCATCAGCCTTATTGCCAGGTCATCGCTGGATAACCGTGAAATAACGGTTGAACTTGCGAGAGATGTCCTGCGGATGGTTGTAAACGAGTCAAAATCCCCTATAAACATTGATCAAATTCAACGTGTCGTCTGCGAATACTTTGATATTCCTGAGGACCTCCTAAGGGCCAAGACACGCAAACAGGAGGTCGTCAATGCCCGACAAGTGGCAATGTTCCTTTCGAAGGAACTGACAAACTCTTCTTTGAAGACGATAGGTCTTCACTTCGGCGGAAGGGACCACAGCACTGTTATCCATTCTTGTCAATCTATCCAGGATCGTATGAACAGCGATTCTTCCTTTAAGCAGAACGTAGACCAACTGCGTCGACGCATAGAACTTAATACCCGCTGAGCGTTTACTCGGCTGACCGTCAAAGCAATATTACCCCCCGTTTAGCTTCTTCTGATACTCCTTCGTTCCGGTGCTCCTTGCCACTGTGGACAAGTTGCTGCAAAACATGTTTGTTTCTGTTTCTCACGCGTGATCAATTATCAGATATACCGGAAAAACCTTATTGAAACGACGGAGGAGTTCATAACCCTTATAACTTCCAACAACTTGTTAACAGCCCTCTTTTTCAGATTTCACTCTTTACGCCCATCTTTATTCACGAACTATTTCTTCACAAAACTTATACACAGTATCCACACCTTTATTAATACTACTCTTTTAATCTTTCTAATTTATATTATTATAGCATTCTGACCTGACGTTCTTTCGGACCGAAAAAGTTGTAAATCCCCAAATTTTTTGGTATTTTTCCCTGTCAAGGAAGATCGTCCATCTCGACCAAGAAGGAGATAGGAATGAAATTCACCGTCCCGAGCAACGAATTACAGAAATCCCTTGCCAAAGTCAGCGGTGTAGTTCCCTCGAAATCAACTCTCCCTATTCTTGAAAATATACTCTTTAGGCTCTCAAAGAACGTCCTTCAGTTGGCATCAACGGATCTTGAAGTATCCATGTCGGCGCTCCTGGATGTGAAAGGATCCGAAGACGGATCTATTGCGGTGCCCGCGAAACGACTGATGGAAACAATCAGGGCTCTGCCTGATATTCAGCTTGTTTTCAATGCCGATCTGTCATCCAACAAAGTGAGGATGATAACGGAAATGGGCGAATATGTGCTGATGGGGGAGTCGAGTGAGGAATTTCCTACTATACCACAGGTAAAAGGTGAAGACAAAATAACTCTGACCGGCGACGTACTGCGTGCTCTTATTCACAGGACAGTCTTTGCGGTCAGCAGTGACGAACTTCGCCCTGCTATGACAGGCGTACTCCTGCAGGTTCGCGATGGCCAACTGAGAGCGGTTTCGACAGACGGACACCGCCTTGTTCGTCTGCAGTACAGCGGCATGAAGCAGCCTAAACTGCAATGGGATATTATTGTTCCGGCGAAGGCTCTCAACCTGGTGTCCAAATCGGTCGAGAACGAAACAAACACGCTGGCAGTCGATGCCAATCACGTGCAATTCACCTTCGGCACAACGACCCTTACATCACGTGTTATTGAGGAGAGTTACCCCAATTACGAATCCGTCATTCCGGGTGATAACGATAAACGACTGGCCGTTGGAAGAGACCTGCTTCTTGCTGCCGTGCGGCGCGTCGCTCTCTACTCAAGTTCGACCACTCACCAAGTTCGATGCTCGTTGCGGAAGAACGAGCTGCGCGTGATGGCAGAAGATATCGATTTTGGAGGTGAGGCAAAAGAAAAGGTGCCTTGTGATTACAGCGGCGAGGAGCTTGAGATCGGCTTCAACTCCACATACCTCATCGACATCCTTTCGCACCTTGACGGAGAAGAGGCGGAGTTCAAACTGGGAACATCCGTGCGCGCCGCAATTATCACGCCGGCACACCAGAAACCAAACGAAGACTTGCTCATGCTCGTCATGCCCATGCGGTTAAACACCTGAGCATGGGAAATGCTCTACCAGGAGATTTGCTGAAGGTAGCCCCATCTCGCGTCGCGGGAGCGGGGCTATCGCATTGTAAGTGCCGCCAGAACCAGTGAAGATTCGCAACATCCACGTACAAAAATTCCGCAATCATACTCAATCCGACGCTGTGTTCGGCGGGGGAATCAACGCGGTTCTGGGGGAAAACGGCGAAGGCAAGACGAATCTCCTCGAAGCAATTTCATACCTGTGTTTGACGAAGAGTTTTTTTGGAAGCAGCGATGCCATTGTTCTTCAGGTTGGCGAAAACCATTTTGAGATCGCGGGCGAGTTGGAAGCAGACGCAGGTATCCGGTATCATGTTGCTGTGACCTATGACCGATTGCAGGGGGAGAAGAAGTTCAGCATCAATCGATCTCCCGTGGCATCTTTCGCAGAAGTCATAGGCAGCTTTCCGGTCGTGGTCTTGTCACCGGAGTCGGGCGCCATCACCACGGGCGGCCCGGCCGACAGGCGCAAGTTCCTGGATTTCGTCATCTCACAGTCGAGCAAAGTGTATCTGGAAGATCTGCTGGAGTACCGCCGTGTGCTGCGGCAACGGAACAAAGTATTGTTTGACGGGCGGGTCACGCGGAGCGATTGCACGGAGTTGCTGGAGCCATGGGACGAAGAACTTGTGGATCGGGGTGTCCGGATCACTCACCGAAGAAAGGTTTTCCTGAAGGAGCTACAACCCCTGGTGAACGAGGCCTACGGGCGTATAGCGGGACGCGCCGAAAACCCAAGTCTTCGGTATCAGCCGTCTGTACGACACGCCGAGGAAGCAAGTGAAGCCGAGATTCGGCGTCAGTTTGAAGAGGATCTGCGGCGAACAACAGGAGAGGAACGAAAACTCGGGGTGACACTCGTCGGACCGCACCGGGATGAGATGCATCTCGAGATTCAGGGTCTCGATGTTCGGTCGCACGCGTCACAGGGGCAACATAAAACCTTCCTGGTAGCATTGAAAATGGCTGAGTTTCTGTATCTCCAGGCGAAGCAAAACGAACGCCCGATTTTGCTGCTCGATGATATGTTCACGGAGTTGGATAGCCACAGGGCGAGCCGGCTCCTGACACTCACAGAATCTATCGGGCAGGTATTCATCACAGCGACAAGTGACAGGGTTTTTCCCCCTGATTTTGACTGGGCGGACAACCACAGGCGATTTGTCGTGCAACAAGGAACGGTCGAGCATGAAGAGTCGTCCGTCGGTACACGCGCAGTCTCTCGGCGACGCGCTTGACCAACTTATTGAGAAACTTGGCATCCGGAAAAAACTCCGCGAGCAGGACGTCTTTGTTCTCTGGACCGAGGCCGTCGGTGAACGCATTGCCAACGTAACGACGCCCGTGAGAATACACCAGGGCACGCTCTTCGTTAGTGTAAAAACAGGCCCCTGGCGAAACGAGTTGACGATGCGAAAAAAGGAAATTATCGACAGGATTAACAGCTCCCTGTCGGAAGAAATTGTACGGGATATCAAATTTCAATAGGATGACGTATGGCGGTTGACACAAAGCGGACAAAGGGAAGCAAAGGCGAGCCGAAGAACGGTAACGCGAAGGCAAACGGCGGAGGAGGGGACACCGCCGATGACATAACCGTTCTGAAGGGCCTGGAGGCGGTACGGCGGCGGCCCGCAATGTACATCGGAGACACAAGCGCACGCGGTCTTCACCACCTCGTCTACGAGGTTGTGGACAACTCAATCGACGAGGCGTTGGGCGGATACTGTAAGAATATTATCGTCACCATGAACAGCGACGGATCGATCACCGTTGAAGACGACGGGCGCGGTATCCCGACAGATATTCACCCGCAGGAAAAGCGGTCGGCGCTGGAAGTTGTCATGACGGTTCTCCATGCCGGCGGCAAGTTCGACAAGAACACGTACAAAGTATCGGGTGGTTTACACGGCGTAGGCGTTTCGGTGGTAAACGCCCTCAGTGAATGGTTGGAAGTTGAAGTTTCACGCGACGGGAAGGTCTCGTATCAAAAATACAAGAAGGGAGACCCCGTTGCCGCCGTCAAGACAATTGGAAAGGCAGAGAAGAGTAAGACGGGGACAAAGATCCGCTTTCTTCCTGACGGCAACATTTTCAAGAACAGAGTTTTCAAGTTTGAGACACTTGCCGAGCGCCTGAGAGAGCTGGCTTTTCTGAATCCCGAGGTCGTACTGCGCATCGAAGATAAGCGCACAAAGACCGGCGAGGAAGAAGTATTTCATTTTGAGGGCGGACTGCGGGAATTTGTGCAGTACATCGATGCGACAAGGCCATCAATTATTAAAAAGCCGTTTTACGCGAAGGGACAAGGCGAAGACGAAAGCGGCCGGATGGTTGAAGTAGAAGTTGCCATTCAGTACAACGACCAGTTCAGCGAAAACGTTTTCAGTTACGTGAATAACATTAACACCCACGAGGGGGGAACCCACCTGATCGGGTTCCGCACAGCCCTCACGCGAACGATCAATAATTTCGGCTATAAGAACGGGCTCATCAAAGAACAGGGCGTTCAGCTGGTAGGGGATGATTTCCGCGAGGGTCTGACGGCTGTGATCAGCGTAAAAGTCCCGGAGCCGCAGTTCGAAGGACAGACAAAAACAAAACTCGGCAACAGCGAAGTCAAGAGTATTGTCGAGTCGGTTGTTGGAGCCCAACTCCAGTCATGGCTTGAAGAAAACTCGCCGGATGCGAAACGAATCATCGATAAGACGCTGCGCGCGGCCGAAGCCCGGGAAGCAGCGCGAAAAGCGCGGGACCTTACACGGAGAAAAAATGCTCTCGACGGCGGGGGTTTGCCGGGAAAGCTGGCAGATTGTTCGATCAGCGATCCCGAACACTGCGAGCTGTACCTGGTTGAGGGTGATTCCGCAGGCGGCAGCGCGAAACAGGGACGGGACCGAAGATTCCAGGCCATTCTTCCTCTCAAAGGAAAAATCCTCAACGTTGAAAAGGCCCGTCTCCACAAGATTCTGGAAAACGACGAAATCAGGGCAATTTTCACTGCAATCGGTGCCGGCGTCGGCGAAGAATTCGATCCATCGAAAATCCGCTACGGCAAAATCATCATCATGTGCGACGCGGACGTCGATGGATCGCACATTCGAACACTCCTCCTTACCCTCTTCTTCCGTTACATGAAAGAGCTCATTGAGCTCGGGCATGTCTACATCGCGCAGCCGCCGCTCTACAAGGTGAAGAAGGGCAAGCAGGAGGTCTATGCGTTTGATGAGGACGAGCGTGACGAGGCGGTGAAGAGAATGCGAAGCGAGAAGAGAGCAGCGAAGGGACAGAAGGCGGAAGAGGAAGAGGCGGCGGTGCCGGTTGGTGAAGAGGGAGTCGCGGTGAGCAGCGATGGCATCGTTATCTCGCGCTTCAAGGGTCTTGGCGAAATGAATCCTGAGCAGCTTTGGGGAACAACCATGAATCCGGAATCGCGCACGATTCTCCAGGTGGCAATCGAAAACGCAGCCGATGCAGACCGCACGTTTTCTATTCTCATGGGAGACGAAGTTGAACCCCGCAGGGAATTTATCGAGAAGAACGCGAAGTATGTGCGAAACCTCGACGTATAACGACATCAGGCAAGAGAGCACGAACCACGGGTTGAAACGGAAAAACGAATGGCCACCGTAAACGAGAAAATCATACCGGTTGATATTGAAGAAGAGATGAAGGGATCGTACATCGATTATTCGATGTCGGTCATCGTCGCGCGGGCCCTGCCCGACGTGCGCGACGGAATGAAGCCGGTTCACCGGCGCGTGCTCTACGGCATGCAAGATCTCGGTCTCGCAAGCAATCGGGCGTACAAGAAAAGCGCGCGCATCGTCGGCGAGGTGCTGGGTAAGTATCACCCGCATGGTGATTCCGCCGTCTACGACAGCATGGTGCGCATGGTGCAGGACTTCTCGTTGCGCTATCCGCTTGTTGACGGCCAGGGAAACTTCGGCTCGGTCGACGGTGATTCGCCCGCGGCGATGCGTTATACAGAGGCACGCCTCTCGAAAATTGCAGAAGAAATGCTCCGCGATCTCGAGAAGAACACGGTTGAGTTCACGCCGAACTTCGACGATACGCTCAAAGAACCGTCCGTTCTCCCGGGATTGTTTCCGAACCTTCTCTGCAACGGCGCGAGCGGTATTGCTGTCGGTATGGCGACGAACATTCCCCCACACAACCTGAACGAAGTGATTGACGGGTGCCTCGCGTACATCCGCGACGGGGATATTTCGAATGCACAGTTGATGAAACACATCATCGCGCCGGATTTTCCGACAGGCGGGATTATTTATGGCTATGAAGGCGTCAAGGAGGCATATACAACCGGTCGCGGCCGGATCCTCGTAAGGGCGCGGGCCAGCATCGAAACCGGAAAAGGCGACCGGCAGCGAATTATCGTGGCTGAGCTTCCGTACATGGTCAACAAAGCCGCGCTGATCGAAAAGATTGCCGACCTGGTGAACGAGAAGAAGCTGGAAGACATTGCAGATGTTCGCGACGAGTCTGACCGCGACGGAATGCGCATCGTCATTGAGCTGCGCCGCGATGCGAACGCTGAGGTGGTGCTCAACAACCTGTACCGCCACACCCAGATGCAAACGACGTTCGGCATCATCATGCTGGCGCTGGTTGAAGGACGGCCGCGGGTATTGACGCTGCGTGAGATGATCCAGAAGTTTGTGGAGCACCGGAACGACGTTGTCATCCGGCGGGCGAAGTATGAACTGGACGAAGCCGAGAAGCGGGCACACATCCTCGAGGGGTACATCATTGCGCTCGACAATATCGACGCGGTGATCAAACTCATCAAGCAGTCGAAGGATGTCGAGTCGGCCAAGCTTGGGCTGATGAAGAAGTTCAAGCTCTCCGAAATTCAGGCAAAAGCCATTCTCGATATGCGGCTGCAGAAACTGACGGGCCTGGAGCGGAAGAAGGTTGAAGATGAGTACCGCGAGACGATCAAGCTTATCGAGAGACTGAGGGCGATCCTCAAGAGCAAGCAGTTGCAGATGAAGATTATCGAGGAAGAGCTGCTGGACCTCAAGAAGAAGTACGGTGATGAGCGGCGCACGGAAATCATCTATAAGGCGGAAGAATTCAGTATTGAGGATATTATCGCCGAAGAGGATGTGGTGATTACCATCAGCCACCTGGGTCTCATCAAGCGATTCCCGGTTTCGGGGTACCGCCGGCAATCACGCGGTGGGCGGGGCGTCACGGGAGCGGCAACAAAAGAAGACGATTTTGTTGAACACATGTTCGTTGCCAGCACACACAATTACATTCTCTTCTTTACGAACATGGGGCGCTGTTATTGGCTCAAAGTGTTCGAGATCCCCGAGGGCGGGCGCACGGCAAAAGGCAAACCGATTAACTCTCTTCTGGCCAAAGGCGCCGAAGAGACGGTGAACGCGTTTATCACCGTAAAGGAATTTGACGATCAACACTATATCTTCATGGTGACGGAATCGGGACTTGTAAAGAAAGTGTTGCTTTCCGAGTTCAGCAACCCGCGGAAGAGCGGCATTACAGCAACAACACTGAGAAAGGGCGACACGCTTAAGGACGCAAAGCTCACCGATGGCAAACAGGATATCATCATCGGGACCAGAGAGGGGATCGCAATCCGGTTCCACGAGAACGAAGTCCGGCCGATGGGAAGATCGGCGGCCGGCGTCCGCGGCATCAGCCTCGGCAAGAAGGACAAGGTTGTGGGTGTTGTGAATCTCCGGCGGAAGGGCACCACCATCCTTGTTGCGACCGAAAGCGGCTACGGCAAGAGAAGCGAAGAGGGAGAGTACCGCGTCAGTCACCGAAGCGGCAAGGGTATTATCACCGTGAAAACATCCGATAAGACCGGCGAGATGGTGGCGATCAAGGAGGCGGTCGACACAGACGACGTCGTTGTGGTCACCACGAACGGCATGGTCATCCGTCAGCATGCATCAGACATCAGGGTTGCGGGCAGAAACACGCAGGGTGTACGGCTCATCAGGCTCCAGGAGGGTGATGCGGTGGCGGACGTCGCCATTGTGATGGCGGAAGAGGAAGAGGAGAAGCAGCTTGCAGAAAAGGAAACGGAGAAAAAGAGCAACGGGATGAAAAACGGAAAATCTGCGCCGCAGCCTGAACCACAGAAAAAGGGAAAAGAAAAGACCGCGCCGGCTAAAGAGGAGGCAAAAACACCCAAGAAGAAGCGGAAGTAGGATTTAAGAGCAAGAGAAGAGAGTTGGGCCTGTGATAATTGTCAATGGTGAATGGATAACGTTCAGTTATTGCATTCGCCATTAGTACCGCCGCCACGAGAGACGATCACCCACCGCAATTTTGTACTTATCAGTGAATCCCGCGTTTACTTCTAGAACATACTTTGCAGGTTTCGTCGAAGCGTACGATTCTTCGGAGTAGGGCGTTGTAGATTTGTGAATCGTCACGATTTCGTTCTTTGCATTGATGAAGAGCATGTCGAGAGGCAGGACCGTATTCTTCATCCAGAACGACCGCGTTGTTTCATCCTCAAACACAAACAACATCCCCTGGTTTTCCGCCATTTTGTCCCGGTACATCAATCCAAGCTGCCGCTCTGCGTCATCTTGAGCGAGCTCAATATCGATCGCGGTGATGAAATTCTGCCTGCTCGTCATGAAGCGAAGCTCACCCTGCTTTACAAACTCATATGCAGAGGGCTGATTCATTTGAGTTGTTGGTGTGGTTGTGGACACCGGCGTTCGGGATGGTTGATAGGTAAAGACGGCAATCAGCGCCAGGATGAGAAGCGCCGTGCCGACGATTGCGGCAACAGACGTGGAGCTCTTCTTTTTTTGGGGCGCCTCCCGATGTTGCCTGTGTTTCTTGCTCATGAACTCTTGTTTCTCCCGGCGTAAAGAAGGCTACCGCTTCTTGA
>Ga0209211_10008615_pt1 | contig 13881 bp, 13 predicted proteins | sample RifGroA2_FD_183992 | JGI IMG/M metagenome (GOLD analysis project Ga0209211, IMG submission 183992) | Groundwater microbial communities from Rifle, Colorado, USA - Groundwater A2 (SPAdes) (version 2) | ecosystem: Environmental > Aquatic > Deep subsurface > Groundwater | place: Rifle, Colorado...
TGTTTTCATAATTTGGTGTTTTCAGTGGTTACATTTTCGGATTGTTCTGGCTAGACTTTTCCATTCATTTTTCCCTTGACTTGGGTATTTTAAGAATTACACTGACTTTGGGTTAAATTAGGAATTAACACATTATTCGCAGTGAAAACGAAAAATATTTTAAGAGGGATGATTGATGTCTCGGACTGTTAAAGAGAAAAAGAACCAGAATGATGAACCGTTAGAGAAGAAACTCTGGAAGGCAGCCGATAAGTTGCGGAAGAACATGGACGCAGCCGAATACAAGCATATTGTATTGGGCTTAATCTTCCTGAAATACATTTCTGACGCCTTTGAAGAACTTCATCAAAAACTGAAAGAAGGCAAAGGTGACTATGAAGGCGCAGACCCCGAAGATAAGAACGAATACACTGCTGAAAAGGTCTTTTATGTCCCGCCATCCGCACGCTGGTGCTGGCTTCAGGGCAGGGCAAAGCTGCCCACCATTGGCAAGGACATCGATGATGCAATGGATGCAATTGAAAAAGACAACCCTTCATTGAAGGGTGTGTTGCCAAAGGTGTTTGCGCAGGAGAAGTTAGACAAGCAAAGTTTAGGCGGTTTGATTGACCTTGTGGGCAGCGCGGAATTGGGTACTAAGGAAGCCCAAAGTAAAGACCTCCTGGGCAGGGTATTTGAATACTTCTTAGGCGAATTTGCACTGGCAGAAGGTAAAAAGGGAGGACAGTTTTACACTCCGGGCAGCGTGGTAAAGCTGCTGGTGGAGATGCTGGAACCGTACGAAGGAAGGGTATTTGACCCCTGCTGCGGTTCCGGCGGTATGTTTGTGCAGAGCGAAAAGTTTGTGGAGGCACATCAGGATCACTATAAAAAGCGCAATGGCAAGAAATTAATTATTGATCCCAAAGACCGCATCTCAATATACGGGCAGGAGAGCAACCAGACCACCTGGCGTCTGGCTAAAATGAACCTTGCCATCCGTGGCATTGATAGCAGCAACGTGAAATGGAACAATGAAGGCTCTTTTCTCAACGATATGCATAAGGATTTAAAGGCAGATTACATCATTGCCAATCCGCCATTCAACGACAGCGACTGGAGCGTGTTAGGACATAAACTGCCTCCGCCACCTGCCAACGCCAACTATGCCTGGATACAACAATTCCTCTATCACCTGGCGCCAACCGGGCAGGCAGGTTTTGTTTTGGCTAAGGGTTCGCTGACCACCAAAACCAATAACGAGGGCGATATACGAAAGGCAATGGTGGAAAACGATTTGATTGATTGCATCGTCAATCTCCCTACCAAACTATTTCTCAATACCCAAATACCCGCCTGCCTGTGGTTCTTGCGCCGCAACAAGCAAAAGCGCAAAGGCAAAATGCTCTTTATTGATGCCCGTAATATGGGCTTTTTAATAAACCGCAAAAACAGGGATTTATCCGATGAAGATATTGCCTTGATTGCATCCACTTATCATAACTGGCATAATCCCTCACCCTTGCATCCCTCTCCCAGTGGGAGAGGGATGCAAGGGTGAGGGTTACATAGATGTGCAGGGTTTCTGCAAATCGGCGACATTGGAAGAAGTGAAGGCACTGAACTATGTACTGACACCCGGCAGATATATTGGCTTGCCCGAAGATGAAGACGATTTCAATTTTGAGGAAAGGATTGTAAAATTGAAAGCTGAGTTGAAACAGCAAATGCAGGAAGAGATAAAGTCGAATGAAATAATTAATAATAATCTTGAAAAAATCTCGATTATAGTAAAACTTTAAAAGGTATAATTATGATTACGCAGCAACAGGCGGATTATCTTCTTGCTCTGTCAAAGCACATCATTGAAGGTGATGCAGTTTTAGAAAGAAAAATGTATTCTCCCTCTTTTCCTATTGACGACCGAATATATATGGTCTCAAAAGCTGACAATGAGTTCTCTTTCTTTCTGGAAATAACACAAAGCTCCAAGAAAAATTTGAAATTGACTTTACATTTTCAAGAAGAGGATGCGAGCATCGGTTTATTGAGGGTTGATTTCAATGGAAGGCATCCTAATCCTGAAATTGCAAATGATAAAGTGCCTGATATTTTTAAACCCTTTGCGGGTCAGTGGCTTGAGGAAAGCCATATTCATTATTTTATCGAGGGCTATAAACCATTGTCCTGGGCTATCCCATTGAAAGTTGATAATACGTTCTCTGTTAAGGATTTTACTAATACACGTGAACTTGGAAATATTTTTCAGGTATTTGGGAATAAAATCAATCTTCAAACCATTTTGGACGTTCAATTGCAACTTATATGAATTGGATTGACCGACTTATAGATGATTACTACCGCTTTCTCAGGCAAAAAACGGTAATTACCGAATTGCCATCAAGTGATTGGATTGAAATAAGCACTCCGTTTACTGACGTGTTTAACGACACCATTGAAATTTATGCGAAGAAGAGTAACGGGAAAATTATTTTATCGGACGATGGACAAACATTAAAAAATCTTGAATTAAGCGGGATTGAAATATCACGCTCTCAAAACAGGAAAGAAATGTTGGAAAGAATACTATTGAACTATGGAATACGACTCGAAAATAAAGAATTGATTGCAGAAGCTACTGAAAGTACTTTTCCTCAAAAAAAACTCAATCTGCTTGCCGCTATTTCCGAAGCAAATGATTTGTATGTGCTGGCGAAACACACTGTTGCAGGTCTTTTCCGGGAAGACGTAAAAGCATATCTTGATGAACAAGAGTTAGTATACACCCCTTACTTCCTTTCAAAAGGAAGCACGGGCCTGGAATTTACCTTTGACTTTCAAATTGCTTACCGTCAAACCGAACTTTTAATTAAGGCATTTAACACAATAAACAAACACAATCTGCCTCATTTTCTATTTACATGGGATGACGTTAAGCAAGTGCGGGAAAAACAAACGGAAAAAAAGATCATTGGTCTGGCGGTAATCAATAATGAAGACCGTGAGGTGAAGGATGAATATCTTGAAGCCTTACAAAACAAGGGAGCTGAATTTATTTTATGGACGGAAAGAAATAAACCGGAGAACATCAAAAAACTGAGAGTGGCTTAAAATGTCTGAGTGGAAGGAATATAAACTTGGTGATATAGCTGAAATAGTTTGTGGCGCGACACCCTCAACACAAATACCAGATTATTGGAAAGATGAAATAAAATGGGTTACAGCGAAAGATGTATCAGAAAGCAATGGATATAAAATATATGAGACTGAAAGAAAAATCTCAAAACTTGGTTTTGAAAATTGTTCAACAAAAATGCTACCCAAAAATACCACTATTTTAATCGCAAGAGGAGCAACAATGGGTAGATGTTGTATGATTGCGGAGAAGATGGCATTAAACCAAACTTGCTACGCTCTAATTGCTAAACAAGATTTGATACACTCTTACTATCTTTTTTATCTGATAAAAAGTTTAGAAAGCCATTTTAACAATATTTCTCACGGTGCAATTTTCAATACTGTAATAGGTTCCAGTTTAAAAGAAACATCTGTGTACATTCCTGATATTATCGAACAAAAATCCATCGCCTCCATCCTCAGCAGCCTGGATGACAAGATAGACCTGCTGCACCGCCAAAACCAAACCTTAGAGGTATTGGCGGAGACGCTGTTTAGACAGTGGTTTGTGGAGGAGCCGGAGGAGGGGTGGGAAACGGGGAAGTTGGGGGATTACGTAGAGACAACTTTAGGTGGCGAATGGGGAAAGGAACGTCCAGAAGGTGATTATCAATTACAAGTTCAGTGTATAAGAGGAACTGATATTGCTGATTTGCTAACTGGAATTGCTGAGAGAGCACCTCTTCGTTTCATCAAACAGAAAAAGTTTGAAAGTGTTGAAATGAAGGATGGCGATTTGATAATGGAAATATCAGGTGGTTCTGATGGTCAATCAACAGGCAGAACAATTTACATCAATGACGATGTAAAAGCATTGTTTAAGTATCCTTTAGTATTTTCAAATTTCTGCCGCTTGATAAGGTCGAAGCGACAAGAGTATGCGTATTTTCTCTATTCCTACATTAGGCATCTTTACAAGCAAGGTGATTTATTCAATCTTGAAAATGGAAGTTCAGGCATTAGAAATTTAGATTACAAAGCATTGTTGTTTCAACTTATGTTTAGATTTCCTGATAAAAAAAAGATTGTGAAGTATGATAAAGAGGCTGAAATATATTTCAGCAAAGTCAACAAAAACAAGCAACAAATCTGCACCCTCACCCGCCTGCGTGATACGCTGTTGCCAAAGCTGATGAGTGGGGAAATCTGTATAAAGGACTCAGAAAAGTTAGTGGAGGCCGCATCATGAGCGGTCATGAACCGAATTTTGAACTGCCAAAGAATATAGAACGCTATTTAGCGGCGCTTTCAAGACTATACGCACAAGAAGGCAAAAAACGACAGCAATCAATTATTGTAAACGCTCAGGTCAGAGTTAACGAAGGATGGAGTTCCGATAACTGGACATACGGGCACGCGCTTTATTTGGTTATCCCAGAGACACTATATCTCAGCGTGGTTAATAAAAAAAACGTTCTTCAACAACAAATCAGAGAAGATATAAACAAACTCCATAATATCCAGAATGAGCATATCGAGGAAGTCTTTCTGGAAATGGAAGTCGTAGAGGATCAGGATTGGCGAAAAGAATCCGGTCTGCTTCTGATCGGCAAGCGCACTATTTCTCCTGAAGCAACAAGTCGGGTCTGGGGGAATGAAGAATACCGGGTATTTCTCAGTCATAAAAACGAAGTCAAAAAAGAAACAGCAGAATTAAAAGAGAAATTAAAGCTTTTTGGTATATCGGGCTTTATAGCACACGAAGATATTCAGCCCACTAAAAAATGGCAAGATGAAATCGAGAACGCCCTTTTTTCAATGGACGCGTTTGTGGTTCTCATGACGGAAGGATTCCATGACAGTCTTTGGACCGACCAAGAGGTTGGTGTTGCCTTTGGGCGAGGCGTCCCGATAATTTCTATCAAACATGGGAATGATCCGTATGGGTTTATTGGTAAATTTCAGGCACTTTCTTGCTCGTGGGACGCGGCTGCAAAAGAAATCGTAAAAATCTTGGTGAAGCATGATAGAATGCTGAATGCCTATATCAAAGCCGTCGAGAATTGTTCCAGTTATGATAACGGAAACACTTTATCTGAGATATTGCCTTGCATAGATAAGCTCTCTAACCAACAGGCCATACGTTTGATTTCCGTTTTCAATGAAAATGGACAGGTACGCGACTGTTTTGGATTTAATGGGAAAAAGCCTTCTTATTATGGAGAAGGCTTGATGTCTCACTTAAGCAGATTGACTGGTCAGACATACAGCTTATCCCAGTCTGGAAAGATTGAGGTTTTATGATGCCATTTGTCGTCAATACTACATTCGCACTTTAATGCCGAAACCGATGCGTGGAGAGATGAGGGTAAAAAATTAAACGAATGGCAAAGCGTAATAGAAAACTATGGTCAGTAAAAAATGAACTCATGACAAAATCAAGAGAGGCAATGCTGTGTGCTGTTCAGATTTTTAATAACCCCAATATTGTTTTTAAGTCTGAAAGCTTTATTGTGCTTTCAAATATTGCTTGGACCTATTTATTACACGCTTATTATAAAAATAAAGGTATTGACTATCGGTACTATGGAAAAAAAGCGGAAAGAAAAAAATTTGATAGAACAAAAAGAGGTGCCTTTAAATTTTGGGAACTTGAAAGGTGTTTGGATGAGGAGAACTGTCCAATTGATAAGGTTGTAGCGTCAAATATTAAATTTCTTATTGGATTAAGACATGAAATTGAACACCAAATGACTACTCGTATAGATGATTATATAAGTGCAAGATTTCAGGCTTGCTGCTTGAATTTTAATTACTATATTAAAACGCTTTTTGGCGAGAAGAATGCAATAGACAAATATTTATCGTTTTCATTACAGTTTTCTTCAATTTCAGAGGATCATGCAAAACAGCTAAATGATTTTTCTGAATTGCCAAAAAATATTTCATCATACATAAACGATTTTGATAATTCGATTACTGATGAAGCGTTTAATGATCCGAAGTATTCTTATCGTGTTCTCTATGTTCCAAAATCTGCAAATAGAAAGGGACAAGCAGATAAAGTGATTGAATTCATTCCAGCCGATTCGCCTGAAGCGGTTGGTTTAAACACAGAATATGTGCTTGTTAAAGATAAGGAAAAACCAAAGTATCTAGCAACTGGTATTATCGAGACAATGAAAGCAAAAGGTTTTAAAATATTTGGTATGTACCAGCATACTCAACTTTGGAAACAGCTTGATGCTAAAAATCCATCTAAGGGTTATGGAGTATGGGTGGCAAAAACATGGTATTGGTATGAAAACTGGTTAAAAGAAGTAGAAAAATATTGCCAAGAACATAAAGGTGAATTTTAATAAATGAGTAAAAATAACCGAAAACTATATAGAACTCTCCCCCATTGAAGAATTAGAAGGCCTGGGCTTTCAATTCCTTCACTGACCAAACGTTACCCAAGCCGATGAGTGAAGAGATGAGGAGGAAGGAGTTTGGATTGTTATACACTAAGCAATATGACTAAAAAATGGGAGGTGTAAAATGTTGTCAGTTAAAGGCACTTATAAGGATGGAAAGGTGATTATTCGGGAGGAAATAAAAACAGAAAAACCGGTTAATGTCATAGTCACTTTCTTGGAAGAGGTAAAGACACCTGCCGTAAGAAGACTTGATATAAACAAGTTCTCCTTTAAAAAGGCCAGGAAGCTGTTGGAAAGTTATAAAGGGTCGCTAAGTGATGCGATTATAGAAGAGCGCAGGAGCGCTGTATGAAGGCATTTCTGGATACTTCTTCTCTCATTAAGCTTTATCATCAGGAAGAAGGGTCTGATTTTGTAGTGGAAGTCCTTTCTAATGATGTTATAGAAATATTCATATCAGAGCTTGCTGTCCTGGAGTTCCGCGCAGCCCTATGGAAGAAAATAAGGGAAAAGGAGATAGAGGAGAGGGTTGCCATCGAAGTTATTAAGTGTTTTCAAAATGACGTTAATAACTTCCAATGGATATTGTTGCAATCTGATCTTGTCGAATCAGCCTCGCATTTATTAATGAAATATGGCATCCGTGGCTTAAGAACATTGGATTCCCTGCAATTAGCGGCAGCCTTAACTTTGAGAGATGAAGAATGTGTTTTTCTTACCTCTGATAAGTTATTGCGGACTTTGTTTAAAGATGAACGGCTTAAAGTTTTATAACAATGAATAAACTCACCGAGAATAACATAGAAACCTTTGCCATCGAAGTACTCAAAACATTGGGCTGGGAGTATGTTCACGGTTTGTCTATTGCTCCGGGCGCTGAGTATGCCGAGAGGGAAAGTTTTGAGCAAATCATTTTAACGCAGCGCTTACGCAAAGCTGTTGCAAGATTAAACCCTGATATTCCTGCGGATGCACAGGAACAGGCTGTGCAAAAAGTGCTGCGTATTTATTCACCCGACGTGCTGCATAACAATGAAACCTTTCACCAGTTTTTGATTGAGAAAGTAAAAATACCCTATCAGCAAGACGGTTATGAAAGAAGTTATGAAGTGGCGCTGATTGATTTTGCCCATCCTTCCAACAATGAATTCTTAGTTGTCAACCAGTACACGATCATTGAGAACAACCAGAACAAGCGGCCTGATATCTTACTCTTTGTCAATGGTATCCCGATCGTGCTGATTGAGTTGAAGAATGCAGCCGATGAAAATGCTACTATAAGGAAAGCATACGACCAGGTTCAAACCTACAAAGCTACAATTCCGAGCTTATTCACTTACAATGCGGTCTGCATTATATCTGATGGAATGGATTGCAGGGCAGGAAGCGTTTCTGCAGGGTTCAGCCGCTATATGACCTGGAAAAGCGCAGACGGCAAAAAAGAAGCATCACGGTTTATTCCACAGTTAGAAATCCTGATAAAAGGAATGTTGAACCCCACTACCTATTAGACCTTGTACGCAACTTCATCGTATTTGAGAAATCAAAGAAAAAAGACAAAAAAACAGGCATTACACAGGTTGAGACTGAAAAGAAGTTAGCAGCCTACCATCAATACTATGCAGTCAATAAAGCAGTAGAAAACACGCTCAAAGCCGCTTCTGCAAATGGAAACAGAAAAGGCGGTGTTGTATGGCACACACAGGGCAGCGGCAAATCCATTTCAATGGTTTTCTACACAGCCAAGCTGGTGTTAAGCCTTAACAATCCCACCGTTGTAGTTATCACAGACCGCAACGATTTAGACGACCAGCTATTTGACACCTTTGCATCCTCAAAGCAGTTGCTGAGACAGGAACCGGTACAGGCAAAAGACAGGGAGCATTTGAAAGACCTGTTGAACGTTGCATCCGGCGGTATTGTGTTTACCACCATTCAAAAGTTTTTACCCGAAGCAGGTAAGGCAGAATACGACCGGCTCTCAGACAGAACCAATATCGTGGTCATTGCAGATGAAGCACATAGAACCCAGTATGGCTTTGATGCAAAGATAATTGATGAAAAAGACAAAGAAACAAAAGAGGTAATCGGCAAACGCATAGCCTACGGCTTTGCCAAGTATATGAGAGATGCCTTGCCCAATGCGACTTACATTGGTTTTACCGGTACACCCATTGAAGGAACAGACGTAAACACCCCGGCAGTATTCGGGCAGTATGTTGACATATACGATATTTCACAATCGGTTGCCGACGGCGCCACCGTTAAGATTTATTACGAAAGCCGCCTGGCAAAAGTCAATCTGGATGAAGAGGGTCGACGCCTAATTGAGGAATTCGATAAAGAGCTTGAAGAGGATGAAGAAATAACCGATAAGCAAAGAGCAATGGCCAAATGGGCAAAACTGGAGGCCATTGTTGGTAATCAAAAAAGAATTAAGAACTTAGCAAAGGATATTGTTACACACTTTGAGCAACGGCAGGCCGTATTTGATGGCAAGGGTATGATTGTAGCCATGAGTCGTAGGATTGCGGTTGACCTCTACAATGAAATCATCAAGCTAAGGCCGGAGTGGCATCATGATGATCTGACCAAAGGCGTAATCAAAGTTATTATGACTGCATCAAGCGCAGATGGCCCTGTCATGCAGAAGCAGCACACCACCAAGACACAACGCAAGGCTTTGTCAGATAGAATGAAAGACCCGGCAGACCCGTTGAAACTGGTTATTGTTCGGGATATGTGGCTCACCGGTTTTGACGCGCCCTGTTTGCATACGCTGTATGTAGATAAGCCTATGAGAGGACACAACCTGATGCAAGCCATAGCAAGGGTGAACAGGGTATTCAAAGACAAGCCTGGTGGTTTAGTGGTGGATTATTTAGGCATTGCAACAGACCTCAAAAAAGCATTGGCTTTCTATGCTGATTCAGGTGGAAAAGGCGATCCAGCGGAAAGTCAGGAAAAGGCTGTTGAAATGCTTATTGAAAAATTGGAAGTGGTGCGCCAGCTTTTCTTTGAAGAAAGCAAAACAAAAGGGGCTATCCTTGCCGCAGAACCTGCCGCTTATTATGGCAATTATCCGGGAACAGGCTTTAATTATAAACGTTTCTTCACAGCTTCTCCAAAAGAAAAGCTCTCCATTATCTTACAGGCAGAGGAACACCTCTTGGGTCTGGAAGATGGCAAGAACCGTTTCATCAATGAAGTAACATTGCTCAGTAAGGCTTTTGCTTTGTCCATACCTCACGAAGAAGCATTGGCAATAAAAGATGAAGTTGCATTCTTTCAGGCAGTCAAAGCAAGGCTTGTAAAGTTTGTAGGCGGTGGCAATGGCAAGTCGGACACTGATATTGAAACGGCCATAAAACAGATAATTGATGAGGCATTGAGTTCCGACCAGGTTATTGATATTTTTGATGCGGCAGGTATAAAGAAGCCTGAAATATCTATTCTGTCAGAGGAATTTTTGTTAGAGATAAAGGGGATGAAGCATCAGAACCTTGCTCTTGAATTGTTGAAGAAAATCCTCAATGACGAAATCCGAAGCCGTTCAAAGACCAACTTGGTGAGAAGTAAGGCATTGCTTGAAATGCTTGAAACTGCCATCAAGAAATATCAGAACAATTTGCTCTCAACAGCCGAAATCATTCAGGAATTGATTGAGTTAGCCAGGGAGATTAAGGCATCAGACCAAAGAGGCGCAAAGCTTGGTTTATCCGAAGATGAATTGGCTTTCTATGATGCATTAGAGATAAACGATAGTGCAGTGCAGGTTTTGGGTGATGAACAGCTTAGATTGATTGCGCGGGAAATTGCAGAGAAGGTAAAGGCCAATGCAACTATAGATTGGACAATTCGGGAAAGCGCCAGGGCAAAGCTGATGGTACTGGTTAAAAGAACTTTAAACAAATACGGATATCCGCCGGACAAGCAGCAAAAGGCTATTGATACCGTTTTGAAGCAAGCAGAGTTATTGGCAGATTACTTTGTTAAATAACAAGTGTCGGGGAAAACATTTCCTGTCACTTGACATCCAACACATGTCTTCAATTTCCACTATTTGTTTGTAATTGTGCTGCTTTTGGTGTTTATTAACCCTCTAAGAATTTCCAGATTGACCACGTCCATATTATCCTTCTTCGGCGTCTCGATTACTTTTGGTATATGGGTGAATGTATTCATGATTTGCCTGAAAGGTTCTAATCCAAGTTTCCCGTTCCCGATGTGTTCGTGACGGTCGAGATTGCTGCCTAATGCTCCCCTTGAATCGTTCATGTGAATGGCGTGGAGGTTCTTGAGACCCACAATGTTGTCCAGTTCTTCCATAGTTGTTTCAAATCCGCATTTTGTTCTTATATCGTACCCGGCTGCAAAGGCATGGCAGGTATCAAAACAAACACCAATCCTTGAAGAGTTAACCCCGTCGATAATTTGTTTTAGATGTTGAAAACGGTAACCAATACATGTACCCTGACCGGCAGTATTTTCCAGTAAGATTTTTACGGTTGAGTCTTTGGTTGCATGGAGTGTGGTTTTCAGCGCCTCAATGATCTTTTTAATACCTTTCTGCTTGCCGAGCTCTTTTGCGGAACCAGGATGCACTATGGTAAAATCGAGTCCAAGGTCGTGACACCGTTGAACCTCGCCAATTAAAGCCCTTACTGAACATTCCCATAGAGTATCGTCATTGCTTGCCAGGTTAATAAGATAAGAGGCATGAGAAAAAATCATTTTGACACGGGAAGTTTTATAAGTATTCAGGAACCCTGACTTTTCCTCTGTGTCAATAATTTTCTCTTTCCATTGCCGCTGATTTTTGGTAAAGACCTGAAACGTGTCTATACCCAGAGATTCTGCTTCGTGAAAGGCATTATGCAGGCCGCCCTTGATTGAACAATGTACTCCTAAAAGCATCAGTCTGATTTCCATTGATTATGTTATTTACTAAATACATTAAGAATATCCTAATGATTCTGAGAATTCGCAATTACTCAAAAGTATAGCGTGTAATTACGTTTTGTTGTATCAGAACCCACCCCTTCCAAGAGGGGAATAGAAAAGTCCCCTCTTGGGAGGGGTTTGGGGTGGGTAAAGAATTCATGGATAATACAATAAAGCATATTATTATACTATCCTGAAATTCTAAGGTTTATTTTTAGCGTGCAAGATGATATTATAATCTTTAAATTCTTCAAAGAGATAATTCTTATTAATTTTCTTAAAACCTTGAACAAGACAAATTTTGTAAAACTTTCAGGCCTTTCTTTTCTGACGATTCTTCTTCTGTGCCTCTCCTTTCCTCCAGCAGACCTGGGCTTTCTGGCGTGGATAGCACTTGTTCCATGGTTCATACTTGTCGTAACAGAGGAGAGATATGTTTATCTTAACGCCCTCTTTATTGGGACAGTATTTGTATTTATTCAGCTTTCGTGGCTGCGCCATGTTACTTATATTGCCTGGATATTGCTGAGTTTGTATTGTTCTGCCTATTTTCTCTGTTTTGCGTTTTGTTCTCGATTTATTATCTTTAGACTAAAGTTGCCGCTCGTTGTCGTTGCGCCTTTTACATGGGTTGCGCTGGAGTATATCCGATCCTTTTTCCTTTCCGGATTTCCCTGGTTTTTTATTGGACACACCCAATATCAATTTTTGCCGATAATACAGGTCTCTGACATTACGGGTGTCTATGGTGTTTCTTTTATCATCATTATGGTTAATGCAGGAATTGCAGATCTGATACTCTATATTGCAGTGCATAGAAGCACAAGTGATTCCTCATCCTTGCATTGTTTCCCTAGTCGGAAATTTGCATTCTTCGGTCTGATCTGTATTCTACCGTTGACATTATTAACGGTCATCCTGTCTTATGGTGTTTCCTGGCTCAGCCATTATGAACCGCAGGAAGGGCCGATACTCTGCATGGTACAGGGGAATATACCCCAGGAGGTAAAATTTGAATCAAACGAAGAAGACGAAATCAGTATCCTCAAAAAATATACTGACCTATCAATGGATATCAAAGGGAAACCAGTCGATCTGCTCGTGTGGCCGGAGACCATGATACCCGGATTGCTCAATATCGATCCAGAACTTACCGGCAGAACGATTGACGTCCTGTCGCAACTCACACCCATCCAACTGTCACAGGACTTAAATACAAACTTACTTCTAGGCGGTATTGCATTGACCCTTGTTGGAGAAGAACAGTTTTATTTCAATAGCGCTTATTACTATAACCCGGAGGGGAAATTAGTAGATCGCTATGATAAGATTCACCTCGTACCGTTTGGGGAATTTACTCCTCTTAAAAAATATTTCCCGTTTCTGGCAAAGTTAGTGCCTTATGAAATCGGGCTGACCCACGGTCAGCGCAGGACGTTGTTTCTGTTGAAAACCTCACAACATGGAAGTCTGGTTTTTGGTTCGTCCATCTGTTACGAGGACACCGTCCCGTCTCTGATCAGAAAATTTAAGAAGGACGGGGCAGATTTCATGCTCAATATAACAAATGACGGCTGGTTTCGAAACAGCGCTGAGCTTGATCAACATCTCGCCATTATGGTGTTTCGGGCGGTTGAAAACCGTTTCTGTATGGCACGGGCTGCCAATACGGGCATATCGTCATTTGTCGGTCCTGACGGCGCTATCTATGCGAAGTTGTCAGACTCCAAAGGGAAATATCGGGAGATTAGCGGCACACTTGTCGATCAGATAAAATTAATCAAAAAATACAATCCTTTCTATACTATTTGCGGTGACTGGTTTTCAATCCTTTGTGGAACGGCAGTAGGAATCATGCTTATCCTGTCCGTTGTTAAAGGGCGAATTGTCTGCCAAAAAGTTACAGAACCAAAATGAGGTTGAGAAGATGAGAAGAGGGGAGAATGGGAATCTCTCAAATTCTCAATCTCCCAACGTCTCAATTTCTTTTTGTATTTTGTGGCTGATAACTATGGACAAAGAGAATGGACTTTCCTCTTGACATTTTATAAGTATTAAACATATAATTTGTTTCACTATACACTAACTATAAAAAACAACACTACTTGTGAAGAATTAGACAGCATACGAGAAACTTCTCTATAGAAAAAAACAGGACATGAAATCCGCTTAATCACCCTTTCTTGATGGAGGATTAAGGCTATTTTCGGAGTAAGAAAGATAATGCATCCATTAGATTTTGTACTGGGTTTTGTTTCGACTGACATGGGGATTGACCTCGGCACTGCAAACACACTTGTTTGCATACCAGGCCATGGAATTGTGCTGTCAGAACCTTCAGTTGTTGCCGTAAGACCAGGTACAAATAAAGTTCTTTTAAACGGGAATGCCGTTGGAAATGTTGCCAAGGCCATGCTGGAGA
>Ga0209211_10008617_pt1 | contig 13880 bp, 11 predicted proteins | sample RifGroA2_FD_183992 | JGI IMG/M metagenome (GOLD analysis project Ga0209211, IMG submission 183992) | Groundwater microbial communities from Rifle, Colorado, USA - Groundwater A2 (SPAdes) (version 2) | ecosystem: Environmental > Aquatic > Deep subsurface > Groundwater | place: Rifle, Colorado...
CTCTGGAAGAATTTGAATCGTTGTTGCCGTGGAATTTGCATGCGCTGGATTTAACCAGCGAAATGACTTCCTGAATAGATTGGGGTTGGTGGAGCGCTTACGGTTGATCCCAATACGGCACTAGTCAATCACGTTGCAGGACAGGTGCAGAAGATGACAGGCCAGGCCAAGAGTGCAATCGAATCGGGGCATGGTGCCGTTACCGAAGAAGGCAAGCCCCTGGAGCAAGATGCAACCGATGCCACCGACCCCGCTCGGCAAAACAACATGAATCTGGCGACGCAGAATGCCACAGCCGCAATCATGCCAGCAGGCACGATGTCACTGCTAAACAAAGCCGGGTTAGTCAGCGATGAGGCCGGGGTGGCGAAACCCGTTGCCGAAGGTTACAAGGGTTCGACCACGGATGCCATTGTGGATACCGCGCTTGACATCGGGTTGATGGTTGGGGGAGGGGCGGCTGGCAGGTTGGTTGGTAGTGCCGCCGGAAAAGTTCTAGGGAAGGCCGCAGGCGATGTCGCGGAAGGCAAAATACTTGCCAATGCTGCAAAGGTAGAGGAGCGCGGCCTGGCAGCGGGTAAAGTCGAGACTCAAGCGGCAACGGACACAAGAAGAGAGGTTGAACGTGAATCGTCCAGAAAGGCCGGGGTCAACCGCGAGGCCGAGGTTAATTCAACCCATGCTGTGGCGGGAACAGTAGTTGGCACGGTCGCAACCAATCAAACAGTTAATAACATGAGTCACGAAGGCCCGGTCATTCCTGCACAGCCCGTCATAGATGACGCGCAATCTGCAATGGATGCCGTTAAAGAAGAGGTAAGCAAAGCAAACGACCTTGGCAATCAGATTGGAGATAAAGCGAAGCAGGTATTTAATGATTAAAGCAATTGGCCTCAGTTGTACTGATCCAGACTTGACCTGACACAATCCGTCCGATCAGATCGAGATCACTCTGTCCAGTCGACCAGGAACGGAACTTCAGGGGAGGTGTTTTAGACGTCAGGTTGTCGGCCGTTGCAATCATTTAGCGTAGTAAACATATTTACGAAACACAGGGCGTTGCTCGGCGCTGGCGCTACAGAGAATTATCAGCCCCTATCAAATAGATCATCTATTTCATCAATAGCAAGCATCGTCGGCCCTTCGTATTCGCGATCATCCCCTTCAGAAGAATTCTCGAAGTACTTTTGTAATTCATGGGAAACATCAAACGTCTCCAAGATACGGCTAACGTCATCTGCGCAGAAGTCAACGCCAAGCTCAACAAGCTCTTCCTCGATTAACTTCACTAACTCATTGCCAGCAGCACGATCATCCTCATATTCAACCTTCGAGAACGCGGAGTTCACATCAATGAAATCTGAAAGGTTATCCGACACCAACTCTATTACATGCTCTTTCGCAGATTGAGTTATCTCTCCATATCTTGGCGTGGCCTCCGGGATCGCTGACAAAAGCGATTGCATGGCTTGTATTTCAGTGTGTGAACCAACAGTATCAATGTTGCCTGCGATGAAATCTAATGCCTGCGTAGGAGTTACGATGCATTGTTTAACGCCCCACTCTATAACCCCAAACGAATAATCTTTTTCCTCATCAATGCATTCATTGACAATAAACAGGACTGCAGCACGCAAAGCCGCTGAAACATTGCCCAGAAATCCACCGCAGCCTCTATACACGTCACAGAGCGCCGAAACATACGCAACGCTCACGTCGTTAAATTCGCTATCTGCGAGATTATTAATTAGTGCATCGCAAATCGAATTCGCTTCTGCTTCAGACAAATGCCTATCACCCTGAAGACTGCGAAGAGTAATCGTTGAGCGGAGAGTCCTGAGACTTTTAAACCCGAGACGTAACGCACTCACATCTCCTGCGTAACGCTTCAATACGTAGTCTCCAATCGACGGATTAAACAAATCAATCATCGAATGCGCTTGAGTGGCTACTATTCGATTGAGAAAAGAGCCAGTAAGCAGTCGGATATTAGATTGAAATTCGCGCCTACCGTGAAGGTTTTGATTTTCGGGCAACACTAAGAAACGATGATATGCCTCAGCAAGAGCCTTTTCGTCAAGCGGGCCGCCATTGAGTACCACCAACAAAATAATAGCGCGACCGTAATCATCTTGTTGTGCATTAAACGGATTTTCCCATACTTGGGACGGGTTCGTTAGTGACCGAACAATGTAGTTCCAATAGTCATTTGGCGGGCATGTTTCAAGTCTTGAAGCATCGGTAATGTAACTAATCAGACGCGGGTTAAAATTTTTATGCTCAATTATTTCTCGATATCGCCGATTAAAATAGAGCTGCTCAATGTATTCGTCTCCCAAACCAGAATGCCAAATATGGTTATAGAGAATCTGCGCTTTATCCAGATCGGTTAGGGATTTGATTCGAAGCTCGTATTCGTTTCTCTGTACGTTGCCATGCTCAAAGCTATCAATTAAAAATTTCCCTTGATTTAAAATCGTGCTTCTTGAAGTCAGGACGAAACGCTTATTCTTATTTGTAGCTATCCGTCGTAGGAACTGCGTTATTTGATTTCCTTCGTGACCGTTAAGAACTTCCAAATAGTTACGCCCCAAGAAATCATCAAAGTAGATTACTTGCTTGCTCTCTGGGTCAAAGGCAGACTCAGCCTCTCGAATATCGTCGGCTATTTTCAAGTAGGCAAAACCTTGTGTGAGGTAATGCAGGCATAAGTGGTCGGCAAGTGTGGTTTTTCCAACACCAGGTTCTCCAGTGATGATAACCACACCTAGTCGCTCCAATATTTTCAATGCGGCCTCATGGTTGGCGGTTACGACATACCGGGAGGAAGAACGAATTATTTCCTCAAGTGAGAAAGCACTCCGCCCTAAAATCGCATTGTTAAAAATGTGGCCTAAAACACTGGCACTATAAAGCCAAAGTTTATAGTGTCGTTGCTCAATGTGCGCCTTGCCTTTGAGAATATCATTTAAATCTTCTTTTCCGAATATGTCGCTTTCAGATGCAATATGCGGAGCAAGTGCACGGTGAATGGCTTTTTTGTCAGTACGAGAAAGTGGGTTTGAGACTGCCAGTAAATAACGATGTGGCTTTAGTTTGTCGAGCTTTGGTTTTTCGGTATTGCTAAGTTCTCGAATAAGTTTTGTTAACGGTGTGTTACACCAGTGCTTGCACTGCAAAAGCACCTCATTACCTTGGGCAGCAAAATAACGTCCATCGACACCGGCATCCCTACCTGCTTTAAATCGTTCAAAACGGTGGCCTTCAACCTCACCAAGCAGATCGGCGCAAAGAATCTCGAATTCTTTGTCATTTAATGGCTTGAAATCGTAGTCTGACATAAGTATTTAGTACCCAATAATTTACCGCGCAATTCTTTCGGCGCAAGTTATCAAACGGCCAGTGTATAACAGGTGGCTGCAGGCTGGGGATTCCTGCCATCTGCGCCTTTTGTTATTCCAATGCGATTGGCGTATGCTTCCTGTCAATTTTTTGGGCATATCTCCCGCCGGTACTCAAGCGGCCTCTAAGTTTTTAAGGAGCCTCAGATGCAAGTGCAATTGCGGAAATGTAACAATATTGAAGATGGTTCCGTTGAAATTAAAGAACAAACCCTAAATTTGAAGTACGCCATCAACGGCTGTGGCAAAACCACCATCGCAAGGGCCATCCTAGCCTCCATTAACGAAAGGTTAGGCATCGAAAAAAACGCTCTTACCTCATTGACTCCATTCAAGTACCGACAAGACGCATCCGGTAAGCCTGAAGTCATTGGAACTGAAACGATTCAATCCGTAAAAGTATTCGACGAAAAGTACATCAACGATTTCGTGTTCCAAGCAGACGAATTGCTAAAAGGTAGCTTCGATATTTTCATAAGAGGCGAAGCCTACGAGCAGGGCATGAAGGAAATTGACACCCATGTTGCAAGCATGCAAAAGGCTCTCAGTGAAGACAAAGACATTGCCGACCTAATTTCTGACTTCAATGAATTAAGCAGCAGTTTTGGAAAGGAAATAAAGAGCGGCATCCATGGCTCCAGCGGTCTAGCCAAAGCTTTCAAAGATGGCAACAAGGTTGCGAATATCCCAGTCGGACTTGAACCCTACAAGTCGTATATTCAGCATCCAGCGAATTACAAGTGGGTGGGCTGGCAGTTGGGCGGACTCGACTTTATCGATATCGGCTCAGACTGCCCATATTGCACAAGTGATATAAAAGAGAAACGCGAAACCATAAAGCGAGTCAGCGATGTCTACAAATCTAAGGACATCGAAAATCTTAACAAGATAGTCTCAGCTTTTCATCGTCTCAATAAGTATTTCTCTGACGAAACGAAGACCAAGATTGCGGAGTTCGTAGAGTGCATGGAAGGTTACACTACCGATCAAGCCGACTTTCTAAAGGAGGTGAGGGCGCAGATAGATCGCTTGGGGGACAAGTTCGTAAAAGCTCAGAAGCTTGGCTTCTCCTCTCTGAAGGATGTAGATAAGGTATTAAATGGCCTTAACGATCACAGGATTGACCTTTCTCTTTTCGTACACCTCAACTCTGAAAACTCCAAGCAGAAAGCGGAAATTGTTAATGCCGCAATCGACAAACTGATAGAACAGGCGGCCCTACTTCATGGCATGATCAAGAAGCAGAAGCAACTGATCGAAAATCTAGTGAAAGAACATAGTGCCGGAATTAATGCGTTCTTGCAGAGCGCGGGCTACGTATACCAAGTAGCGCTACTTGATGACGGCGCTGGGCAGCATAGATTGAAACTCGTCCACAGCGAGATTCAGGGAGAAATCACAAACTCCAAGGCACACCTCAGTTACGGAGAACGCAACGCGTTCGCGCTCGTTTTGTTCATGTATGACGTATTGAAGGCCAATCCGGACCTTGTTGTGTTGGACGACCCCATATCATCGTTTGACAAGAATAAGAAGTATGCAATCGTAGACATGCTTTTTCGCAAGGGAAGCGGATCGTTACGCGACAAGACGGTCCTGCTTTTAACTCATGATCTTGAGCCGATTGTAGACATAGTAATCCACCATTCTGATCGGTTCAAAAAGCCGTTCGCTACCTTTCTTCAGAACAGTAATGGGACGCTCACCGAGAAGGAAATCGGACGTGCCAACATAAAGACATTCATCGAAATCACCAACGAGAATCTTGCTGCGGAAAGCCATATATTGAATAAGCTCATATATCTGCGTCGACGTCTCGAAGTGGCTCGGGAGAATGAGCTTGTGTTTCAGGTAATTTCAAATGTCCTGCACAAAAATCAGCCCCCACAGATCAAGGGAGAAATCACTAGAGACATGACAGCTCAAGAGCTGCAGGATGGGAGCAATGAAATCGCGGCTGAGATACCGGGTTTCGATTATCAAACGTTGTTAGGTCTCGTAACCGACGACAAGCAGATGATTGAGCTGTATGACAACACAGAAAGCAACTACGAAAAGCTCCATCTATACCGAATAATCTTCGCTGGAAAAGACGATCTGATAGGCTCGGACGTAGTCAAAAAATTCATCAATGAAGCATTTCATATAGAAAATGACTATATCTATCAGCTCAATCCACGGGAATTTCAAACTGTTCCTCACTTCGTGATTGAGCAGTGTAACCGCTACGTCAAAGCGCTCTCCATGTGACATTCGTATTTTTGGAGTAGCGACTGCTTCGGGTTAGCAGTGAACATTTGAAAAACCTGAAACCGGACACTCCCGCAGGCCGCTCAGACAGCCATTTTAGGAAATCTTCACCGTCCGCAGGCCAAAAGCGGAAGTATTTCAGAATGACCTCAACCGGAAAGTTCTGGGTCGTCCTAAGCCGCTCGATCTGACACTGACTGTACGATCAAGTCTGGATTAGTACACCTCAGTGATGCAAGCCGCCCACTCCGCTCCGTCTGATCGCGCTCGCCATTTCCTGCTGGCGCAATTCGGACTTCATCGCCCACAGGTGAGTCTTGTGCCAGTCTTCAGCGGTGCAGTCTTTGAACCTATTGGCCCTCCTTCTTTCTGCCCTCATTGCGGAGGGAGATGCCCAAAGCAAAAACCACAGGGTTATAACCGCAATGACCAACACCCACACGAAAGATGCCATCGCACCCAAGGCGGCAAAAAACACAATGCTCAACCCAAGCTTGATGCCGCCATCTTCGGTCACATGCTTAAACCCAGCCATCAAATCGTAAACGTACTGGGCAACCGGGTTATCAAACTCAACTACGGTTTTGCCGTCATACTTGGACGGCACGATCACATCCTGGTATTTCGGAAGACCGAGCAGGCGGATCAGCAACCGGAACGCGCCGACAGTCACAAAGTAGAATGCAAACATCGCTACCACCGCGATACCCAACAAAATCATGATTCCCATTTTTGCCTCCTGTAACCAAAGCATTTTCGCAATTTAGCCGATCAATCTCATCCCGCAATTCTTGGCCGCACCCCGGTCAAATGTTGCCGTATAGCCACATCCCGCTTCGCTGGCCGAACGCTCGATCAAACAGTCCGCAAAATCAGCGTTACTTGCCTTGAAAAGTCGCAATGTTTTCCAGGCAACGTCAGCGTTCTCCACGATAATCCCCTTGGTGCGCAACAACGTCTCCAGCACTACGCATATCTCAGCTTTGGCTGATGCGTAGCAGCCCGTCAGCACACAGACCAATTCCACCACCGAAACAAGGCTAACGTAGCCCGGCTCATCCGCATCTAACGACTCGATCAGTCGCGTTGCTTTGAGCGACTGCACTGGATCGTCCTGCGCGATATAGCGAACGAGAACGTTGGTATCCAGGCCAATCATCTGGCTTTGGCTCCGCGAGCGGCAATTGCCTGACTCATTGCCTCAATCGTTACCGGCGATGTCGGCTTGCGCACCAAACCCTTCAACGCACTCGCCGATTGCGTAGATGCGACCAACTCGAACCGTCCCGGCTCAACTTGAACAAACTCGATTCGATCACCGGCCTCAACACCAAGCGCGGCTCGCACGACGGCGGGAATAGTGATCTGCCCCTTGCTGGTTATGGTTGCAGTTGACATGAATCTTCCTGTTAAAAACTTGCCTTACATTAAAGTAAGGATGATAAAATGTCAACAACAAGAACAAAGATAGATATTCAGAGCTGTTTGAACGACTGCTTAACGGGAGGTCAATTCAAGAACCGACGGGCAGTTGTGCCAGAAACAGTCACTCAGCGTGATTTGCATGAAGGTCTGCTACCGGCTTCCAGCCGTTCGCATTTCTCAAGCGGTCGCTCAACGACTCGAAAAATCAAAACCGTGGTCTGAGCTCCAATGCTGAATACCGTATGACGCTTGTGCCGGTGAATGTTGGGTAACACACCAGTTTTTAGCTTACGTGGCGCATATAATGGATCATCTATAAATAGATGCGCGCCTATTTTTCCGATTTCAGAATTATCAGAGGAGTTTCCGATGACTGACGCAAGACTCGACCGCCTGAAAATGCATGCTGCCAAAGGAGAGTTGGTGCTCTTTCTCGGGGCGGGAGCGCTCGTCGGAAGCACAATAGGGAAAGACAAACGCCCCCCTCTTTTAGGAGATGCATTAAGGGATCGTTTGCAAGAGCGGTTCTTCAAAGAAGAAGGGGAAACTAAGTATTCACTCAAACGGGTTTGTACAAATATTCAAAATACAAAAGGTAAAGACAAACTTCGTGAAGTGCTAGTTGAACTTCTCACGCCCGTGAATCCTTCGAAGGGGATATTGGAAATACCTCGTCTAAGTTGGCGGGCGATATATACCGTGAACGTTGATGACGCTATTGAGCGCGCATATGAAAATTCTGAAGAGCGGACACAAGATCTAAAGATTGTCGTTTTGCCAGATCATAAGGAAGCACGCAATCCTGACAAAGAGCTCTCACTGCTAAAACTGCATGGTTGTCTCAGGTATGCGGAAAGCAATTTAATTTTTTCGCACAAGGACTACACGGCTGCGAAAGAAGCAAATCTACGTTTGTTCTCCAGCTTAGCAACCAATCTTTGCGATTCACCATTTCTCTTCGTAGGGTTTAGCTTTGAAGACGATGATTTTCACGATTTGTGGCATTCGATTACTGAATACCTTGGCGCAGCAAAGCGACAGCATCCAACTTTTGTTGCGCAGCCCGCGCCCACAAAAAGTACAGTTGATTCAATGGCAATAGAAGGGATCGATGTGCTTGATTTCGGTACGGAGAGCATCTTTGCCTGGCTTCGTGCGAATGTCGATGCCCCATCGCTTTCCATCTCCCAGAAAATTCGAGAAGAAGTAGCGCCAACTCAAGCGCGTATTTTTGAGGCGTTCGGCGAAGATATTGAACCAGCTCTAATCGACAGTCTTTCTGACTCGTTTTATTTTGTAAGACAGATTGCAACAACGCGAAGGGATGTTAACGCAAGCCGATTTTTATTTGGCACACAACCATCTTGGGACGATATTCAATCATCAATTCCCATCAAGAGGGACTTGGAAGGCCCGATTGCCGATGACATTCAACAGTGGCTACAAAAACCAACATCCAAAATTGCACTTTTGAAGGGTGCAGCCGGTTATGGGAAATCGACGCTGTTAATGCAACTAGCTTGGCGCGCCAAGTCCTTATCGGAAAAGCTCGAAATTCTTTTCTTACGATCGAATGCAGAATTAAATAACTCGGCTATTGCGGAATATGCTCGGGCTATCAACTCACCACTCATAGTAGTGGTTGACGACGCATATCGCCACCTTGCCTCACTACGCAAACTCAAACGAGACTGTGAGCAACATAAGTTACATGTGTTCATTCTTTGTGCCACGCGCCCATCTGATTGGGCAGTTGCGCGCCGAAGCGGCGATTTTGAGATTCCCGCAAGTTTTGATCTTGCCAAGCTATCCCTAGAAGAGGCAACCGATCTTGCAAAAACTATGAAACTTCACGGAAAGCTATCCCCTGAATTTAGTGAGCTTGCTGTCGAGGAATTGGCGCGGCAATACGTTACAGAAAGCGAGCGCCACTTAATTGCTGCACTGTTATCAAGTGCCGCCGATGGAGTCAGTCGTTTTGAAGAGATTGTGGAAAATGAGTATTTCCGGATCGCGGACGATCACGCCAAGCAACTTTACATGACGGTATGTCTCATTCATGCGATTAGCCTTCACGCTCCCGCACATCTAGCCTGTGCCGCGATCAATATAAAGGTAGCCAGTTATCATAGTGAACTCGCCCCCTTTCTGCTGCAAACGATATTAGAAGATGTAGATGAACGCACAAAGGAATTATTGTTTAGGACCCAACACCGAGTAATCGCAGAGAGCCTTATCAGAACGGTACTCAAGCCAGCAACAACGGTTGGTTTTATTTTGAATATTGCTAAGACGGTAAATCCACATAATCGATTGCATTATGAGGTTTTGAAGCATCTGTACCACGAAGACTATCTCAGAGACATCCTCGTAAATCCTCAAACGATTCGTTCGTGCTATGAGCAACTCCTAGAATCTTTCCCTTCGGATGCATTCATAAAGCAGCATTTCTCCATATTCGAATCGCGGAATAAAAATTTTCTTAGAGCTAATCAGCTGATAGATGAGGCACTCGCGCAATCACGCCATCACTATTTCTTGAACACGAAGGCCAATATTCTTTTGAGAGAAGCGGTAACGGAGACCGACAGCGCGAAGGCAGAACATCTGCTGCTTCTCGGAACGAAACTATTGCGAGAGCGCATTGAAAAAGACTCAGACAAAGAAATTCACTATCACAGCCTTATTGAGAAGCAGCTTGATTTCGCGAAAAGATACAGTCTTTCTGAGGAGCAAAGACTAAATATTCTTGAAGAAGCTGAGGCGGATTTGAGTCGAGCTAAGCAGCATTATCCGAATAGCAGCGACATTACAACACTTGCTGCGAAACTCAACATTGAACTACACCAAATCCCGAACGCGGAGAAGCTTCTTCTGCGCAGCGTGCAACTTGATGGAGCCAATACCCGAGCGCGCGTGCTACTTGCGCGGATGTACATTCATGACGATCGTTTGCTTGAAGCACTGACGCTAGTTGACACAGGGCTCGGGCACGATCCGAATAGCTATGGATTGTTGCGGCTTCGGCTGGACTGCTTAAGGCGACTCGGTAGGCCGTGGAATGACATTAGATCAGCAATAGGAAAATACTTAAATGTTGCCGAGGATGATTTTGAAGAGCGGCTCAGATTCATTAAGGGTTTAGTGGAAGCTTCTGACATTGCGCATGCCAAACGTCAGCTCGAAATTCTCAAGAAGGCTGATATTGCATACAACTTGCGATCAAGAACGGAGTTCGATCTTACGATTAATGACTCCCCAATGACGGTGGAGGGGACATATTCAGCCAGCGGACTCGGAAAAGGGTATGTCCAGATCGACGGCTATCCATCCGGTATGGGGGCATATTTGGATATCAGAACCATTTCCGGTGGGGCCAAGATTTTTAGTGGAAAGCGTGTGCGAATTTTGCTCTCAGTGAACGGTTTTGGTCTTAAAGCGAATCGGCTTTTGTAGTCTAGCGCATTGCGTTACGAAAAGTGGCGCCCAACAAGGCAATGCAGCGGGCGTCTTGTAGCCGTCGCTTTTTTGTTTTAACGACCGCTTAGGCCTGTGGCAGACGTTCAACACAACATCTTCGACCGACGGCTCAGTGTCTAACTCGGCTGATCCGGCCAACTTCCCGCATCGCTTTATCCTCCTCGACAAAGATTTGCTGCTTCATTCCGTATCTTCTGTTGGACAATCCAAACCATCGGCGATAGAGAATATACGCGCCGAACAAATCTTGGCTCAATACCAGCGTATATACGCGCTGGGCGGTTCTAAAGTCGATGCGCATTACCCACACTCAGTCTCGCACCCTCTACCTCGCGCCACATATTTTCATCCGAGGTATCTGTGTAAATGCTTGTTGTTTGAAGGCTTGCATGTCCAAGCAGTCGCTGAATGACATTCACCGGAACGCCGGATAGCGCCAAATAGCTGCCGCAGGTGTGGCGCACCCAATGAACGGTGGCGCGTTCAAATGCTTTCGCGTCAACGTGCTTGTCGCTCTCTTTAAGCGATTGCGCGATGTCGTTGAAAAATGACCTGATCGCCTTGGATAGCGCGCTCGTGGTCAATGCCCTGTTTGATGTCTCGCTGGCAATGAGCGGGGTTTCCGCTGGATTTGACATGATGTCCGGGCTCATTCCGCGATAGGCCAGATATTCTTGCAACAACAAGATCACTGCGCCGGGCAGGGGCACAGTTCGCCACTTCCCGCCTTTGCCGTATACCTTGAGCATCCAGCGCACGCCCAGGCCATCGGATAGCGGCATGGTGTATATCCTGCCAATGCTTGCATCGATCAGCTCAGATAGTCGCAGCCCCGTGGCATGTGAGAAGGGCAATGCAAAACGCAGTCTGACCGTGCAGGGTGTCACCGGCAGTTCAAGCAAGTGACCCATCATGTAACCCCACTGGCCGACAGAGAGCGCCCGCGTAAACTCCACATCCGGGTCAGATTCAGCGCCATGTGCAGTGAGGGACTTTGCAACCGCACTCCACGGATTGAACGAGCAATACTGTACGCGAACCAGCCACTCGAAGAGATTGCCGATGATGGTCAGCGCGTGCCTGACGCTGCTGGCCGATAGCGCGCCATCAAACGGCTTCCAAGCCTGCTTGTGTCGCTCAACTTTTTTCGCGCCAATCCATTCGGGTTCGGTTCTACCTATCATGGACAGCCAGTCTCGGTAGGATGCGCAATCCTCAACAGTCAAATCCGACATTGCCTTGCCTCGCTCCAGAATTGCCCACAGCAAAATTCTTTCGGCTTCCTTTTGATAGGCGCGCTGGGTATTTGGATTGCCAGATTTTGTTGCAAGCCAAACAAACACAGCTCGATAATCGTCTGGCGCGTCAATACGCGGGGCACCGGGATGCCGGTTTGAGCCGGATCGACCATCCAGATCACACGGAACAATGAAAGACTCCAGCGGGACAACATCGGTTTGCTGTTTTCGTGTTTGAGCAATCAAGCCTGAAGGCAAGCTCCGCGAAGGTGCGAGGGATTGCAGAGGCAACGCACCAAGAGAGGATTCGTAACCCCGCAACCACGCAACAATCCGCGCTGCGCCCTTGACCCCCAACCTCGGCACGCCAACCCACCAGCGATAACCGCGTTCAGCAATCCTGTCGACCAGACGCCCTATTGTTGGTATCCCCGCCAGATTCAGACGATTGGAAATCGTCGTATCAAACCATGCTGCAACCCAATCATCGCGCACCGGTTCAGCGGTAATTAACGACTCAATCCACTTTAGTGCTGCAACCTGTCTGTCAATCAGCCGTTGTCTTTTCTTGTGCCCGGTATCGACCGCTTGCGGGTACGCATCCAGGTAAGACTGAATGAGTTCCTTTTCCAGAAAAAACCCGTCAGGATCAAATTCTGCGCGGTACTCTTCAAGAGACGGGATGGGTGCGCGCTCGTTTGTGCTGGAGCTTGCTGCGACACGCATTCTGAAAAGATGAGCATCACGCCGCTTTCCGCGCCTCAATGCAGCCTGACGCAGCGTATCCTGAACCCAGACCAGCGTTGCTTTTGCACGGCGCAAATCCATCCCGGTCTCAAGATACCGGTCGGACATTTCGCTTATGTCCATACCCAGGAGGATCGACCGAAAAAACGCGATGTGATGCCGTCCGATTTTTCTCTCAACTGCGGTTGCCGGACGTTTCTCAAAGTTAATTTGTGTTTCCGCAAGCACTACAATCTCCCGTGAAGCCTCGATTGCTCAATTCCTAAGCAACCCCCAGCAAGGCAACTCAAATTCGATCACCAGCAATGGTTGTCCACAGGGTTACAAACAGATTCTGTGGATAATCCCGTCTTCACTTGCGCGCCATGACTAGCCACTTCCAAATCCCAATCAAGCTGGTTGCGGTAAAGCCGATTTGCATCACGACCATGCCGATTGCGTGGGAGAGCAGCCCAAAAATTATCCATGCGACATTCAATGCCGCACCACAAAGCCCGGTGGCGCAGCCTGCCCACTCAAGTAGTTCCAATATTTTTCCTCTCCAGATACCCTTTAGCTCCGAATGACGGGTTCGCATAATCAGAGGTCTTCCTGCTCCAAGTTGTCAGAATCGCCGCCATGCATCAAACCTGATCGAAAATGCTCTTCACGATCCCGGACGGACTGCGTAGAGCGGACGGCTGACTTGCAGGAGTGGGCTTTTGAGCATGGGTGGCAGCCGGAGCATTCCCGCCATGCAGAGCCGACAAACCATGCGAGGCAAGCATCCGCATCCGTTCCGCTCTGGCGCGCAGCGGAAATGCAGACAAGTCGGCCTGCAATTCTGGATACCCCTCGAAATAATTGATGGTGATGCGCATCTCAGGCAGCGCCCCCACGCCAGAACCCTCGCGCATTTGCGAATACCGAATCATGGGCTACGGATACCGGAACCTGATGAAAAGCTGCCTTGATTGTCGCCTCATAGAAAGGAGCACCTCCACCGACCAGTACAATTGTGTCGATTTCAGAATCTTCCTTTCTGAGCGACTCTTGCAGTTGCGCGCCAACAATGTGGCCAACTCGGGATGATGCATCTGCCAGATAGGGGGCAATGTCTATTCGTTCCCCGAACACGGATACGGTTTTGCGACCAGACCTGATCGCGTTCTCCAGCTTCCCCCTGCCGGGGTTGCCGCCATGATCCTTGGAAATTAACGCCGCAGTCTCATCAAGAATGACCGAGGCCGCATCCAGGCTCGTTCCAGATGAGGCTCGCTTGAATTCGCCATTGACCAGCAATACCCAGTCAACCGAGAAGAAGCCGGGATCGACCACCAGAACATTGGCATCCTCAATC
>Ga0209211_10008618_pt1 | contig 13880 bp, 7 predicted proteins | sample RifGroA2_FD_183992 | JGI IMG/M metagenome (GOLD analysis project Ga0209211, IMG submission 183992) | Groundwater microbial communities from Rifle, Colorado, USA - Groundwater A2 (SPAdes) (version 2) | ecosystem: Environmental > Aquatic > Deep subsurface > Groundwater | place: Rifle, Colorado...
GCCTCGACGACACCCAAACCGCACGGCCTCAAAGAGGCAACCGAGTTCGGGTCCGCCTTTGCCAAGTCATGGTCAACGGGGGCAACCCATGACGAAATCAACCGCCTCCTTGCCAAAAAGCCACAGATACCCAATGCATTAGATAGCCAACTTCTAATATCAGCAGAGGCGAAACTTGGGCCTCTTAAAAGTGACAAAACTAAGCGGAATGCGCTTCGTGCGGGATTTTGGAGAATTCTTAGCGCGATCGCACCGAAAGCCGGTTGAGAAATGCGCTAACATCCGATTCTGCGAATGCGCGCCAAGAGGTAACTGTTAGCGCGCGCCGCAGGCCGTCGCGTTAGGCTGACAGGCAAAGGTGCACCGTGAATGAAGAGTCAAAGGAAGTAATTTTCAGTTGGTACTGTGCCTTGGAGAGCCAGGTGGCGAAATATTTATGCCATGTGCCCCCTCATGGGCCGAACCTCCAAGCGTGGTCGCCTACAATGGCTTCTGTCATTTTGAGCGGATGCGGGCTTTTGGATTCCATTTTCCGCGACCTGTCGGCATCTTTATTGGCAAAATACGGAATTAGCAAGAACGCTGAAGATTTGACAATTACAGATTACTACCGCATTTTCGAGCCGGAATGGAAGCTGTCAGAAACGAAAGGGATTTTCCTGGTTTCTCCACCCGAGATGTTGAACCCCTATGGCGCATGGGCCAGCCCGACGTATGTGCCACTGTCGTGGTGGCAGGTTCACAATGACTTGAAACACGACCTCTTAAGCAACATAACGAATGCGACATTCCAGTCCGCGCGCGACACTCTGTGTGCTGTGCTGTTGGCCATCTCCTCATGCAAGGCTCTCCGTCCACACTTGCTTCGGCAAAAATGGATAAACACGGGGGATTGGGGGATACCCTATCTCTTAGAAAATATGGGGGCTAACGCGAAGGTGACACTGGAGACGGATCTCTTCGCGGTTCCAATCGGATTTAGGAGTCAGTTCTCGGACATTAAGCGATTCAATCCGAATGAATGGGAACCAAGCAGTCGAGTGTCCGCATTCTTTCGCTAAAGCCGGGGCTACCGAGGCCCTCAGTGTTTATGTTGATGTTGATAGGAAAGTGGCAGCCTATTCGCTTCTGCCGTCGCGCGTCTGTCGGATGGCCAATATCGCGCTCGGCAGGAGCGTGGCGTTGACTTCCTGAAGGAGTAAAATATGTCACTGGATCCAAAGAATCTTCCGTATGATTTATTGGTTCATGCACTTTTTGAGAATGCGGTACTACACGCTCAAAACTTCTCCCAGCGGGCTGAGGACGAACTCCCCCTATCGAAGGAGGTGCATTACCAACTCGCAGCCCAGATAGGCGAATATGCCGTGGCAATAATGATCTTCTATTTCCGATCCGCAGGGAAGACTGATTTGCAGCAACAAGTTCTGCAAAAGCATGAGGACTTCATCAAGGCGAACTGCGGCACAACTGACCCACAGGCTCAGCAGGATTTCTTGCAGGCCTGGCGAGATGAGATAAGAAGAAAGGTCATGTGGCTCAGTGTGGGCAACAACGTTGGCAGTCTCAGACACAACACCTTTGCCCAGAATATCCTGTCCGATAGCGGATTCAAAACCGCGGGTTGTCGCGAATCGCAACTGGATCCTTTGATCGAGCAGTTTGTCAACGATCTCCGCGAGTCGATGGTGCACTTCGGGGTATCCACGTGAACGAGGATTTCAGCACAACCATTGTCCCGGGAGGGAAACCATGAACAAGCTTCGGCGCAAGGTCTACATGACGGCCGGCTGCAACACCATCTCCATGGGCTCCGGCCGCAAGGAGTTCCACCCCAAGAAACCCCGTCCCGGCCTGGAGGACTACATCCGGGAGGCGGGAGGCGGGACCCTGAAGCAGCTCGGAGGCGGGAAGAATGTGGATGAGGCCGTGATCGGCAACTTCATGGCCGCGCGCTTCAACAACCAGGGCAATCTCGCCGCCCTCATCCCCATTATCGATGAGACCCTGCTCTGGAAGCCCTGCACCCGGGTGGAGGGCGCCTGCTGCTCGGGGGCCCTGGCGCTCATGTCCGGGATCAAGTCCGTGCTGGCCGAAACCGCCGAGTCGGTCCTGTGCCTCGGCGTGGAGGTGCAGAACACCGTCAAGGCCGTGTACGGCGCCGACATCCTGGCCACGGCCGGCTGGAGCCGGGAGCGCAAAGCCGGGCACGCCTACTTCTTCCCGGGCAAGTTCAGCGACCGCGCCGGAGCGTACTTCGCCAAACACGGCCGGGAGCGCAGCCGCAAGGCCATGGCCCGGTGGTTTTGCAACGCCATCGAGAACGCGCGCCTGTGCCCCACGGCCCAGGAGCATCAGAACTCCGCCAAGGACCTCGAGGCCCTGGCGCTCTCCGAGCCGACCCCCAAGAGCTTCGTGGACCACCTGAACTTCTACGACTGCTCCAAGGTCTCCGACGGCGCCTCCGCCATCGCCATCCTGTCCGAGGAGGGCCTCAGACGCGCGGGCATCCCCAAGGGCTCGGCGGCCGAGGTCGTGGGCTGGGGGCAGACGGAAGCCGACCTCACCAAGGCCCCGGAAGACCTGACCCGCCTGGAGACCACCCGGCGCGCCGTGGCCCAGGCCTTGGAGTCCGCCGGCATCAAAGCCGGCGACCTGGGGACGGTGGAATCGCACGACTGCTTCACCATCGCCGGGGTGCTCGCGACCGAAGCCGTGGGCTTGGCCAAGCCCGGCGAGGGGCCGGACTTCATCCTGGCCGGCGAGACCTCCCGCAGCGGCCGGGTGCCGTTCAACACCACCGGCGGACTCATCGGCTGGGGCCACCCCACGGGCGCGACCGGCGTGCACCAGGCCGTGACCCTCTGGGAGCAGCTCACGGGCCAGGCGGGCGGCTGCCAGATCCCGATGACGCCCGAGCGCCCCTATGGGCTCTCCATCAACATGGGCGGCGACGACAAGACGGTGGTGGCCATCGTCTTCCGCAAGGGCTGACGCAGGCGATGCACTGGCACCCGGCGGACGCCGTGGCGGTCGGCATCGTCTTGCCCGTCGCGGTGTTCCTCTTCGGCCGGACGGCCCTGCGAAAACTGCGGCTGCTGCGGGCTCTCGCTCCCGTGCCGGACCCGGTGGAGGACCATCCCCGCCGCCTGGGAGAACTGAGTACCGTGTTCCTCGGGCAGCGCAAGCTCTTCCAGGACCCCGTCCCGGGCATCATGCACGCGCTCATCTTCTGGGGCTTCTGCATCCTGCTCCTGCGGGCCCTGACCCTCTTCGGCATGGCCTTCGCCGGGTTCGACTTCCACCTCCCCGGGCTGGGCCCGGAAACCTGGGCCGGGCGGGCCTACGGGCTCCTGAAGGACGCGGCCAACGCCGGGGTGAGCTTCATGGTGCTCGTGGCGCTGTGGCGCCGCTACGTGCAGCGCGTGCCCCGGCTGCGCAACACCGCCGATGCGCTCTTCGTGCTGCTCATGATCCTGGGCCTGATGCTCAGCGACATGCTCTTCGACGCGGCCCTGGACGGAAAGCTCGCCGCGCTGCCCGGCGGAGCCGGGTCCTGGCTGGGGCATGGCGCCCTCCTCTTCCACTGCACGGGCATCCTGGTGTTTTTGGCCTACCTGCCCACGGGCAAGCACATGCACGTCCTCTCCTCGGTCTTCAACGTGTACCTGCGGCCCCTGCGGCGCAGCGGCAGGCTGACCAGGCCGGACCTGGCCGACGAGAAGCTGGAGGTGTTCGGGACGCCGAACATCGAGCACCTGACCTGGAAGGACGGCCTGGACCTCTACACCTGCACGGAATGCGGCCGCTGCAACGAAGCCTGCCCCGCGGCGACCGTGGGCAAGAAGCTGGCTCCGCGAGAAATCGTTTCCGCGCAGAAGGACTGCCTGGCGCGGGAGTCCGGCCGCCTGCTCGACGGGAGCGGAGGGAAGCCCGAGGAGCTGGCGCCGGGGCTGGTCACCCCCGAGGAGATCTGGGCCTGCACCTCCTGCCAGGCCTGCGAGCAGGCCTGCCCGGTGAACATCTCCCACGCGGCCCGCATCAACTCCCTGCGGCGCAGCGAGGTGCTCATGCGGGGGAGCTTCCCGGCGGAGCTCAAGCGCGTGTTCAAGGGCCTGGAGAACAACTCCAACCCCTGGGGCCTGGGCGCCTCCACCCGCATGGAGTGGGCCAAGGACCTGGACCTGCCGTTCTGGCGCAAGACCCCGAGCGCCGAATACCTGCTCTACCTCGGCTGCGCCGCGAACTTCGACGACCGCGCGCGCAAGGTGAGCCGCAGCCTGGTCGGCCTGCTGCGGCGTTGCGGCGTGTCCTTCGCCGTGCTGGGCGCGGAGGAGCATTGCTGCGGCGAGACCGCCCGCCGGCTGGGCGAAGAGGCTCTGGGGCAGAGCCTGGCCGAGACGAACGCCGCCCTGTTCAACGAGCTCAAGGTAAAGAAGATCCTGACGCCTTGCCCGCATTGCTACAATACGCTGCGCAACGAGTATCCCGATTTCGGAGGGCATTTCCAGGTCGTGCATCACACCGAACTGCTTCAAGAGCTGGTCCTCCAGGGCCGGCTGAAGCCGGCGGGAGGGACTCTCGGGCCGGTCACCCTCCACGATTCCTGCTACCTGGGCCGGGTCAACGGGATCTACCAGCCGGCGCGCGACCTGCTGTCGGCCGTCGGCGGCGCGGACGCCGCCCCCCCTGACCGCTCCCGGGAGCGGGGCTTCTGCTGCGGCGCCGGCGGAGGCATGTTCTGGCTGGAGGAGAAGGGCCCCCGCATCAACCACGAGCGCGTGCGTCAGTTGGCCGCCGCACTAGGGACGCAGTCGGGGACCATCGCCACTTCCTGCCCTTACTGCCTGACCATGCTGGAGACCGGCGTCAAGGACCTCGGCCAGGAAGGACTCGCCGTCAAAGACTTGGCCGAACTCCTCGAAGCGGCGGGCGGGCCGGCATGAAGCCCGAGGCCGATCCCTACCGGACCCGGCGGCGCCTGCGGGTCGTGACCGCGACCAGCCTCTTCGACGGGCACGACGCCGCCATCAATGTCATGCGGCGCATCCTCCAGTCCACGGGAGCGGAGGTCATCCACCTGGGGCACAACCGCTGCGCCCGGGAGATCGTGGACTGCGCCGTCCAGGAGGACTGTCAGGCCATCGCGGTCACCTCCTACCAGGGCGGGCACGTGGAATTCTTCAAGTACATGCTCGACCTGCTCCGGGAGAAGGGCTGCGGCCACATCCGGGTCTTCGGCGGCGGCGGCGGCGTGATCCTGCCCCAGGAGATCCGGGAGCTGCAGGACTACGGCGTCGCCCGCATCTACTCGCCCGACGACGGCCGGTCCCTGGGCCTGCAGGGCATGATCAACGACCTGCTGGGGACCTGCGACGTCCCCCCCCGCGGCCTGGAGGGAGTCCTGCCGGAGCAGATCGTCCGGCGCGATCCCATCGCCATCGCGCGGCTCCTCTCGGCGGTCGAGAACCGTCCGGCCCAGGCCCGAAGCCTGCGTGAACGCCTCGCCGGACAGCGGGGGACGCGCCACACCCCCGTGCTCGGGGTCACGGGCACCGGCGGCTCCGGAAAATCCTCCCTGATCGACGAGCTCCTGCGGCGCTTCCTGCGCGATTTCCCGGAACGGACGGTCGCCATCGTGTCGGTGGACCCGTCCAAACGCAAGACCGGCGGGGCCCTGCTGGGAGACCGCATCCGCATGAACGCGATAGACACCCCCATGGTGTATATGCGGTCCATGGCTACGCGCGACGCGCACTCCGGCCTGCCCGGCTGCATCGACCAGGTCCTCGAAGTCCTGCAATCGGCGGGCTTCGACCTCATCGTGCTGGAGACTCCGGGCATCGGGCAATCCGACACGGTCATCGTGGACCACAGCGACCTCTCTCTCTACGTGATGACGCCGGAGTTCGGCGCCCCCACGCAGCTGGAGAAGATCGGCATGCTCGATTACGCCGACCTCCTGGCCATCAACAAGTTCGACAAGCGCGGGGCGGCCGACGCCCTGCGCGACGTCAAGAAGCAATACGCCTGCAGCCGCCGGCTGGCCTTCGACCCCGACCGGGAGCTGCCGGTGTTCGGGACCCGGGCCTCGCAGATCGGCGACCCGGGAGTGGACCGATTGTACGGGGCCCTGCTGGAGAAGCTGGCTCCGCTGGCCGGCGGGGCACTGAAGACCGCGCCGGCTTCCGGCTCGGCCGCCCGGGAACGCGCCTCGATCATCCCCGCCGCCCGCTCCGGCTATCTGGCCGAGATCGGCCAGACCGTCCGGGGCTACAACCGCTGGGCGGCGGAGCAGTCCGAGACGGCCCAGCGGCTCTACGGCCTCCAGCAGGCCCTCCTGGCCCTGCGCGAGTCCGGCCAGGATAAGGGCGAAGGCTCCCGGCAGCTGGAAGCGGCCGCCCTGAAGCTGCGGGAACGGCTGGATGCCGCCAACCGGGATATCCTGGAGGGCTGGGAGAAGAAGGCGGCGGACTACCGGGCGGAAGAATTCAGCTACGAGGTGCGGGGGACCCCGGTGCGGGTGAGGACCAGCACGGAATCCCTCTCCGGGCTGGCCATACCCAAGGTCGCGCTGCCGCGCTACCGGGCCTGGGGGGACCTCCTGCGCTGGGCGCTGAAGGAGAACCTGCCCGGCGAATTCCCCTACGCCGCCGGAGTGTTCCCCTTCTGGCGCGAGGGGGAGGCGCCCATGCGCATGTTCGCCGGCGAGGGCGGGCCGGAGCGGACCAACCGGCGCTTCCATTACCTCTCCCGGGGCATGCCCGCCAAGCGCCTCTCCACGGCCTTCGACGCCGTGACCCTCTACGGCGCGGACCCGGACACGCGGCCCGACGTCTACGGCAAGATCGGGAACTCCGGAGTGTCCGTAGCCTGCCTGGACGACGCCAAGAAGCTCTACTCGGGATTCGATCTGGCGGACCCGCACACCTCCGTCTCCATGACCATCAACGGCCCGGCGCCGGTCATGACCGCCTATTTCATGAACGCCGCCATCGACCAGCAATGCGAGCTCCACCTCCGTCAGCAGGGCCTGGAACGCGAGGTGCGGGAGAAGATCGCGGCGCTCTACCGCGCCCGGGACGCCCGGCCGCCCGCCTACCAGGGCCCTCTGCCCGAAGGGCACGACGGCCTGGGCCTGCTGCTCCTAGGAATCACCGGCGACCAGGTCCTGCCCGTCGAGACTTATGAGCGCATCAAGGCCGACACCCTGAGCAAGGTCCGCGGCACGGTCCAGGCGGACATCCTGAAGGAAGACCAGGCCCAGAACACCTGCATCTACGCCATCGATTTCGCGCTCAAGCTCATGGGCGACGTGCAGGAGTATTTCATGAGCCGCCGGGTGCGCAACTTCTATTCCGTATCCATCTCCGGCTACCACATCGCCGAGGCCGGAGCCAACCCCATCACCCAGCTGGCCTTCACGCTGGCCAACGGCTTCACCTACGTCGAGCACTACCTGTCGCGAGGCATGGCTGTCGACCAGTTCGCGCCCAACCTGTCCTTCTTCGTCTCCGGCGGCATGGACCCGGAGTACTCGGTGATCGGCCGGGTGGCGCGCATCATCTGGGCCAAGGCCATGAAGCTCCGCTACGGGGCCAACGCCCAATCCCAGAGGCTCAAGTTCCACTGCCAGACCTCGGGCCGCTCCCTGCACAGCCAGGAGACCGAGTTCAACGACATCCGCACCACGCTGCAGGCGCTCAGCGCCGTCTACGACAACTGCAACTCCCTCCACACCAACGCCTACGACGAGGCCATAACCACCCCGACCGAGGAGTCGGTGCGCCGCGCCCTGGCGATCCAGCTCATCATCAACCGCGAGTTCGGGCTCACCAAGAACCAGAACCTGCTGCAGGGGTCCTTCATCATCGAGGAGCTGGCCGACCTGGTCGAGGAAGCGGTGCTCCGCGAGTTCGAGCGCCTCTCCGAGCGCGGCGGGGTCATGGGCGCCATGGAGACCGCTTACCAGCGCGGCAAGATACAAGAGGAATCCCTGCGCTACGAATCCCTGAAGCACAGCGGCCGGCTGCCCATCATGGGCGTCAACACCTTCCTCTCCTCCAGCGGCTCCCCCACCATCCCGCCCAAGGAGGTCACCCGGGCCTCCGAAGCGGAGAAGCGCCACCAGGTCGAAATGCTCCAACTGCTGCACCGGACCCAGGCGGACCGGACTCCCGCCCTGCTGGCCCGCCTGCGTCAGGCCGCGCAGGGCGACGAGAACGTCTTCGCCGTACTCATGGACGCCGCCCGCTGCTGCTCTTTGGGCCAGATCACCGGCGCGCTCTACGAGGCCGGGGGCCAGTACCGCCGCAGTCTGTAGGGCGGAGCGGTCGTCCCAGGCTCAGACGGCATTCCCGTCGGGCTGCGCGGCCCCGATGAGGACACCGAGCTTCTCCGGGGCGTAGTGCCTGCGGATAGCCTCTTCCTTCAGGCCGATGCCCCGCAGGCAGAACAGCACGGAAGCCGAGACCATGCTCTCCCGGGAAGCGGGGTAGTCCACCGCCGGCTTGCCGGGCAGGCGCATCATGAGGAGCGCCATGGCCAGGTGCTGGCACAGCCAGACGCTCGCCGACGGATCCCCCGCCGCGGCGTCCACGTCCCCGGCGCTCTGCGCCGCCTTGAGCGCGCCGCTCAACAGGCCGAGCCAGCGGTCCATCAACCGCTTGAGCACCATGCTCGCGAAACGGCCGTCCTCCAGCAAGCTCGTGGCCATAAGCCGCGGCACCGTCGGGTCGTCCGCGTCCGCCACGCGGTGGATGAAGACATAGACCGCAGCCACGAGGCGCTCCGCCCCTGGGCGTGTGGACCATAGCCTCTCGAATACGGGGTCCAGGTCCGGCACCCGGCTGCAATGCTGCTGCACTTCCTCGTAAAGCAATTCCTTGCTCGGGAAATGACGGTAAAGCAGGGCCTCTGACACCCCCGCGGACTCGGCGAGTTCCTTGGTCGTCGCCCCATGGAAGCCCTTCTTCGCGAAGAGCGGAAGCACGGCCTCAAGGATTGCCGTGCGTCTATCCGTGCCTGAAAGCCTCAAATTGCCTCTCATAATTACAAGTAAGTTAGCACATACTTACTTATACTGCAATACTTTATGGATAATTTTTGATAATCATGTTAGAATCTTCTTTCCTCAAACGCCGAGGCTTCCATCCCTCCATTGATGACTACCCAATCCGCGAACACCAGGACCGCGCTCGGCTGGTGGAAGCCCTCCGGGGCTCAGCCCGTCACCGACCCCGCGCTCATGCAGGAAGCCCTGCGCACGATCCGGGAGCCTCTCTACGCCCTCGACCTCGATGGCGCCGTGGCCCTCGCCATCGGCGGCAACGCGCAGATGGGGGCCGATGCCGGCCGGACCAGCGGCGCGCTGCCGGTCCTGGCCTGGGCCCCGGCCATCGACCTGGCGCGCCTGGGGGATCCGTCGTTCTGCGCGGATCATCATATCCGCTATCCCTATGTGGCGGGCTCGATGGCGAACGGAATCAGTTCGGTGGAACTGGTCGAAGCCATGGCCCGCGCGGGCTGCCTCGGCTTCTTCGGCGCGGCCGGCCTCGAGACCGACAAGATCGCAGCCGCCATCGACCGGCTCATTCGCAGCCTCGGGACCCTCCCCTTCGGAGTCAACCTCATCCACAACCCAGCGGAACCCGACATGGAAGCGGCGGCGGTCGACCTCTTCCTCCGCAAGGACATCCGCCTCGTGGAAGCCGCGGCCTATCTGAACCTCACCCTCCCCCTGGTGCGCTATCGCGTCCACGGCATCCACCGGGACGCGGCCGGAGAGGTCGTGGCCCCCAACCGGATCATCGCCAAGGTCTCCCGGGTGGAGGTGGCGACGCGCTTTTTGTCCCCGCCGCCGGCCAACCTCCTGCGCGCGCTCGTCGCCTCCGGAGAACTCAGCGAAGCGGGGGCGGCCATGGCCGCCGAGATCCCCATGGCCGAGGACCTCACCGCGGAGGCGGATTCGGCCGGGCACACGGACAACCGCTCGCTCGTGGACCTCTTCCCGACCTTGGCGTCCCTGCGGGACCGGATGACGGAGACGCACCGCTACCGGCGCCCCCCGCGCGTGGGCGCGGCGGGCGGGATCTCCTCGCCCCTGTCCGCGGCCGCGGCCTTCTCCATGGGAGCGGCCTATCTCGTCGTCGGCTCCGTGCACCAGTCCTGCGCCGAGTCCGGAACCTCCCCGGTGGTGCGCGAACTCCTGGCCGCCGCCGGCCAAGCGGACACGGCCATGGCGCCCGCCGCCGACATGTTCGAGATGGGCGTCCGCGTGCAGGTGCTCAAGCGCGGGACCATGTTCGCCATGCGCGCGGCCAAGCTCTACGACGCGTACCGCGCCTACGACTCCATCGAAGCCCTGCCCGGCCCGGAGCGCGAACGCCTCGAAGCCGAGATCTTCCAGGCGCCCCTGGAGGACGTCTGGCGGCAGACCCGGGAGTTCTTCCTCCGGCGCGACCCGGAGCAGGTGCACCGCGCCGAAGCGGACCCGCACCACCGCATGGCGCTGGTATTCCGCTGGTATCTGGGACTCGCGTCCCGCTGGGCCAACGCCGGGGACCCCGGACGGCGCATGGATTACCAGATCTGGTGCGGCCCGGCCATGGGCGCGTTCAACGAGTGGGTCCGCGGGACCTTCCTCTCCGAGTTGGGCAGCCGCCGCGCGGCCGCGGTAGCCCTCAACCTCGTCTTCGGCGCGGCCGTCCAGCTGCGCCTCAACACTTTGCGCGCCCAGGGCGCGGCGCTCCCCGCGGGAGCGGCGCGCGTCCGTCCCCTGGAAATCGAACGGATCGAGGAGCAGCTACGGTGAAGAACGCCAAGACAACGAAGCACGAGACCGGAACGGACGAGACCCGGATGCCCCCCATCGCCGTCGTCGGCCTGTCCTGCCTTTTTCCCAAGGCCGACGGGACGGGCGCCTTCTGGTCCAACCTCAAGAACGGTCTGGACGCCATCACCGAGATCCCGTCGGGGCGCTGGAAGCCCGAGGACTACTACCACCAGGACCCCAAGACCCCGGACATGACCTACGCCAAGCGCGGCGGGTTCCTGTCGCCCCTCGACTTCGACCCCCTCGAGTTCGGCATCTCCCCCAATGACATCGAGGCGACCGACACCTCCCAGCTCCTGGGACTGGTCGCGGCGCGGCGGGCGCTCGACGATGCCGGCATCAGCGGCGCCGACGGCGCGGCCACCCGGCGCGTCAGCGTCATCCTGGGCGTCACCGGCTCGCAGGAGCTGGTCATCCCCCTGGGAGCGCGCCTGGGCCATCCCATCTGGCGCCGCGCCCTCAAGGACGCGGGCGTGGCCGAGCCCGTGGCTTCGGACGTGGTCCGGCGCATCGCGGACTCCTACGTGCCCTGGAAGGAGACCTCCTTCCCCGGCCTGCTCGGCAACGTCATCGCCGGGCGCATCGCCAACCGCCTGAACCTCGGCGGAACGAACTGCGTGGTGGACGCGGCCTGCGCCTCCTCGCTGGGCGCCGTGCACCTGGCCGCGCTGGAGCTGGCCGCGGGGCGCGCGGATGCCGTCCTGACCGGCGGCGTGGACACCTTCAACGACATCTTCATGTACATGTGCTTCAGCAAGACCCCGGCGCTCTCCCCGAGCGGGGACGCCAAGCCGTTCGACGCCGGGGCCGACGGGACCATCCTGGGCGAAGGCATCGGCATGCTCGTGCTCAAGCGCCTCGACGACGCCGAGAAGGCCGGGGACCGGATCTACGCGGTGCTCAAGGGACTGGGCTCCTCGAGCGACGGGCGCGGCACGGCCATCTACGAGCCCAGCGCCGAGGGACAGGCGCGCGCGCTCCACAGCGCCTACCGCATGGCGCAGGTCGCCCCGGAGACCATCGAGCTCGTGGAGGCCCACGGGACCGGGACCAAGGTCGGCGACGCCACCGAGATCCGCTCCCTCGCCGAGGTGTACTCCGCCTCGGGACGCAAGGGGACCTGGTGCGCGGTGGGCTCGGTGAAGTCCATGATCGGACACACCAAGGCCTCGGCCGGCGTAGCCGGGCTCATCAAGGCCGTGCTGGCGCTGCAGAACAAGGTCCTGCCGCCGACCCTCAAGGTCCGCCAGCCCGCCGAGGCCCTCGCTCCCGGGAAGACCCCTTTCTACGTCAACACGCGCAAACGCCCCTGGCTGCCCGAGGCCGGGCACCCGCGGCGCGCCGCGGTCTCCGCCTTCGGCTTCGGCGGCAGCAACTTCCACTGCGTGGTGGAGGAGCACGGCGCCGCCAAGCCCCGCCCCGACTGGGACGGCGAAACGCAGATCCTCGCCTTCTCCGGGCCTAATAAGGAAGAACTCTCGGCCCGGCTCGCCGCCTTGAAGGAAGACCTGCCCTGGGATGCGCTCTGCGCCCAGGCCGCCGAGTCCCGCGCGTCCTTCGACGCGGCGCACCCCTGCCGTCTGCTCGCGGTGCTCGAGAAGGGCAAGACGGACCTCTCCAAGACCCTCGCGGAGGCGCGCAACCTGCTGGAAAGCCCGAACAACCGGCCGACCCGGAGCTCTCCCAAGGGAGTCTATTTCGGCTCCGGCCCCCGCTCGGGCAAGCTGGCCGCCCTCTTCCCGGGACAGGGTTCCCAATACGTGGGCATGCTGCGCGACCTGACCTGCCAGTTCCCCCGACAGCTCGACACTTTGGCCGAGGCGGACTCCGTCTTCCTCAAGGCCGGCGGCAAGGACCGCCGCCTCTCGGACTTCATCTACCCCCATCCGGCGTTCGACCCGGCGACCGAAGCGGTCGATGAGACGGCCCTGCGCTCGACCGACGTGGCCCAACCCGCCATCGGCGCGGTGAGCCTCGGCGCCCTGCGCGTGCTCGAGGATTTCGGCGTGCGCCCGGAAGCGGCCGCGGGCCACAGCTACGGCGAGCTGACCGCGCTGTGCTCGGCCGGACGCTTCGACGCGGACGCTCTGCACCGCCTCTCAGTCCTGCGCGGCCGACTCATGGCGGAGGGCGACGGCGACCGGGGCTCGATGCTCGCGGTGCTCTCCCCCACGCCCGCGGTGGAGTCCGCGCTCCAGGAAGGCAAGCTCGACCTCGTGCTCGCCAACCGCAACGCCCCGGACCAGGTCGTCCTGTCGGGCGCCACGGCCGAGATCGAGCGCGCCGCCGCCTTCCTTTCCGAAAAAGGCCTGCGCACGGTCCGGCTCCCGGTCTCCGCGGCCTTCCACAGCCCGCTGGTGGCCTACGCGCGCGTCCCCTTCGAAGCCGCCCTCAAGGACGTGGCGTTCGCCCCGGCCGCGCTGCCGGTGTTCGCCAACAGCACGGCCGAGGAATACCCGGAGGACCCGGAGGAGTCGCGCAAGATCCTCGCGGGACAGCTCGCCCGCCCGGTGGAGTTCGTCCGCGAGATCGAGCAGCTGCACGCCGCGGGCGTGCGCAGCTTCCTGGAGATCGGCCCCGGCGCGCGCCTGACCGGGCTCGTGAAGTGCATCCTGGGCGACCGCGACTTCGAAGCCGCCGCCGTGGACGCTTCGGGCGGCAAGCGCTCGGGGATCGCGGACCTGGCCCGCTCCCTGGCCTGGCTGGCCTCGCGCGGCTTCGCCGTCCGGCTGGAGAAGTGGGACGAGCGCGCCAAGGCCGAGCCCAAGAAGAAGCCGGCATTCACCATCCCCCTGAGCGGGAACAACTACGTCTCCCCCCAGACGCCCCGGCCGCCGGTGCAGCCGGCGCCGGCGGAGGTCCGCGTCGCCTCCGGGGACGGCGGCCCCTGGGCCGCCGATGCTCTGCGCCTGTCCCAGCAGAACCTGGAGGCGCTCCAGAGCATACAGGAGCAGACCGCCCGCCTGCACGAGCGTTTCCTGGAATCCCAGGAGACCGCCCTGCGGACGATCCAGGCCCTGGTCGCGCGGCAGCAGGGGACGCCCGC
>Ga0209211_10008619_pt1 | contig 13880 bp, 11 predicted proteins | sample RifGroA2_FD_183992 | JGI IMG/M metagenome (GOLD analysis project Ga0209211, IMG submission 183992) | Groundwater microbial communities from Rifle, Colorado, USA - Groundwater A2 (SPAdes) (version 2) | ecosystem: Environmental > Aquatic > Deep subsurface > Groundwater | place: Rifle, Colorado...
GGCTGGCGCTGCTGCTGGCGCTGCTGCTACCTGAATAGCAGACTTTGCAATAGCTTCGTCTATGCTTACTCCTTCCAAGGCTGCAACGAGGGCTTTTGTCCTTGCATCATCTGCCTTAACTCCTGCAGATTCAAGCACCCTTTTGACACTAGCCTCATCAACTTTCTTACCTGCCTTGTGCAATAACATAGCGGTATAGACATATTCCATTTTGTTTACCTCCTAGTTTTCTCGAGGATGCGCCGGAAATTTTTATTCCCGAGCACCTCCATCAATTGTTAGTTGAATATGAGTTATAAGCTGTTACAGCTGATTATTGGGGATTCTCCTTTTCAACCTGCTTGAGCAAATCCGCAGCAGTCTCTTCCTTGCCTTCGGCAAACTTTTTGGTTTTTTCCACCATTTTCCTGACTTTTTTGTCAGTCTCGTCCTCTTGTCTTTTTGGCTGCTCTTCTATTTTTGCGCCCACTTTATTTTCCCTTGGCCTTTCTTCCACGGCAATGTTTGCAGCAGAGCTTATGCCAAGCATTTGCCTTTCTGCTGCGCCCAACAGCTCTTCTATTATGCCTTCATCAAATATTTTCTGGCTTATCCCCAAGGCTTTTGCATCGGTGAATGCTTTTGCTATAAGCAAGGCAATATTATCTTTTGTAGGGTATGCTATGTTAAATGCAAGATTGAATGCCTGCTGCGCGGCAAGGCTTAGCTTGTCAGCAAACTGCTTTTCATCAACTTCAAGAACATCTTTTAGGTAGATTACGCCGTTTTCATATGCTGCGACCAATCCTAGCCCAACCTGCATTGGCTTTATATCAAGCCTTGCCAGGACTTCAGCTGTTTTCTGCTTTATCTTTTCGCCTTTTTTTGCTGCAATAGAGTCTTCTTTGATCGCAATCTTTCCGTTCTCTACGCCGACTTTTAGGCCTATGCTGCTAAGCTCGCTTATTATCGGGCCCGGAGCAAATGGTGTGGGACCTTTTGGGATGATTATATCAAACGGAGCTATCTGGCCCGGCTTTGCCGGAGCATTTGTTTTGCTCTTTTGCAGCAATCTGCTCAGCCTGAAAGGGCTTTCGTTCGTAAGCAGTAAGGCAGGCATCCCTTCAAAATGGCTTTTTAAGATTTCGATGCCTTTTTTTTCGCTTTTTAGCGCATCAAAGGCTATGCTCATCAGCCTTTTCTTAGTCATGAAAAACTCGACCTTGCCCTGCATTTCCTTTCTCATTGACTGCAGCTGAGGAGCAGGAAGCCCTGTAAGATTAACAAGGCCCACAATAGAGTGCTTTCTAACGGATTTAACTAAATCCTGCACAATTTTCTTCTTGTATTCTGCAACTTTTGCCATTTTTACTATTGCTTATCCTGTTTTGATTTTGATTCTTCTTTTTTGGAAGCTTTTTTCTCTTCTGTCTCAGAGACTTTTTTTTCTTTTGGCTCATTAGGTTCCTTTGGCTCTTTTTGATTTAATAATGCCAACTTATGCTTTGATTTGCCTTTGCTTCCCCTTTCTTTTTTATCTTTTTCAACTGCCCCTATAGAGAAAGCCGGCCCCATCGTAAGCTTGATCATTGTGCTCTTTACATTCTCCACATCATTAGGAAGCTTAGAAACAACGCTGCTGTAAACAGCCATAACATTTTCAGCTATTTCTTCGTCTTTTGAGTCTTCATTCCCAATCCTGCATTTTACAGTTGGCTCATTTTTAGTTACAAGATAAACAGTTTTTTGCAGGCCGGCGCACAGCTGCTTCAGGTTTGCATTAGGCGCTAATACTCCGCCCATTTTTGGATTCGGCATTTTTCCCCTTGGGCCAAGGTACCTTCCAAAAACAGTAGCGACCTTCGGCATTATAGATGCCTGCGCAATAAAAACATCGTATTTGGCTGCAAGCTTTTTTACAACTGATTTTAGCTTAAACCTTTCAAACTGCTCAAGAGTGATGGCTTCATCGCAAGCTTCCTTTGCCCTTGGCTCCATATCAGAATCAACAAATGCGCAGACAGAAATTTTCTTTCCAGTGCCGTAGGGCAATGCAACGAACATATTTACCTGGTGCTCCGGCTTCTTTAAGTCTAAGCCCCTAAGATTAAGAATTATATCCAAGCTCTGCTTAAAATTTCTTTTAGGAGAAGTTTCCCTTAGTTCCTTTAGTGCAGCTAATATCTGTGTTTTATCCATCTTCCCTCCTACATTAAGTAGTTTAACGGGTAGAGTGATGGGAAAGGGGGATGGTATTTAAAGTTAATTGTTTTTTGGGCTGTCAACTTGTCGGCACCTTAAATATAAAAAATAAAATTGCATTATTTAATTAAGTCTTCAGAAGCATAAAACAGCCTTAAATAAGTATTATCAGATAGGCGCGCATATTTTATTCTTTTATCTTCTTCTGAGCTAATAATTGTTATCAAACCCTTGCTTTCAAGGTTAGTTAATGGATTTCTAAGATTTGTTGTTCCTATTTTTGTAAGTTTTGATAATTTGCTAAGATTTATCTTTTCATTAATCCCCATAAGGGTACTTATTATCTTTGTTTCTTGCGTTGTTAATCGTGATAATATTTCTTTTTTTTCTTTATCTTGTACAGCTTTTATGTCGGTCATTGTTATTTTACATGGTGCTTGTTTTTCAGAAAATATAGTTGTATCTTCTAAAACCTTAAAAGTGAATCTTATATTATTTAATCGCTCATACATACTTTTTACTGTATCTTCATCATATGGGGGTATATAGTCTCCTTCCTTTAATTTAAGTGTTTCACATCTTTTCTTTAAAATATCTAAAACATTTTGTGATGTCAATGGCCCAAGAACTATTGGTTGTGTAAATACACTATGTACTTGCGTGTGTTTTTCCAATGCAGACAAACATTGCGGCGGACCAACAAAAATTGAATGGATGCCTTCTATCTGGATATAATCCTTAATTGTTTTAAAGAAGTCAGCTAATCTATTAACCTCAATATTCTCTAAGTTATCATACGTAAGAATTAACTGTTTACCGTTATTGATTAATTCAGAGCAAAAATCATTTAAAAGAGTTTCATATATTTCTGGGCTTATAGCCGAAGGAATACTTTTTGTTTCAGAATAACCAGCGCCAAATACCCCCACAGTTCCCTGCATTGCTTTTTGTGTTCCAATCGCAACATATTCTTCTATTTTTTTTACAATTCTTAAATCCATGCCTTCTTCTTTCCACTTAAAAATTATTGAGGCATTATAAATGGAAGATAATGTTGCCAATAAAAACTGAGTTGCATCCCATTCGGGTTGTATTTTTATTTCGGAAGAGGGCGTTACATAGCGACTTCTTAATTTTTCCCTCATGCATAGGCACCATTTAACATAATTTACAAATGTTGTTTTTCCAACACCAAAATCACCTATCACTAAAGTTCTACTTGAATTTGAAGAAACAACTATTTTCATTAACTTTTTTGTTTCTTCTTCTCTACCAGAAAATACTTTTTCTATGGGGAGCACACCAAGCAATCTAGTAGGTGTTGTCATAAATGGGCTTTCTTTAAGTCCATATTTTGGCCAAACAGACTTCAAATCTTCTGGTGATTTTTGTTCTTGTAGTACCATATTCTATCATAAAGAGGGACTTATATAAATACTTATGTTTTTTAATATAATTATTTATTATTAAATAGGTATATATTAATATATAAGTAGTTATTGATTACTAGACTCCCTAATCAATCCAAACCACCCATTAACCCCTGCCCCTAATTTAATCCCTGCCAATTCCGCAGGAATCTTTCCCGTAGTCGTATGAGCCCAAATCAATTTTTTGTTGAGGCATACCCTGCAGACTTAACAGCCTATTTTTTTTCTGTATCGTTGCCAATATTCATTTTTACCGAAACCGCGGAAAATTTTTTTAAAATTTTCTAGCTTTGGAAATCTAATGGAAATCGAAGATTTCCAGTAGATACCGAAAATTCGTAGAATTTTCGAGTATCTTCAATTTCCGAAACACTTAAATAGTATAGGGTATGCAGGGTAGTTACAGTAGGTACAGTAAATACGGTTAGTAGAGTTTATAGGGTATGTATGGTATGTAATATAAAGAAGCAATATGAAACAAAAAAAGCAGTTTAAGCTAAAATGCCCTGATTGCGACAAGGAGATCATAGGCTTTAGTGAGCACCATGCCCAGCAAAATCTGATGATACATGCAAAAACATCCGGAAAATGCAGGGAATTCAGGGAACTATTAAGAAAAAAAGGATTAAAATAAAAATGGCTGGAAAAATAAAATTATCGCGTGAGGAATCGCATACGGGGGCGGATGTAAAACGCTTCCTGGAAGCCCTGGGAGTCTATGCAATTCTTGCTTTAGCTTTATTTGGTGTATATTATCTAGGGCCTTCAATAACTGGCCTTGTTACTGTTGAAAAACTGGTTAATTACACAGATGATGTAAATTTTATTGCTGATGAAGATAATGTGTTTGTATGGGCTTTGGGAAATGCTGGAAACTTAAAGAGTGTAAAAATTGATGGAGCGCTGATTGGGAACGGAAGCGCCAGGGTGTACATAGAGCATGAAGGCACAAGATACCTTATGCTTGACACTTCAAAATTGGCTGAGAAGCCCTCAGGATTGTTTGGGGTAACTGGCTTTGCGGTAAAGGAAAAAGGCAAGGAGGAGATAAAAACTGATATAGAAGGCACTCTGAACGATGAGCAAAAAGGATTGTTTGATTTATTGGTTGCTGACATTAACTCCACAAGGAATAACGTTGAGATAGAGATAGAGGCGGATGAAGGGGCGATAAGCAAGAAGGTTAATGGAGCTATAACAGAAACGCAGAATTTGCTGGCAGATGGCTTGTCAATAAGCCTTGAAAATTCCACGGATGTGAAGATAAAGATTGAGTCAAAGTTTGAGAAAGGTGAGGACGGCAATGGCGGGGAAGGAAGTGGCGAAGATGAAACGGATGAGAGTGAAGGCGGCAATGAAACTGGAGATGGCGGGCAGGAAGAGGAAGCCCCAGCAAACGAGGCCCCTGCAATAAACGAAACTCCAATAATTAATGAAACGCCAATCATTAATGAAACTCCAGCCAATGAAACACCATCAGAAAATGAAACGGCAATTAATGGAACTATTGAAAAAACAATTGGCATAGACTTAGTATACGGCGGCAATGAAGCTTATGACGCGAATAATGACGGCATAGAGACTTTAAGAGGCGTTGTGGATTTTAAAGTTAATGGCTTATTTAGCTGGAATGCGGATGAAAGCAAGCTATGCACGAGGTATGAGATATTTTCTGTTGAGAATGCGGAAAGCGATTTTGCATGCTATGGGAATGGCGATTGCTGCAGCCTTGTGGGCATGGAAAGCTCCAGAGAGCTATGGAATGATAGCCTTTTTTTGAGCTATGGCGGCTTTGGAAGCACTGAAAACAACATTGTTTTTGCGCAGATGCTTTATGCAGATTACAGCTTGAGTGCTGAGGAGCCTTACTCTGATGTTGCATATTCCTCCTGGAAAAACCTTACTGCTGAATTTATTGAAGGGATTGAGTTTGAGGACGTTTGTGCGGAAACCTGTACTTTTGACGGAAATGAAACAAGCTATAACCTCATTGTAGAGGTTGAAAATGCGGAGCTGAGGATTAAGAGGATAGACTATGTTATTGAGGAAAAAACGGTAAATTCCTATCCTATTCTGCTCAAAGAAATTGAAAATATAAGTATTGTGAAAAATGAAAAATTTGCTTTGGGCTTGGGCCAATACTTTAATGATGATGATGGCGATGAATTGTCTTACAGCTACCTGCCAATGGAAAACATCACAATAGAATTTGAAAATAATACAGCTTATATCATCCCCTGGCAGGATTTCACAGGGGCAAGGCTTACATATATAGAGGCAAGCGACTCTTATGGCAGCGTTGTGTCAAACGCATTCAAGATTGAGGCTAATGAAAAAGAAACCCCAAGGCTGGAGATACTGGGAGTTTCCACATCCAATGGGAGCATAGAGGCTGCATTCAGGGCATTTGGCAGCGGCAATTTGAGCATAACTCCAATCAACGGGGCGAGCTTTGCCGAGATGCTTAATGACAACTTAAGCACAGCCAACAGCATTGAGATATTGAAACTTAGGTGCGGAGATTTTGAAATATTCGACAAAGAAAGCCTGATTGAAACAGAAAATGCATGGTTTGCCTTAGGGAATGGCTCTAAATTCAGGTTAAGCGAGCTTGTTCAGGAAAGCGCTCCTATTGGAAGCATTCACGCTGATGATTATAGCTGCAGCGAAACGAGCTATTACACGGCTAGGATACTTGATGGCGGGAAATTGGCGCAGGAATTCAGATTTGGCAACAGCACAATAATGGCAGCCCCGGCAGAGGAGCTTGGGCAAAGGCTGGAGATAAGAGGAAGCGAAGATAAAATAATAGCCACGCTGGACAGCTCCGGAAACCTTAATGCTTTAGGCAATTTAATGCCATTTATTATTAATGAAACCCCGGAAAAAAGCTTTGTTGTTTATGATCCAAGCGGCGGCATTAATTTAGTTATAACCAATCCTAACGGCAATATTTATATTAAAGGAACTTTAAATGAGAACCAGAGCAATTTAGTTCCTGGGCCCAATTCATTTGTTTTGCAGAGCCAGAGCGGAACTGTTGTTGCGTATGTTAGCAGCGATGGAAATGTTTTCTTAAGAGGGGATTTAAGGGAAAATGCTAGGATAGGGTAATTAAAGGATTGTTACATATTTTGTTGTTAGAAATAAAGCTTAATGGCTATACTGAATATTCGATTTAATTTTTGTATTCATTTTGCCCTGCAAATATAGTGCGAGGCGAAATTTGACTGACACTAAATTTCGCCTCGCCTATTTATGATGCAACTATGCTTTATTTTGGCATTAGCGCTATAATTCTATTTCCCGCTATTTGCTATGCTTGCTATGCCTCTTGAATTTACCGCCATGCTGCTTTGCCAGTAATATACATATTTCTATATTAGTATAACTTATAGTAAGATTTATATATTGGTGCATGTAATTACCACATTTAGTCCATTTTTACTCCATATTTAGTCCGTTTATTGAGGAATGATAATGCCGGAAATGAGGTTTACTGTGCCAAAGAAGCTGAATGAGCTTATTTTAGAGGCAGCTGAAGGGCTGGGAGTGGATAAGTCGGACTATGTCAAGAGCCTGATTTTGAATGACCTTAAGGCAAGAGCTAAAAGATGAAAGGGAATGAGAAAAAAAGCTGGAGTGAAAGAAAGATTATACTAGGCGTATTGCTTTATGCGGCGCTGGCAATTCTAATGGCAGGCATTGCGCTCGGCATTCCAAATTCATTAACATTGCAGGGAAAGCTGACAAACCAGAATGGCGCGGCGCAGGCTTCAACCAAAGTTAATTTTACCTTCAAAGTTTATGATTCTTTTACTGGTGGGAATACACTGTATACAAAAGGCAATGTAAATGTAAGCACTGATGCCAATGGAATTTATGACATAATCCTTGACGGGCTTAGCAGCCTAAACTTTTCTGACCAGTATTATCTGGGGATTACGGTGAATGAGGACAATGAAAGCGCGCCAAGGGTTAATTTGACTTCATCGCCTTACGCTTTCAGGGCGAATATTTCTGAGCAGCTGAACAGGGAAAACAGGTACGAGGCTTCGGTGCTGAATATAACCGGGAACCTTACAATAGGAAATGATGATGCTGATGTTTTAATAGTAGCAACAGAAAGGCTGAATATCAGCGATGGCAATATTATAAGCGGAGGAAATTTAACATTAGCAGAAAAAATCACATTTGGGCTGGGGGCGATTATTGACAATCTGGCAAATGGATTTTTGAGGATAAGCTCTGGATTGAACGTAACTGGAAATGTTTCCATTGCACAGAATACTTTGTTTGTTGACAATACTTCAGGCAGCGTAGGCATCGGGACTACAACACCAAACGATATTTTAGAAGTTATAGGAAATGTAAGAGTTTCTGGAAGCTTAAACGCTTCTGAGATTAATGCGACTAAGCTAAGGGTTAATAATACCTTGTTTGTGAATGGCAGCAGTGTTGGGATTGGGACTAGTGCGCCAACTTCTCTTCTTACTGTAGCCGGGAACTTATCTTTAATCAATAATTCAGTCATATGGGATGACGCAAATGCAAGCAACAATACCCTAATGGACATAAAAGTTGCGGGCGAGACCTATTGGAAATTATATCGTGAATCGAATACAGGCGACATATTGGTGCGCAGCCCGAGAAATGGAGATGCAAATATATTAAGATTTATGCAATCTCCTCCAGCTGGCTTTGGCAGACCCAGTAATTACAGCCGAGCCATATTCCAGACAGATATACTAGTTTATAAGACAAAAGGAGATGAAACTAAAGGTATGGATAATATTGATGCTGCCTATTATTTCGAGGGGCGCTTTGGCGGTGAATCAACAATATATAATCCAGTAGGCGAAGGCAGAATTTGGATTGGCTCAACATCAGCAGCAGTTGATGGAATGACTGGCTTAAGAGGCGTATTGGGAGTTGATGGCGGGAAACATCTTGAATTAAGCACATCTGATAAAGGAAACCGTATCGGGCATCCTGCTTTGGTTGTAAGGGACGGCTCGACATTAGGAGACAACAAAGCAATGGGGGACAAAGGCATATGGCTATTTGAACCATTAATCTTTCAAACGGATAAAGTCAATATCACTCAACCCCTTATCAGCACTAGCAACGGCACTGCTATTTTTATTAATAATACCGTCTTTATTAATAATTCTGTCGGTGTCGGGACTGATAGCCCGCAAAGTTATGGCAGTGATTTCGGACTCGATGTTGTTGGGAATATCTTCGTGGAAAATCAGGCGGTTCTTGGAACTGGCTTTGGCGGGATTATGTTTAGCGACCCTGATGACAGAAGTGAATATGCATCTATCTATATGGACAGCACCAACAATGATTTACACATAGGCACGTATGAGTCTGCTTGGAGTGATAAATTGACAGTCAAAAGAAATGGCAGCGTCGGCATCGGGACGACAGCACCATTAGCAACATTGCATGTAAATGGAACAGGAGCACAAGGCGGATTATTGGTTACAAATGATTCTGGGACAAAAGTGTTTTTTGTCAATTCAACTTCGGGCAGAGTAGGCATCAGGACGACGAGTCCGCAAGGAGAATTAAATGTAGTGGGACAGATTTATCTTGAACAGCAAGGGACAGGGAATGGTCTTTCGGGGCTTTTGTTTTCAGATCCTGATGACAGGGGAGAATCGCATTCAATTTACATGAACAGCGGAGATAATTCTTTAAGATTTGCATCCTTTAGCGATAGCTGGGGCGATAGAATAACAATTACAACTGCAGGCAGCGTCGGCATCAACACAACAACTCCTGCTCAAACATTGACAGTTCAGGGAACTTTGAATGTTACTCCTGCCGGACAAGGCTCAACACCGTCAATATATGTAACTTCTGGAGGCAGGGTTGGGATTGGGACTAGTGCGCCAATTAACGCTTTGACTATTATAGGAGATGTTTCTGCGTTTGGAAGCTTAAATGCAACCTACATTAATGCGACAGAGATAAGGCAAGGGATTAACCAAGTTCAAACTATAAATGCTGTGTTTAATATTGGCAATTATTCATCTGAATATGCTGCAAGCGGATTTAAGATTGCTAATTATAGCGCAGAGTATGCGGCTACCGGCTTTGACAGGGAGAATGCGACTGATTACATAGGCGGAGATAATGCATCATTATTAAGGACAATAAACATAAGCAAGGATCTTGCAAAGTTCTTCAGTAATTTTAATTTAGGGAATGTAAGCAATAATACTTTGGTTAAGGGGGATAATGCTTCTTTATCTTTATGGAATACTTCCGGAGCAAATATTTTCTTGAGGGAAATAACGTGGAATGTTGGGATTGGGGCTGCGTCTCCAAATGCCAGACTGGTTGTTATAGGAAACGCAAGCTTTAACAGAAGCACTGGAGGGGCAGCTATATCAATAGACACCACTAATAATGCCATATTCTTTGAAGGGGAGAATGGAAGCGTGTACATGCCCACTTATGGCTCAAATGATGGGCTGAAATTATATTACCCCTTCAATGCTAATACGAGCAAGCAAATAGACAACAGTGAAAATGCAAATGATGGAATAGCAAGAGGCGGAATTTCATGCAATATCACAAACGGCAAGTACGGATTTGGATGCTTATTAACCAGCACAACAAGCGATTTTATTAATATTACCTCCATTCCTACTTCTGAAAACTCGGATTATACCATCTCATTTTTTGTCAAATGGAATGCCCTGGACGATTCTTATATCTACGCTGACTGGTTCAACACTGAAGATAATGATGTTGTTGGCATTGGGCTATCCAATGACCGGGGGGGAGGAACTAACACTATAAAATATGTGGTCAGAAGCGGAGATGCTGTAGTTACTATGGCAGACACAGGCATAGTTCCAATACTAAACAGGTGGTATCATATAGCTGCAACCATGAATCAGAACGTATGGGCAAGCAGCGCAGAGATGAGGATTTATGTTGACGGAAAATTGATAACTAAAAAGGCAGGAATGGGCGGAACAAACGCAGGCGGTGGAAATCATCTTGCAATCGGAAGGTATAATGGAAAGTTTGTTGACGCAAATGTCGATGAGCTTATGATTTATTCAAGGGCTTTAGCGCCGGAAGAAATAGCTGCGCATTACTTGAGGGAAAGGACAGCAAACGCAATAACCGGAGATAAGTTTAGGCTCATTAATTCCACATCCGGGAGATTTTTTGAAATTAACCAAAGCGGGTTTGCGGTGCATACTGGCGGAGCTGAAAGATTGAAGATAGACTCGTCAGGCAACGTCGGCATCGGGACGACTGCGCCACTGCAAAAGCTTGAAGTTGCCGGAAATATTCTCGTCAATAATACCCTAAATGCATTTGTAAACTTGTCCGGCCCTGTGCTGAGGAAATCTGGAAATGATATTGTGATAAGCGATTAAGGTAAACGCTTGCTCTTCCGTTTATTTGCCATATAAACACCATTTCTGAGAATTATAATTTTTCTGGGGCAGCCCTTAGATTGCTGTTTTTTCCGGCTTTATCCAAAATGTTTATAAATACCAAATTTTATAATATATTAAAACGTATATTACTAAATGAGAATAAATTAGGATAAATAATGATAAATTATATTAAAATATATTAAGTTATGTTAGAATTGAGGAATGCATGGCGAAAAGCAGATACATCAACCTTTACCTGCCGGAAGAAATAGTCAGCAAGGTGGACTCTATTGCTTCCAAGGAGGAGAGGTCGCGCAATTTTATCATCAAAAAAATACTTGAAAAATATCTGGGGAAGCAGCAGCATGAAGCCGGATAATACCGATTTAACAAAAATGCGCCTTTGGTGCAGGTGAAGCATGGCGAAAAGCAGATACATCAACCTTTACCTGCCGGAAGAAATAGTCAGCAAGGTGGACTCTATTGCTTCCAAGGAGGAGAGGTCGCGCAATTTTATCATCAAAAAAATACTTGAAAAATACATGGACAAGAGGCAGTAAAATGAAACCTGGCAGCAATGGGATGGCGAAAAAAATATTTTTCATAGCATTTACAGCCAGCATGTTTATTGCCGCTTTAGCGGGAGTAAGCTCTGAGGAAAGGGTAAAATATTCTGAGCTGGAAAAGGAGAACATAGGCAGTGATGCTGAATCTCAGGAATCTTTGAAGGATTATTATGGAGATGTGCTTGGAAGCGTAAAGACAGAGGCAAAGTTCAACACAATAGCAACAAAGAATGAAATAGCTGTGCTGAATGTCACAATAGACGGCAAGGACAGAAGGATCCTTACAAGGATGTACATTGGGAATGCCACCAACACACAGCAGAATTTAAGCTATTCCAAGCTCATAACCGCTGAAAATCTTGTTGTTTTAGGCAATATATCATTAAAAGGTATTTTGTTTTCAGAAGTTGAAAGCAGCTTTGGGGCAAGAAGGCTTCTTGACATTAAAAGCACAACATTAAGGCATACAGATGAGGGATTTTCAAGGCTAATTAATGGAAAGGCAAATGTAAGCATTAATCCTATTTTAAGGGAGCTGATTAGCGGCTATAATGTGTTCTTGTCTGCTGAAGGGCTGACAAAAGGGATTTATGTTGCTGAGAAAACAAATTCATATTTTATTGTTAAAAGCGCTAATGCAAACAGCAATGTAGGATTTTCATGGATGCTAAGCGGCAAAAGCAAAGAGTTTAGTGATTTAAGATTAAACAGCGAGTACGGAAAGGCAAGAGGGATAGAGATAACTGCCGAGATAAATTTTGAGAACGGGACAACAGAAGTAAGGATAAAGGGATTGGATAAAATATTTGCATTAATCAATAAAACATCAAATAACAGCTCCAATAATCCAAATAATAATAATAATAATACCGGAGATAATAATTCAAATAGCAATCAAGGCATTGTGCTGGTAACCGGAAACTTAATTGACGAATTCGGCCTGGAAACGGATTTAGGCAGGATACTGGGCAATGCAACTCCTTTGCCGGATTTAAATGAGAGCGCAAGCAATAACCAAAATTCCAATGAGATAATCAATAATTCAAATAATTTAATCAATGGAAATAATAACTCAATTTCCAATGAAAGCGCGCCCGTTGGATTAGAGGGGAATGCAAGCGCGATTCCAAAAGGCAATGAGCTGAAATTTACCTTATACAGCACGAATGAGGAGCTTATTGCAAGCCAGATTTCTGAGGTTACGGGGCTGAGTGTTTTGCAGGCAAAGAAGCTGGTAAATTTCGCTTATCTGGAGCCTGAGAATTTTGAGGATGAAACGGCAGAAGATGCCATTCGAAGGCTGGATTTTATTGAAAAGATAAACGGAAGCGTGGTAATAAGGCTGGGATGAAAATGAAAACATCAAATAATAAAATAAAAATGAATTTGGGAATAGAAGGGGAAATTCAAAGTTCTCCATTCAGCAGTTTATCAATCAATTCGGCAGTTGTGTACACTTCAACCAATGGCTGCTGCTTAAGGTGGGTGTCATTGGACCAAATTGAAGCTTTAATAGATAATGCGAGTGCAAGGTATGGGGAATCTTTTGGGTCGTCTGGCAAAGATTTTATTGCTTCAATAAGCAAGGATTCGTACTCTGAAGACTTAAAGAAGTTTATTGAGCTTTCAACTTCAGACATCCTCATCTCAAATTCATGTTCTGAAAGCCCTGATTTAAACATGCAATCCGCTTTGTATTTTTCAAGCTCTGATTTAGCATACTCTGTTGTAGAGAATTCAGCCTTAAGAGAGAAAAACAAATACGATGCGGCAGAGCCAGGATTCATAAGAGAGAATAAGATGTTATTATCAATTACTAAATCCATTTTAACTGCTCACTCCAATAGCTCTTCTTTCTTTTCTGAAGGCATCTTACTAAGCAATTCTTCCCTAACCTTAGGAGAAATATCTGCAAGCAATCTTTTAAATGAGCCTTTCTTCGCTTTCCTTCCTAATTCAACAGACCACTTAATGAATTCTTGCTCTTCTTTTGTGCTTAGCTTGCCGCGTATTTGCTCTAGCCTGTCCTTAAACAGCAGGTTTTCCCTTGCAACTTCCGACCAGTTTACCCACGGAAACTTTTCTAATCTTGATTTTAATTCCTCGTCAACTGCAAATGTTACGCTTGCCATTTATACCAGCCCCTTGCGCTTAAGCTCTTCAAACTTTTCAAGCTCTTCAACCTTTTTGATTATGCCTCTTCGGACTACCTCAGCCCAGTTTATTTCAGGATGTGATTTCCTCAACCGCTCCAATAATTCATCCGGCACGGATACTGTCATTTTAGG
>Ga0209211_10008620_pt1 | contig 13879 bp, 14 predicted proteins | sample RifGroA2_FD_183992 | JGI IMG/M metagenome (GOLD analysis project Ga0209211, IMG submission 183992) | Groundwater microbial communities from Rifle, Colorado, USA - Groundwater A2 (SPAdes) (version 2) | ecosystem: Environmental > Aquatic > Deep subsurface > Groundwater | place: Rifle, Colorado...
CCGGCGACCCATGCGCCCGGCGTTGTCGATGCTGTCGTGCCCTTGTCCATGCGAGTTCCCGGAAAATAAAAAAGGCGTCACATGAGCGCGACGGGAAAACCTTCCGTCGCGCTCATGGACGCCGTTGCCCATGCACCGGACCGCCGTTGGCCCGATGTTCTCGACAAGCTAAACGCAAGCGCTGTGCCAGCCAGGGGAAATCGGCTAGAAAGCCGCGCCAGGACAGGCCGGCGGATCGATTCAGGGGGGGAGCAACCGCGCTGACGGGAACCGGAAGCACGCACTATTGCGGTGCAGCATGCGGCGGCGCCGCACTCATTCAGAGCAGCAGCTTGGCCATCTCCACGACCTCGGCCGCCACGGCGGCCAGCGGCTTGCCGCGATCCATCGCCAGGCGGCGCAAGGCCTTGTAGGCGGCGTCCTCATCGAGGCCGCGCGCTTTCATCAGGATGCCCTTGGCGCGGTCGACGACGACGCGGTCGGCGAGCTTCTTCGTTGCCGCGTTGAGTTCGCGGCGCAGCGACTGGTATTCCTCGAAGCTGGCGATGGCGACCTCCATGATCGGTTCCAGCCGCGCCGGCGTGAGGCCGTCGACGATATAGGCCGAGACGCCTGCCTTCAAGGCTTTGCGGATCATGCGGGCGTCGCTCTTGTCGGCGAACATGACCACCGGCCGCGGCAGGGTTTCGTGCGCCAGCGCCAGGTGCTCCAGCGTGTCGCGCGAGGGCGCGTCGGTCTGGATCAGGATGATGTCGGGGCGAATCTGCTCGACGCGCGTGGCGAGATCGAGACAGGAGGGCAACAGCGCAGCGACCTGGTGGCCGGACAAGGCCAGGCCGGCGCAGATTTCGCCGGCGCGGGATTCGGATTCGTCGATGACCAGGACACGTAACATTCCCGGGTTACTGCAAGATTTGCACCCGTGGCGGTCGGCGCGTCAGCCGGACTGGACGGCGCCGGCCAAGAGCAGGGAAACGTCGTCCCGATTCAGGCAAACGCTGGCATGAAGCCCTGCCCTGCCTGCCCCACCGGCCCGTCGCCGTCCCAGTAGGGCGACAGCTTGCGCAACTGCGCGATGATGGCCGGCACGGCGGCGATCACGCGCTCGATCTCGGCCGCCGTGTTGTAGCGCGACAACGAAAACCGGATAGTGCCGTGGGCTGCTGTATAGGGGATGCCCATCGCCCGCATCACATGCGAAGGCTCCAGCGAACCCGAGGTGCAGGCCGAACCGCTCGATGCGGCGATGCCCTGCTTGTTGAGCATGAGCAGGATGCCCTCGCCTTCGACGTATTCGAAGGCGATGCTGGCGGTATTGGGCAGGCGGTAGAGCGTGTCGCCATTGACGAAGGCATTGGGCACCTTGGCCAGGATGCCGCGCTCCAGCCGGTCGCGCAGTCGCTTGACCGTGGTGTTCTCCGCGTCCATGTGCTGCATGGCCAGTTCGCAGGCGACGCCGAGGCCGACGATCGACGCCGAGTTCTCGGTGCCGGCGCGCCGGCCGCGCTCCTGGTGGCCGCCGCGCAGCAGGGGGCGGAAGCGGGTGTTGCGCCGCAGGTAGAGCACGCCGATGCCCTTCGGCGCATGCAGCTTGTGGCCGGAGAGCGAGAGCATGTCGATCTTCGTGCTCTTCAGGTCGATCGGCAGCTTGCCCACCGCCTGCACCGCGTCGGTGTGGAACATGATGCCTTTATCATGAGCCATCTCGGCCATTTCCTCGACCGGGAAGATCGTGCCGGTCTCGTTGTTGGCCCACATGATGGAGACGATGGCGACGCGGTCGTTGAGCAGTGCCTTGTACTCGTCGAGATCGACGCGGCCCTTCTTGTTGACCTTCAATTTATGGACGACGTAGCCCTCTTTTTCGAGCTGGTCGCACAGCGTCAGGATCGCCGGATGTTCGACCACCGTGGTGATGATGGTGCGACGATCGGGCTGGGCCTTGATCGCCGAGAAGATGGCGGTGGAATCCGATTCGGTGCCGCAGGAGGTGAACACGATTTCCGAATCGTGCGCCGCGCCGAGCAGGGTCTGCACCCTGGCGCGCGCCTCTTTCAGCGCCTTGCCCACCTGGGCGCCGAAACTGTGAATCGACGAGGCATTGCCGAACTGCTCGGTGAAGAAGGGCAGCATGGCCTCGACCACGGCCGGATCGCAGGCAGTGGTGGCGTTGTTGTCCATGTAGATGGGTTTCATGGCGATGGTCCTAGTTGTGCGCCATGGCGCCCACGGGCAGCACCTGCACCAGTTCGCCGAGCGCCTCGATCAGCTTGTGCTGGATGCCGCCCAGGGTCGCCGCTTCCATCTGGCAGCCCTGGCAGGCGCCGGACAGCGCGACATAGATCTTCTTGCCGTCGACCTCGATCAGGGTCACATCGCCGTGGTCACGCTGCAGCATGGGACGAATGGATTCGAGTGTGTCCTCGATCTTGCGGATGCGCTGGTAGTTGGTCAGCCTGGGCTTCACCGGAGATTCATTTGGCAAACTCGCCGGCGCCTTCTTCGGTTTCGGCTCGCTCGAATACAGCCGGCCATTCACCGCGATCAGGATGTCCTCGATCTTCTCGTGGCAGGCCGAGCAACCGCCGCCGGCCTTGGTGTAATTGGTCACTTCCTCGCGCGTCTTGAGGCCGTTGGCGCGCACCGTGTCCTCGATCATCACGGCGTCGATGGCGAAGCACTTGCAGACCAGGTCGCCCTCCTCATGGTCGTCGCTCCAGACCTCGCCGCGATAGTTGGCCACCGCCGCCTGCAGGGCCTCGCGCCCCATCACCGAGCAATGCATTTTCTCCGGCGGCAGGCCGTCGAGGTAATCGGCGATGTCCTGGTTGCCGACCTTCAAGGCGTCATCCAGCGTCTTGCCCTTGATGATCTCGGTCAGTGCCGAACTCGACGCGATGGCCGAGCCGCAGCCGAAGGTCTGGAAGTGGGCGTCCTCGATGATCTCGGTTTCGGGGTTCACTTTCAGCATCAGGCGCAGCGCATCGCCGCACTTGATCGAGCCGACGTCGCCGGTGCCATTGGCATTTTCCAGCGGACCCGAATTCCTCGGGTTGAAGAAATGCTCGCGGACTTTCTCGGAGTAATCCCACATGGCCGTGTCCCTCAGGCGGAAAACGAGGAGCCGCAGGCGCAGGAGCCGGTGGCATTGGGGTTGTTGAACTTGAAGCCGGTCTGGGTCAGGCTGTCGACGAAATCGACGGTCAGGCCTTCCAGCATCGGCCGGCTCATGGGATCGACCAGCAGCTTGGCGCCGGCGCCGATGTCGAATTCGAAATCGTCCTCGCCCTTCTCCTGCTCCAGGCGCAAGCCGTACTGCAAGCCCGCGCAGCCGCCGCCGGAAACGAAGATGCGCAGTCCGGCGACCGGATTCTCGGCGCCCTTGATGAAACGGTTGATGGCTTTTGATGCGGCGGGAGTCAGATTGATCATGGCGATTCTCCTTGGGGAAGGGATGGAGCGAAGTGTTGTCGTGGGGCTGCGTCAGGCGATACAGCGCAAAGCCCGTGCCACGCGTGCAACTTGTTGTTTTTGTGAAAGTCGGCGCTGGCGCCACGGCGTTCTTGTCGCATATGCGACAGGCCATCAGCGTGCTTGACGGGCAGATGGCCTGGCCGACGATCAAGAACGATAACTACCAGAAAAGACGTTACAACAGTTGACTTACATAATTCCGCCGCCCAGAATCGCAACATTCGCCAGAAACGCGATTTCTATCCAAATGAAACAATTGGGCCAGGTGGCAAGCATACGCATGGGTTACCCGTTCCGTTCGCGCCTTGAGCACGATGCGATGGGAGCCATCGCTGTCGTGCAGATGAAGGACATCGACGATGCAAGCTTGCTGCACGTGGAAGACGCGGTTCGGGTGGATTTGGCGGACGTAAAAAACCACCACCTGATCCGGTCGGGCGATCTGGCATTTCGCTCTCGTGGGCGAACGAACACGGTGGCACTGGTTTCCGCCGAAATCGGGCCGGCTGTCCTTGCCGCGCCGATGCTGTTGATTCGGCCCATCGCGGTGTTGCCTGCCTACCTGCGCTGGTATATCAACCTGCCGGCAACTCAGGCGGTGTTGGCAGGCCAGGCCGAAGGTACGTCAGTGCGAATGATCAGCAAGGCGGCACTGGAGGCGCTGGAGGTGCCGGTGCCGAGCAGACGCAAGCAGCAGTTGATTGTTGAGGTGTCGGAGTTCGCCGCAGCCGAACAAGGGTTGCTGGAACAGATCGCACGAGAAAGAAAGCGTCTCGCGGATGGGGTCTTGATGCGGTACGCGAGGAATGCCCGCTAGGCTGCGGATCAACAACTTCAAGGAAACAAGATGAACGACCAAGTCACCCAGCAAGACGTCAACAGCACCGCCTGGGCCGCCTGCGACACCTTCCGTGGCGTCGTCGATCCGGCGCAGTACAAGGACTACATCCTGGTGATGCTGTTCCTCAAGTACATCAGCGACCTGTGGCAGGACCACTACGACGCCTATCGCAAGCAATACGGCGATGACGACGAACGCATCCGGCGCAAGCTGGACCGCGAGCGCTTCACCTTGCCCTTCGTCGAATTCAAGGACGAAAAGACCGGCAAGGTGATCGAGCGTTTCGCCGGCGATTTCAACAGCATCTATGAGCGACGCAATGCGGCCAACATTGGCGAACTGATCAACATCGTGCTTGACGGTATCGAGGATGCCAACAAGGCCAAGCTCGACCGCGTGTTCCGCAACATCGACTTCAACTCCGAAGCCAACCTCGGCCAGACCAAGGACCGCAACCGACGCCTGAAGAACCTGCTCGAAGATTTTGCCAAGCTCGACCTGCGCCCCTCTCGCGTCTCCGAGGACGTGATCGGCAATGCCTACATCTACCTGATCGAGCGCTTCGCCTCCGATGCCGGCAAGAAGGCCGGCGAGTTCTACACGCCCAAGCAGGTCTCCCGATTGCTTGCCCGTCTGGCCAAGCCCAAGCCCGGCAACCGCATCTGCGACCCGGCCTGCGGTTCCGCCGGCCTGCTGATCGAGGCCGCGGCACTGGTGGAAGAAACCGGCAGCCGCGATTTCGCCCTTTTCGGCCAGGAAGTGAATGGCAGCACCTGGGCACTGGCGCGCATGAACATGTTCCTGCACGGCAAGGATTCGGCCCGCATCGAATGGGGTGACACCCTCAACAGCCCGGCGCTGGTCGAAGCCGACCGCCTGATGCGTTTCGACGTGGTGGTGGCCAATCCGCCCTTCAGCCTCGACAAATGGGGCTCGGAGCATGCCGAGTCAGACCGCTTCAACCGCTTCTGGCGCGGCGTGCCGCCCAAATCCAAGGGCGACTACGCCTTCATTTCCCACATGGTCGAAACCGCCCTGCCCCAGGCCGGCCGCGTCGCTGTGGTGGTGCCGCACGGCGTGCTTTTCCGCGGCGGCGCCGAAGGCCGCATCCGGCAGAAACTGATCGAGGACAACCTGCTCGATGCCGTCATCGGCCTGCCGGCCAACCTCTTCCCCACCACTTCGATTCCGGTGGCGGTTCTGGTCTTCGACCGGGCACGGGAAAAGGGCGGCGAACGCGAAGCCTGCCGCGACGTGCTGTTCATCGACGCCAGCCGCGACTTCCAGGCCGCCAAGACCCAGAACGCCCTGTTCGACTCGCATCTGGACAGGATCGTCGCCACCTTCGACACACGCCAGAACGTCGACAAATACGCCTATGTCGCCACCCTGGCCGAGGTCGCCGAGAACGACTTCAACCTCAATATCCCGCGCTATGTCGATACCTTCGAGGAAGAGGAAGAAATAGACGTCGCTGCCGTGGAAAAGGAAATCGAGCGTCTGGAAGGCGAACTGGCCGAAGTGCGGGCGAAGATGAAGCACTACCTCAAGGAGTTAGGTGTATGAACAGGAAAGAAGCTCCCAAAGGGAATCTGCCCATCCCGGTGGCGGAAAGTGCCGAGGCGCCGTTCCTGCTGTATGCGGGCGATGACGGAAAGGTACACGTCGATGTCCTGGTTCACGCCGAAACTCTCTGGCTTCCGCTGGCGCGCATCGCCGAGCTATTCGACGTGCAGGTGCCCGGCATCTCAAAGCACCTCAAAAACATCTTCGACACCGGCGAACTGAGCCGGGAGGCAACTGTTTCCAAAATGGAAATAGTTCAAACCGAGGGGGGCCGCAGCGTCCGGCGGAATATCGACTACTACAGCCTCGACGCCATCGTCGCCGTCGGCTACCGGGTCAATTCCAAACGCGCCACGCAGTTTCGCATCTGGGCCACCCAGGTTCTCACGGAATACATCAAGAAGGGCTTCGTCCTCGACGACGAACGCCTCAAGCAGGGCAAGCGGGTTCTCGGTGAAGATTACTTCAAGGAGTTGCTGGAGCGGGTTCGCTCCATCCGTGCCAGCGAGCGGCGCATCTACCAGCAGATCACGGACATCTTCGCCGAATGCAGCATGGACTACGACCCCCGGTCGGACATCACGCAGAACTTCTATGCCATGGTGCAGAACAAGTTCCACTACGCCATCACCGGCCAGACCGCCGCCGAGATCATTCATGGCAAGGCCGACCACAACGCTCCATACGCGGGCCTGCTCACCTGGAAGAACGCTCCGCACGGCCGCATCCTGGCCTCCGACGTCACCGTCGCCAAGAACTACCTGACCGAACCCGAGATCAAGCGGCTGGAGCGCACCATCTCCGGCTTCTTCGACTACATCGAGAACATCATCGAAAACCGGGTGCAGATGACCATGGCCGACATGGCAGGCAGCGTCGACAAATTTCTCAGCTTCAACGAGTACCAGGTGCTGACCCACAAGGGCCGCATCAGCAAAACCCAAGCCGATCAGAAGGCGCTGGCCGAGTATGCCGAGTTCAACAAGACCCAGAAGATCGAATCGGATTTTGACCGGGTGGTGAAGGGGGTGAAGGCGCTGGCGGAAAAGCCTGCTGGCAAGGGGCGGGGAAAGAAGAAATGAGCGGAGGACGAAGGCACACTATCGCCGGTCTTCTTCCAGACGATTGGAATGCGGCCCTAATAAAGAGCTGCAGCACTGTAGTCCGTGGCTCGTCACCGAGACCCGCGGGTGATCCTCGATATTTCGACGGAAACTACCTCCCTTGGATTACCGTTTCGGATGTCACTGGCACGCCTGGGATGTATTTGCATGGAACCCGATCAAAGTTAACCAAGGAAGGTGCGAAGTACACGAGAGTCATCCCGCCTGACACTCTGATAATCACAAACAGCGGGGCGACCCTGGGCGTTCCGAAGATCACAACTGAAACGTCTGGTGCAAATGACGGCATTGCAATGTTTCTCGATCTGGATGGCGTCTGCAAGCAGTATCTTTATTACGTTCTTGAGGCGAAGACAGATTATTTTCGCGATGAACTTGCACCTGGAGTAGGTCAGCCAAATCTCAATACCGAGTTGCTTGGCGACGTTGCTATTCCCGTCCCGCCTGCTGATGAGCAGCGGACAATCGCTGAGCGTCTGAGGTGGTGGGACGCCGGCATTGAGAAAGCCGTGCAGTTGGTCGCGGCGAAGGAGCAGAGGAACGAAATTCTGGCGAACCAACTCCTTTTCGGTCAAATTCGTTTTGGGCACCACGCCGCCCCGAGCACCAAGGCGCTGCATTGGTTCTCCATGCCAAGCGACTGGCATATCGTCGAGATCGGCCAAATTGCCAGCGAGGTTTCTGTAACGAACAGCGACAGCGATGATCTGCCGGTTCTTTCATGCACCAAGTACGATGGACTCGTCGATTCGCTGAAATACTTCGACAAGCAAGTGTTCAGTCACGACACGTCGAAATACAAGGTTGTCCAGCGCGGGCAGTTCGCCTACGCGACCAACCATATCGAAGAAGGCTCCATCGGCTACCAGGATTTTCTTCCCGCCGGCTTGGTGAGCCCGATCTACACGGTATTCCAAGCGGATTCTACGAAGATTGACGATGGCTATCTTTACAAGCTGTTGAAGACCGAAAAGCTGCGCCAACTGTTCGCGGCCAACACCAATGCCTCCGTGGACCGGCGTGGCAGTTTGCGCTGGAAGGAATTCGCCCGCATTCACATCCCGCTTCCGCTGCTTGGAGAACAGCAGCAAATCAGTGCGATCCTGGACGAAGCCAAGCGCGAGATTGCTCTGCTGAAGGCTCAAGCCGAGGCGCTGAAAACCCAGAAGCGCGGCCTGATGCAAAAACTCCTCACCGGCCAGTGGCGAGTTCCGCTGGAACGCAAGGAGGCGACCGCATGAGTAGCTTCCGCTTCGACGAGAAACATCTCTCGCAGATTCCCGCCCTGCAACTGCTGGCCAATCTCGGCTATCTCTACCTGACGCCGACCGAGGCGCTGGCGATGCGCGGCAATCGCCTTTCCAATGTGTTGCTGGAAGAGGTCTTGCGCGACAGCCTCAAGCGCATCAATCGCATCCAGCACAAGGGCGAAAACTATCTGTTCAGCGAGGAAAACCTGCAGACCGCGATCCAGCGCCTGAAGAACGTCAAATACGACGGACTGCTCAAAACCAACGAGACTGTCTATGACCTGCTGACCCTCGGCGTGGCGCTGGAGCAGTCGGTGGAAGGGGCGGTGCGCAGCTTCACGCTCAACTACATCGACTGGAAGAACCCGGAGAACAACGTCTATCACGTCACCGCCGAATTCGCGGTGGAGCGCACCCGCAGCCACGAGACGGCGCGGCCGGACATCGTGCTCTTCGTCAACGGCATCCCCTTCGCGGTGATCGAGTGCAAGTCGCCCAAGATCGAAGTAGATCAGGCGGTGTCGCAGATGATCCGCAACCAGCGCGACGAGTACATCCCGACGCTGTACACCTACGCGCAACTGGTAATCGGCAGCAACAAAAATCACTGCAAGTACGCCACCGTCGGCACGGCGGCGAAGTACTGGTCGGTGTGGCGCGAGGAGCGGGAGGAGAAGGACGAAGACGGCGCTGTCCTGCGCGCGGTTCTGGATCGGCCTCTGCCGCAAGAGGCCAAGGCCGGGCTCTACGAGTTGCTGGCCGAAGGCTTCGGGGTGCGCGAACCCGATGCAGAATACCTGGTGCGCCGGGCGCTCACCGAACAGGACCGCACCATCTATGCCCTGTGCCGGCCAGAACGCCTGCTGCGCATGGCGCTGCTGTTCACGGTGTTCGACGGCGGGCGGCGCAAGATTGCGCGCTACCAGCAGTTCTTCGCCGTGGAGCGCATCCTCGGCCGCGTCAAGGAACGCGATGCGGAGGGGCGACGCGCCGGCGGCATCGTCTGGCACACCCAGGGCTCGGGCAAGTCGCTGACCATGGTGATGCTGGCCAAGGCGCTGGTGTTGGATATCGATATCCGCACGCCGCGCATCGTGCTGGTAACCGACCGGGTCGATCTCGACCAGCAGTTGGGCAACACCTTCGCCGCCTGCGGCCTGACGCCGGACCGGGCCGAATCGGGGCGGCATCTGGTGGAACTGGTGGCCGACAACAAGGCGCACATCGTCACCACGCTGATCAACAAGTTCGACAAGGCACTGTCCACGCGCAAGTTCCAGGACCCGTCCAGCGAGATTTTCGTGCTGGTGGATGAAACCCAGCGCACGCAGCTGGGCATGTTCGCCGCGCGCATGCGGCAGATGTTTCCCAATGCCTGCTACATCGGCTTCACCGGCACGCCTCTGCTCAAGCGGGAGAAGAGCGATGTGATGCGCTTCGGCGGCATCATCCACATCTACGCCATTAATCAGGCGGTGGCCGATGGCGCCATCGTGCCCCTGCTCTACGAGGGACGACTGGTGGAGATCGAGCAGAACAAGGCGGCGATCGATGTCTGGTTCGAGCGCCACACCCAGGGGCTGACACTGGCGCAGAAGGCCGACCTGAAGAAGAAATACGCGCGGGCCGAAATGCTCAACAAGGCCGACCAGGTGATCTACATGCGCGCCTTCGACATCAGCGCGCATTTCCGCCAGAACTGGCAGGGGACGGGATTCAAGGCGCAGTTGGTAGCGCCTTCCAAGGTGACCGCACTGAAGTACAAGGCCTTCCTCGACGACATCGGCGAGGTGACGAGCGAAGTCGTCATTTCCCCACCCGACGAGCGGGAGGGCTTCGACGATGTGGACGACGACGAATCCACGGATGAAGTGGTCGCCTTCTGGCAGCGCATGATGAAGCGCTACGGCGATGCCGAGGCCTACGAAACGCAGATCGTCAATGGCTTCAAGCATGGCAGCGAGCCGGAAATCCTGATCGTGGTCAGCAAGCTGCTGACCGGCTTCGATGCGCCGCGCAACACGGTGCTCTACCTGGCGCGCAGCCTCAAGGAACACACGCTGCTGCAGGCGATTGCGCGGGTGAATCGACTTTACGATGACGATGAAGGCAGAAAGCCCAAGGAGTTCGGCTACATCATCGACTACGCCGGCATTCTCGGTGAACTCGATCAGGCGCTGACCACCTACAGCGCGCTGGAAAGCTTCGAAGAAGGCGATCTGTCGGGAGCGCTGGCCAGCATCAACGACGAGGTGCGCCAATTGCCGCAGCGTCACGCCGAATTGTGGGACGTGTTCAAGACCGTTGCCAACCGGAAGGACGAGGAAGCCTTCGAGCAACATCTGGCCGACGAAAAAGTCCGCGAGAACTTCTACGAGCGGCTGTCAGCCTACGCCAGGACACTGGCCATCGCCATGTCTTCCGAGGCCTTCATCACCACCACGCCGGACAGCCGCCTCAAGGGCTACAAGGCCGACCTCAAGCGCTTCACCAATCTGAAGGCGGCAGTGAAGTTGCGCTACGCCGAATCGATCGACTACCGCGACTACGAACCGAAGCTACAGAAACTGCTCGACACCCACATCTCGGCCAACGAGGTGCTGAAGCTCAACGAACCGGTGAATATTTTCGACGTCGCTGCGTTCCAGCAAGTACTGGAAGAGCAGGGGCACGGCAAGCCAACTGGCGCCAAAGCGGACATGATTGCCCATGCCACCCGGCGCGCGATCACCGAGCACCTGGACGAAGACCCGGCCTTCTTCGAAAAATTCTCCAAGCTGATCCAGCAGGCCATCGACGACTATCGCGCCGGGCGGATTTCCGATCTGGAGTATTTCAAGCGGGCCAGCGCGATCAAGGATGCGGTGGTCAATCGCAAGGTTGATGATGTGCCCGTCGTCCTGCATGGCAAGGATCACGCGATAGCCTGCTTTGGCATCCTTGAGCCGTATTTCGGGCGGCATGTGGCGGACGCTGCACAGGCGAAGGATGTGGCGGCAAACGCGGCGGCCAGCATCTGGGCCATCGTCGAACGGAACAAAGTCGTCGGCTTCTGGGACAACCTGGACGCGCAGCGGCGGACGATGAACGAGATGGACGACTTTCTTTACGACGAGATCAGGGGTACGCAGAACATTGCCCTGACGACCGAGGAGATGGACGAAATCATCGACCGCTCGATGCAACTGGCCAGACATCGGATGCCCGCGTAAAAACCCAATGACGACAATTCGGCAAGAAATTGTCTTCGGCACGGAAACCATCGTCTACGAAGTTCGATTGCTGCCGTCGCGGCGCACGCTGGGGATCGAGGTGCATCCGGATATGTCGGTGATCGTGCGCGCTCCGGCCGATTGCGATCCTGAGATCATCCTTGCGCGAGTTGGAAAGCGCGCCTCCTGGATCAGCCGGCAGTTGGCTAATTTTCAGCGCTACAGCCCGAGAACTCCGGCGCGGCAGTATGTGAGCGGCGAGACGCACCTCTACCTTGGCCGCCAGTATCGGCTGAAAGTCGGCGCTGGCGAGACGGCGTCGGTGAAGATGAATCGCGGGCATCTGCTGCTGACCCTGCCGGGCAAAGCCGATCCGGGTCGGGTGCAAGCACTCCTGCACCGCTGGTATCTAGACCATGCCCGACAGGTGTTCAGCGCGGTGCTGGATGCTTGGCTTCCCCGCATCAAAGGGCACCAGCGGCCACGCCTGATTGTGCGGGCGATGCAGTCACGCTGGGGCAGCCTGTCGCAGACCGGCACCATGACGCTGAATTCCAATCTGATCAGGGCACCACGAGCCTGCATCGAGTATGTGGTGGTCCACGAACTCTGTCACCTCAAGCACCGCGACCACGATGCAGGCTTCTTTCGCCTGCTCGTGCAGGTAATGCCGGACTGGGAAAAACGCAAGCAGCGGCTGGAAACAGCGCTACTGTAGTTGCACCGGACGCCGCGCCTGCGTCTATCTTTGAGCGCCTTCAGGCCGGTTTTACGATCAGGTTCGGCTCGCTCCGCAGATCGGGCGGCAGGCCCCAGACGGCGAGCGTATCCATCCAGAATCCGGGCCGCGCCGGATGGTCGAGCAGCAGATCGCACTCGCCATAGACATGGCCGTCGGGCCGCAGCGTGAGTTGCACGCGACGTCCGGCGCATTGCCAGCGCGCCAGCAGGGCGTCATGGCCGCTGGCCGGATCGCGCTGCAGGTCGAACTGCGCGACATCCCAGGCCAGGCCCGGCAGCGCCACGCCGTAGCGCGCGGCCTCGGCGCGCAGCCGCGCCAGCACCTGCTCGCCGGCGGCGCGCGCCGCGGCGGGGTTCACAACTCGGCGGCGGCGTAGCTGTGGCAGCCCTTGGGACAGACACGGCCGCAGGAGCCGCAGCCGATGCAGTCGCCGGCCTGGGCGATGGTCATCACCATCATCTCGTCGTCATCGTAGTCCTGGTCTTCGTCGATCAGTTCCTCGCCGCGCTCGACCAGATCGAGCACATTGCGCGGACAGACCTTGTAGCAGCGGCCGCAGCCGATGCACTTGCGCGGATCGAGCGCGCTGAGGAACTGCGGGGTCCATTCGCTGCCGCCGCGCGTGCGGCCCATGATCGTACTCATGCCATCATCCTTTCTGTGCGGCCTGCAGGCGCGTGTTGGCAGCATCCCAGGCCTGGCAAGCCTCCAGCGTGCCCTGGGAGATTTCGGGAATTTCCCGCCAGGCTGCGGGCAGCCGTTCCTCGACCAGGTCGTGCAGCTTGCCGGCCCATTCGCTGGCGATGCGTTTCAGTTTGCGGACCTCCTTGTCGAGATCTTTGAGTTCTTCGTCTGTCACCGCTGCCTCCATTCAAACTGGCGGGCAATGCCCGCCTCACTTCAGTCGCCCCCTTCCTCGGGAAGGGGGTGGGGGGGATGGCCAACACCTTGCGCGCGAAGAGCGGGGTTGTAGGGGGCTTGCCCCTACAACCCAGCGACTTCACCGTAAAGACCGATGATTTCGAGCGCCACGGCGAGGTACTTGTCGGCCTCGGTCTTCATCTTCGACAGGCTCTCGAAGCCGAAGCGATGCACGTCGCGCAAGGTGCGGTCCATCGCCACCAGCTTGCCGACCACGATCAGGGCGCGACCGAAGCCCTCGTGGGTCAGTTGCACGAAGGGCACCGCCATCAGGCCGCATTCCTTTTCGATCAGCACCGCGATCGCGTTGTGGAAGGCCTTGACCCGCGCGATGGTCTGGTCGTCGGGATCGCCGATCACCGGAATCTCGCGCTTCCTGTCCTTGGTCAGCACATAGCTGTCGAGTATCTCCGGCGGCGACTTGCCGTCCCACTGGCCGTAGCTGTCGAGCGCACGCGTCTGGCGCAGCATTTCCTTGATGAAGTCGGTCTGGTAGATCGGGTCGTCGGCCGTTTCGGCGGCCAAAATGGCAACTGAGCTCATGGTGTTTCTCCTTGGGATAATCGGGGGTTGGCAAGGGCCTGCGGCGGGAGCGCCATCATTCCTCCCAGCCGTCGGCGGCCATGCGCTCGAAGCGCGTCGTGTCGCTGTTCTTGCGCAGCGCCTTGTCCACCCAGGCGATGCCGCCGTCCTTGACGGCGGCGCCGATCTGCTTCAGCAGCGGCTCGATCGCGGTCTCGTCGTCGAGC
>Ga0209211_10008621_pt1 | contig 13874 bp, 11 predicted proteins | sample RifGroA2_FD_183992 | JGI IMG/M metagenome (GOLD analysis project Ga0209211, IMG submission 183992) | Groundwater microbial communities from Rifle, Colorado, USA - Groundwater A2 (SPAdes) (version 2) | ecosystem: Environmental > Aquatic > Deep subsurface > Groundwater | place: Rifle, Colorado...
GAGGCTGCTCAACACCTGACCGGAACGGTTGATTTCGATAAGCTTCTTGGAGTCGAGGCTCAGAATCAGCAGATTGTCGGCCGCAGCGGTACCAACCAGGGCATCAATCGGTGAAAGCGTTTGCACGTCCGAGAAACTGTTGACCCCGAACAGTGAGGTCGTGCCCGAATACAGCGTGCTCATCGAAGAAACACCACCGCCCTGCGCGAACGTCAGGCCGCCAGCCAGCAAAGCCACCGGACCGTCCTGCTTGACCGAGACGAAGCTGCCATTGCGCGGATCGTAGCTGATACCTTCGGTACCGACATTGCCGACGGTGCTGCCGATTGACACGAATTCGGCATTGGCCAGGGTTACGCTGCCACCGGCCACATAGTTGAACTTGAACGCATCCTGCAGACGTTCTTCAGCAACAACCAGCACGCCATTGCCGAGGTAGGTCAGGCCCTCTGCGTCGTTGTTGGTGCTGCCGGTACCGGTCCAGTTGAAATTCATTTTGCCCAAGGTCTGGCCGGTCAGCGAGATTTCCACGACGCCCAGGCCTTCATCACCGACAAAAAACAGCGAGCCCCGGTCCCGCGCGTAGGTCACGGCAGAGGCTTCCAAACCCATCTCGGACAAGGTATCGAGGTTGTACGAAGCGGACACCTGGTAACGCGACAGGTCCAGAGAGGTCTGCGCCGATGCGGACAAGCTGGCGAATGCCAGCAGAGATGCAATTAATGTCTTCTTGATCATGCTATTTGCTCCGTCTCAAACTTTGCGGCGACGAACGAGACCAGCGATCAGACCGAGGCCAGCGAGCAACATGGCATAGCTGTCAGGTTCGGGCACTGGCGCGTAAATGAAAGTTCCGGGGTTGCCCAAGTCAACGCTGGAAACAGAGTAATAGGAACCATAAGCATCGCCGGCAGAGGCCAACACCCAGTTGGCGGTGATGGTGCCGGAGGTCAAATCGGTGACAGCCAGCGGGTTGCCGCTGGCATTCTGGGCGCGGATGGTGCCCGGAAAGGCGGAGTCGCCATAGGTCAGGCGGTCAACAAGAATGTCACCAGCAGCGTAAAGATTGATTTCGTCGCTGCGGCCCAGGTTATTGGTATTGCCGCCGATAACCTTGACGTTGGCGCCCAGGTTCCAGGCAGAACGAAACTCTGCCGCGGTAGCTTCGGTTAAAATAACCGACTCGCCTGCACCAACCAGACCAAAGTCGGACAGACTGACAGAGCCAGGTGTTCTGCTTGAGTCATCGAAAGACCAGCCGGAGAAATTCACGGCAACCGAACCCATGTTGGTGAATTCGATGTATTCCCCGGTCGTGCCAGTACCGTTGTACATCCATTCGGTAATCTGGATATCGGGAAGGGAAACAGTAGCGAACGCCGCACCAGGGCCGGCAATGGCCAAGGCGGCCGCAATAATGCGCAGGGACTTCTTCATGATTTACTCCGCTTGATTCGGAAAAAGGGAAAATAGCTCCCCGCGGCCGAACACAACGTGAACAGATACCGGCGGCCGGGGAATGTTCCGAAGATTGGCGCGCGCACATTGCACGCTCGTGACACAGGCCGCAAACGGCATAGTCCGAATGGATCAACGTCTCGTTTTTCGCTCGCTGAAACCGTGAAGTTTTTCAGGTTTCAGCGCAGAAATCAGCCGGGAAGCTTTGCGCTTCTCCGGCGCCAGCGTGGTTAACGGGTCAGTGCTTCGCTGATCAGCCGGCGAATGCTGCCAGCCTCGAAAGGCTTGTCGCAGATGGCCGAAACACCAGCCCGCTCGACGGCGGCCAGACGGCCCATGTTCTGCTCGCTGGTCACCATGAGCACCGGCACCTCGGCCTGCCAGCTTTGCGTGCGGATGTATTCAGTCAGTTCGCGGCCGTCCATTTCCGGCATGTTGTAGTCGGTGATGACGAGGTCGACCATGGCCTGTTCGAGCAGGGCCACCGCCTCTTTGCCATTAACCGCTTCGGTGATGCGTTCGATGCCCAGTTCGGTAAGCAGCCGGCGCAAATGGCGACGCGACGACAGGCTGTCGTCGACGAGCAGGACACGCAGGTTTTCGATCTCGGCCACGTCGAGGTCTTCCGGCGGGTTCAGGTAGTCAGCAGCGGCATAGAGCGCACGCGATAGCTGCTGTTCGTTGAAGGGTTTGGCGACGATGCTGCAGGCGCCGGACTGGCGCACCGGTTCGAGCACCTGCGGGCGGGTTTCGCTGGAGACGAGAATGAAGGGCACGGTTTCAAGATCGCGGTCGGCCCGCATGGCGGCGACCAGTTCGGTACCGGCCAGATCCGGCAGGTAGAGGCTGCTGATCACGATGACATTCGTGCTTTCAACCTTTAGCGCCGCCAGCGCCGCACTGGCCGTATCGACCGCAGTGACTTTCTTGACCCCTTGGTGCTCAAGCATGCGGCTGACCAGATGGGCCTGCATCTGCGACGGCTCGACGAGGATGATGGCGAGGTCAGCCAACGAGGTAGTCATTGCCATGCGATCACTCCGGAACGAAGGGGAATGACCTCACTATAGCAGCGAGCGGACAGCCCGGGGGCCGCCCGCCCAAGCCTTTACCCGCGCAGGCGAGCAGCGATGTCGGCGACGCGCTGGCCGTAGCGTTTGGCGGTATCGAGATCACCGGCCGGGACTTCGGCGACGCTGGCGTCGGAGGGCGAGCGGACAAGCAGGCCGGCCGAACCGCCGAGATGGTTCATGTCGGCATGCGTGGCGGCCTTGGTGTTGGCCGGCAGGATGCCGAGGCTGACCCAGATGCCGCCATGCTGCGAGGCCAGCGTGTGCAGTTGAATCATCGTCGCGCCCTTGTCGCCGACCGGGCTGGCGCTGTTGGTGAAACCGCCGAACACCTTGTCCTGCCAGGTCCGCGAAAACCAGGGCTTGGACGAGGCGTCGGCAAACTTCTTGAACTGCCAGCTCGGGCCGCCCATGTAGGTCGGCGTGCCGAAGATGATGGCGTCAGCGGCGGCCAGCTTTTCCCAGCCGCCTTCCGGCAAGTTGCCTTCGGCATCGATGGCCAGCAGTTCGGCGCCGGCGCCTTCGGCGACGACTTCGGCGACGCGCTTGGTATGGCCGTAGCCGGAGTGATATACGACGATGGTGTTGCTCATGCTGTTTTCCTTTTATTGATTATTGAAAGTCGGGTCAGGCGACAGGCGGCAGGTCAAAGAGCAGGAATTCCGCTTCTTCACTGGCCAAAAACTTGAGATCGGTTTCGTCGGCAATCTTGGCGCCGTCACCGGCATTTGCTTTTTTGCCGTTTATTTCCAGTTGACCGTAGATAACGTGCACATAGGCCAGTCGGCCGGCCGTCAGGCGGTAATCGATGCCTGCCCCCGGCTCGACAACGGTGGCCCACAGGCGCGCATCCTGGCCGATGGTCGTGCTGCCGTCGGCACCGTCCGGCGAGGCAACCAGGCGCCAGCGACCGCGCATTTCGTCGAGCGGCAGGGCTTGTTGCTCGTAGCTGGCTGACGTACCGTGCTGCGCCGGTTCGATCCAGATTTGCAGCAGGTGCGTTTCTTCGTCGGCCGATGGGTTGGATTCGCTGTGCAGGATGCCCTTGCCGGCGCTCATCCGCTGCACTTCGCCGCGCCGGATCAAGCCGCCGTGGCCGAGGCTGTCCTTGTGCTCCAGCGTACCGGACAGGATGTAGGTGACGATTTCCATGTCGCGATGGCCATGCCGGCCGAAACCGGTGCCCGGGGCGACGCGGTCCTCGTTGATGACACGCAGGGCGCCCCAACCCATTTCGTCCGGGTCGTAATAATCGGCAAAGGAAAAACTGTGTTTGGCGCGCAGCCAGCCATGGTCGGCGTAGCCGCGTTCGGCAGAAGGGCGAAGCTGGATCATCTCAGTATCCTTGTGAATAAATCGTATTGATTAGTCACCATAGTATTCATGGTGTTCAACAATAAATAGCGAATAATTACGAGGCTATCAGTTAATATTTTTCATATGAAAATATCGCTCGATCTACTGCTCATCCTCGACGCCATCGAACGCTTGGGCAGCTTCACCGCGGCCGCCGCTTCGCTGCATCGCGTGCCGTCCGCGCTGTCGCATGCCGTCGCCAAACTGGAATGCGATCTCGGCATCACGCTGTTCCGGCGCGAAGGCCGGCGCGCCACGCTCAACGAGGCCGGGCGCACACTGCTCGACGATGGCCGCCACCTGTTGCGCGCGGCGAGCGAGCTGGAGCGTCGCGTCCAGCGCATCGCCGACGGCTGGGAGGCCGAACTGCGCATTGCGCTCGATGCGGTCATTCCGATTGAGCGCATCTTTCCGCTGCTCAAGCGCTTCTACGCCGCCGGACACGGCACCCAGATCAGGCTCTCCAACGAAGTGCTCGGCGGCACCTGGGACGCCCTGGCGACCGGCCGGGCTGACCTGGCCATCGGTGCGCCGGGCGACCCACCGTCGCGCAGCGGCATCGCCACCAGCCTGCTGTGCACGCATACCGATTTCATCTTCGCCATTGCCCCGGAGCACCCGCTGGCCGCCTGGCCCGGCACCATCCCGGCCAGCGAGCTGCTGCACCACCGCGCCGTCGTCGTCGCCGACACCTCGCAGGAGCTCGATGCCCGGACCATCGGCCTGCTTGAAGGACAGGACGTCCTGCGCGTCCCCGACATTCGTGCCAAGGTGGCGGCCCAGGCGGCCGGACTGGGCATCGGCCACCTGCCGCGCTGGCTGGCCGAACCGGAGATCGCTGCCGGACGACTGGTGAAGAAAGACCTCGCCACGACACGCCCGGCAGCCCCCCTGCATACCGCCTGGCGCACCCGCCAGGACGGCAAGGCGCTCCTCTGGTTCGTCAAAGAACTAGCTGACAAGGTGGTAACGAGCGCACTGACCGAAGGCCTTCATTCAGGCACATAACCCGGCCCACAGGCGCTCCATATAGTGCTATCTTGAAAAGAATTTGACCAAATCATAACAATGGAAAAATCCCGGCCAATCTCGCTCGACAGCATGCAAAGGGGCCACTATTTCCCGCATTTCCTGCTGCATGAAGGTGGGGCCTGGCTGGTGCTTGGCATCATTCTGGCCATCACGGCAGTGCTCTACGGCATCGTTCGGCAAAGCACCGAGGAGCAGATTTACCAGCGCTTCCTGTACCGCGCCGAGCAGGAGCGGAGCACCCTGCTCTTTCGCCTTCAGGCCCACGCCCAGGTCCTGCGTGGCGCTGCTGCCTTCATCGAGGCGAGCGACGACGTCAGGCGCGACGAATGGCAGAGCTATGTGCGCAACCTGCAGCTGGAAAAAACCCTGCCCGGCATACAGGCCACCGGTTTTTCGCTGATGATCCAGCCGCGCGACAAGGCTGCACATGAGCAGACAGTCCGGAACGAAGGTTTTTCGAGCTATGCCATCAAACCCGAAGGGATACGCGAGCAGTTCAGCAGCATCGTTTATCTCGAACCGTTTTCTGATGTCAATCAGCGCGCATTCGGCTACGACATGTTCTCCGAACCGGTTCGCCGCCTTGCCATGACGCGGGCGCGGGACAGCGGCGAACCAGCCCTGTCGGGGAAAATCACACTCCTTCAGGAAAATGACGGGCAGCCTCAGCCGGGCTTCCTGATTTATATACCGGTATTCCGCAACGGCCAGCCCCACGACAGCATCGAACAACGCCGGGCAACGCTGCGCGGCTTCAGCTATGCCGCTTTCCGCGCCCGGGATCTGCTCGGCAGCATTTTCAACCCGGACAACAAGGATGTCGAAATCGAGTTGTACGACACGGCGGTTGCGCCGGAAAATCTGCTTTTTGATTCGCATCCGGATAACAAGGCGCACAACCACGGGCGCCAGCGCGTAACCCTGCCCATCGAATTCGGCGACCACAAGTGGATCGCCCAGCTACGCAGCAGTCCCGAGTTCGACAGCATTACGCCGACGGCGCTGCCCTTCAGCATTGCCTTCGGCGGCATCCTGGGCGGCCTGGCGACGTTTTTCTGGGTGCGGCGCAACAACGGCTACCGGCGCAACATCACGATCTACGCCGATCGCCTGACCAAGAATGAGAAACGCCTGCGCACACTGATCGACACCTTGCCGGATATTGTCTGCCTGAAGGATGGCGCCGGGCGCTGGACGGAAGCCAACAGCCCCCTGCTCCGCATGCTCGGCCTGAGCAATACCGACTATCGCGGCTCGACCAGCCGGGAATTGGCCGCCTCGGGCAAATTCGACACGGCGCCGCTGACGCTGCTCGACACCTCGGATGAACGTGCCTGGAACAATGGCGGCCGTCTCGACGAAGAACTGATTTTCCGTGACCACGAGGGCAAAGAACAGGTTTTCGAAATTGCCAAGGTGCCGCTTTTCGGAGCCGACGGCAACCGGCAGGCACTGGTCATGGTCGGCCACGACATCACCAAACGGGTTCAGGTGGAAAAGGAGCTGCGCTCCGCCGAGCACAAATTCCGCGGCCTGGTCGAGCAGTCGCTGGCTGGCGTCTATATCATTCAGGGGCCGCATTTCCGCTACGTCAATCCGTGGTTTGCCAAGCTCTTCGGCTACGAGTCACCCGAGGAAGTCATTGACCGGGTGGCGGTCATCGACCTGGTTGCCCCGGAAGACAGGCAGAAGGTTGCCGACAATGTCCGGCGGCGGGAAAAAGGTGAAATCGAGGCGCTGCACTATGGCTTTACCGGCCTGCGCCGGGACGGCAGCAAGCTGGATGTCGAAGTCTTCGGCACGGCGGTCGATTTTGAAGGGCGGCCGGCGGTGATCGGGATCATCATCGACATTTCCAAACGCAAACAGGCCGAGGCGGAACTGGACCGCCACCGGATGCACCTCGAAGAGCTGGTCGCCTCGCGCACCGCCGACCTCCAACTGGCCAAGGAGGCAGCCGAAGCGGCCAACCGTGCCAAGAGTACTTTCCTGGCCAACATGAGCCATGAACTGCGCACGCCGATGAATGCCATCATCGGCCTGACCCACATCCTCAACCGACGCAGCAACGACCCCGACCAGCGCGACAAGCTGGGCAAGATCGACAAAGCAGCCAGCCATCTGCTGAGCTTGCTCAACGACATCCTCGACCTGTCGAAAATCGACGCCGAACGGCTCAAGCTGGAACAGACCTCGTTACGCTTGGGCAGCATCGTCGCCAACATCGAAAGCCTGGTCAGCGACAAGCTGGCCGCCAAGGGGTTGCAACTTGAACTCGACGTCGAGCCGCAACTGAGCGAAGCCAAATTGCTCGGCGACCCCCTGCGGCTGCAGCAGATTTTGCTCAACGTGGTCGACAACGCGGTTAAGTTCACCGAGCGCGGCAGCATTTCCATCGGGGCGACGACGGTCGAACAAACGGCGAACACGCTGACCGTCCGCCTGGCCGTCCGGGACACCGGTATCGGCATTTCCCCCGAGGCGCAGGAAAGGATCTTTTCGCCGTTCGAACAGGCCGACGGTTCTACCACTCGCCGCCATGGCGGCACGGGACTGGGCCTGGCCATCGTCCGCGAACTCGTCCGGCTCATGAATGGCCGCATTGAAGTGCACAGTACGCCGGACGTCGGCAGTACCTTCACGCTGACCATCTGTTTCACCAAGGCGGCGCCGGACGCCGCGGATCTCTCGGCAACGCCGGCCGACCAGACAAACGACGCCCGGCCCGCTGATTTCAGCGGCAAGTGTGTGCTGCTGGCGGAGGACGACCCGATCAACCAGGAAGTCGCTCTCGAACTGCTGCAATGCCTGCCCGGCCTGAGCATCGACGTTGCCGACGACGGCACCAAAGCGCTCGAACAGGCCAGCCGGAAACACTACGATCTGGTCCTGATGGACATGCAGATGCCGAACATGGATGGACTGGAAGCGACGGTGGCGATTCGCCGGCTACCCGGCTACGCGGCGACACCGATTCTGGCGATGACCGCCAATGCTTTCGCTGAGGATAAGGCGAAGTGCCTGGCGGCGGGGATGTCCGATTTCATCGCCAAGCCGGTCAAGCCGGAACTGCTCTACGCCAAGCTGGAGCAATGGCTGGGCATGACTGCCAATTCGGCCTGATTTCGTTTTTGGCCGTTTTTTCCGGTTGACCGTGGAACTGCGCCGAGGCGCTCAGTTGGCCTCGACCCATTTGATGATCGCCTGCCATTGCTCGATATCGCGCTCGGCACGCGACGGCGGCAGGTCGAAAATGGTCATGCCGGCGGCAGTGGCCTGGACATAGGTCTGCGTGTCGCGCAGATAGGCCAGCACCGGCAGCTCGAAGGTGGCGAAGAAGCGCTCCAGTTCGCCGGCGGCGCGCGTTCGCGCATCGACCCGCATGCCGATTACGGCGACGTCGGCCTTGCCCTTGCGCACGGCCTTTTCGGAGAGCAGTTCGGTCAGAAAATGGCGCGTCGCCAGCATGTCGAACATCGACGGCTGGACCGGCACGATGACCCGCGTCGACAACTTGAGGACGCGTTCGAGCATCTTGCCGTGCAGACCGGCCGGGGTGTCGAGGATGACGTGCGTCGTGCCCTTCGGCGGCCGCGAGATCTTGTCTTCGCCAACCTGCCAGGTGTCGATGGTCGGCAGTGCGAAGGGGCGAATGCCCAGCCATTCGCGCGACGATTGTTGACGATCGATGTCGCCGAGCATCACCTCGGCCCCCCGGCTGGCGAAATAGCCGGCCAGGTTGGTGGCCAGCGTACTTTTGCCGGACCCCCCCTTGGGATTGGCGACGAGAAAAGCTTTCATGCCGAAACTTCCTTTTTATCCAGGATGTGGCGAACCAGATTGACGTGTTCGCGCAGGGTGTAGGCCAGATCGGTAAAGCCGAGCGGAATGTGCAGGGCACTGGCTTCATCGTCGAGGGCATCGAGCCGGCTGCGGTAGTCGGCCAGTTTGGCCGGATCGAAATGGTGTTTGAGATCGTCTTCGAGGAACTTCAGCTCGCCGTAAATGCGGAAAACCTTTGAGCGCACCCGCCAGTTATAGATTGCTGGCGCCACCTTGAGGAGCGGGATGAGCAGGACGAAGATCGGGACCAGCATGACGATCAGCCGGTCGACCAGTACGGCCAGCCAGAACGGCAGGTAGCGTTGCAGGAAGGACGGGCCGGACTTGAAGAAGCGGGCCGCTTCGGGCGACAACGGCAGCATCTGGTCCATGTAGGAGGGAAATTCGCCGGTATCCTGGAAGAAGCCGGACTTGCCATGCACCTCACTGGCCGCCTGCAGGAGCAGTGCCTGCAAGGCCGGATGGAGGTCTTCGCGGACGATCAGATTGGCCGTCGGCGCCAACACCTTGATGTCATCCGGCGGGAAATCGCGAACCAGATCGGCGACGCCCCGCGGGAAGGTCAGCTTGGTCAGGAAAGGAAAGCGGCGCTGATAGGCACGGTCCTGGGCAAAACTCATGAGCTTGACGCCGGGCGAGCGGATCAGCACCTGAACCACTGGCGCCGTTTCGGCGGCGATGATGAAAGCGGCGTCGATCCGTCCCTGCTGCAGTTCTTCGGCCGCCGACAGGCCGGCTAGCGGGACCAGATGATCGTCGTTCGGAATTTCGTTGGCGTCGAGCAACTGCTGCGCCAACTGGCGCACCCCGGAGCCTTCCTGGCCGATAGCGATACGTTTGCCCTTGAGCTCGGTCAGGCGCGTCAGCACCTTGTCGCCGCGATAGAAGACCCAGACCGGCTCGTAAAAAACGCTGCCGAGCGAGAGCAGGCCGGATTCGTCCTCGGCATCGGGATCGTCCTTCGGCGGCACGACACCGCCCTGGACGAAGCCGATCTGCACTTCGTCCTTGTGCAGGCGATCCAGATTCTCCAGCGAACCGGCCGAGGTCCGCACCTCGAGGGTGATGCCGTTCTTGGCCAGGATGGTGGCGTAACGCTTGGCGAACTGGTAATAGGCGCCACTTTCGCTGCCGGTGCTGATGGCAATCTTGTTCGGCGGCGCCGGTTCGACAAACTGGTAGGCAATAGCGAAGCCGATGCCGGCGAGCAGGACAATCCACCAGGCGGTGGCGAACAGGTCGCGCAGCGAGAGCAGGCCAGCCTTGATCCTGGCCATCATGGCAGCAGAATGGTCGAACCCGTGGTCTTGCGCGCCTCGAGATTACGATGCGCCTGGGCGGCATCCTTCAGGGGGTAGCTCTGGTTGACTTCGATTTTCACCTGGCCGGAGACGACGACGTCGAACAGCTCGCGGCCCAGGTCGACGAGATCTTCGCGCTTCGCCGTGTAGTTCATGAGCGTTGGCCGGGTGACGAACAGCGAACCCTTTTGCGACAGCACAATCAGGTCGAGCGGCGGCACCGGGCCGGAAGCATTGCCGAAGGAAACCATCATGCCCATGGGGCGCAAGCTGTCGAGCGAGCCGGCGAATGTATCCTTGCCAACGCCGTCATAGACCACGGCGACGCCTTCGCCGTTGGTGATTTCACGCACGCGGGCGGGAAAATTCTCGGTGCTGTAGTTGATCACGTGATGGCAGCCATGCGCCTTGGCCAGCTCGGCCTTGGCCGGCGAGCCGACGGTGCCGATCACCGTCGCGCCAAGGGCCCTAGCCCACTGGCAGGCGATCAGCCCGACACCGCCGGCTGCTGCCTGGATCAGCACGGCGTCGCCCGGCTGGACGCGATAGGTCTTGCGTAGCAGGTAGGCCGCCGTCAGGCCTTGCAGCATCATCGCCGCGCCGGTTTCGAAGGAAATGGCGTCGGGCAGCTTGAGCAGGCGATGCGCCGGGATGTTGCGCACGTCGGCGTAGGCGCCAAGCGGGCCGCCGGCATAGGCAACACGGTCGCCGACCTTGAGTTCGCTGACGCCCTCGCCCACCGCCTCGACGACCCCGGCGCCTTCCATGCCGATACCGGAAGGCAGGGTGACCGGGTAGAGGCCGGTGCGGTGATAGGTGTCGATGTAATTGAGTCCGACGGCGTGGTGGCGAATGGTCGCTTCACCGGCGGCCGGCGCCGGTACCTCAACCGTTTCCCAGGACAGCACTTCCGGACCGCCGTTTTGATGAAGACGAATGGCGTAGGGCATGGTGATCTCCTCGTTATCTGCTTATTTTTGCGAGATAACGAGGTTATCACCGTGCCGGCCGGCGATCTACCGTCGGGCGATTTGAATTTTGGTCAAATTTTCGAGTTGACCGTGGGATTGCCTCAAACCGGCGTCAACTTGGCGTACTCGAGCGCCAGCCACTTCATGCCGCTGCCCCCGAAGTTGATCTGGACGCGCGCATCGGCGCCACGCCCCTCGGTGGACACGATGACGCCGATGCCGAACTTGGCATGCTCGACTGTCTGCCCGATGCGCAGGCCGCCCGCCGCAGCCGGCTCGGCATAACCGCCGCCGAACGAACCGAAAGCCGGGAAGGCCGCTGCCGGCGCCGCTTTCTTGTTGAGTTTGAGCAGCAGTTGCTCGGGAATTTCATCGAGAAAGCTCGACGGCACGCAATAGCGCGTCTGGCCGTGCAGCATGCGGGTCTGCGCGCAGGAAACGTAAAGGCGCTGACGGGCGCGGGTGACCGCCACATACATCAAGCGACGCTCCTCCTCCAACCCGTCCTTGCCGGCGTTGATCGAGTTTTCGTGGGGAAACAGGCCCTGCTCCAGGCCGGTGATGAAAACCACGTCGAACTCCAGGCCCTTGGCGGCGTGCACCGACATCAGCTGGACGGCCTCCTGCCCCTCGCCGGCCTGATGCTCGCCGGCTTCGAGCGAAGCCAGGGTCAGGAAGGAAACCAGCGCCCCGCCTTCGCCGATGGCGCCTTCATCGTCGATGAAAGTCGCCGCAGCGTTGATCAGTTCGTCGAGATTCTCCAGCCGGTCCTGGCCTTCCTTGTCGGTCCGGTAATGCTGGGCCAGACCGGATTTTTCGATGACGTGCTCGACCATTTCCGGTAGCGGCAAGCCTTCCGTCTCGACGCGCAGTTGTTCGATCAAACGAATGAAGGCGCCGACCGTCTGGCCAGCCTTGCCGCTCAGCGAGGCCGCCGCGTTGTACAGGCTGGAATTGGTCTGATGCGCCGTGGCCTGGAGGTTTTCGAGCGAACGGGCGCCGATGCCGCGGGTCGGGAAATTGACGACGCGCAGGAAAGCCGTATCGTCGTCCGGATTGCCGAGCAGGCGCAGATAGGCCAGGGCGTGCTTGATTTCCTGCCGCTCGAAGAAGCGCAGGCCGCCATAAACCTTGTACGGCACGCTCTTGGTGAACAACTCGTTTTCAAGCACGCGCGACTGGGCGTTGGAGCGGTAAAGCAGGGCAATCTGCGTCGGCGAGATGCCGTCGCGGACCAGTTCACGGATCTCCTCGACAACGAAACGCGCCTCGTCGAGGTCCGAATAAGCCTCAAAGGCGCGGATCAGCTCGCCCTCGCCGGCATCGGTCCACAAATTCTTGCCGAGGCGCTCGCGGTTGTTCTTGATGATGGCGTTGGCCGCGGCCAGGATGTTGCCGTGCGAGCGGTAGTTCTGCTCGAGCCGGATCACATTGTCGCCGGCGTAATCGCGCTCGAATTCGCGCATGTTGCCGACCTCGGCACCGCGGAAGGCGTAGATGCTCTGGTCGTCGTCGCCGACGGCAAAAACCACGGCCCCGCCGCCGGCCAGCAATTTCAGCCAGGCGTACTGCAGCTTGTTGGTGTCCTGCACCTCATCGACCAGGATGTAACGGAAGCGGTCCTGATAGTGTTTGCGCAAAGGTTCGTTGCGCTGCAGCAATTCGTAGCAACGCAACAACAATTCGGCGAAGTCGACGACGCCTTCGCGGTTGCACTGGTTCTCGTATTCGGCGTACAACTCGACGCGTTTTTGCGTGTAATTGTCGTAAACTTCGGCCTGCGCCGCCCGCACGCCCTGCTCTTTATGGGCGTTGATGAAGTGGCACAACTCGCGTGGCGGATACTTCTCGTCGTCCACATTCAGGTTCTTGAGCAGCCGCTTGACCATCGCCAGCTGGTCGGCCGAATCGAGGATCTGGAAGGTCTGCGGCAGCCCGGCCTCGCGGTGATGCGCCCGCAGCAGGCGGTTGCACAGGCTGTGAAACGTGCCGATCCACATGCCGCGCGTGTTGATCGGCACCAGCGACGACAGCCGCGCCGTCATCTCCTTCGCCGCCTTGTTGGTGAAGGTCACCGCCAGCACCCCGTGCGGCCCGACCTGACCGGTCGACATGAGCCACGCAATGCGTGTTGTCAGCACCCGGGTCTTACCACTGCCAGCCCCGGCAAGGATCAAAGCATGAACAGGCGGCAGCGTAACTGCCTGAAGTTGCGGCGAATTCAGATTTGCAAGGAGATCGGACATGAAGTCTCAAGGTTAAACCGGGCAACGCCCGGTCAATTGGTCTGACCAATTAGTTGCGTTTGTACAACGAAAACTACAATTACGTGCATTTTTTCACAGTCACGAACCGAGTGCACACGTATACTTGCCTAAAATATATTGCAGTGCACAAAACTATTAGCCCACAAGGCAGTCTTACCCAACAGTAGCTACCGCTACATAGAGAAGGAGAATCAGCATGAACAGCATGAATGCACCGAAGATCCTGCCATGGATCGCCCGCAAGGCCGGCATCAGCGACGAGCTCGCGCTCAAACTGTGGCGCCGCGCCGTCAGCGAAGCAGAGTATCTCACCGGCAAAACCGAAGGTTCCGCCTACTGGGGCTTGGCCATCGATCGTTTCCTGGCCATCGTTGAAGACGAAGTCGGCAACGTCCAGTCCTACAGCCTGGCCCCCGCTCCCCAGCTTTCCTGGATGTGGCGCCATCAGTCCAGGATGTCCTTGCTGTCCCTCGCGGCGACCCAAAACGCTTACCGTTACTGGCAGAACACCTGGGAAGGCATCTACCAGCAAAAAAAAGCGGCGTGACCGGGCGACAATAAAGTAGGACCCGCGGG
>Ga0209211_10008622_pt1 | contig 13873 bp, 7 predicted proteins | sample RifGroA2_FD_183992 | JGI IMG/M metagenome (GOLD analysis project Ga0209211, IMG submission 183992) | Groundwater microbial communities from Rifle, Colorado, USA - Groundwater A2 (SPAdes) (version 2) | ecosystem: Environmental > Aquatic > Deep subsurface > Groundwater | place: Rifle, Colorado...
AATTTACCTACTTACATTGTCTGGCAGGCCAGGAGGGTCTCGAACCCCCAACCCTCGGTTTTGGAGACCGATACTCTACCAATTGAGCTACTGGCCTAAAACTTGGGAAGCAAGAAAAGAGAAGGGAGAAGAGAAAACCCCTCTCTCTTCTCCTCATCCTTCACATTCTACTACTCGATGATCTTTGCAACCACACCGGCGCCAACAGTACGACCGCCTTCGCGAATCGCGAAACGCAGACCTTCTTCCATCGCGATCGGGTTGATCAGATTCACGGTGATGCTGACGTTATCGCCAGGCATAACCATTTCGGTACCTGCCGGCAGTTCGACCGCGCCAGTCACGTCCGTAGTACGGAAGTAGAACTGGGGACGATAGCCCTGAAAGAACGGAGTGTGACGACCGCCTTCATCCTTGCCCAGCACATAGATCTCGGCAGTGAACTTGGTGTGCGGCTTGATGGAACCTGGCTTGCACAGCACTTGGCCGCGCTCGACTTCTTCGCGCTTGGTGCCGCGCAGCAGCACGCCGACGTTGTCGCCCGCCTGACCTTGGTCCAGCAGCTTGCGGAACATTTCCACGCCGGTGCAGGTGGTCTTCAGAGTAGGCTTGATACCAACGATTTCCAGTTCTTCGCCAACCTTGACCACGCCACGCTCGATACGGCCAGTAACAACGGTGCCACGACCAGAGATGGAGAACACGTCTTCAACCGGCATCAGGAAGGCGCCGTCGATGGCGCGCTCTGGAGTCGGGATGTAGCTGTCCAGCGCATCAGCCAAGCGGAAAATCGCCGGCTCGCCGATTTCGGACTGATCACCCTTGACCGCCAACATAGCAGAGCCCTTGATGATAGGCACATCGTCGCCAGGGAAGTCGTACTTGGACAGCAATTCGCGCACTTCCATTTCAACCAGCTCGAGCAACTCTTCGTCGTCGACCATGTCGCACTTGTTCATGAACACGACGATGTAAGGAACGCCAACCTGACGCGCCAGCAGGATGTGCTCGCGAGTCTGAGGCATCGGACCGTCGGCAGCGGACACAACCAGGATTGCGCCGTCCATCTGCGCAGCACCGGTGATCATGTTCTTGACGTAGTCGGCGTGGCCCGGGCAATCAACGTGAGCATAGTGACGAGTCGCAGTCTCATATTCAACGTGGGCGGTATTAATAGTAATACCACGCGCCTTTTCTTCCGGCGCTGCATCGATCTGGTCGTAGGCCTTGGCTTCGCCGCCAAACTTCTTCGACAGCACCATAGTGATCGCCGCAGTCAGCGTGGTCTTGCCGTGGTCAACGTGACCAATCGTGCCTACGTTTACGTGCGGCTTCGTACGTTCAAATTTGCTCTTTGCCATGATTATCGCCCCTTAAATCAAAATTATTTCTTGTTCATGATCGCTTCAGCGACGTTGCGCGGCGCTTCGGCGTAATGCTTGAATTCCATCGTGTATGTCGCACGGCCCTGGGTCGCGGAACGCAACGAAGTCGAGTAACCAAACATCTCGGACAATGGCACTTCCGCCTTGATGGATTTGCCGCCACCCATCATGTCATCCATACCCTGCACCATGCCGCGGCGCGAGGAGAGATCGCCCATCACTGTACCGGCGTAGTCCTCAGGCGTTTCAACTTCGACCGACATCATCGGCTCCAGCAGTACTGGACTGGCCTTACGCATACCGTCCTTGAATGCCATCGAAGCCGCCATCTTGAAGGCGTTTTCGTTGGAGTCAACATCGTGGTAGGAACCATCAAACAGAGTGCACTTCACATCCACAACCGGGAAGCCTGCCAGCACGCCACTAGGCAACGTTTCGCGCAAGCCCTTTTCAACCGCAGGAATATATTCGCGCGGAACGGTACCGCCCTTGATCGCGTCGACGAACTCAAAGCCCTTACCCGCTTCGTTCGGCTCCATCTTGATCCACACATGGCCGTACTGACCGCGACCGCCGGTCTGCTTGGCATATTTGCCCTCAACCTCGACCGCTTTGCGAATCGCTTCGCGGTATGCCACTTGAGGCGCACCCACATTCGCTTCAACGCCGAATTCGCGCTTCATGCGGTCGACCAGAATTTCCAGGTGCAGCTCGCCCATACCAGACATGATGGTCTGACCAGACTCTTCGTCGGTGCGTATGCGGAAAGAAGGATCTTCTGCCGCCAGACGTCCCAGCGCGATACCCATTTTTTCCTGGTCAACCTTGGTCTTCGGCTCGACGGCAACGTGAATAACCGGCTCCGGGAACACCATTCGCTCGAGAATAATCGGCTTGCTCGGATCGCACAGCGATTCGCCGGTGGTCACATCTTTCAGACCGATACATGCCGCGATGTCACCCGCCAGAATCTCATCGATTTCTTCACGGTTATTTGCATGCATCTGCACGATACGGCCGATACGCTCTTTCTTGCCGCGAATCGGGTTGTATACCGTATCGCCCTTCTTCAGTACGCCGGAATAAACACGCACGAAGGTCAACTGCCCCACGAACGGGTCGGTCATCAACTTGAATGCCAGCGCGGAGAAGCTCTCGCCATCATCGGCCTTGCGAGTGAGAGGCTCTCCCTCCTCACTCTCGCCCGTCACGTCAGGAATATCAACCGGCGAAGGCAGCAACATGATCACCGCATCCAGCATACGCTGCACACCCTTGTTCTTGAATGCGGAGCCGCACAGCATAGGCTGAATCTCGCACGCCAGCGTACGAGCTCGCAGACCAGCAATGATCTGCTCTTCCGTCAACTCGCCATTTTCAAGATACTGATTCATCAGATCTTCGGAGGCCTCTGCCGCGGACTCGACCATCTTTTCGCGCCACTCCTTGGCAGTAGCAACCAAGTCAGCCGGAACTTCCCGATAGTCGAACTTCATGCCTTGCGACTCTTCATCCCAGAAGATCGCTTTCATCTTGAGCAAGTCGACGACGCCGACGAAGCTATCTTCCGCACCGATAGGAATCACGATCGGAACAGGGCTCGCCTTCAGGCGAAGCTTCATCTGCTCGACGACCTTGAAGAAGTTCGCGCCGGAACGGTCCATCTTATTGACGAAAGCCAAACGAGGGACCTTGTACTTGTTAGCCTGACGCCAAACCGTCTCAGACTGCGGCTGCACACCACCTACCGCGCAATACACCATACACGCACCATCCAGCACGCGCATCGAACGCTCCACCTCGATGGTGAAGTCAACGTGACCCGGGGTGTCGATGATGTTGAAGCGATGCTCCGGATACTGATTCTCCATGCCCTTCCAGAAGCAAGTCGTCGCAGCGGAGGTGATAGTAATGCCACGCTCCTGCTCCTGCTCCATCCAGTCCATGGTAGCCGCGCCATCATGCACTTCACCGATCTTATGACTTACGCCGGTATAGAACAGAATACGCTCAGTTGTCGTCGTCTTGCCCGCATCGATGTGCGCGCTGATGCCGATATTACGATAACGGCTAATGGGTGTTTTACGTGCCACGATAGATACCTAACCTGATCTGATTTAGAAACGGAAATGCGAGAAGGCCTTGTTAGCCTCAGCCATACGATGAACTTCTTCACGCTTCTTCACTGCACCGCCGCGACCTTCGGACGCGTCGATCAACTCACCAGCCAGGCGCATACCCATCGACTTCTCGCCGCGCTTGCGCGCAGCTTCGCGCAACCAGCGCATCGACAAAGCCATGCGACGCGATGGACGCACTTCAACCGGTACCTGATAGTTTGCACCACCAACACGACGGCTCTTGACCTCGACTTGCGGCTTGGCATTATTCAAAGCCAGATTGAACACCTCGATCGCATCCTTGCCAGTCTTTTTTCCAACCTGCTCCAGCGCGCCGTACAGGATACGCTCGGCCACCGACTTCTTGCCGGCCGTCATCAATACGTTAACGAATTTGGACAGATCCTGATTGCCGAACTTTGGGTCTGGCAACACTTCGCGCTTGGGGACTTCTCTACGTCTTGGCATATCAACCTCGAATAATTACTAATGAATACGCTTGTTTAAAAACGATTACTTCTTAGGGCGCTTCGCACCGTACTTGGAACGACTCTGCTTACGATCCTTAACACCCGCCGTATCAAGACTACCGCGAACCATATGGTAACGCACACCCGGCAAATCCTTCACACGACCACCACGCAACAGCACCACCGAGTGCTCCTGCAGATTATGGCCCTCACCGCCAATGTACGAGATCACCTCAAAACCATTGGTCAGACGAACCTTAGCCACTTTACGCAGCGCAGAGTTCGGCTTCTTCGGAGTTGTGGTGTACACACGCGTACACACACCACGCTTCTGAGGAGAACCCTCCAGCGCTGGTACCTTGCTCTTTTCTACGATTGCAACACGCGGCTTGCGGATCAACTGGTTAATGGTTGGCATTATCTATACACCCTAAAAAATTTCTGAAAGTCTTGTTTAAAATCAAATCGCTGAAAAACAAACATTCTGCCGCAGCAGGACCAAGTCCATCCGCTGCGGCAGAAAAAAGGTTGCGAATTCTATGGAGAAACACCAGGCATGTCAAGCGATTCCTCGGATGCAGCCAAGTCACCTTCACGCAGCTCGCGTCCCTCGCCCAAATCCAGCCCCAGAGCTTGCTTGCGGCGCGTGGTGTGATATGCCAGACCGGTGCCGGCCGGGATCAATCGACCCACAATGACGTTCTCCTTCAGTCCGCGCAGATCGTCGCGCTTGCCCATGATCGCCGCCTCGGTCAGCACGCGGGTAGTTTCCTGGAAGGAAGCCGCAGAGATGAACGAGTCGGTGGACAGCGATGCCTTGGTGATACCCAGCAGCATGTATTCGAAAGTCGCCGGATTCTTGCCCGCGGCAGCCATGCGCTCGTTCTCTTCCAGCAAGTCCGCACGTTCGACCTGTTCACCCAGGATGAAGCGGGTGTCGCCCACCTCGTTGACCTGTACGCGGCGCAGCATCTGGCGCACGATCACCTCGATGTGCTTGTCGCTGATCTTCACACCCTGCAGACGGTAAACCTCCTGCACTTCATCGGTAATGTAGCGAGCCAATGCCGCGACGCCCAGCAATCGCAGGATGTCGTGCGGATCGGCCGGGCCGTCCACAATCATCTCACCCTGGTTTACCACTTGGCCGTCGTGAGCCAGCACATGCTTTTCCTTCGGGATCAGGAACTCGTGAGCAACGCCGTCGACGTCGGTGATCACCAGGCGCTGCTTGCCCTTGGTGTCCTTGCCGAACGAAACAGTGCCAGTCACTTCTGCCAGCATGCCTGCATCCTTAGGCACACGCGCCTCGAACAACTCTGCCACACGCGGCAGACCGCCGGTAATGTCGCGAGTCTTCGAGGACTCTTGCGGAATACGCGCCAGCACATCGCCGACTCCCACATGCTGACCATCTTCGACGGTGATGATCGAGCCGGTTTGCAACGTCACGCTCACCGCTGTCTCCGTTCCCGCCAGCTTCACTTCGTTGCCGACTTCGTCGATCAGGCGCACCATCGGACGAACGACAGTCTTGCTCTGCGTACCCGCGCGCTGTTTCGGGTCGATCACAACCAGCGTAGAAAGACCGGTCACTTCGTCGATCTGCTTGGCAACCGTCACGCCTTCTTCGACATTCTGGAAACGCACCTTACCGGTGTACTCCGTGACGATAGGACGGGTGTGCGGATCCCATGTAGCCAACACCACGCCGGCACGGATCGCATCATCCTGCTTGCCTGTCAAGGCGGCGCCGTACGGAACCTTGTGACGCTCGCGCTCGCGACCGTAGTCGTCGGCGATGATCAGCTCGGCGCTACGCGCCACGACGATCAGTTCGCCGCGCTCGGTGGCAACCACGCGCATGTTCGGGCTGAACTTCAGCACGCCGTTCGACTTGCTCTCGATCTGGCTGGCCACCACGGTACGCGATGCCGCACCACCGATGTGGAAGGTACGCATGGTCAGCTGGGTGCCCGGCTCGCCGATGGACTGCGCGGCGATCACACCGACCGCTTCACCGACGTTCACCTGACCACCACGGCCCAGATCGCGACCGTAACACTTGGCGCACAGACCGAAGCGCGTTTCGCAGTTCAACGGGGTGCGCACGCGCACTTCGTCGATGCCCAGCGCCTCGATGCGTTCCACGGCGGTCTCGTCCAGCAGGACGCCGGCTTCGTAGATGGTTTCGGCCGTTTCCGGATTGACCACATCAGCGCTGACCACACGGCCCAGGATACGCTCGCGCAACGGCTCGATCACCTCACCGCCCTCGACGATCGCCTTCATGCCGGTGCCGTTCTCGGTGCCGCAATCGACCTCGATCACCACCAGATCCTGCGTGACGTCCACCAGACGACGCGTCAGATAACCGGAGTTCGCCGTCTTCAGCGCGGTATCCGCCAAGCCCTTACGCGCACCGTGCGTGGAAATGAAGTATTGCAGCATGTTCAACCCCTCGCGGAAGTTCGCGGTAATCGGGGTTTCAATGATGGAGCCATCCGGCTTGGCCATCAGGCCGCGCATACCGGCCAGCTGACGAATCTGCGCTGCAGAACCGCGGGCGCCGGAGTCAGCCATCATGTAGATGGAGTTGAACGACTCCTGCATGACTACCTTGCCGTTTTCAATACGCTGCTCGCCGGTCAAGCGGTCGATTACCGGCTCGCTGCCCAGTTGCTCCATCATGGCCTTGGCCACGATGTCGCCAGTGCGGCCCCAGATGTCCACCACCTTGTTGTAGCGTTCGCCGTCGGTCACCAGACCGGAGGTGTACTGGGTATGGATCTCGTGCACTTCCTTCTCGGCTGCGCCGATCAGAATGTTCTTCTGCGGAGGCATCAACATGTCGTCCACACAGATCGAAATACCGGCGCGAGTCGCATAGGTAAAGCCGGTATACATCAGCTTGTCGGCCATGATCACAGTGTCGCGCAGGCCGCACAGACGGAAGCTGGCATTAATCAGTCGCGAGATTTCCTTCTTTTTCAGCGACTTGTTGATCAACGCAAACGGCAGGGTAGCAGGCAGCACCTCGGACAGCAGCGCACGACCGACCGTGGTCTCGAAGCGAGTCAGCTTCTCGATCGGCTGGCCATTTTCATCCTTCTCGACGATCTTAAGGCGCACGGTGATCTTCGCCTGCAGCTCGACTTCGCGCGACTCGTAGGCGCGGGACACTTCGGCGATGTTGGCGAACATCGAGCCTTCGCCCAATGCACCGATCTTTTCGCGGGTCATGTAGTACAGACCCAGCACGATATCCTGCGACGGAACGATGATAGGCTCGCCGTTGGCAGGCGACAGCACGTTGTTCGAAGCCAGCATCAAGGTGCGGCATTCCATCTGCGCTTCCAGCGACAGCGGCACGTGAACGGCCATCTGGTCACCGTCGAAGTCGGCGTTGAACGCGGAACAAACCAGCGGATGCAACTGGATCGCCTTGCCTTCGATCAGGATAGGCTCGAATGCCTGGATACCCAGACGGTGCAGCGTCGGTGCGCGGTTCAGCAGGATCGGATGTTCGCGGATCACCTCTTCAAGGATGTCCCACACCACCGGCTCTTCGGCCTCGACCATGCGCTTGGATGCCTTGATCGTGGTCGCCAGACCCATTGCTTCGAGACGGCTGAAAATGAACGGCTTGAACAGTTCCAGCGCCATCTTCTTTGGCAGGCCGCACTGGTGCAGCCTGAGCTGCGGGCCCACCACGATGACGGAACGGCCGGAATAGTCGACGCGCTTACCCAGCAAGTTCTGACGGAAACGACCGCTCTTGCCCTTGATCATGTCGGCCAGCGATTTCAGCTGGCGCTTGTTCGCGCCGGTCATCGCCTTGCCGCGACGACCGTTGTCCAGCAGCGAGTCCACCGCCTCCTGCAGCATGCGCTTCTCGTTGCGCACGATGATGTCCGGCGCCTTCAGTTCCAGCAGGCGACGCAGACGGTTGTTACGGTTGATCACGCGACGATACAGGTCGTTCAGGTCGGAGGTCGCGAAACGGCCGCCGTCCAGCGGCACCAGCGGACGCAGTTCCGGCGGCAGCACCGGCAGCACTTCCAGCACCATCCATTGCGGCTTGATGCCGGACGCGTTGAACGCCTCCAACACTTTAAGGCGCTTGGCGTATTTTTTGATCTTGGTCTCGGAACCGGTCGCAGCCAGATCGGCGCGGATGATCTCGATCTCGCTGGTCACGTCCAGATTGGCCAGAAGCGCGCGCACGCCTTCCGCACCCATCATCGCAACGAACTCGTCACCGAATTCCTCGGTCTTCGCCAAGTAGTCGTCTTCGGACAACAACTGGCCGCGGTTCAGCGGGGTCATGCCCGGCTCGGTCACCACATAGGCTTCGAAGTACAGCACGCGCTCGATGTCGCGCAGCGTCATATCCAACACCATGCCCAGACGCGACGGCAGCGATTTCAGGAACCAGATATGCGCAACCGGCGAGGCCAGTTCGATATGGCCCATGCGCTCGCGGCGCACCTTGGACAGGGTCACTTCCACGCCGCACTTCTCGCAGATCACACCGCGATGCTTCAGGCGCTTGTATTTTCCGCACAGGCACTCGTAATCCTTGACCGGTCCGAAGATCTTCGCGCAGAACAGGCCATCGCGCTCCGGCTTGAAGGTACGGTAGTTGATGGTTTCCGGCTTTTTCACTTCGCCGTACGACCAGGAACGGATTTTCTCCGGCGAGGCTAACCCGATCTTGATCGCGTCAAATTCCTCTTTTTGTGTGACCTGCTTGAACAAATCCAGCAATGATTTCATGTTCTGACTCCTAAAATCCGGTTGGTAGGTCGGGCCTCAGCCCGATACTAACGCTTGGCCGGGCTCACGCCCGGCCGTCTTCCTGTCTTCAGTTACGTACCAAATCCATATCGATACCCAAGGAACGGATTTCCTTGATGACCACGTTGAACGACTCTGGCATGCCGGCATCGATCTTGTGATCGCCCTTGACGATGTTCTCGTAGACCTTGGTACGGCCAGCCACGTCGTCGGACTTGACGGTCAGCATTTCCTGCAGCGTGTATGCCGCACCATATGCTTCCAGCGCCCACACTTCCATCTCACCGAAGCGCTGGCCACCGAATTGCGCCTTACCGCCCAGCGGCTGCTGGGTCACCAGCGAGTACGGACCAGTAGAACGCGCGTGCATCTTGTCGTCGACCAGGTGGTGCAGCTTCAGCACATGCTTGTAACCGACCGTTACCGGGCGATCGAACGCCTCGCCGGTACGACCATCGTGCAGCGTGGTCTGGCCCGACTTCGGCAGTTCCGCCAGTTCCAGCATGTACTTGATCTCTTCTTCGCTGGCACCGTCGAACACCGGTGTCGCGAACGGCACACCCTTGGTCAGATTGCGGCACAACTCGATGATCTCGTCGTCGTTGAACGACTCCAGATCCACGGTTTGACCATTGTGATGGTTGTAGATCTTGCCGAGGAACTTGCGCATCTCGGTGATCTTTGCGTTGGCCTGCAGCATGTCGTCGATTTTCTTGCCCAGACCCTTGGCAGCCCAGCCCAAGTGCGTTTCGAGAATCTGACCGATGTTCATACGCGACGGAACGCCCAACGGGTTCAACACGACGTCGACCGGTGTGCCATCCGCCATGTACGGCATGTCTTCCACCGGCACAATGCGCGACACCACACCCTTGTTACCGTGACGACCCGCCATCTTGTCGCCGGGCTGCAGACGACGCTTCACAGCCACATACACCTTGACCATCTTCTGCACGCCGGCCTGCAGCTCGTCGCCTTGCGTCAGCTTCTTCTTCTTCAGCTCAAACGCCGCATCGAATTCGACACGCTTCTGCGCCAGGCTATCCTTGACCTGCTCCATCTGCGCGGCGACTTCATCGTCGGCCACACGGATGTCGAACCAGTGATGATGCTCGATGTCGGACAGGTAATCCTTGGAGAGCTTGGTGCCCTTGGCCAGCTTCTTCGGTCCGCCATTGGCAACCTTGTTCAGCAACATCTTCTCCAGACGCGAGAACACGTCGGCCTCAACGATGCGCATCTGGTCGGCCAGGTCCTTCTTGTAGCGATCCAGCTCGTCGTCAATGATCTGCTGCGCGCGCTTGTCGCGCTGCAAACCTTCACGGGTGAACACCTGCACGTCGATCACCGTACCGGAGATACCGGCGTCTACACGCAAGGAAGTGTCCTTCACGTCGGAAGCCTTCTCGCCGAAGATCGCGCGCAGCAGCTTCTCTTCCGGAGTCAACTGAGTCTCGCCCTTGGGCGTGACCTTGCCGACCAGCACGTCGCCGGGGCCGACTTCGGCGCCGATATGCACGATTCCGCACTCATCCAGTCGAGCCAGTTGGGCCTCGGCCAGATTCGGGATATCGCGGGTGATTTCCTCAGGTCCCAGCTTGGTGTCGCGCGCGGCGACAGTCAGCTCTTCGATATGAATCGAAGTAAAGCGGTCCTGCGCAGAAACGCGCTCGGAGATCAGGATCGAGTCTTCGTAGTTGTAACCATTCCACGGCATGAACGCGACCAGCATGTTCTGACCCAACGCCAGTTCGCCCATGTCGGTGGATGCACCGTCGGCGATCACATCGCCGCGGCCGATCACATCGCCCACCTTGACCAGCGGACGCTGGTTGATGTTGGTGTTCTGGTTGGAACGGGTGTACTTGGTCAGGTTGTAGATGTCCACGCCCACTTCGCCTGCGGTGGTCTCGTCATCGTTGACACGCACCACGATACGGCCCGCATCGACGTAATCGATGCGACCGCCGCGCCATGCCTGCACGGTCGTACCGGAGTCGACCGCCACGGTGCGCTCGATACCGGTGCCGACCAGCGGCTTCTCGGCGCGCAGACAAGGTACTGCCTGACGTTGCATGTTCGCACCCATCAACGCGCGGTTCGCGTCGTCGTGTTCCAGGAACGGAATCAGCGATGCAGCGACCGACACCACCTGCGATGGCGACACGTCCATGTATTCCAGCTTGTCCGGCTCGGCCAGCACAAATTCGTTGTGCTGACGTGCAGACACGATGTCGTTAGTGAAGTGGCCCTTCTTGTCCAACTCAGCGTTAGCCTGAGCGATGGTGAACTTGCCTTCTTCGATCGCGGACAGGTAATCGACATCGTCGGCTACCTTGCTGTTGGTCACCTTGCGATACGGCGTCTCGATGAAGCCGTACTCGTTGGTGCGCGCATACAGCGCCAGCGAGTTGATCAGACCGATGTTCGGACCTTCCGGCGTTTCGATAGGACACACGCGGCCGTAGTGGGTCGGGTGCACGTCGCGCACTTCGAAGCCTGCGCGTTCGCGTGTCAGACCGCCAGGGCCCAGCGCGGAAATACGACGCTTGTGCGTCACTTCGGACAGCGGGTTGGTCTGGTCCATAAACTGCGACAACTGGCTGGAACCGAAGAATTCCTTCACTGCAGCCGAGATCGGCTTGGCATTGATCAGGTCATGCGGCATCAGGTTGTCGGTCTCGGCCTGGCCCAGACGCTCCTTGACTGCGCGTTCGACGCGAGCCAAGCCTGCGCGGAACTGGTTCTCGGCCAGTTCGCCCACGGCGCGCACGCGACGATTACCCAGGTGATCGATGTCGTCGATTTCGCCGCGGCCATTGCGCAGCTCGACCAGAATCTTCACCACTTCGACGATGTCTTCGCTGGACAGCACGCCGGCACCGGTCAACTCTTCGCGACCGACACGACGGTTGAACTTCATGCGGCCGACAGAGGACAGGTCATAGCGCTCTTCACTGAAGAACAGGCCCTGATACAGGCCTTCGACCGCTTCTTCGGTCGGCGGCTCGCCAGGGCGCATCATGCGGTAGATTGCAACGCGTGCGGTCCACTGATCGACGGTTTCGTCGGTGCGCAGCGTCTGGGAAATGAACGCGCCGTGATCCAGATCGTTGGTGTACAGCGTCTGAATCTTGGTGATACCGGCAGCCTGCAGCTTGCGCAACAGCGCTTCGGTAATCTCCTCGTTGGCGTTGGCGACGATCTCGCCGCTATCCTTGTCGATGATGTTGTTCGCAATCACGCGACCGATCAGGAAGTCGTCGCCGACCGCCAGCTTATCGATATCGGATTCCTGCATCTCGCGGATGTGACGCACGGTGATGCGTTTGTCCTTGGCGACGATGACCTTGCCGCCCTTGCCGACGATGTCGAAACGGGCCACGTCGCCGCGCAGGCGCTCAGGCACCACTTCGAACTGAATGCCCTTCTTGCCGATATGGAAGGTGTCGAAATCGAAGAACATCTTGAGCATGTCTTCGTTGGAATAACCCAGCGAACGCAACAGGATGGTGACCGGCATCTTGCGGCGGCGGTCGATACGGAAGTACACGTAGTCCTTCGCGTCGAATTCGAAGTCCAGCCAGGAACCGCGGTAAGGAATGATGCGCGCGGAGAACAGCAGCTTGCCGGAAGAGTGAGTCTTGCCGCGGTCATGCTCGAAGAACACGCCGGGCGAACGGTGCAGCTGCGACACGATAACGCGCTCGGTGCCGTTGATCACGAACGAGCCAGTGTGGGTCATCAGCGGGATCTCGCCCATGTAGACTTCCTGCTCTTTCACTTCCTTGACCGTAGGCTTGGACGCTTCCTTGTCCATGATGGTCAGGCGCACGCGTGCGCGCAGCGGCGAAGCATAGGTAAGGCCACGCTGCTGGCATTCCTTGACATCGAACGGAGGCAAGCCCAGCTGGTAACTGACGAAATCCAGACGCGCATTCTTGGAATGGCTCTCGATTGGAAAAATACCGTTGAACGCAGCCTGCAGGCCTTCGTTCTTGCGCTGCTCCGGCGGCGTGTAGGCCTGCAGGAAGGCGGCAAAGGATTCGAGTTGGGTGGACAACAGGAACGGCACCGGCAGAGCGCCGACGCGCTTGGCAAAACTCTTACGAATACGTTTTTTTTCGGTAAAAGAGTAGCTCATAAAATCTCCACGATCGAAGGAAAACAAAGTTTGCGAGCATTTAGCCTTGCGGCGAAAGCCTGCTTGAATCACATCGGTACCGGCCTAACATTCAGGTTATGCCGGTGCCCAAAAGACATGGGGAAGAGAGCATTCGCATACTCCCTGACCGCTGGCTTCTTAAAGCGGCAAAAGGCTGACGGTAAACCGCCAGCCTTTCAACAACGTACAGCCTTACTTGATCTCGGCAGTTGCGCCGGCTTCGATCAACTGCTTGGCGATCGCATCAGCGTCAGCCTTGTTCACGCCTTCCTTGACAGCCTTCGGTGCGCCGTCGACCAGATCCTTGGCTTCCTTCAGGCCCAGACCGGTGATTGCACGAACAACCTTGATCACATTGACCTTGCTGTCGCCAGCGCCGGTCAGGATCACGTTGAACTCGGTTTGCTCAGCAGCGGCAGCAGCGCCACCGGCAGCTCCGCCGGCAGCAGGAGCAGCCATCGCAGCGGCGGATACGCCGAACTTCTCTTCGATCGCCTTCACCAGTTCGTTCAGCTCCAGCACAGACATGCTGTCCAGCGATGTCAAGAATGCGTCTTTATCAAATGCCATTTTGTTCTTCCTTGGTTAAATAGATTGTTGAAAGTTAAGCAGCAGCTTCGGCTTTTTGCTCGGCCACGGCAGCGATCACGCGTGCCAGGCCAGAGACCGGAGATTGCAACAGGCCGCACAACTGGGCCAGCAGCACTTCCTTGCTCGGAACCGTCGCCAGCGCATTTACACCCGCCTCATCCAGCATCTTGCCGTTGTATGCACCCGCCTTGATAACCAACTTGTTGTTGGTCTTGGCGAAGTCATACACCACTTTTGCCGCAGCGACTGCGTCGGAGCTGATGCTGTAAACCAGCGGCCCGACCATCTTGTCGCCCAACGCCTCGAAAGGAGTACCCTGCACCGCACGACGAGCCAGCGTGT
>Ga0209211_10008623_pt1 | contig 13872 bp, 9 predicted proteins | sample RifGroA2_FD_183992 | JGI IMG/M metagenome (GOLD analysis project Ga0209211, IMG submission 183992) | Groundwater microbial communities from Rifle, Colorado, USA - Groundwater A2 (SPAdes) (version 2) | ecosystem: Environmental > Aquatic > Deep subsurface > Groundwater | place: Rifle, Colorado...
ACGATATTTTTTCATCTACAGCAACCGGACAGGAGTAATCCCATGTGAGTCCTTTATTTTCTGAGATCATCAGGTATACTGAAGTTTTTGATGGCGAATCAGCGTCTTTGGCTGCGACAGCCCAGAATAGTTTCCCATTTTTACCTTCGCACAAAGCGCCCCTGTTGTATGCAGGAAGAGGTTTTCCCCAAACATCCACCTGAATATCAGCAGGAACATGAGGTGGATAAAACGGTCCCTGCCACTTCTTCCCGCCATTGGTAGAACGCACCAAATATCCTCCCAGAAATGTAAAAACCGGAGAATAATTCTTTTTGCTATTTATCAGCGATATTTTCCGGTTGAGAATGCTGTCGGCATTCGGACAAATGGGCGACCATGTATAACTTGTACAAATCAAGGTTTCATCTTTTAGCTGCAACAGACATGGATCTTGTGAACCTCCAAACGGATAGGCGAAGATCAAATCCGGCTCTTTGGTCCAGTTTTCCGCGTTGCGGGAACGAACCATTACCATATAGCTGTTCGGATCGGTATGCGCAATACCTTGTTCACCAAATAACCTACGTTCAGGAGCCCTGCGAAATGCAACCAGAATCTCCCCATTTGGACGTTTTACGACAGATGGAAATGCTGAATAAAACAACGAATCTTTATAAATGATGACATCTTTTACTTTTCGGATACCCGGTAATTTATCCTGTGCAGAAACCGATCCGAAGAAACAAAATGCAATAATTGAAAAACAAAATAAAGTCTTCATTGTATTGATTTTTGGTAGTTTAAAAATTCGTTTTTACAATATCGAGCTCATTCCCGTCAGTAGATATTTTCATGGTCACCTTCCTGTTCCCTGTAAATTTATATACAATTTCATCATTTTCCCCAATCCATGGTTTTACAAGTTTTTTCAAGTCATCGCCAGCCATATCATCAGTAATTATCCATTTCCCCTTTCCATCCTTAAATTCTTTTGTCCCTCCTGAATATTTGGTAACAAATTTCTTTGGAGCAAAACGTTGAGATGTTACAACGACAAGGCCGTTTTTCTTAACGAGAGAACACACATCAGTCAGCGTTTGATCGCTCATAAACAAACCGCATAAAAAGGCAAGTTTAACGGTTTTTAAATGTTCCTTTGCAACGTTATCATCAAATACTACGGGCGAATTTGTCGGGGCAAAAGACCGGTGCGGCATGCCCTCGTAATAATTACCGGCATTCCATGAAAGGCTTTCTTTTTTCACCATTCCATGCGTGATGGTATGCCATGCTTTTATCCATTCTTCTGAAGCGGGACTTGTATTGAGGTTATAAGCTCCAAAAAGCCAGTCTTTCCAGTACAGGTCAATCTTTTGGCCTTTTTCCTGAACGGTACAAAATACATTTTTCCCCTGTCCCCATTCGGTATCGTCAAAACGGATAATGGCGATCTGGGGTTCAAAATCACGGAACGTGTAGGCGCGCGGGTTCGAGGGTATGTATTCTTTTACAAAAGCCTTGAAAACCTCACCTCTTTCTCCCAGCTTAACGTTCTGATTTTCGTCAGAAGAATAAAGACTACCGATGTTTTCGACATACGCCTTGTCGGCCCCAGCCCAATAGGCAAACAGCAGGTTCCCCTGCAATTCTTCAGCACTATGTCCCGGATAGGTGTTGTGGTTCCAGAAATCCAGACAGGCCCACATTTCCTGATTGTACTGAAGGCAAGCGCCCATCGCGCAGGCTGCCCACACATTCGACCAGTTTTCCTTCATTTGCTTGTATGCGGGAGTCATCCCGGCCCTGGCAAAATTGTGGAAAAGCACCGGCCACACATGTTCGGTCAGCACTTTCCCGTTGCCAAATCCCCGGCAATAATCAACCAGCGATTTAGCCCCTTCGTAAACCGCTTTATCTGCCGATTTAAAGTCCATTCCGGTAGGTTCGGCAAGGCTCACCAGTTCGACACCCGGATTGCGCAAAGTGAGGGTCAGGTTACGGGTAATCTGGGAATGCTCCAGTTCATCGTATATTGTTCCCCAAAAAGCAGGTGACTGATGAATGCTTTTCAGCACCTGTGGCGGAAACCTGAACTGATGCAGGCCGTCAGGCTGTTTAACCCAGTTATGCCCGTCTTTACTAAACATATCCAGGCCCCAGTTGCCTGATTCCACATTAAAAACTATTTTCAGATTTTTGTCATCAGCACGGTCAAGCAGCTTTTTTAGTTTTGTAGCTTCTTCTTCAATGGTGCCTTTGGGGCCACGGTATTTGTAGATGATGAAATCAACACCCAGAGCATCCATTGCCGGATAATTGAAAAACTCATCGGGTTGAAATTTGTCGCCCGAATTATCAATACCGATATAAAAGTTTTTAATGTTTCTGTCCTGTTTCCCGTTTTGTGCATAACCTAAACCGGTTAAAAGCAAACCTGCAACCATGCATAAAAACATGGCTTTTATATTTCTGTTTCTCATTGATTCGAATAATTTATTAATCTGATATTTATTGATTTCTAAAAGCAGGGAGCATATTCTCAGAATTGACACCCCATTGTTTATTGGGCTGGCTACCCATTTCAAATTCCAGTATTCCGCCTGCCATCAGCGTCTGGTATTCAATCCATGGTTGGTTAAATTCTTTCCCGTTCAATTTAGCCGACTGGATATAAAAGTTATCTTCGCTCACGTTATTGGCGATAATCTTAAAATCATTTCCGCTATCCAGATGAAGCGTCAGTTCAGGGAAGATGGGCGAACCAATGAGATAGTATGGTTCAACCGGGTCGGAAGGGAACAAGCCCATCGCGCTCATCACAAACCAGGAAGACATGGCCCCGGCATCGTCGTCCATCGACTCGATGTAGCCTTTCGGGTCGGCACGGTATATACGGTTGACCACTGGCTTTTCAAAGAAGCCGTGGTTGTGGTAAAGCTGAACAACTTCTTTTGTAGTGAATGTTCGGGCCCATTTTTGTGTCAGATATGGTTTTCCAAGATAATCGAACAGAAAAGGCGCATGAATATCCGGTTCGTTCAGGTGCATGTAAAAATCATGTTCAAAGAAATATTCCAGATCATCCGACAGCTTTTCTTTTCCACCTGCCAGCTCCGCCAAACCATTAATGTCGTGCAAAACAAACCAGCGATAATGCCACAGGTTTCCCTCATATACATATTTTTCAAATTCTTCGACATCGGGAACTGGTTTCCCGTCGGGAGTAAAAAACCCACGCACATTTCCCTGGTTGTCTTTCTGCCCGGCGCACCACAAATTTTTATATGACATGGTTGAATCTGTCAGCGCTTTTATTTCGTCGTCTTTCCCGAGTGACTGGGCCATTTTCAGGGCAAAATTGGCATGGTACGCTTTCTCCAGCTTGTCGCTGAGATTTCTCACTCCCATTTTTTCATAATCTTCTTTCATCCCCTGAAATGCAGTTTCGGCATCAAAATCCCGGATCCCCTTGTTCCATGCATCCATAATCACCGCCCCGGTAAATTCCATACGGATTTGTGGTGTTGGCCAATATTTGCTGTCGCCTCCTTTCCTGTGTTTGTAATAATCGACCAGCGAGCGGACAATGTTTTTGGTAATTCCGGGTTCCATCAACGATACCAGCGAATATTTGCGGAAATCGTCCCACAGGCTCCATGTCGAATAGTAGTCAAAATCGGGTGCAGTGTTTTTTGTGTAATACAACGAATCAAGCTGGTGAGCTGCCCGGTATGTTCCGGCAGACGATGAGGAAATATTCGGCACCAGATACGAATGGTACAGGTGTGTGTAAAACAGGGTTTTAAATTCGTCGGAGCCGCCTTTCACTTCCATTTTTGCAAGTTTATCCCTCCATGCCGAAGCGGTTTCGTTCCTGATTTTGTCGAAATCCCAGTCTTTGATTTCAGTTATTGCTTCAGCCATGGCTTGTTCCTCGCTTACAGGCGATAAACCTACTTTTAATTGAACGGTACTTTTCCCGTTCTCCGGAAAATTCAGCCAGACGCCAATGTTATTCCCTTCTCGAACGGGCAGGCTTCCTGTTTCTTCACCCTTCCAACTGGTGAATGATTCAAAAGGAACATCGGAAACGATGGCAAAATACATTTTGTGGTAACCGCCGCCCCGGTTGTGCAGCGATTTGATCATCCCGGTAATTTCTTGGTCGTTTTTCATGTTTAGGGAAGCGTCCAGCATGCCAACATAACTGTGCGATAGCTCAACGACGATGTAGCGGTCTTTTTTCTTTTGTTCAGGAAAAGTATAGCGGTGAAAACCGGCTCGTTGTGTAACTGTCAGCTCTGCTTTTATACCCGATTCCAACACCAGCTTGTAATACCCGGCAGATGCTTCTTCCTCTGACTTGATATATTTTTCGCGAAACTCATTGATTTTGCTGGTGAAAGTTCCGATCCCCGGTTTGATGAGCAGGCCGCCGCCTTTTCCCTGTGACCCGCCTCCCGGAATACGCAAATGCGAAAATCCTTCGATGTATTCATTCTCATAGTAATATCCCACATGCGAGTCGCCTTCAGTTTCGGGCGATAACTGAACCATTCCGAAGGGGTAACTTGCCCCGGGATACAATTGTCCGTTATCGCCTTCCGTACAGATAAACGGATCGACATACTTCAGTGGATCGTCTGCTTCTGTCTTTTTACTTTTTGTGCATGAAACAAAGCCGATGAGAACAGCCAGAAACAGCATTTTAATAGTTTTATTTGTCATTGTTGGTTTGGTTATAGGTTGTTTCAGAAATAATTTAATGGTTTGTTTTGTGTAAAACACTATTATTCAGAATAATCATTAATCGCTTAGTTGCAATTATATGGACCGTGTATCGCTTTTACTTTAAAATTTTCTTCGGAATCATCCAATATATAAATCATATAATCTTCGCCCCCCGGATTAACCCGGATTACAATATGTCCCTGCTGACTTTTCAGGTTGTCCATGCGACCGGAAACGACGCGGGTTTCTTCCATGGTATTGGTAGCAAAAATATCGCGGGGGCCGGGGTATGTCCAGCTTGACATCATCCGGGAAAGCACAGAAGGGGAGGGGTGGCTTGGCGCCCACACCTGGATAATGTGTACCCGTGGCCGGACAGCCTGCAAAAACAGCGCTCCCATTGCATCGTAATAGGCATGGTGGTTGGCTATGCAAACATCAACAGGGCCGGTAACCAATCCAACAGGAGTTTCAATATCCTGCCATGTTCCGGGGGCTCCGGTAGTGAGGTCGCCTCCGTTGAAGTAGTCGAATTTTCCGTATGACAAACGGAAGGCGCTGCTGCATGCATTTTCTCCCGGATATTCGGAAGGTGAAAGGCTTTCAAGTGGCGGAAAATGGTTCCGTTCATTGTTCCCGGTACCTGTCCATACATGCCCGTTGGCAGCAATATTCCTTATCTCGAAATTGGGGTACTCCTTCGGATTGTTAACCATCATAAACTGGTCGTTCGCCCCAACCCGGAACTGTTCTGCTTTAACGCCCTTGTGATCAATATTCCATTTTACAAACCGAATGTAATTTTGAATGTAATCTGCCTTTATCGGTTCAGGCCAATTGTAGTCGGGCCAGTTACGGTCAACGATTTTGTCAAAAGGAATGTTTTCTCCGACTTCGGTAATCCCGGTTAAAATGTAATTACCGGCTTTAGATGTTTTCAACCCCGGATAAATCTCACCGATATGATCGTCGTGAAAATGTGTCAGTAACACATGGTTCAACCTTTTTTCGGGTTGGTCTTGTAAAAAATGTAGGATATACCTCGAAATCCATTCGCCGGGAGTGCCGTTGCACCTGCATCAACAAGCATGGTGGTACCATCAGGCAACATGAAAAAAGCAGCTTCACCTTTTCCTGTATTGATGTGGTGAATATCGAGATAGCCTTCAGACCATGAAGGGAGTGTATCGCCAACTTTCACCTGTGCCAAACCGGACAAAGTAATTACCGACAAGGCCAGTGAAAACATCATTTTAAATTTCGTTTTTGCAGTCATTTCTTTATTTTTTGGTTTTAAATACAGGCTGCACCGGCTGAATATCAAGTTCCCAGGCAACATCAATCACGCCTAAAATATCGTTTACCAATGGAAAGTCAACGCCATTTTCAAATAGCATTTTGATTATCTCAGGCGAATCTGTTCCGAAATAATTCACCCGTATCCCGTTTTCTTTCAGCATTTTTACGTTTGCTGCAAAATCGGGGTAATCTGCCTTGCGAAGCTGGATAAAATCAGTTTTTAGTTTGATTGTCTCCTGAACATACTCATGTTCTGAGTCCTGTCTTTCCATGTTGCAAATCTTTATTTCAGGAACTACCTCTTTGGCTTTTGTTGCAGCGGCAGCGCTACAAGCCAAAAAAGCCTGGTGCAGACGCCCCTGTTTTCCAATCAGGCTGGCTACTTGTACAGGCAACTGTCCGTCTCCTTTGATGTGGATATTCAGCCAAATATTGTACGGCATTACATTCAAGACTTCCTGAAGAGTAGGTATTTGTTCTCCTGCAAATTCCGGGGCTTTCCAGCTTCCGGCATCCAGTTTTTTGATTTCGGCCAAAGTGAGATCCGAAACTTTTCCTTTGCCGTTTGTCGTGCGGTCAACTTTTGAATCGTGAATGACCACCATTTGATTGTCCTTAGTCAGGAAAACATCAAATTCGATCATATGCGCACCGGCATTTATGGCTGCACGAAATGCAGGAATAGTGTTTTCAGGATGGGTTTTCATTGCTCCACGGTGGGCACACAAACCACGCTCAGGAAGTAAAAATGCCTGCTTGGTTGTCTTTTTAATCTCACCCGCGTTGACCATTCCGGAGATGCTTATTCCAAGAAATAAACAAAGAAGAAATACCCGGTGATTTGCTGTTTTTTGTTTCATTTTGTTTCTGGTTAATTCATAAAAAAACTGACGAACTATCAACGATAGAATTTTATAAAAATCATTTTTCAGGAAACCATCCTCTCAAAAACTGTTCCTGGGTTCCGTTATAAACTGCTTCGGCTAAAAACTCTATTCCCCGTTGATTTCCCCATGAATAATTGACAACCAATTTTCCATTAAGTTCACAAAAATCAATGTCCGAATTGTTGCAATTTTCAGCAGTGGCAATTCTTTGCACCAGACTGTCGGGCAAATTTTTCGCAACAACTTGCTTGTCGGCTGCCGATGCTTTCAAAACCGGGTTCAGCGGACTGGCTTCCCAGTTTTTCAGGTCTTTTGAGCGAACTACCCGCATTTCGTAGCCATGATTTTCTTCCAGATAAAAGTCGTAGTAATAGCCATCGAGATAACGCAGGCAGTGTGGAGCGGTATAACGGTCCATCGTATAATTGTATTCTGAAGGAAGAATTTCCCAGTTTTTCAGGTCGGTTGAAGTTGCAAAACGGGCTGTAAAAGGTTTTCCGGCTTCTTTCTCAGGTTGGCCAACTTCAAACATCAGCACGAATTTGTTATCAACTTTCGTCAATGAGGTATTAAACATCCCGAAACCGGGAAGTTGAAAGGCCATCCATTGCTCCCAGTTTTCCAGATCGTGCGATGCGAAAATGAAAATCCGTTCGCCATCGCCCTGATCAACAGCAGTTACATAAGCGGTATCGTCCACAACGAAAGCGCTTCCAAAATGGAAGCCTTTGGCAAAAGAAGCAGTTGGTTCTTCTGTTTCATGATCAATAAAACGGAAATAGGAATCACCAGTGTGATTGTTCCAATATCCAGTCCGAACATACTCAAAGCGGTAAACTTTGCCTTTAAAAACTACCGGAGTTGTCTCTACCAGGTCGCAATCGATGGTTCCGAGTTTTTCGACCAATGGCCGTCCTTCCGCATCGGTTGGTGCTTGTTTTGTTGAACAGGCAAAAAAAGTAGTTGCACCGAGCAACAAAGTAAAAGCGATAATTATTTGATTTTTATACATATACATTTTTTTATTACTACTTTAAAGTTGTAAAAGTTCCGCATTTAAACCTTCTGCCCTAATCGTATACAGTTGGTTCTTGAATTTAACCGTCAGGTTTTGGGATTCTTCTGAAAGGTTCCACAGTAACACCGAATTTATTCGGGGGTACCAGGCACAAACCACTGGTAAATCTTCCACTACATAAGGTATATTTTCAAGTTCAGGCAAAATTTTCCGTTTAAATTGAAAGATATCCTCCATCGTTTCGGGCAAATACAGGAATTCTTTTTCGTCTTTCAAATTCGCAAGACTGTGGATTAAATTTGAACGCCCGGCCTTTAATTTACCTGTGGATACTGCCTTTGCATCATACTCTGCCAGAAAAGTCCAGCCGTCGGTATTCAGCGTATCTGTTACCTCGAATGGCACACCCGACGCAAGAAACAAGCTGAACGGGTTATCGTTTCCAACGTAACGGCTGGCTTCACCCCAGTAATGCTTAAAAGGCCCTTTGGAAACTTGTCCTGCAATTTTTTCATGAAGGCGTGCAGTTTTATTCATGGCAGCCGAAAGTATAGACCAATATTCTTCAGGATATGGTGTCATTCCGCTCATGAACATTGTGTTACGCACGTCGCTTAATAAGGAGACATTTAACTTGGCTGCCAGGTTTTTTGCAGATAGTTTTTCGGGAGGAAAAGCGGTTGTTTCACTAAAAGCGAGTTCCGGGGCTACATAACGCCGATGGAAAAGCGAACTGAAAAGTTCATCCGTTTTTCCTTTCACGGGGACGAACATATTGTCATCGAACATCAATTCACCCACACGCATTGGTGAGCCTTTATAGTCGCTTAACCGGATTCCTGATTTTTCAGCCCCAAAATACATCACCATGATCCCGAGTTGAACATCAGGAGCAGAAGACTGCATCAATTTATAAGCAGATGAAAGCTGGTCGCAGGTAGAGTTTACCCATGAATACAAGGTTTCCGTGAGATTACGATGTTTAATGTCATCCAACAGATCGTTCCAGGAAGTATCGTTGTACCCGTATTTATTCAGAAACTCCTGTTTATGTTCCAGGCAAAAACACCCGCCTATCATGCCGGGATAATTTCCAAGCCTGAAATCATCATCAAAAAACACTTTTTTAAATCCCAACGCCTTCGCCCTTTTTATGGCCTCCATATTTTCTTCAATGACCGATGGATGAATGGAAACACCAGAATAGACTGATCCATCAACGTTCGTTTTTTTCTTCCAGTGTTTGGGCGTGATATTGGGAATTTCCCCTTCTATTCCTAATGCACCGGGGCCATTGGGTACCGATAAATTAAAAGGATGGCCCAATGGCACATGGATAATATGGGCAGAAATTCCTTTTTTCAGGAAACGTTCCCTCCAATATGCAATCCTTTCATCAGGATAGTACCAATAGCCATTAATAAACCCAGTAAGCCAGATGTCGGTAATTCCACTTCGCAAAATCAGATCGAAAATATTTGGATTATTATCCAGGATACCGGAACCAACCGCTATGTGAAAAGTCCTGATATTGGTTTTTCCGTTGAAAGCACAGGCTGCTCTCATATTTTGAGAATACAATGCCCCACCGGCCAATGCCATCGTTTGAATGAAATATCTTCTTTTCATCGTTAAAATGCGTCGCCGCTTTTTCTTATTATTTTACTGGTTCCTCCAACAATCAAATCACTACCATAGAAGTTAGAGATAGTCAACGCCTTCACATCACTTTTGCCATTATTCAGGAAAAAGGGAAAATGGCCAAAGGCATTCGTGTGAATAAGATTGGATGCATTGATTATAGTGATATTTCCGGATGTGTTAGAAATCAGCGAGGCAATTCCATCGGTGTTAATCCTATTGAATTGCAAGGTGTTAATATTGCAATTACTCTTAGCTTTCAACAAAACACTGTTGTTCTCAATATCGGTTTGTGTCCTTCGAATGGATACATTGGATATACTGAGCTGGTTTATTGAAGCTCCTTCGACCAGAATATGATCAATCTTGGATTGTTTCGTTGTGTCAATACTATAATATCCATCAATTTCCATACTGCCGATAACTGTATTTTTTCCTCTGATATATACCGTTGGCTCTTCGGCAGCAAAGAATTTTCTTTTGATGTTTTTCAGGATAAGCTGCTCAACGTTTGTGCTCACGTTGATACAACTTTCATTCGGCATTTTTATTTTTCCGGGATGAATGGCAACATCAAAATCTTCGACATTGACTGTTCCGATATTACCAGGTCCAGCCCATGTCGGTAACTGTGGGTCGTGTTGATAATTGTCAATGACTAACGCATATCCTTTGGTATATCCTTTTATGTTTCTTATGGTTATCCGGTCAACCCTGCTTTTCCCACTTAAAATTCTTATACCAAAAAGAGAACTATTGAAGGTAATATCATCAATTAAAATATCAGAAATTGGTCCGGCAGATGCTTCCGTATAAAAAGCGTCTTTACCGGATAATCCTTGTTTCTCATTAAAGTACATATAAAGGTCATCTGCATTAAGGCCAATGCCATCGTCGTGGGTATTAATTATGCAATGCCGTATAACGCCGTATTGAGAATTCCCGTCAATATGCAATCCATCGTTGTTGATTAATGGATCGGGGCCAACATCAACTATGATATTTTCATAAAGAACATGGGTAATATTTGCAGCAGCCAGTGCATAAGTGGCCGGTTTATACAGGATAGCATCCCTAACCGTTAGATTATCCACGCCATAGAAACGAAAACAGCTTACCACACCGTGCATGTTATCAAATTTACTCTGAGCCCCCTGCCGTATTTCAGGATTATAATAATTGCCATTCCAAATTCCTCCGATGATCACAATATTTGAATCCTTCCTGGCTTCAAACGAATGGTTTGCATTCGCTATAAGAGGTTTATCAGAATGGTTCCTCAGAATTGCACCACAACCTGCATTAGCAATGAGTGTTGTGTTGCTGTATATTTTCAACCCTGTAACAGAATATTTACCATCCCAATAAACGGTTATTGGAGAGGTTTTTGCTTTATTAAGTACACTTTGTATAACCGAAGTATTATCTGTACCAAATGTCACGCTGTTCATGCCGATCTCGGCATCAGATATTGCCCCAAACATTGACAAATAATAAACATTTTCAGGCACATTCACATTTTTACTGTTCTTCACATGTTTTTTATCAGGTTGTGAAAAACTGGTGGTAAATACCATCACTGTCAATATTATTAAAAGAGTTTTTTTCATCTTAAATTGTTTTGCCTATTAATACGATATCTGCAATTATTTTTTGTCCAGGGGCAGTCAGGTGGATACCATCTTCTGAAACATTATCCCAGACTGGTAATAATTTGGAATAGATATCAATGAACCGGCACCCCTCTTCTTCAGCAGTCTTTTTTAAGCGTGGAAACAACCAGGCTATTCGTTCAGAACCACCTTTGTATTTTTCAATTAATTTATCGTCGCTGGCATAAGGCGGAGGAGAAATGATAAAAATTTCAGGATGATATTTCTGATAAACCGGATGGGTTTTTATCTTTTCGATCAGGGTTTTCATGTTTTGCGGAACAAGTTTCAGACTGTCATTAAAGACAGCCTTACAGTCATTACTCCCCAGCATGATGAATATTTTGTCCATCCCATTTAATGCCTGATCAGCATCCTTCATATAACGATCCACCTGGCGCAGCGTGTTCAGGTTTTTGTTCCCCAGATTATCAAATCCAATGGTATTTCCCGAAATGGAAGTGTTGTAGATAAAATCCGGGAACCGTTCTTCCTTCAACTGATTTACCCATCCTTCGGCAATTGCTCCGTTGGAATCTCCAAGAACCAGAATATTCCGGCCTTTCACACCATCCAAAATCCGGCCCGGGATCATTTCATGCCCGCCTTCAAAGAGGGTGAGTTGAACTTTATCCTCGTAACGACGTTCCAATAAAACAGCCAAATGTTCCCTGTTTACCGGTTCTCCGGTGATTTGCCAGTCCATAAAGCGCAGCATTTCATCCGCAGAGAAAAGTGTTTTCTGATCGGAATAATCGAAATCGGAGACTACCTTGTTGTAAAATTTCAGGCTATGGGTAAAAGGTACATCACCGCCCAAACATCCGTCGTGGATACCTGCATAGATAAAAAGTTTGCTGTTTTTACGTTGTGCAATCGGAGTATCCATAAAGACAGGGGAACGTTTTACAGCTTCTTCCTGATTGAACCAGGGTACAAAACCATTTTCGGGAAGGCCTGAAGTCGCACGCTTCAGATCGTCCATGTATTTTCCATACTTTTCCCTGCGACCAGCGCATTCATAATAATAGTCAACCAGATTGGTAATAGGGACCCAGGCTGTAAAGGTTTTTATCTGATGCTTGATTTTCATATAGCAAAGCAAAGTGGCAAAACCACCACCACTGCCTCCGACGATGTGTAAGCTGGTAGTATCCACATTGGCATTTTGGATGGCATATTCAATAGCGTCTTCAATATCCTTAACAACCAGCGGGCTTCCGCAGGCTTCCGGACGATTGTTTGGCCCCCTGAAATCAGGATGGATATAGTTATAATCGTTATCCATACAAAGTTGAGCCACCCCATCCACTTTTGAATAATCGCTGCTCCATTGATGTAACGTAACCACGAGAGGACGTGGCTTACCTGATTTTGCCCGGTAAAAATAAGCCGGTTGAATGGTCTTGTCTGCCGACGAAACAATCTCCACCCGGTTGCATTCAACAGGCCAGCTTTTTTTAGCTGTGTCATTTCCCGTTTGGGTACTCTGTGAAAAAACAGTTTGTACCATTAACAGAAATATAAGTATTTCCAATAGTTTCATCGTTTGGTTTTTAGGTGTATGCCTTATTTGAAATGTTGCATTAAGATATTTTTCATCTCCTGGCTTCCTTCCACTTCGCCGTTATCGTTTACCCGTGTGATGTTTGCTGTTTCGTAAAAAACATAGCCATCTAGGTCGTCGCGGCTATTTACTGTCTTTATTTCTTCTTCGGTACAGTCAAATGGCCCGTCGAAACTCATACCATGGAAATCGCCTTGCAGGAACAACGGTTTGTTGGCTGCTTTTGCCACTGTACCAAACACATCAAGGGCTTTGGTAAAATTCCAGGGACGAAACCCGTAAGTCCCCCTGATTTCGAGTTCATCGGCAATTTCTTTCACCCAGGTTTCCCATTGCCATTCGAAATTCCAGGGCAGCGAACTCAGTTTTCCCCGGTCATCAGGTATGATCAACTCGGTTTCGAGATGGACGGTAAGCGATTTCCCCCTGCTTTTAACCAACGTTTTCGCTTCGCGGAGGAATTGGGTGTACGAATCGCCATTGATTTTGCTTATTGTTACAAAGTCGGTTTTTCCCTGTGCAGTTTTCAATACCGGTTCGTTAAACCCATAGTCCCAGCTTTCAGGTGAAATAGTATGATTGGCTGTCCGGATATTTATTCCATCAACTCCCCGGTCGAGGCAAAAACGGATCATGTTTAGCCAGTATTCGCGCACTTCGGGATAAATGGGGTGAAGTTGTCCTGCAATAAATTCCGGTTTGCCGCAGGTTGCCGCCACAAAACCAGTTTTATCCAAGGTCATCAGGTCAACTAAGTTGCACTCCCCGAAACTGTAGAAATCACGATAATGTTCTTCCATTTTTCGGCGGTCGTTTATTTCGGCCTGAACTTCGGGAGCTTGCAAATAGGGCAAAACTTTCAGAAGCAGCTTCGACTGGTAGAAGTCATCATGGTCTTCGAGCCGGACTTGCCCCGTACTTAATGTGAGGGGCAGGATGTTGCCACTTGCCCCAACCAATTCAAGGATGTTCCCTTTCTCGTTGCTGAAATCCCCCTTTTCATCGGCCAGCGAACAACGCACCAGTAAATATTTATGCCCTTCGGGAATTTTAAGGTTTTCGAGATGAAATACCCGGCAGTGTTTCCAGTACGGG
>Ga0209211_10008625_pt1 | contig 13872 bp, 14 predicted proteins | sample RifGroA2_FD_183992 | JGI IMG/M metagenome (GOLD analysis project Ga0209211, IMG submission 183992) | Groundwater microbial communities from Rifle, Colorado, USA - Groundwater A2 (SPAdes) (version 2) | ecosystem: Environmental > Aquatic > Deep subsurface > Groundwater | place: Rifle, Colorado...
ATATTTCTGCTATTGAAAAATCCTGCGGGATTTTTAAGCGCATTCACCAGCAGGTCTTACGCTACGCTCCAGACCTGCCGTACTCTGCGCGGAAAATAGGTGCTAAGTGGGTGCTGGGTTCTAGGTGCTTGGTGCTAGTTACGATGAATTATCGCTGCTAGCACCTAGCACCCAACACCTAGCACCTAGTTTTCATAGTGAAGTGGTTGTGCCCTAGAACTAAACAAGTATAAGATATCTAATCAAAAGATAAAAAGTACACTTCTTATAAAAATATTTAAATAAGGGATGTATTTATATAATTAATATGGGGAAAGAAGTAGAAAACTGGTGGAAACAAGCTCAACGAGACTTAATTAGTGCCAATAATTCTTTAAACGCTAAAGACTTCTATTTATCTGCGTTTATGTCACAACAAGCAGTTGAAAAAGCATTAAAAGCTGTGCTAATAAAAGAAAAAAAAGAATTATTTAAGACACATAATATATCAAAGATAGCGAAATTATTAAATTTACCAGATAATTTGTTAATTAAGATTGCTACACTTGAACCTGTGTATCAAGAAACTAGATATCCTGATGTTTCCTCAAAAATTCCTGCTGAAGAATTTGAAGAAAAGGATGCAATTGAATTTCTTAGTATAGCTGAAGAGGTAATTGAATGGTTAAAGAAAAAGATAAATTAATAAAATTACTAAAAAAATTCAAAAGTGATGTAAATGAAAAGATAAAAGTAGACAAATTAATACTTTTTGGTTCTCGAGCAAAAAAAAAGGCAAAAAAAGACAGTGATGTTGATTTATTATTTGTTTCGAATTCATTTAGGGGAAAGAAATATTTTAAAAGATCACCTAAATTGTATCTGATGTGGAATTATAATTATGATGTGGATATTATCTGCTTAACACCCGCAGAATTGTCTAAAAAAAGAAAAGAAATTGGGATAATAAACCAAGCATTAAAAGAAGGAATTGAAATATAAACTTCATTTTTTCAGATTAAGCATAACCATAAGTAAATAACTGTTCACTTCTTCAGATTAAGCATATCACCGATAGTCAGCGCTGTTTGTTTAGATGCCTTTCCCCTGCTGTCTTCTTCTGTTTCTTCATGCTGCTCAATCAGTTTTATTTTCAAAAATCTTTCAAACTTTCGCGCAAGGACAATGCTTGGCAGGAATTTGCCAGATTCAATATTGTGTATCAAAGATTCTTTTTCAGCAATTTTTAGTGCAAGCTCCTGCTGTTTTAATCCCATTTTCTCTCTTGCATTCTTTATAAGCTGCGGGTAATCATCGTTAATTAACTGAATAATTTCTCTTTTTAATTTGTCAACTGGCTTGGATTCAGTGTTTTCATCTCTTGCTTTCTTTTCCTGTTTACTTAATGGCGGTCTTACTATAGAGATAATTTTGCCAAACTTGGCGCATGCTCTGCATACGATTAATTCAGCGCCTTCAATATCTGCCTTAACCAGTTCACCTTCTTTTCCGCACATCTCACAAAGCATAATTTCACCATACTATTTTTTGTATACTAAAAGCATAATTAAATTGCATTTAATGTAAAGCTAATAATACTGCAAACTTCATCTTATTTAAATTTTTATCTCTTAGAAAAGAATAGAAAAGATAAGCTTTATAAATAACCTCTTAAAGCGAGATTAGGCGAATATACACCAAATATTGAAATATATGGTAAAAGTCAAGAAGAGGTATTCTTATTTTCAATTTTTATAGAGTTAAAACTAGATTTTTGTAACTATTTCTAAGTAATAAAAAACGTAAGATTTATATATCACCTACCAAAACATTCAGTAATACTAATAGATAATCAGAGATTATTCAAAAAAAGAATAAATTAGAGTAAAATTTAAGGTAGACAAAATGATGCATAGGGAAGAAGTTCAAGTACGTGAAAAAACACCTAAGATTCATCTAGTTCCACCTTCGGACAAAGAACCTAAAGAGTATCTTGGATTGGATGAAACTATTTATAGAGAAATATGTGACAGGCTTAATCATGGAAGCCATATTGGCGGTTATGTTTCTGGTGTTGATGGAATTGATTTACTTAATGGCGAAATATTAGATTATGACGAGAGAAGCTTAGAAGGAGAAGTAAGAAATGGAAAGATTTACAGAGGGCATGTATCTCAAATAGCTATAGTAAGTGACGGCATAGTTAGTTTTGGCGAATATGGCTATAAGCATAATAAAATTCCTTATATTGGCGGGGAAGGCAGCGAAGCTAAACAATCAACAGATATACCAACAGAGGCAGAAATAAGTGCAGATACTTTAGATAGATATTCATTAAGCATATTAGAACAAATAGCAAGCAAGTATGGTTTCAGAGTTGTTTCTGAGATTATTCAACCATTCTTCAAAGAGAAATATATACCTGATGCTGTGAAGGTAGCAAAAAAGAATCCACAAAGTGATAAATTTGCGTGGATGTATGAAGATAAAACAAATAGTTCTCAACAAACTAGTGGAACTCCTAGTCCTGCAATTGAATATAAAAGAGAAGCTACACAAGCGTATAACAGGTAATTCTAACCCTCAATAAAAAAACATAGAAAAACGTTCCTTAATTCTTATTTTTTAATATCCTCACCATAAATATTCAAACAACTTTCGCCCTTAACAATTGATTTATAATAACTTATTAAAAATTTAGTATCTGCCTGGCTAAAGCACCCATCTGGATTTAGAATGTCTTTTTTTTGCTGACCAACATCGCCAACATAACAACCGTTAAAATTAATGTGGCCTGTTGTCAAGGTTAGTTTGTCTGATTGCGTATCTGTGCCAGGGCAATAATCCTTGTCATCAAAGACACCATCACCATCTGTGTCTGGGTTATTAATATCATACCATCCTTTATAATTTGTTTGTGATTTTGTGGGTAGTGGAACATTCACTTCCAAATAAACTTCATATTCATTAGATAATCCATCTTTATCCAAATCATTATCATAAGCACCATCACCATTTGTGTCTATTAAACAATAATTTGTGTTTCCGTTTGGTTTAGCTGGGTTGCATATATCCTCTTTTATACAATCCTGTGAACAGGTTAAATAATTCTCAAATGTATCGCAAAGATTACCATCATTATCGCCGTCTTTCCCGCAAGCAGGCGTGAATACAGTAGAAACAGTTGGTGTTGTTGAAGTTATTGGTGTTGAAGGACAAGTCGAACATGTCGGACACGAAGCGCTTGAACAAGCAGTTACACAATCATCATTTTTGCAGCCGAGCAGACATGCAACTTTTTGGACACCAACATTTGTAAGAGCGCCGCTGTCAGTGCTTTTACAGGAATAAATTAGTTTATGTGTTCCTGCTGTGTTGCATGTTTGTTTTTTGTAATTTATTGTCTTTCCTCCAATTACTGTAAAATCAATGCTATTATCTGTTTTTTCAGCACAATTCTCTCCTGTAGTTATACAAAACCCCTTTTCATCACAGCCTGCGCTGGTACCGCCTACTCCAATTGTGTTAAGGCAATCTACAGCATTACAAGTTGGCAAGCTGTTTATGCAGGTGTCTAATTTCTGCTGGACCACGGTGCAATCCTGTGCTGTTGGAGATGATGAACTACAATCACAATCAAGCGCATCTATTTTTCCGTCGCCATCGTCGTCCAGGTTATTATCGCAGATTTCTGATGCACAAGATGAAGAAGTTGATTGTGAAGCGCATGCTCCGCTTGGACAGTTTTCATACATTGTTGTTTTTCCGTCGACAACACCATCGCAGTCATTGTCTATGCCGTCGCAGTAATCAACAGAAATTCCTGGATTTTTGCAGATTGAGCAGAATTTATTTTTCTGTGAAACAATATCCACGGTTCCCGTTGATTCTAATAAAGGAAGATTAATCTGATACTTAGTTGGTATAGTAGCAACAGATATCTGTTCATAACAATCTGCAACAGTATCTGGGCATAAAGAGGGATAGTAACCGTCATCACTTGTATCATCATCGCAGTCTTGTGGCGAACTGTAGCCATCGCCATCATTGTCAACAGGAGCAGTTATAGTTATTGTTGACGATGTTTTCTTTGTTATTGCATCGCTTATTAATGTTCCACCTTTTTTGTCTCTTAATTCTATAGACATGAATAAAATAGTAGATGAAATATCTGCCTTAATGCCGCTTGCTGCTGTAAATCCCAACTCAACTAAATCAATTGGTGCAGATGATGAAGCTGAAACCCCTTTGCTGGTGTCTATATTTCCTTCTATAATCAAAGTTTTGGTTGTGCCAGTGCTAGAAGCAGTAATACTTTCAGTTATGCTCCAGCCATTCAGCAAACTTTTAGCTGATTTCTCTGTGTATATTAATTGGGTATTATCAAATCTTACTTTTATTTTGTAATATTTCACTATCTTTGTTGTATCTGCACTTTTTGGATATGAAACAATATCAACTGTGAACTTATCGCCTGTTAATACTTTTCCTAGTTTTGGATTTATTAATATTTCTCTGGCTAATGGAACGCCTTCTGTTGTAACCTCAGAAAACCCACCCACAGTCATTCCAGTGATAGCATTGCCTGTAATAGAATTTTGTTCGTTAAACTTAAAAAAAAATAAGAAAGTTATAAATATAATACTAACTAATCCTAATAACATTAAAGATTTTAGATATTGAGATGAATTCCCCATTTTTTGACATTTTTAATATAATATGTATTATTATTTCCTTATTTCTCTAAACGCATTCTCAACAATCTCTTCTTTCCAGCCAACTCTATCTAATGATTCTTTTATCTTGTCTTTTGGAACCCCCTTTGCAATTTGTTGATTAATATAATTGACTAATTGAGGCGGCGCATGAGGCATAGGTGTTGATAGCTGTTGTTTAATAGCTTGTTGTACTTGCTGCAGCTGTTCTGGTTTAGTTTCTTTTGCTGGTACTTTTACGTTCTGCGCAACTTCTTGTTTCGTAAACTGTTGTGTAACTTGTCCTGCGCCAACAAACTTCTGTTTTATCCTTTTTCTGAACACAACACCTAATGAGATTAATATTGCAAGAACTATTAAAGCAATTGCGTATATATACCATTCTTTCCATAATTTTCCAGGCACTTCTTCTTTTACGCAGATTTTAGCGTAGCATAATCCGCCGCAGCCATCATCGCCGCAGGTTTTCCCAAAGCAATTTGGCTGACAAATACACATATTGTTTATGCATTGTTTGTCTCCTGAACATTTTACTTCCAATGCACTGTTTGCACCATTTTGACCGCAAAATCCACCGCAGCCATCTGTGCCGCATTGTTTGCCTTGACAATTTGGTGTGCAGGATTTGTATTTCTCTTTTTGAGTAGGAGTTAATTTATTCCAAGCATCTTGTATTTCTTTTTTCTCTTTTGGCACCATTTTTGACCAGTATTGGCTGCCTGTGTATGTTGGTGTTGATTCTATATAGTCTGGAATGAAGTTATCCATGCCTTTTTCGAGGATGGTTAATTCTGATGGGATGTATGTTGTGATTATATCAGCGCTTGAGCCTGATTTACCTAATGAATTTTGAGAATTAAATTTATCTACACTTAGCTTTGTTTTTGGTGCCTGTTTTTTTGCAAGAAATTTAATTTCAACAAATTTATTTGGTTCAAAAATAAATACATTCTCAAAAGGATCGAGTGCGTTGCCACTAATATCTAATTCACCAGATAATTTGTCTATGTCAATTGTATACCCATTTAATAATGGCTGAGCAAGCACATAATCAACAAAGTTTGGATCAAAATAAATTCTGATGTAAAAATTATTCTGTTTCTGCATATTTTTTGAGGAAAACCCATTAACAGAAGGATAAGCAATCACTTCAACAGTAAATTCTTTACCTTCGACAATATTGCCAAGCAATGGATTTATTGAAGCAGTTGAGGGCTGCAAATTTTCAGTTGTTATTTCTTTGGAATTATCTATTCCACTTATAGCTTTGCCGCTAAATCCATCGGCATTCCCAATCCCAATAGCCATTCCTGTTATAGAATTTTGAAGGTTAGTATCAAGAAGTGCAAGGTATGGAAAGTAGATTGTTCCAAGACAAACAATAATTGCAAAAAAAAGATAAGCGAGCATTCTTGTGTTAAGCCAAGAAAGGTTATTATTAGAAGAGTGATTATTAGAAGAAAGGTTATTATCAGAAGAGTGATTATTAGAAGAAAGGTCATTATCAGAAGAGTGATTATTAGAAGAAAGGTTATTATTAGAACATTGATTAGAGAATATAAGCGGTTTAGGATTTGTTTCTTTAAGTGAGTATACATTTAGATTTAGTTTACTTTTGGTTATATGCTGTATTTTAATTTTCTGTTTACTTATAGTTTTTTTATTTTTAATACTCTTAATAGTTTTAAATCTATTTAAAATTCCTTTTTTCATTGCTCTTTTTTTTGTCTTCATCTTAAAGTTATAGATAAATTATATAAATTTCAAAATAAAAAATTATAAAATAAAAAATTAATTAAGTTACTTAATTGTTTCCCCAAACAAGTTAGTACACGTTTCTCCTTTAACTATTGAAGTATAATAATTTATAAGGAAAGTTGTGTCTTTAGAGCTGAAACACCCATCCGGGCTTTTTTTGTTTGCATTTTGCTGCCCAACATCGCCAGCATAACATCCATTGAAATTAACATGCCCTGTTTTAATTGTTAATAATCCACCTTCTGTATTTGTGTTTGGACAATAATCTTTATTATCTTTGACGCCATCTCCATCTGTATCTTCTTTATTAACATCAAAGAAAGGTATTTTTGTGTCTTCATAGGTGTCTGACAAACCATCACCATCTGTGTCTATTGGTGGAACGCATGGTGATTGTGCACACATTGTTTGTGCTGGTTTTGGACAATCATCTAAGCAAGTTATAAAGTGCTCAAAATCTTGACAAGTTCCATCGCCACAAGCAGGTGTAAATGCACCAAGCAACTCTTCTTTTGTTGCTGCAAAATCAGTAGACCAGAAAATACAGGCACCCTGCTCAATTAGACATTCTTGTAAAGAAGTACCACAAGTTTCCTTATCATTGTTACATATAGCTAAATCAATATCACATTGTAGTAATTTACTATTAATAGTTGTACAATCTTGCGCTTGGGCTGGCACAGTACATTGGCCATTTACACATATATCTCCAAGTGCAACAGAATTACATTTTTCATCATTACTTTTGAAGGAGATTTGAGCAGGGTCATATGTTCCTGTTATATCTACTTTATTATTACAATCGTATGCTCTTGTGTTTTCACAGTCGTAATAAACACCACATTCTTTATCATTGCATACTGAGTCAACGTTAGGTATGACTTCTTCATCTATCCCACCAGCACAATTATTATCTACGCCATCACACACTTCGGTAGCAATAGGATTAATAGTATTATCATTATCATCACAATCACCTTTAGTTGCAATATAATTCACTGGTTTTTGGTCAATAGTAGCATATAGCTGACTACTTTCTCCTGCGTAGGCATCTTCATCATTATCTAAATAATATCTCTTTTTAAAAGTGAGTGCAGTATTTGAATAACTATTAATAACTTGAAGAGTGCCGCTATTTTCGCCTTTATCATTAGCAATAACAACAGAACTTAAGTCTATATTTCCTTGAACGACAGAAGAAGGAGGATAATAATTAGGATTTGGTGTAAAAGAAAGCTCTAATAACTCAGTATATGTTAAATAACAAAAAGCATTATCAAAAGAAGATGTTTCTGCAACAATCTTTTTTGTGTTTTGATTTGTATCCTCTATGTTTATGGTCCATGTACCTGGTAATATTACTTTTGCGCTGTTAAAAGTAAAAGCACTTGCGGAATATGAAATTGTTACTTCAAAATGCGTTGATCGATAAAGCTGACAATTATCTTCACTAGCACCATTAACACTTCCTTTTGCAACAACATCAACTGTGAAAGGTTCTCCTTGGTTTGTTGCAGAGTCAATAACAACTACACCGCTTGGTGGGTTTATTGCAGCTGAACCAGAAGAAAGTGATGAAGCAGAAATAATGTTTGCTTGCTCTAAAATACCACTAATCGCTTTTCCTGCCAATCCAACACCTTCTGTTTCTTCGCCTGCTTCTGGTGTTGTTAATATCGGTTGTTGCGCAACTCCTTCCTGTGGTATTACTTGCGCTGGTGTGGTTGGAAGTTTTTCTTTTATAGAAAATATCCATAATGCAACAAGCAGCACAATAACAATCGCTGCGCAGATAATAAATATGTTTTTATGCTGACTGGAAATATTGTTCTTACTAGAACTCTTAACCTCATTTTTTGCCATGATTTCACCTTTTTTGTTTAATTAATATGTTATACTATATGTTAATCATTGGTTTATTTTATTAGATGTTTATATATTTTTTGAATTTTACGGGTATATCATTACTCAACCAGAAAAAAGATTGTAAAAACTAAAAAGATTGAAAAAAAGAAAAAAGATTGAAAGAACAAAAAAGAGTGTAAAAACTAATTCATCATGACTTGTTGGACATGCCACAAACGCATTGGGAGCTGTTATCAGTTTTGTGAATAGTTATCTGTTTTGTGGGCAGTTATCTGTTTTGTGAGCAGTTATCAGTTATTTGGCATGCTCCAACTCGTTCACTAAGAAGATGTTTTGAAGTTTATATTTATATCATTGCTCAATCTAAAAAAAGATTGTAAAAACTAAAAAGAGTATAAAATCAAAAACTCATCATGACTTGTTGGACATGCCACAAACGCATTGTGAGCAGTTATCAGTTTTGTGAATAGATATCTGTTTTGTGGGCAGTTATGTGTTTTGAGAGCAGTTATCTGTTATTTGGCATGCTCCAACCCGTTCACTATGAAGAGGAAATGTAAAAAAGGATAAAAAATGCGAGAATTAAATTCTTGGTATACTCAGCTAAAATAGTCAGAATCAAGTAATTTCAATGATGTACCAAATTAACAATAAGGCGATTTTTATCTGGCACAGAAACATATACTTCCTCTCCTCCCTTTAGGTTTAGGCTTCTTGCAACATCTCTATTGATATACATGCCCAATCGATCATGTGACAGTTTTATTATTTTCTGTTTTATCTTCAAAGGCGCTTCTCTAGCTCTAATTTCACTAATGGCTTTCTCCATTGATTTACCTTCAAAATCAAAATATCCACACCCACCGCATTGATAACTAGTCACAGAACTATCTGCATCTTGAATTTTTACCTTAATTTCCTTTAATTGAGCACTGCACTTTGGACATTTCATTTGAATCACCTTACTTTCTTTTAACATTTATAACATACAAAATATTTTCTTTCAATTCACATAAAATATAAAACTTATCATCTTCAATCTCAATCTTATCTCCTTTTTTACGTTTATTTTTTATTGTGTAGATTAAACGTACTATATCACTCCAAGCTAAAGTTCCTTTATGATATTGCTCAAAATGATTGCTTCTTCTGATTTCTTCCCAATACATGAAATATCATCTCGTTTATTTGACTATAGTATAATAGTCATAACTACTATATAAAACTTTCGAAAAAGTGGAGAGAAAAAGACAAAACACAATGGAAATTGAAATATACGGATTACAATCCGAATCTTTAAGTTTTGATTTTAAGCTTCAACATACGGATTATAATCCGAATGTTGAACTAATGGAATTATTTAATATAATTAAGCGACTTCAGAAAGGTAAAGTATTACGATTATTTAATAAGAAATCAACAGCAACAGAATCTTCACTCCCCAAACTTTTCCACACCATAAACTTCAAAAATAATGCTTTCTATACTTTTCTTCCATTCAAAAGGCGGCAGACCTGCTTTCATACAAAGATGGCTCAAGAATTCTTCTGGCTCTGGCAAATCTCCCCAAACTTGGGGCAGGAATGTGGATTGGTGAAATCCTTTTTTGAGTATTACGCCTGGTTTTGTCTTGGTAAGTTTTTCAATTAAATCTTTTTCATCTTTGTAATTTAATTGTTTAGGTATGTCCAAAACAGAAATTTCTATATGCACATCCTCAAGCTCCCGCTTTACCATTGGAGGAAATCTTGGATCCTGAAATGCTGCATTGACTGCATTTTCAATAACATCTTTATATAATTGTTGGATAGGCAAAAGATGACCAATGCACCCCCTCAAAGCAGTATGCACTGTAAGTGTTACAAAACAGCCTTTCATCTCTTTGAGCTTTTTAAAACCATCTTCGCCAGTTTCTTTTTTTATCTCTTTATCGTCTAGTTTTAGTATACTGCCTGAATCCAAATAATATTCAATACTTCTTCTTGCCAGTTTCAGCAAATATTGTTTTTCTTTTTTAGTTAAGGACATAAATAATTCACCAATACATAATTATTTATAACTCCATATCTCAAAACACGCCTGCAATCTTTGTCTTACATTTAGGGCAAGTGTCTTTAGATTTGCTCTTAGCTGATTCTTTTACTAACTTATTCTCCATAATTGCAAAACCATGCCTCTTTATTAATAGTTCATTGCATTTAGGACAATATGTATTTTCTTTTGAGTCCAATAAAAGATTGCCAACATACACATAATTCAAGCCTGCTTTTTTTCCGATGTCATACGCTTTTAACAATGTTTTTTCTGGTGTCGGTATAACTTCTAACATTTGGTACATCGGAAAAAACCTGCTGACATGCCAAGGTATGTTTTTGTCAATACTAGCGATGAACTCAGCGATTTTTGTTAATTCTTTCTCGCTGTCATTTTTTCCTGGAATTATTAATGTTGTTATTTCTATCCAAAAACCCAAGTCATGCGCTCTTTTTATTGTCTCAAGCACAGGCGCTAGTTTTGCGCCGCAAACCTCTTTGTAAAATTCTTCAGAAAAACTTTTAAGGTCAATATTCATTGCATCAATGTAAGGCTTCATTAATTCCAATGCTTCTTTTGTTTCATAGCCATTTGAAACATAGATATTTTTGATGATATCCATAGCATCGCCATTTGCAGTATTTGTTTTAGCATCTGTAAGTTTTGTTTCATGTGCAAGCTTTGCTGTGTCAAAGGCATACTCAATAAATATCGCAGGCTCATTATAAGTATAGGCAATAGAAGGGCAATTATTTTTTACAGCCATATTTACAATCTCTTCAGGGCTCATTTCTTCACCAAAAATACCATCTCTGCCATTTCTGGCAGCTTCTCTAGGCGCCTGTGATATTTCCCAATTCTGGCAGAAAGAGCACCTGAAATTGCAGCCAACTGTTCCAAAACTAAGGATTTTTGTATTAGGCATAAAATGGAACAATGGCTTTTTTTCTATTGGATCAATATTAAACGCCGCTGTTTTTCCGTAAACAAGTGAATAAAGTTTGCCATCTATGTTTTTCCTTACGCCGCAGATTCCCACTTTGCCGTCTGCAATAGTACATCTGTGGCTGCAGGCATTGCATTTAACAATCTTGTTCTTTTGTTTGTCGTATAGGTAGCATTCTTTCATTTTGGTTAGAGATTTATTTTTTTTACATTATTTTTGGCTAATGAATATTCTTTGTTAACAGATTAACTGAATATTTATAAGTTAGGTAGATTTGTTAATTCATTAACATAATGCTTTAGTTGACTATTGTTTAAATTATGTAACATCTTAACTCAAAAACAATAACAAAGTATTTAAATTTTATTCAACATATACACTAAAATGGCACATATACAAAAACTTACCATTCGAAAACCAGCAGTAGCAGGCATGTTTTACCCATCACAAAAAAAAGAGATAGAAAAAATGCTCAATGGGTTCTTTAAATCTGTTAATGCAGATGAAAAATTCAGCAGATTAAAGGCTAACTTAAAACTCAAAAATATTCACGGCATCATTGTTCCGCATGCCGGCTGGATTTACAGCGGCGGTGTTGCTGCACATGCGTATGAGCTCGTTAGAAAAGCAAACATTAAAAGAGTCATTCTGCTTGGCCCAAATCATACTGTTTATATTGACAGGGCAGTTCTTGACGAGAACGAATTTTGGGAAACACCAATGGGGAAAGTAAAGCTGCTGAAAGAAAAAACACAGGGACTCTTAAAAGAAAAATATTTGTTTATCCAAACCTCTGGACCGCATGAAAGAGAGCATGATTTAGAAGTGCAAGTTCCGTTTTTACAGTATTTGTTTAAGGAGTTTGACATATTGTCCATTATCATCGGCGACATGAGTATGAAAGAATTGGAAAGAGTTGCTGATTGCCTGTTGGAAAATTATAACGGCGAGGAAACATTATTTGTTATTTCAACTGACCTTTCGCATTATCAGCCGCAGGAAACTGCAGAAAAGCTTGACAGGAATACAATAAAGATAATAGAAACTATCGACGTGGAAAAAGCCGATAAGATGGATGCGTGCGGCAGAAATCCGCTGATTATTGCGATGTTCTTATGCAAAAAACTCGGCGTGACTCCAGTTACATTAAAATATGCGACATCTGGCGATGTGTCTGGGGATTACAGCGGCGTTGTTGGGTATGTGAGTATGGTGTTTTGAGATGTAGTTTACCGTGAAACCTGACAAATAAACTCAAACAAAGATGCCTTAATCCTATTGAATCTTTTCTATTTCTTCTAAAATTTCCTTCATTCGCCTATTAGATTTGATAAAGAATATAAGGCCAAAAATAAAAATAGTAATAGTAATTAAGAATCCAAAATAGATTATATTATTATCCTTAACCCACATAAATGTCCCAATAAATCCTAAGAGCCCTGTTGTTAGTAATATCAAAAAAGCATTTGTTTTTTGTGCTTCGCCATGATATTCTAAATCTAATCTATTCTTTAGTAAATGTTGTTTATCCATAAACGCACCTTATTTACTCACAATTAAAGCAATACCTATACCTGCCAATATTATACCTATGACTAATTGTATTAGGTTTCCACCTGAAGTTCCGGCGATAATCATTCCAAATGCTGTTGAGATAACACCGCCTGCAATTCTTAAAAACTCTTTCCAATCGAATTCACTTGCCATTTAATCACCTTCTTTTTTTGTTTAACCGTTATAAAAATTACTTACTTAACATTTATAATTAGTACACTAACTTATTTATTCTTATTATTGTTTAAATAATTTTTCTTTTGATTTTTACATAACAACTGAATTTGGCAATTTTTCCTTTAACTAACAAAACTTTAAAAATTCATGAGACGGGTGGCTGTGCCTTGGAACGAACAAAAACAAAATTATTTTTTTATTTGTTCTCTTATCCTTTGATATATCTGCTCTCCTAATAATCCGCAATGCTTTTTCTGCTCTTCAATTGTGCCAGATGGAACATAACCCTCTATACCAAGAGATGTAAAACTTTTTATTCCTAATCTCTTCCCATCACAATGCCTATCTACTAAAGCAGAACTAACCAAACTAGCTAAACCTGTTTTTGGGTTGTGTGCTTCAACCACAAAAATATGATCACAACAATGTCTCCTGATTGTTTCAGCATCAAATGGCTTAAAGTAAGCAACATTGACAACCTGCGGAGAAATATTTTCTTGGAGCAGCATCTCTGCTGCAATCAATGATTCCCAAACTTCCTGTCCTGTTGTGATTATTTGCACATGCGGCATATTGTCTTCACTTGAATGATGATAACGAAGTATATCTGCTATTTCATACATTGGAACTTCTCTGCGTCCTGCATAAATTGTCGGAACATTTGGCCTTCCCAGTCTTATATAAAACATCTCGCCCTCTTTGACGCAGTCTTTAATTATCTGTTTTGCTTGGACAATATCAGCAGGGTTGGCTATTGCGCCGATGTTATGCAATCCTAACCATGCGCCAAGATTCTCTGTCATCAAATGGCTTGGCCCGTCTTCGCCGATGAATTCAGCGTGT
>Ga0209211_10008630_pt1 | contig 13867 bp, 14 predicted proteins | sample RifGroA2_FD_183992 | JGI IMG/M metagenome (GOLD analysis project Ga0209211, IMG submission 183992) | Groundwater microbial communities from Rifle, Colorado, USA - Groundwater A2 (SPAdes) (version 2) | ecosystem: Environmental > Aquatic > Deep subsurface > Groundwater | place: Rifle, Colorado...
TACAGAAACATGCAAGATTTATTGACGATTACCCATCAATGAATTTTTTCATTAAAAAAGATGTGTTTGAAAAATTGAGTGGGTTTAATAGTAAATATTGGCCCGGCGAAGATAGTAAATTATGTGAAGATCTAGTCTATAAATATAAAGGAAAGATTTACTACAATCCTGAAATTCTTGTGTATCATCACCGGAGGAATAACTTAATTAGTTTTTTCAAACAACATGCCAATTATGGATTCCATAGGGGAGCTTTTTTTGCTCATGGAGATCGGAATTCAAGACGTTTTTCTTACCTTGTTCCTACTTTTTTTGTTTTTTATATTTTCTTTCTTACCATTTCTTTGTTGTTAAATATTCAATACGCTATATTCACTCTTCCTTTAATTGCATATTTGTTATTAGGGTTCTTTCTAATATTGCAATCTTTTATACATACAAAGAATGTCATTCTTACTCTTTCCGCATTTCCCGTTCTTTTTTTGACCCATATCGTCTATGGTACAATGTTCGTTAAAGGATTTATAAAAGGACTTATACATAATAAACATATATATGGCTGACACTCAAATAATAAAAAAAGATAACATTGAAATAAGAATTATTCGTAGTAAATGCATAAGTGCGGCCACATGTGTAGTATATGCCCCCAACACCTTTGACTTGGATAAAGAAAGTATAGCGATTATTAAAAATGGTGAGTGGGATAGGTTGGAGAAGATCATTGCTGCAGCCCAGTCGTGTCCGGTGATGGCAATTGAGATTTATAAAGATGGTAAACCGATCTATCCTTGATTAACTAATACTAAATTAGTAATATTTAACTATGAAGAAAATATCTGTTGTAATCGGCTACCCGCCTATCAAGTCAGATAAAGGAGTACCACTCCTTTCGCAAAATAGACAGTTTCAATACTTTAACGCTTCCACCTATATATATCCTATGGTGCCGGCCTATACCGCCTCAAACCTGCAGGATAAAGGTTATAAAGTATATTGGATGGACGGCATAGCTGAAAAAAAAGAATACGCACAGTGGGTAAAAGAACTCAAACAAATAAAACCGGATTATCTGCTGGTTGAAACCAAATCTCCCATTGTAAAAACTCATTGGAAGATTATTGATGATCTTAAAAAACAAATTCCGAAAACCAAACTTGTATGGGTTGGAGATCATATTTCTTATGTACCCCTTGAGATATTTGAAAATAGTAAAGTAGATTATGCTATAACAGGCGGAGATTATGATTTTGTGATTGTCAACTTACTGAATCATGTCCATAAAGGAGAGTTGCTTGAAGGCGGAGTATACTGGCGAGCCAATAACAAAGACATAAAAGCTAAACCTATCACTAAATCAAAACTGAAAAATGGTCAAACTATATATAATTCTGGACCTGCATCTCTTAAACATGATTTGAATTCGCTTCCATTCGTTGACCGTGATCTTACTAAGTGGAAATTATATGCTTTTGAAAACGGAAACTATAAATATACCCCTGGTACTTACATGTACAGTGGACGGGACTGTTGGTGGAACCGTTGCACATTCTGCGTATGGGATCATACCATCAATCCGATCGGTTCATACCGGAGTTTTACACCTGAAAGACTATTTGCCGAAGTAAAACATGTGGTAGATAATTACGGAGTGAAGGAAATTTTTGATGATGCGGGCACCATGTTCATAGGACCAAAACTAAAAAAATTCTGTGAACTCCTTATTGAAAGCGGTTATAACAAAAAAGTCAGATATGGTTGCAATATGCGTTTCAACGCACTCACTCAAGAATATTATGACCTGATGGGTAAGGCTGGATTCCGTTTTATTCTCTACGGCATGGAATCGGCTAATCAAAAAACACTTGACAAGTTGGATAAAGGTACAAAGGAAGCAGACACAATCAACGGATCACGTATGGCCTCAAGCGCAGGACTGGATCCACATGCCACCATTATGCTTGGCTATCCGTGGGAAAGTTATGCCGACGCCAAAAGAACAATAGAAGTCGCTAAATACTGTTTTAAAAAGGGTTATTTCACCACTATGCAGGCGACTATTGTCATCCCTTATCCAGGCACACCGCTTTTTAAAGAGTGCAAAGAGAAGGGCTGGCTTTTGACTGAAGACTATGAACGTTTTGATATGCGTGAGCCGGTGATGAAAACTCCATTCCCCAAAGAAAAAATATATGAGCTTGAACAAGAGCTTTATTCTGCATTTATGACTCCTCAATATATCATGAGAAGATTACTAGCTATCCGAAGTTTTCATGATTTTAAATACCTCTTTTACATGGCGGGGAAATTGCTAGCCCACTTACTAGATTTTGATCCCAATCAAACCAAAACAAGCTTTATTTCGCTCACTTTCTGGAAAAATGTTATAAAGTCCCTAGGAAGACACTTTTTCAAGACAAAAACGAAGATTGACTCTGAAAAAGATAAAGTAAGTCTCAACGACAGCGCCGTAAATTTATGAATTTATACTTACATGAACTTACTCACCTCACGTTGAGCTTGTTCGTTGGCCTCATTATCTGGAAAATTTCTGGTAGTGTTTATGTCATTTCCGCCGCTTTAATGGGCGGTTTTTTTATAGATCTCGACCATCTTCTAGACTATTTTCTTGCCTTTGGGACAAAGTTCAACCTAACTTATTTTCTAAAAGGATACTCATTTCTCAAAACAGACAAAATTTACGTCATTTTCCATTCTTGGGAATTAATTATCTTTCTTTTTTTCACTATTCTTTTCTTTATAAACTTTATAACTTTACGAGCTCTTTTATTTTCCTTTTCCCTGAGCTTATTTCTTCATCTATCTGTCGATGTATTTACTAATAATATGAAGGCTCAATCGTATTTTTTACTTTATCGTCTATTTAATAAATTTGAATTGAAGACTTTGGTCACAACCGACCATTACCAAAAACACATAGAGCGAAAAAAGTTCAATAAATAAATGATATAATTATTTGTTTCAAAAATAAATAAAAATGGTCAAATACCTTCCAACTGTTTCTTTTATAACCTGCACCTTAAATAGCCAAAAAATAATAAAAGAATGTCTTGATAGTATTAAAAATTTAGACTACCCAAAAAATTTAATCGAAGTTATTATAGTTGACGGGGGTTCTGACGATAAAACCCTTGAAATAGCAAATAAATATCCTTTTTGTCGGATTATGGTTTATAAAACTGATGGTCCTGAGATTGCAACAGCAATCGGTTATAATAATGCGAGGAATGAACTCCTCGTCAACTTTCCTTCTGACAACGTTATACCCAATTCCAAATGGCTTAAGGAAATGATTCAACCTTTAATTGAAAATCCCGATGTATTTGCCTGTGAAACTTTGAGATACACGTATGTAAAAAGGGATAAACCGCTTAATCGTTACTTTGCCTTATTTGGCGTTAATGACCCTATTGCATTCTACTTTCATAAAGCAGACCGAGCTTCATACTTTGAAGATGGATGGCACCTACCGGTAAAGGTCGTCGATAAAGACAATTATTACATTGCTTTTTTCAATTCGAATAATTTACCAACCGTTGGTGCCAATGGCTATGTGATAAGAAGAAAAATCGCATTATTGATATCAAAAGATCCAGAAAAATTTTTTCATATGGACACTTCTCTGGATCTTTTAAACATGGGGTATAACAAAATCGCTTTCGTTAAAAATTCAATCTGGCATAAAACAGGAGAAGAGCTTTTTACTTTTATAAAAAAAAGGAAACGATACGCAACTTCTTTGTATTTAAATAAACAAAATATTCGAAGATATCACTTGGTGGACTTTAAAAAAGATAAATTCAAACTTATTTTTTTTGTATTCCTGTCTTTAACAATAATAGAACCCCTATGCCATTCAATTAAAGGCTATAGAAAAATTCATGACCTTGCATGGTTTTTACATCCAATTTTATGCTTTCTTATTACCATTGTTTATATTGATACTTGGTTATCGTTTAAATTAAAAATTTTGTTTAACAAAAATGAAACTCAATTATAAAAACAAAAATTGTATTATCACTGGTGGCGCAGGTTTTATTGGTCAGGGTTTGGTAAAAAGACTTCTCGATGCCGGCGCTTCCGTATTTGTTATCGATCACTTTGTATTTGGAGCAAAAAAGAGTGAGGTCGATAAAAGAGCCAAGATAATTACGGGTGATGTACGCGATTCAATTATATTTAATAAACTTCCGAAAATTAAGTATGATTATTTCTTTCATTTTGCCGCACCTTCTTCTATTGTCCTTTTCAACAAAAATCAGGTCGAATGCATAGATATTACAATCAGAGGGTTCTTAAACTCAATACACTTTGCTGCCGAAAATAACATACGATTCATATATCCGTCAACAGGAAGTCTCTATTCAGGAATCAATCCACCGCATCATGAAAAAGCACAACTAAAATATGAATTATTGAATACGTATGCAAAAAATAAAGTACTCTTGGAAAAGTTAGCCGATGTTTATAGACCAAAAGTAAATGTATTGGGACTTCGTATTCTTGCAGGTTATGGTCCCGGTGAAAATCATAAGGGGAAAATTGCTAGTGTTATATACTCATTTTGTCGTGACATGGCTTCTGGAAAATCACCCATTATTTGGGGTGACGGGTCACAACGTAGAGACTTTATTTTCATAGATGACATTGTAAGTATTATCCTTACACTAGCAATAAATTGTAAGGAACTAATCGTAAATGTAGGAACCGGAAAAGACATAAGCTTTAAAGAAATAACTTTATTAATAAATAAATATTTGAATAAAAATATCGTTCCCGTGTACGTTAAAAAACCAAAACTTTATTTGGAAAAAACTTTAGCAGATACCCGTCTTCTTCGTCACTATTACAAAAAACCATTGACACCTGTATTTGAGGGAGTTAAAAAGACATTACAATCTTTATGACCGTTATCCCTTTTACAGATTTAAAATCTCAATACTCACATGTAAAAAGAGAGGTTAATACAGCCATTAAACGGGTAATAAATAATGCACAATTTATCGGAGGTTTAGAAGTAGAAAAATTTGAAAAAGAATTTGCCCGTTATTTGAAAGTAAAATATGTCATTGGTATTAATTCGGGTACTGATGCGCTGATTATTGGAATACGTGGTCTTAATCTAAAAACTAATGATGAAGTAATTGTTCCTGCAAATACATTTATTGCAACTGCACTTGCAGTTTCTGAAAATGGGGCTCGACCCGTGTTTGTAGATATTGATGAGAATGATTTTGGCATTAATTTAGATGATTTAAAAAATAAAATAAATGAAAAAACAAAAGCTATTATATTAGTCCATCTTTATGGACAACCTGATAAAATAGACGAAATTAAAGAAATCATAAAGAACACCGGAAGAAAAATTCATATCATTGAAGATGCATGTCAAGCTCACGGAGCAATATATAAAGGTAAAAGGGTAGGAAATTTTGGTATATTTTCCGCTTTTTCTTTTTACCCAACTAAAAATTTAGGTGCATACGGCGATGGGGGAGCAATTGTAACGAATGATCATAAGTTAGCAGAAAAGTATCGATTACTTCGTCAATATGGCTCAGATAAAAAATATTTTCACAAAACTTTTGGAGTTAATTCACGTCTCGACACTCTTCAAGCAGCGGTTTTGGGAGTCAAGCTCAAATATCTGGACAATTGGAACAAAAAAAGACAAGCTATTGCAAACCTTTACACTAAATATTTGAATAAAATGGTACCAGAAGTTAATACGCCAAATGAATTCTCTGATAGGAAAAGTGTATTTCACATCTATTTAATAAGGACAAAAAAACGTAATAAATTAGCTAATTATCTTAAAAAAAGAGGGGTATTAACTCTTATTCATTATCCTCTTCCTCTTCATCTCCAAAAAGCATATGACTACTTAGGTTACAAATACGGTGATTTCCCGAATACCGAAAAAGCGTCAGAAGAAATTCTTTCTTTACCGATGTATGAATATATGACAGAAAAACAAATTCAATATGTCGTCAAGTCAATTGAAGAATTTTATAAAGTCGAAAATGATAGATAAATCACTTATTTCCATATTTATCCCCACCGGCAACAGGGCAAAAAGCCTAAAAAAAGTTTTAGAATCGTTAAATAAGCAAGCTTACAAAAAATTTGAAATACTGATTGTAGATTATAAATCAACCGATGAAACTCCAAGAGTAATCAATAATTTTAAAGATAAACTCCAAATCAAATTTATTAGACAAGAAAAAAAAGGATTGGTTGGAGCTGCCAATTTAGCTTTGCAAAAAACAAAGGGTGAATTTTTTATCAGAACTGATGATGATGTTGTTATGAAACCATACTGGCTTAAGGCAATTTATGAAACATTTAAAAAAGATAAAAAAATCGGTGGCGTTACCGGGCCAACAGTCGTCCCAAAAGAATATCTAATGAATCGCGATCTTTTTTCTTTTGAAAATAAGTTTAAAACAGGAAACTTATTTTGGAAAATTGTAGGTTTTATTTATATTAATTATTTTATGGAAGGTCGTCCCTACCGAGTTAGTCATTGGTTTGATAGTGGGGCATTTTCATTAGGTTCAAATTATGAAAGCGCACTAAAAGAACCTGTACAAGAAATCAACAATCTTGAAGCTTGTAACTGGTCCGTACGAACAAAACTTCTAAAACAAATAAGAGGATTTGACTGTTCATACGGTGGGCTGGGGGAATATCATGAAGCGGATGCTGCATTTAGAATCAAAAAGTTAGGTTATAAACTTATTTTCAATCCAAAAATATTTCTTAATCATTGCCCGTCTCAAAATGGTTTTTTTAACAATAGACCCTCAAGCTATTCAAGAATGGTAAATTTTATTGTATTTTATCTTCGCTATATTAAGCCTAATTCTTTATCAAAGTCCATCAAATTTCTAAGTTATTTATTGTTTATCAACTGTTATTATATATTTCAAACAATAAAGCACAAACAGCTATCTCAATTAGGTGCATTGGCCGGAAATATTGGCGGTTTGATAAAATATTTGAAGTTGGCGTATAATAATCAATAGAATTCTATGAATTACAAAATAACACAATTTAAAAAATTTGATGACGATAGAGGAAGTCTTATTGTATTTCTTAAAGAGTCCGAGCTTGATGACGCAAAAAAAAGATTCGGTCAAATTTATTTTGTTACGTTCAAAAAAAAAGGAATGATTCGTGGTAATCATTATCACAAAAAATGGCATGAATGGTTCGGCATTGTAACTGGGCAGGTGGAAGTATGCCTTGAAGATGTACGAACCAAAGAAAGAGTTATTTTTAATCTTAGTGCCAATCATGGTAAATACATTAGATTAGAAATTAGTCCCTTTATCGCTCATTCTTTTAAAAGTCTTACTAAATATGCCGCTTTATTAAATTATGCTGACGGAGAATGGAGTAAAAAAGACAATTTTGATTATAAATTATAATAAAGAGATTTACTTAAAATGAAAATTCTTATAACTTCTTCTGGGTCAACTACTGCTATATCCGTTGCGAAAGCATTAAATCTTTCTTCAATTTACAAATTTATTCTAATTGGTACTGATATTTATGATAATTTTACAATTCCAAGTCCAATTTTTTTTAAAAAAATATATAAAGTATCAAAATATTTTGAAAATAATTATATTCAAGCGCTCATAAAAATATGCATCAAAGAAAATATTAAATATATTATTCCCATTCTTGATCAGGAAATTGAAAAGATTACAAAAAATATTGATGTCTTTAAAAAGAATAATATTACTGTATGTTCTTCAAGTTATGATACAGTAGCCGGCTGTAATGATAAATATGTAACATATTTAAAGTTAAAGAACGAAGGCATAAATGTTTTAAAAGCCTATTTACCTAAAGAGCTAAATAAAGTAAAAAAATACATAAAACCTCCTTATTTTATTAAACCTCGCCGAGGTGTCAGCAGCATTGATTGTTACAAGGTGGATTCATTTAAGGAATTAGAAATTCTAATCAAAAAAATAGATGAACCAATAATCCAAAAGGCTCTAACTGGTAAAAAATATGTTCTCGATGTATTAAATGATTTAAACGGGAAAAATATAATTGTCGTGCCTAGGGAAGAGATTGATTCTAAAGCAGGCGTTGGCATAAAAACTATTTCGTTTAATGATAAGGACTTAATTAAATATGGCAAAAGAATATCTGAAGCTTTAAAAATAATTGGACCAGCAAATATAGAGATTTTTAGAGAAAAAGGGCATATTGAGTTAATTGAAATTAATCCAAGATTTTCTGCAGGTACAATAGCCACTGTTGCCGCAGGAGTTAATACACCGGAAATCATGATCGATATCTTTTTACATAAAAAAATAGATAAAAAAAGATTAGAATGGAATTCTAATTTATATATGACCAGATATTGGCAGGAAGTTTTTTATTTAAATAATAAAATGGTTAAATAATATGGATTTAAAAAATAAAAGAATTTTAATCACCGGAGGAACTGGTTTTATCGGAAAGCATCTCGTTGACGAATTACTCAATCATAATAATAAACTTTTTTTAATAACTAGGAAGCGTCAACAAAGCGAAAATGATAATTTAAAATATCTTTACGCGGATTTATCGCAACTCAATGAAAATTTATCAGAAAAAATAAAAAAAGAGTTAAAATTGGTAGATTATATTTTGTATTTAGCTGCTAATATCCCATTATTATCTGCCAGTAAAGAAACTATTTTTGATGCAAAAATTTCTACCTTTGATCCCTTTATAAATTTTCTTAAGTTTTTTGGGAACATAGGAAATAAAATTATATTTACTAGCACAATCGATGTCTATGGGTATCCAGATAAAGAATATGATGAAAATCAAAGTATTGATCCATTAACTCCATACGCTTTGGCAAAATTTGTTTGTGAAAAATATTTACAATATTATTGTAAAATTTATAAAAAAGAATTTTCCATCGTTAGATTTGCCCAGGTTTATGGTCCTAATGAACCTTTAGTTCGAGTTATCCCATATATTCTTAACTCAGCTGTAAAAAATGAACCTTTTTCATTATCTGGCTCCGGTTTAGATAAAAGAAAATTTTTATACGTAAAAGATGCTGTTCAAGGCATAATTAAGACTGCTTTAAATGGTAATAATAGTATTTATCATATTGCGGGAAGTGAAGTTGATAATATACTTAATGTTATTAGAATAACCGAAAACGTGTTTAACAAAAAAATAATTATTAAACAAAAAAATAAAGAGAGAGAAATTCAAAATACTTTACCAAACTTAGATAAATCTATAAAAAAACTCGGTTATAACCCAAAATATACTTTAGAGAGGGGGATTAAAGAAATTTTTAATATAATGAGAGTATGAAAAACATTAAAAATAGTTTAGCCCAAAGTAAAAGATATGAACGCTATATCTTTAAGGTGGCGTCTTTCAGAAAACCGGTTTTAAAATCGGGAAACGGATCATTTGTGGAAGATTTGGATGGTAATAAATATCTTGATCTAATGTCTGGTCAATTTTGTCTCGGTTTTGGACATTTATATCCTGAATTCAATAAGGTTGTAATTAAACAATTAAAAAAAATCGTTCATACCAATACTTTATCCCTAACCGAAGAGGTTTTTAAAGCCGCTAAAGCACTAAGCGCTACTACTAATGGACAACTTAAAAAAACCCTGCTTTTATCAACTGGTGCGGAAGCGGTCGAAGCTGCTTTAAGATACGCAAAATTCTTTACACAAAAAGAGGGGGTTGTGGGAATTGAAGACGGATATCATGGTTTAACTTTAGCTACACAATCAATATCATCAAAAGGATTATACGCAAAACCAAAAGTGCCTTTAACTTTTAGTATTCCTACGCCAGATTGGATAAACCGACCGAAAAATACGACAGTTGATGAGTTTATTGAAAATTGTTTAAAGATATCGGAATCTCAGCTGCAACCATTTTTAGGAAAAATTGCCGCTTTTATAGTTGAGCCAATTATTTCTGTTGGAGGTATGATTTTCCCTCCAAAAAAATATTTTCAGGGAATAGCTCAATTGGCAAAAAAACATAATGCTTTATTAATTTTTGACGAATGCCAGACTGGACTAGGTAGAACCGGTAAATGGTTCGCTTATCAGTATTTTGATATTGTTCCTGATATTTTAGTTGTTTCTAAAATTTCTGGGTTAGGTCTGCCTATATCGGCTATTTTATTAAAAGATGAAATAGCAAAAAGAGTCGAAGGGAAATATATTCATTTTAGCTCACATCAAAATGATCCGTTAGGTGGAGCAATTATAGAATTTGTTATAGAGCATATAAATAAAAAAAATATTCTAAAAAAAATCAATAAGAGTGGAATGTACTTTTTAAATAAGCTTACAATTTTAAGTAAGTTTCAACCTTGGATAAAAAATCCCCGCGGTTTGGGTCTGATGATTGCTTTTGACCTTCCTTTTAATAAATATAACGAAAAAATAAATCCTGGTTTTGATTTGATCAATATGATAGAAGATGAGGGCATTATTATTCAGGCAATAAGACAAGGAAAGACTTTTAGGATTTTACCAAATTTTTTAATTTCAAATAAAGAAATAGATTTATTTATAAATAAACTAACTATTTGTATTAAAAAGTTAGCAAAAAAGTATGCCCTAAGAAAAAACAGGTTATAAAAAATGATTGACTAAACAGAATCATCATGAATAAATTTCCAAAAACTGCTATCATTATTCCAACTTACAACAGCTATCAAATTTTAAACATAGTGCTTCAACGGTTGAAATCTTTAAAACAACAGAAATTCTTTGATATTTTTGTAGTAGACAACGGATCAACTGACAAAACGCATGAAATAGTTAAACAGTTCAGGAATGTACGTTATTTACGATTGCCAAAAAATTATTTCGTATGCAAAGCAATTAATATTGGGTTCCAAAAATTCGTTTTACAAAATAAATATAAATATTTACTTATCATGGCCCACGACGTTCTTATTAATCCGCAAACACCTTTATTGATGGTTAAATTCCTGGAAATTCATAACGATGTAGGACTTTTAGGAGCATCTCATTATGAATATGCCACCTCAATTTTACGGACGACCGGGCATTCAATCAATCTTACAACAAGTATGCTAATTAATTTTACCGATGATTCTTTGTCAAATAAAATCAATCATTTCAGTAGCATGTATATGCTGCCGACACTGCTTTATGAAAAACTTGGAGGACTTGATGATGTTCTTTTTCCCATGATATTTGAAGAACCGGATATAGGAGAAAGGATCCTTCGAAATGGATATAAAATCAGATGCTGTACAAAAGCTAAAATCTGGCATCCAATTGAATTTAAAAAGAAAAAAATACCAAAAATTCAAATACGTGAAGATAGAATATATTCAACTCCTGCAAAAACTTATTTTTTTTTTAGAAATAGACTCCTTTATATGTCACTCTATACAAGTTTTTTTCGCTTTCTTATATTTTATTTTATATTTAATCCTGTAATTTTCATATATTACCTTAAGAAAATAAAATACGAATATATAAAATATGCAATAAATGGTTTTATTGACGGATCTTTTTTTGCTCTCACAAAAAACAGACGATATATAGAAAAACAAAACAACAGTATTCTTAATATTCAAATTGCTATATAATTTACAAATGAAAACGAGATTAATTACTCTTAACGATTTTAATGGTCATCCTCACCCTGCTTCAAAGCTCTTTCGCGCTATTGAATTAAAGACTATTTACGAAGAATGTAAGAAAAAGGATTTTAAGGAACCATCTGTTGATATAGGTTGCGGAGATGGATATATGTCTTCAATACTTTTTGACAAAAAATTTACTTACGGTGTCGATAATGGAGAGGCAAAAGATGTTCAAATTGCAATAAAGAAAAAACTATATAAAAAAGTTCTCATTGAAGGTGCAGAAAAAATGTCTCTGAAAAGTTCGTCAGTAAACTTTGTCTTTAGTAATTCCGTGATTGAACATATTCCAAATAACGAAACGGTACTTTCTGAAACTTCAAGAATTTTAAAAAAAAATGGTGTATTCGTTTTTACATCTCCTAGTCATTTATTTTCCCAATATTTATATATCTCAAATATTCTCAATCAATTTGGTTTGACTTTTATTGGAAATTGGTATGCATATAAACGAAATAAAATGTTAAATCACTACCACACTTATTCTCACATAGAATGGACAAAGCGATTGGCTCGACATGGATTAAAAGTAATAAAATATAAATACTACATTTCAAAAAATTGCCTTATATTTTGGGACAAACTTGCTTTAGAAGTAAGAATCAAAAGTCTGTTTGATAAAAAAGCAGAACAAAATGTATATAAAAAATATCAAAAACAAATTCAAGACTTTTATAAAAATGATCTGGTAGAAAGTAATAAGGGAGCTAGTCTTTTTATTTATGCGGTTAAAAAATAAGAAACTAAAATAATGAATATTAATATACATCCATTTCATATATCAATTTGTGTTCCTGTATATAATCGTCCTGCCCTTACTCTCAAATCTCTCAAATCAATTTCTAATCAAACCATAAAACCATTTGAAATTATCGTTCTTGACGACCACTCAACGGAAGATATGTCAGAAGTTGAGAAATACTGCAAAATAAATAAATTTACATATATAAGAAATTCTAAAAATTTAGGATTAATTGAAAATATAAACGAAACTATCTCTTATACAAAAGGTAATTATTGGTGTATTTTGCACAATGACGATATTCTTTCTCCATATTATGTAGAAGAATGTCAAAAATTCTTACATCAATATCCTAATTACGATATTTGGGCTACAAATGGCTGTGCTATTGATTCAGAAGATAAAATTATTGGTGAGTTTCGTCTCTTTAATAAAGATTTTACTATTAAAAAAAGGGTGGGGTTCAAATTATTGTATAAAAATGGTTACAATGTATTCTTATCCATTATTGGATCAACCATTTATAAAACTTTGTTCATTAAAAATCATTTATTTGACACTACATGGGGAAATGAAGCAGATTTAGATAATGCTTTAAATTTTCTTTCTAAGTACGATATTAAATACGTCGATACTCCAATATATTTTACCCGGCTTCATGATAGACAAGAATCAAAAATGAACAAGATTACTTTAAATAAAGTTATAAAATATATAAATAATAGAATTTTTATATATAAGAAATATTCAACAAGATTTACAATCAATAATTTTCTAATTCCAATTTATTCAATTCATCTATTACAATTAATAATAAAATATAAAATCTCATTAAAAGAAGCTTTAACCATTCTAAAAATATCAAAACAAAAAAAAGACGTGTTATTTTCAATTTATTATATCCTCATATTTATTTTGTATAGTCTGAAATATAAAATATTTTTTTTATTTCACAAAAAAGTTATTAGTAGATATCTATCATCTGATTATTTTAATTCAAAATAGTAACCTATATTCAATGAAAAAATTATCGTTTAGACTATTTCAAATTATCTTTCCTATATCTATTTTTTTAATTTTAGGATTAGTGGTTTTTCTTACTTGGTTTGGTAAGGATTTTTTGTTTACTGGTACAGATGTATATTTTCCTATATCTAGAATTTCTTCTATATACCGCAACCTCTTTACATGGAGTACTAATTCCACAGGAAGTCAAAGCACCTCCATGTCGATAATATTCCCTTATGGCCTATTTTTAATAGTATCCGAAAAACTAAATCTATCATTACCGTTAACACAACATTTATGGTATTATTATATCTTTGTTTTATCCGGACTATCTGCATATCTATTTTCAAAAACGGTTATCAAAAAAACATTTAACGTAGATACAGTTATACCTCCCATGATTGCTG
>Ga0209211_10008632_pt1 | contig 13866 bp, 16 predicted proteins | sample RifGroA2_FD_183992 | JGI IMG/M metagenome (GOLD analysis project Ga0209211, IMG submission 183992) | Groundwater microbial communities from Rifle, Colorado, USA - Groundwater A2 (SPAdes) (version 2) | ecosystem: Environmental > Aquatic > Deep subsurface > Groundwater | place: Rifle, Colorado...
CTGATGTGAACATCGACTGTGCGATCGATGACGTAGACATCCCTTCCCCAAATCTCGTTTAGGAGGGTTTCGCGTTTGATAACTCTGTCCGGGTGCCGGACAAGAAATAAAAGGACCTGGAATTCTTTCCGCGGAAATGGAACTTCGCGCCCGGAGATGCGGACAATGTAATTCTCCGGAAGGATCTCGATCTCCCCAACGATGATTGGCTCTGCTGACTGTCGTTCCGAATCAGGAGCTCTTCTTCGGAGCGTGCGCTTAATCCTCGCAATGAGTGTGCGAACCCTCACCGGTTTGATGATGTAGTCATCGGCGCCAAGCTCCAGACCCACAACCTCGTCGACCTCGCTGTCTCTTGCCGTGAGAAACACTATCGGAATTTCAGCCGTTTCGGCTCTGCTCCGCAGGATCTTGCACACCTCCAACCCGTCCATTTCAGGCATCATGACATCGAGGAGGACCAGATCGACTCGCTTCCGCGCGGCTTCAATCGCCTTCCTTCCATTGCTTGCCGTTAGCGTGTGGTATCCTTCCTTCTCGAGATTATACTTGAGTAGTTCGAGGATATCCTGTTCATCGTCAACGATTAGAATGGTCTGTTGCATGCTCTTTCGGGGAGGGGGATTTGTGTGGGAATCCCAGGCGTGAGAAACATTGTGGAGGTGCGGGGAGTCGAACCCCGGTCCGAAGAGAAGATCCTCAAGACGTCTACATACATGTTCTGCCCTTTTGATTCACCTTGGGAAACTCCGGCAGACTGGATTGACCCAAAGCTATCGCAGGTGCTCCCGTTGCCGGGATTCATGCTCTTCCCCTGCGCACGGAAGAACACTATCCCATCTGAGCGACGTTCTCAAGGTTCCCGATGGGAGAGAAACCAAGAGAACGGGTTGCCTAATTAATTAAGCAGCCAGTGCGTAGTTGTAGTTGGCACTTGATTGTTTACCGCTTGTTTAACGTGGACACGGAGACCACGGTATGCAGTCCTGAGCGTCCTCATCCCCGTCGAAGCCAAGTCACCCCCTGATTCAGGATCTACTCTGTGAAATATAACAAAAAACTTCCCCGTTTCCAATGCTGCTACTCTGCGCCCTCTTCTCCCCGTCCGAAACGCTACGCAAAAACCTGATTAACCCCTTCCGTGGTCTCCTTCGGATAGTTCTTCCGCAGCTCATGGACGAGGTGCTTGAATGCCTCCTCCGGCGTGTCGGCAAAGCTGAAGAGATTGAGATCGACAGCACTGATCACATTGTGCTGGACCATCGCCTTGAAGTTGATAACGGACTCCCAGTATTGACGCCCGTAGAGGACTAGAGTTACCTTCTTCTTGATCTTGGTAGTCTGCAACAGTGTAAGCACTTCCATCATCTCGTCTAAAGTCCCGAATCCGCCAGGGAACATAACAAACGCCTTACCCAAATAGACAAACCAGAACTTGCGCATAAAGAAGTAGTGAAACTCGAAATTGAACTCATCAGAAATAAACGGGTTTGGGCTCTGTTCAAACGGAAGACTGATGTTGAGCCCAACCGATCGAGCTTTGGCTAGGGAAGCCCCCTTGTTCGCGGCCTCCATGATGCCGGGACCGCCGCCGGAGCATACCACGAAACGATTCTGGTGGAACAGCCTCTTTGACCACGCGGCAAGCATCTTGGAAAGCTTCACCGCATCGTCGTAATACCTCGACATCTCCACATCCATCCTCGCGTTGCGGAGGTTTTCTCTCAATTGGGCCGAGGGCCGGCGTACATTCTTGAACCGTCTCTCCACTGATTTGAGGTGCTTTCGTGTGATTTGGGGCGATTTTGTCCTTGCTGAACCGAAAAAGACTATCGTATCCCGCACTCCGTAGTACCGAAAACGTCGCAGCGGTTCCAGGAACTCGGAGATGATTCTGATACTCCGTCCGTCGGGACTGTTGAGAAACTCGCTGTTCTTGTATGCCTTGGTAGGCCTTGATTTCACTTTCTTCATAATGGATTATTTTCTTATACCTCAATTGATTAAGACAATCTTGACAGAATCTAAATAGGGTTTATGAAACAAAAATGGCGACCTTCTCGACTATTACCTCAAGATACTTTTTGTCAGTCTCATCGAATGAACCGAGCTGGGGACTATCAAAGTCTAATACCCCTCTTACCTTCCCTTGGTTGAAGATGGGGACGACGATCTCGGAGCGGGAATCAGGATCACAGTAGATGTGCCCGGGAAATTCCTCCACATTTGGCACAATGATGGACCTTCCTTGAGCCACAGCAGTTCCGCATACCCCCTTCCCAACCTGAATCCGGACACATGCCGGCCTACCCTGAAACGGACCCAGGACCAGCTCTCCCTCTTTGAGGATGTAAAAACCTACCCATGAGACCTTAGAGGGAAACGCCATTTTCAGAACCGCCACAACGTTCGCCAGATTCGCTGTCGGGTCTGCCTCCCCCTCAAGAAGGGAACCGATCTGCGGAATTATCTCCTTGTAGACCTCTTCCTTCGATGATTTCGTGATCTTGACGTACGTCTCCATCGAGCTAGTCCTTTATGGTCACCTGTATCCGACTCTTCCCTGCTGACACAAACATTCCTTCGCCGGCATCAATTTGCTTCGTTGCAAGATACCCAAGCCCCAGGAACGGAGCCCTCTGTGTCATGCTCGTCATCGTACCTATCTCACCCGACGGTCCGAAGATCCGGGCCGGCAGCATCGAAATCCTCTCTGAAACGGTAAATTTCATGAGATGCTTCTGGACCTTTTTGTACGTATCGAGTCGAGCTATCACCTCTTGCCCGATGTAACAACCCTTGGTCCAGCTTATCAAATGTTCCAGCCCTGCCTCCAGGGGATTATACTCCTGCGTAATCTCATGTCCCCCGCGGGGAATTCCTGCTGAAATTCGGTAATCCTCATACTCTTCGATGGATCTTCTCTCGGCATTCTGCGCCATAAGACTCTCAATTGTTCCAACATGCGCATTCTCATTCACGAGCAGGTGAAGAAAGCTCGCCTCCGACGCCGAGATCTTTGCATTCTCCATGATGATGAACTTCTCGATCCATTCCCTGCTTTTCTGTTCCGAATACGTTCCGCTGAGGAGAAGAAGCAGATCGTCCTGGGCTTTGCCAATCCACAACACGTCTATCATTCTCCCCTTGTCGTTCGTAAGAACAGTCCGGGTCCACGAATTGAGGGCTAGTTTCGAAATGTCGTTCGTAGAGATTCTCTGCAAGAGATCCAACCCGTCGCTTCCACGCATCTCCAGGATCACGCTTGACGGAAACTCGACAAACCAGGGTTTTGCAGGACCTTCCGACATTTGCCTTCTCTTCCGCTCAGGAGAATCCATGGCGTCACCGAACCAGGTTAAGCACAGTGATCTCCGATGGCGCATGATACCGTATTGGAGCGAGTGTCATGCCGATTCCATTTGTGACAACGACTGCCATCCCATCAAGCTCGTAAAAACCGCTGACATATCTTCCCTCCAGATTCGCCGGAGAGAATGTCCAGAGGCCCGGAATCCCAAACGCCACGCCGCCGCCATGGGTATGGCCTGCGGCAAAGAGATCATACCCCTGCCGCGAAGCAAACTCCACGAGGTATTCTGCCGGTTGGTGTACCAGGAAAATTCGGAAGTGGGCTTTGTTTCCGTTTGCGATCTCATCAAGGCGTTCTTCTTTCGGGCTCTGCATGTACGTTCTGGTTACGAGCGAGATTCCGATCTCTCCGTTCTGAAGGGGAACTGTCACCGTCGTATCGTCTGCAATGACAAATCCAGCCTTCCTCATCTCTCGAATCACAAATCCTTTGTTGGAGAACATGTCGTGATCCCCAACAGCTGCGTACTTTCCGTACGGTGCCTTCACCCCCTCCATGATTCGGGCTGTTGACTCGATGTAACCTTCTCCGGAGGTAACAAGATCTCCTGCAAACAGGACAAGATCGGGATTCTGCCGATTGATTTGCTCCACATAATCTGCCAGGACGTCCCCATCGGTTCTTCCGTCTCCCTGCACATCTGAAACAACCACGATCTTCGTGCCCGACAATGATGCTGCCTTTTCAGAAAGTCGGACCGTCTTTTCTGCGATTCTTACGGTCCATGTGTCCTTCACGATGATCGACACTGAATAGATTGTCAGAACACCGACAACCGCTAGGATTGCCTGAGCATGAATTCGTTTCCACTCGGTTATTCGGGCCGGCGAGACAATACGAAGAAACAATCGGATTGCATCCGCAAGGAGGAAAACCAACGCCAATTGTACAGCAATAACCAGACCGAACCAGAAGGGGTAGGTAAAGAAAAGGTCGAGCACGAAACTTTCTCCCGAAAATGCAGGGATAGGTGTTCGACCTGCAATCAAAAATGCGGCAAGGAAAAGAAGCGGGTAAAGATTAACATAGAGAATGACGCCAAAGACGATCCGCCCGACCCTCTTCTTGTCCCGGTTTCTTATCGCTACAACTGCGGCTGTAATTCGCTTGCCGATGTACAAGTACACCAGGATCAACGGCACAAAGACCGTCAATGTTGTTGCGATAATCCACGGCATAGAACTGTATTTCCTGTCTATTTCTTGAAAAGATACGCACAGTCAACTTTCCTGCTTTCCTTCTCACCCGTGTTCACTGCGTATTGAGGGCCTTTCCAAATGGCACCTCCGCCGTGCTCGCCTCGTTTGTTAATGGCATAGAAATTGACGTTGAAATTAGGCTTGCCGGTATCATCAAGCAGGTGGCGCATCTTGGTCTGTGCTGCGATACGCTTGCAGGCCATGAGACAAGCCTCCTCGGGCGACTTCCCCTGGCGCATGTACTCGACGATCATAACACTCGCGCACGACAAAAGGTTCGCCTCTCCCCTTCCTGTTGAACCTGCAGCTCCCACTTCGTTATCGACATAAAGCCCGGCTCCGAGGATCGGTGAATCACCCACTCTGCCCGGAATCTTAAACGCGAGGCCGCTCGTCGTCGTGCAGCCGGATATGTTGCCTTTCAGATCCAACGCATCGCAGTTGATGGTCCCTGTGACACGTTCGTCAAACCTCCAGTTCGCTCCGATGTCGTTTGCATCGACATTGTGCGGGGGAAACCAGTCGTCCTTCGTGCTCATATTCTCTTTCCAACGCAGCCATATCTCCCTTGACTTATCCGTCAACAGATCCATTTCCTGAAAACCGTGAGCCTTCGCAAACCGCAATGCACCCTCGCCGACCAGGAGCACGTGGTCGGTCCGCTCCATGACCAGTTTCGCCACTTTCGAAGGATTCTTGATGTTGCGGATCGACGCCACGGCACCGCCTCGCCCGGTCGGTCCGTGCATGACGGAAGAATCGAGCTCCACGACTCCTTCTTCGTTCGGCAAACCGCCATACCCTACACTGTTGTCGTTCGGATCATCTTCTACAATGTTGACACCCGCTATGACCGCGTCGAGGGCATCAGCACCTTGCTGAATGAGCTCCATCGCCTTCGCCGTCGCCATCATCCCGTTTGCACTCGCAATCACTATCGGCTTCACCGCGTCCGGAGCGGCGAGTTCAATGCTTTCGGCTGCACGAGCGGAATTTCCGACAATCGCCGCAGCTCCAAGTGCAGCTGTGGACTTGAGAAAGTCACGACGTTTGAGTGATTTCTTCATGATATCTCCTGACGTTTATTTGTTTGCATTCCGTAATCGTTGGTGTATTCCGCCGTATGCCAGACGTTTGGGCAAGAGTTTCTTCGAGATCTTGGCCACAGCCGTATAGTTCGGGTCCACCGCCTGCGCAATATCGAGAATGCCGGCCTGCGAACAGACCTGATAAGCATCCATCATGCTCATTCCGTAGTCCTCCTGCAGCCAGCGAATAAGCTCCTTGTATGCGATACGCATCGCGTCCTCAAGAGGACGATAACTCCCGGTTGCCATGATGTAATCATCATTCTCAAGTCTCGGCCATGAAATCGAGCGGCCCTTGATAAGGTCGACTTTCACCCGAACGTTCAGCGACGATTCCACAGCTGTGCCGATGATCTCCCCTTCCCCTTGAGCCAGGTGTCCATCACCAAATTCCAGAAGTCCTCCCTTCATGTTCACAGGGAGGTAGATCGTCGATCCTTTCTTGACTTCCCAATAATCGATGTTCCCGCCGTAGGCCTCAGGAGTCACCGTCCATCGCACCTCTCCTCTTTGGGGCGCGGTTGCAATGCATCCAAGGAACGGACTCATGGGAAGTTCGAACGTCCCTGTTGCAAGCTTCGTCATAACGACGTTTCGTTTGACGTCCACCGTGTACCACCAGAGTTGTTCAGGCAGATCTGGAGTCAAAAGTGCCGTGTAGTCAGTTCCCGTCATTGTCCCAAATCCGGGATAGTGACTGCTGATTCCGTATTCCCTGGCAGGTTGCAGATCAAGAATGTGCACGACGAGAATGTCCCCCGGCTCCGCCCCTTCGATCGCAAAGGGTCCCGTCTGCGGATTGTCTTTGCCAATGGGAGCTACTTTTGTGGGAATGTCCGTCGGGCTCTTGACCGATCCGGCATAACAATCTTCTGTCCATGTCTCCAGTATCGTCCCCGGTCTGATAGTCATAACTGGCGGATGGCCGCCGAAAGTATATTTGAGGTCATTTTCGGCGGGCATGTACCGGACTGTCTGGCTCAGTGCCACCGATGAGAACATCATCAGCATGATTACCGGTTTCAGCATCATTTCCTCCTTTTCTTCCCTTTCTTACGGATCATTGGAAGCCCCGAAGCCCCGTACTTCTCCATCAGGAATATCTTGAGTTCGTGAAAAGTCCCAAACATCTTCGTTGTACAGCCGAGAATCCATCCGGGGATGTTTTCCGGATGCACTTCCGTAACCATATACACCGGTTTCCCGAAGAGCTTCGCTATCGTCACTTCCCCTTTTGTCCCGGCTCCCCGCTGAGCGCTGCGATCCCAGTAACAAACAACATAACTGCTCCGATGTGCAATTTCTCTGGAATCGAGATCGACGATTCGTGACACAATCTTCGCGAACCGACGCGTGTCCTCGGTCTTGAGCCGGCGGAAATCACCACGTACCCGCTTCCGAAGATACTTTGCACTTTCTTTGTTCGGATTGAACACCGAATGATGCAACGCCGTCCTGATCCACTCTTCTATCTCTGCTCTCCAATCAGCCCCTTCATACTGCGCATATTCCATTCCGCCGGAGAGATAGGCTCTCTCCCTCCCGGGCTTCCTCTTGTTTTGTTTTCGGATCATGGATTGAAGAAACCGACAGTAGGAGGCTTGCTTTTTCTGAATGGAATAACCAATGCCAGTCCGGCAAGAAACCCTCCAATGTGTGCCCACCATGCAACTCCTCCGGCCGCTGCATCACCACCCAGCGAAACGAGACCGGAGAAGAACTGAATAACAAACCAGAAACCAAGAACGATGAGTGCAGGGAGCTCTGCTATTTGCAGGAACATAAAAACGGGAATAACCGTGACGACGCGGGCTTTGGGAAACATGAGAAGATATCCGGCCAGAACACCCGAGATTGCCCCGCTTGCACCCACGGTCGGGACTTCAGACCCCGGTTCGATAAGGATGTGAAGAGCTGAGGCAATGAGCCCGCAAAGGAGGTAGAACACAAGATATCGAAAGTGTCCGAGGCGGTCCTCCACGTTGTCTCCGAAGATCCAGAGGTATAACATATTGCCGCCAATGTGGAGCCATCCGCCATGCATGAACATTGAAGAGAAAAGAGGAAGAATGGCTGTTCCCAACTCATATTGGGAGACGGCCGTGACGACATCGATTGGGACAACGCCAAACTGAAAAAAGAGAGATTCGACCTCCGTTCCCCTCGAAAGTTGATAGAGGAAAACAGCGATGTTTGCAACAATGATCCCAATATTGACAACTGGCGTGTGTTGTGTTGGGTTGCGGTCGCGAAGAGGAATCATTGAAATCCTTGATAGAGAACGTATTCTCTTGTCTGTTCTCCAACCCCCAGATTATTTACGGAACAGAACAATTCTGTTCGTGTTCGTTCCCTGGACGTTGTTTCGAACCCCCCAAATATGGGCGGTCTTTGTGAATCGCTGAACATTGATCAGGACACTGAGAGGATGAAAACCCGCTGATTCTCCGATCGGGAGCACTATGTCGTCAAGCTTCAGGGTGTTCTTTCGAACCTCCCCGACTTCGAACGCAACGTATCCTCCCGGTTTAGTGACCCTGTAGAGTTCCTGGAAAACTGCCCGCATGACGTTCGTCCAATCGGAGACTGTTCTTGTCTTTGTGATGGTTCTTTGGACAGACTCCAGGGCAATATCATTGAACCAGCATCTCAGCCAGTTATCTTTTGCATAATCCACAATATCAAGGAACGGCGGCGAGGTGACCGTGAGTTGAACCGAATTACTCATGATCCGGCCTGTGTCTCTGGCATCGCCAGTCAGGAGTACTACCTGATCCAGAGCATTGGAAAGCCGCTCACGTTGGCCATCGGTCAGAGCGGAGAGAATCCTTCGTGTTTTTTTTAGAATAAGATCCGGGACAGAACGAAACTCGGGCTTCTGCTTTCGTATCCTGTTGATGCGCTTCTGATCCTCACGTGAGGCAGCCTGATTTGGCGGAAGCGTGTAGACTGAAAAGAATCCGGGGGAATGACCTGTCAACCTGTTCGTCGCAACCATCCTGATCCAGCGATCCGTCTTGTCCTCTTTCCCCTCACCCCGCCGCTGTGCCAGGTAGTTGCGCAGGCTAAGAATCTGCCGCAGGGTCCTCGGGTGATAGAACATGGAAAGATCTTCGCTGCCCTTGCGGTTTCCGTCAAAATTGATCGATTCCAGCCGCTCGGCGACTGGCGCGATCTCTGGAACATCGAGGCGCGGCTCAACCAGCATACGGCTGAGCGGATTTACGTCGTTTCCGATTGCTTCCCGCCCGGCCAGAACGGCTTCGAGAACTGTTGTCCCGCGACCCATGAAGGGATCATACACGATCTCTCCGGGTTTGGTGAAACGATCAATGAAGTACAGAGGCACTTGCGGCTTGAAGCATGCGCGATACGAAATCTCGTGAATGGCACAACCTTTTCGCTGCGCGGAGGTCCACAGCTCACCAGAGATGCTTTCAATCTTGCGATTTCGTACAGCTGCTCTTGTCGGTTCGTTGGTAGCGGGCATTCTTTTCTTCAGTTGTCCTCTTGATGACAAGATAAACCACGAGTCGTTCAAAATCAAGAAAGTGAACAATATACATCGCGAAGTCTCATGTTGTTTCTACAGCGATTTTCGTTTACTTTGGGTCATACTACCGATCCAGAATAAGGACATGAAAATGGAAAAACTGAGAAAGCGGTCATGGGCCGAACCGTTCAAGATCAAAGTCGTCGAACCCCTTAAGATGACCACCCCTGCGTATCGCGCGAAAGCTCTTGCTGCCGCTGGATATAACACGTTCCTGCTTCGATCGGAAGACGTATATATCGATCTGCTGACAGACAGCGGAACGAACGCGATGAGTGACTATCAGTGGGCCGGCATGATGCTTGGCGACGAGGCATATGCAGGTAGCAAGAACTTCTACAACCTGGAAGAGAACGTTCAAAAGTACTATGGATACAAATATCTCGTCCCTACTCACCAGGGGCGGGGTGCAGAACATTTGATCTCCCGAATTATGATCAAGCCGGGAGATCACGTCCCGGGTAACATGTATTTCACCACAACACGGCTCCACCAAGAGTTGGCAGGCGGGACATTTGTGGACGTGATCATCGACGAAGCCCACGATCCGGAGAACCTCCACCCCTTCAAGGGGAATGTCGACCTGCAAAAGCTTGAGGCACTCATCAAAAAGGTTGGAGCGAAGAAGATCCCATACATTTCCGTGGCTGCCACTGTCAACATGGCTGGTGGACAACCCGTCTCAATGGAGAATCTGCGCCAGGTACGGAAACTCTGTACAAAGCACGGTATCAAAGTCATCATGGACGCAACTCGAGCCATGGAAAACGCTCATTTCATCAAGATTCGCGAGAAAGGATATCAGAAGAAGAGCCTTGCCGAGATTCTGAAGGAGATGTGCTCTTTCTCTGACGGTTGCACGATGAGTGGAAAAAAGGATCTTCTGGTGAATATCGGAGGATTTCTGGCCATCAACGACAGGGAGATATTCGAGGAGGCAAGAAACCTTGTTGTCGTTTATGAAGGGCTGCATACGTACGGAGGTCTGGCAGGGAGGGATATGGAGGCAATGGCTCGCGGAATCGAAGAGGCCATCCACGAGGACCATATGAAGGCGCGCATCGGGCAAGTGGAGTATGTCGGTGAGAAACTCAGGAGTATAGGGGTTCCCATCGTGCTCCCGGTCGGTGGCCATGCGATCTTCCTCAATGCAAAGAAGTTCCTCCCCCATTTGAAGCAAACGGAGTTCCCAGCCCAGACTCTAGCCGCGGAGCTCTACGCTGAATCCGGCATCCGATCGATGGAGAGAGGCATTGTTTCAGCCGGACGCAACAAGGAGACCGGCGATCACTACTATCCAAAGCTTGAACTGGTCCGGCTAACCTTCCCCAGGAGAGTGTATACACAGGCCCACTGTGATGTTACAGCTGAAGCAGTTGAAGCGGTCTTTGAGCGGAGGCAAAAGATCAAAGGGCTGAAGATGGTGTATGAGCCCAAGTATCTCCGTTTCTTCCAGGCACGGTTCGAGCGCTTATGAGGAGCGCCCTGGTCACATTCGTTGCATGCTGTCTGATCATGCTCCCGGGCTGCGAATCAGAGCGATCGGACGGCAAATCGACGAAGTCCTTACAGGCCGGAGGAACAGTCACAGACTCCTCCTCTTCCCTTGCCATGCCTGCAAGCGAGATGCTCAGGGACAGCCTCAGGTCCAAGGGAATGTATGAATGTTGCACGAAGCCCGAGTGCTTGGAATGTGCTGAGAAACTGGGCCTTTGCGATTGCTATAATGACATCGGACGGAAGGACCCCATCTGCGGAGAGTGTCTCCGGGGCTTCAAACGCGGAGAGGGAAGGCTCAAACTTGTCAGTATTCCTGAGTTAGAGAAGATAAGGGAGCAGAAAAGGCGATAATCAGTCAATACCGCGGAAGATTTTGGTCGATCTGCCGCGCCCAGTCCTCAATCCCTCCCACTAGATTCTTCACATTTTCAAAACCGCGTTTCAGCAAGAAATTGACTGCGTACGCACCCCGATTCCCCCTGTGGCAGTAAACAACGATTTCGGTGTCGGGATCTAATTCCTTGAACCTTACCCGCAGCTGATTCAACGGGATGAGCGAGCCCCCAATGTTTGCGTACTCATGTTCATATGGCTCCCTGACATCGATCAGATGAATTCTTTCACCGTTCTCGATTTTCCTCTTTAATTCAAGAGTCGTAATCTCGTATCTCATAAAGAATTACTGGATCGGACCAATATCGATTCTAGGGGTATGGAACCACAGAGAGATGAGGTGCTATTACAGAATTTAACATTCGGGCATCTTCGATGACGTGAAGCACGTCACCAAGTCACTGCGAATAATCCAGGCATGGCACTCTCTCTTCCCCGTTCAAAGCCCAAGCCTCTCTGCATCCGCTTTCATTGCCTCTATGACGAACTTTATGTGCTCCTCGAGCGGAATACCCAAATCTGCAGCCCCATGATCGATGTCTTCCCTGCTCACATTCCTGGCAAATCCTTTGTCCTTGAGCTTCTTCTTAACCGAACTCACCTCCAGGTCTCGAATCTTGTTCGGCCGTATGACCGCAACAGCCCCTATGAACCCACAAAGCTCGTCACAAGCGTAAAGGGTCTTTGCCAACCTGGTATCCCGTGGAACATTCATGTAGTCGGCATGACTCAAGATGGTTCGCAGGATTTCCTCAGAATACCCCAGGGTCTTCAGAATCTCAGATCCCTTCGCCGGGTGATCGGGGGCGTTAGGGTACATCTCATAGTCAAAATCGTGCAGAATGCCCACAATCGCCCATGTTTCCTCATCTTCCCCGAACTTCTTTGCGTAAGCCCTCATTGCTGACTCTACTGCGTACATGTGTTTCCGGAGGGCATCGTTCTTTGCGTACTGATGCATCGTCTCAAGCGCATCGGAGTACTTCATCTGGTTCTCTCTCTAAATGTGCAAAAGTCAATAATTTGATATCTTGTCAAAATGCTGACCTATTTGGCAATTGTCTTTGTCATCTTTCTTATCGGGGCCGTCTTGTACGGCTTTGGTATCGTCGTTCGCAAACCCCCGACCAAAGAAGAGCTTGACTCAGCCCAATGCTTTCTCTGCAAGAGCCGTTTCGACCGACATCTATTGGTCGAGCGGGTTATCGGTGACTCCAAAATCGTCTATTTTTGCCGCCAATGTATTTCCGACCTCAAGAGAGACCTGAACATCCCCTCTACTTCTTCATCTTCCTCATAAATCCTTCCGCCGAAGGGCAGAGTTTCCTTAGCCCGCACTCAGGGCACTTAGGCTTTCTGGCATCGCAAACAGCCCGCCCGTGGTTGATCAAGTAGTTACTGAAGTTGTACCAATCGTTCTTTGGCACGATGTCCATAAGATCCGATTCAACTTTGACGGCGTCACTCTGTCTTGAAAGGCCCAACCTTCCGGAGAGCCGCAGGACATGCGTATCCACAACAATTCCTAAATTTATTCCAAAAGCTCCTCCCAGCACACAGTTCGCGGTCTTTCTCCCAACACCGCCAAGCTGAAGCAATTCCTCCATCGTCCTCGGAACCTCTCCTTGAAACTCCTCCACAATGCTCTTCGAGGCTGCAATAATGTTCTTCGTCTTGTTCCGATAGAAACCTGTTGAGCGGATATCCTGTTCGAGCTCTTGTGGTACGGCGCTCGCAAAGTGCTGAACTGACGGATATTTCTTGAAAAGTCCCGGGGTCACCATGTTGACCCGGGCATCCGTGCACTGTGCAGAAAGAATCGTTGCAACAAGCAGCTCAAAGGCATTTTCATGCCGCAGGGCAGTCTTGGCGCTCGGGTATTGCTTCTCGAGAATTGCTATGATCTTTTCGGTTCTCTTCTGTGACGCCTTCTTGTTCTTCAAGGTTTTTCCATTCATCCGATGAATTGTCCCTAAGCCCGCTGTCCCTTGAAAAAAGTCTCAACCTTCTTCAACGCCCATGTGTTCACAACGTCATCACATTCCAACCACCCTTTTCTTGCTATTCCGACCCCATATCGAATATCACTGAGGCCTTCCGCCGTGTGAGCATCTGGATTGACAAAAATCTTCACTTTTTTCTCTTTTGCGTACTTGAGCGACCGCCAGTCAAGATCGAGGCGGACGGGGTGCGAATTGATCTCGAGTCCCTTCCCGTAATCGGCCGCGGTGTCTATTACCTGCTGCATGTTCACGGGATATCCGTCGCGTTCCAACAGAATACGCCCGGTCGGATGCCCGATGAACGATACATACTTGTTCTTGATCGCCTTTATCAGCCGATTGGTCGCCTCCGTTTCCGTCATATTCAATTTACTGTGAATCGACGCAACGACGTAGTCAAAAGCCGAGAGAACTTCGTCCGGCGTGTCGAGCGATCCATCGGGAAGAATATCACATTCTATCCCCTTGAATATCCTGAAATCTTTCAACGACCTGTTCAAGGAATCGATTTCGTGAAGTTGTTCCGCAATCCTCCCCGGCGTCAAGCCCCGCGCGTACACCGCAGTTCCGCTATGATCGGCGACACCCCAGTATTCCCATCCGAATGCCATCGCTTTCGCCGTCATCTCCGTGACCGTTCCCTGCCCGTCGCTGTAAGTGGTGTGACAGTGAAATGTTCCCCGAAAATCCTTTTCTTCCACAAGTTTCGGAATCGCATTTTTTGCTGCGGCTTCGTGCTCACCAATATTTTCGCGCA
>Ga0209211_10008633_pt1 | contig 13866 bp, 14 predicted proteins | sample RifGroA2_FD_183992 | JGI IMG/M metagenome (GOLD analysis project Ga0209211, IMG submission 183992) | Groundwater microbial communities from Rifle, Colorado, USA - Groundwater A2 (SPAdes) (version 2) | ecosystem: Environmental > Aquatic > Deep subsurface > Groundwater | place: Rifle, Colorado...
TGGAGAAAATGCCTTTTGATGAGGCATTAATGCGCTTTGGCTCTGAAAAGCCGGACGTAAGGTTTGGCCTGGAGCTGGAGACTGTTTCTGAAGTTTTCAAAAACACGGATTTTGAAATTTTCAAAAAAGCCCTGGATTCTGGAAAGGAAATTCGTGCAGTGAATGCCAAAGGCTGCGCCGCATTTTCACAAAAGGAGATCAAAGAGATTGAAGACATCGTAAAAGTTTACAAAGCAAAGGGGATAATTACTGTAAAGTTCGCTGAAAAAGGGCCTGAAAGTTCTTCAATCCAAAAGTTCCTTGACGAAAAAACAATTGCTGGATTGAAGAAAAAAACAAACGCAGAAAAAGGCGATTTGATCGTAATGGTTGCTGATGATTTCAAGACATCAAGCATTGCGCTAGGCCAGGCAAGGCTTTTCTTGGGGCAAAAGCTGAAACTAATTGACGAAGGCAAGGACGCTTTGCTCTGGGTTGTTGACTTTCCGTTATTTGACTGGAGCGATGAAGAGCAAAAAATAGTCTCTGTCCAGCATCCTTTCACAAGGCCTAAAGATGCGGACCTTGAAAGAATGGAAAAAGAGCCTTTAAAGGCAAAGGGAAAAATTTACGATTTGGTTTGGAACGGCTTTGAGGTTGGCGGAGGCAGCATCAGGATTCACGAGCCTGAACTGCAGGCAAAAGCCTTCAAAATTCTAGGATTGTCGGAACAGGAAGTGTTGGCAAAGTTTGGCTTCATGCTGCAGGCTTTCAAGCAAGGCGCTCCTCCTCATGGAGGCATTGCATTAGGGATTGACAGGATTGCAATGCTTTGGACTCGCTCCGAAAGCCTGCGCGATGTTATAGCATTCCCGAAAAACAAGTCAGGCATTGCATTAATGGAAAGCGCGCCAAGCGATGTTTCCGAAAAACAGCTGAAAGAATTGCACCTAAAGCTTGACCTGGAAAAGTAAAAAACTATTTTTTAAAAGCAATAAGCCACTTTTTTTCCTTGTCCTTTCCTTTAGGGTTGTTTTTCCAAATCCTTCCAAAATGCTTGAGCGAGTAATTAGTGCCTTTTCCAAGCTTTGGATCAAGCAGGAAAATTTTCCCTTTGGAGATTTTTTCCACAACAGCGTAATGGCCTTCTTTCTCTTTTTCCAAAAAATAGCCCAAGATAACAAGCCAGCCTTCATCAAGCATTTTTTCCAACTCTTTCAAAGAGCTCTTTCTCTTCACACAATAATTGAGCTTTAATTTTTCTCCAAGTTCAGCAAAAGCCTTGTTTCTTGTTCCAGATTTTTTGCTCGTTCCAAGAAGCCTTGCAAGCTCCTTCTCTGATTTTCTAAAGCCCAAGGCTTGCAAAACCATGCGCATTGCTGCAGCACCGCAGTTCCACTCTTTCCCCTGCCTGTAGTAAGGAATTCCCCCCATAGAAAACTTGGAAAATAAAGGCTTTTTTAACCCTTTTACTCTCTAAACTTCCTCAATGCCTAGAGTGAAAGTAGACAAGGAATTAATCCTTAAGGTTGCAAAGAACGCTCGCTTGAACCTTTCAGAAGAGGAAGTGAAAAAATTCCTTCCCCAACTGCAGGAAATCCTTGAAGCATTCTCTAAAATTGACGAGTTGAATGTTGAAAAAGCAAAGCCAAGCTTCCAGCCTTTAGAGCAAAAGAACGTTTGGAGAAAGGATGCAGTGAAAGAATGCCTTTCACAAGAGGAAGCGCTCTCTCTAACAAAGCACAAAAAGAACGGCTATTTCAAAGGCCCTAGAGTGGTTTGAAATGAAAAAAGCCCTTTCCATCCTTGAATTCCACGAGCAAGTTACTTCAGGCAATCTTTCAATTCTGGAGCATACTGCAAAAATCCTGGAAGAAGCGAAAAAAGCAAACAAAGAATTCCACCACTTCAACCTCATGGCTGAAAAAGAAGCGATGCAAAGGGCAGAGCAGTTGGAAAAATTATTAAAGCAGAAAAAAGCAAACGGAAAATTGTTCGGAGTTCCAGTAAGCGTCAAGGATTGCATTTGCGTTAAAGGAATGGAAAGCACCGCAGGCTCTGCAATCCTGAAAGGCTATAACCCATTGTTCAATGCAACAGTAGTTGAAAAAGCATTGCAGGAAGGTGCAATAATTATCGGAAAGACAAGCCAGGACGAGTTTGGATTTGGAACTTTCAGCAATAATGTTGGGTTAGGGTTTGAAAAGCCGAAAAACCCTCAAGATGCTGAAAGAAGCTGTGGCGGAAGCTCTGGAGGCAGTGCAGGCTTTACAGCGTTTACAAAATTTACGCACGTTTCGATTGCTGAAAGCACTGGCGGTTCAATAGCCTGTCCAGCAAGTTTTTGCGGAGCTTTCGGCTTTACTCCAACTTATGGAAGGGTTTCAAGATATGGCTTGATAGATTATGCAAATTCATTGGACAAGATTGGAACAACGAGCCAGAGCATTCAAGACTCCGCACTGCTGTTAGAGGCGATTGCAGGAAAGGATGGAAAAGATTCAACAAGCCTTCAGGAGAAAGTTGAAGATTACTCAAAACTCTTGAATGAAAAAAGCAAAAACCTGAGGATTGGTGTAGTGAAAGAATTTTTTGGGAAAGGAATAGACAAGCAGGTCAGCGAGAAATGCTGGAATGCGGTGAAAAAGCTTGAAAGCGAGGGAATAAAATACGAAGAAGTCTCTCTCCCATTAAACGCAAAGTACGGGATTGCAGCTTACTATCTTGTTGCAATGACCGAAGCCTCAACAAACCTTGCAAGGTATTGCGGCCTTCGTTATGGCCAAAGCCTGGAGCTTGAAGGAAATTTTGACGAGTTTTTTTCAAAAACTAGGACTGAATTTTTCGGCGAGGAAGCAAAAAGAAGGATTATTCTGGGAACTTTTGCAAGAATGTCCGGATTCAGGGACGCTTACTACCTGCGCGCGATGAAAATCCGCACGCTTTTGATTGAAGAATTCCAGAAAGCGTTCAAGAAATTCTCGCTGCTTGCAAACCCCACAATGCCTATCGTTGCGCCAAAGTTTTCAGAAATTGAAAAACTGACTCCACTGCAAAATTACGCAATGGACCTTTGCACTGTTCCAGCAAACCTTGCAGGCCTGCCGCATGCAAGCATTCCAGCCGGAAAGTCTGAAAAGGAAAAAATGCCAATAGGCCTGATGCTGACAGCAGCGCACTTGAAAGAGAAAGAACTGCTGCAAGCATCGCAATTTTTAGAAAAGGTGATGAGTTGAGAAAGCTTAAAACCAGAAATCAGAAAAAAGGTGAATTGCGGCAATGAAAGACCTAAAGCCAGTCATTGGTTTGGAAATTCACCTGCAGCTAAACACCCAAAGCAAGCTATTCTGCAATTGCCCAACACAGCCTGGAAGATTGGCTTGGGTTAAGGAACTGCTGGAAAAGAAAGGCTTGGAGTTTGAATATTTGGAGCATGGCTTGTGCCTGACATGCTTTGATTCTGCAAGGGAGAGAAACCTTTCCCCGGAGCAGATTGTGAAAGCCTTGGTCTTTGCCAGCGATGGAAAGCCAATAATTTTCCTGCTTCCAGGAGACAGAAGGCTGGATTTAAAAAAAGCCAAAGAATTTCTCAAATCAGAAAATTTGCGCCCCGCAACTCCCGAAGAGGTTTTGGAATTCACTGGCTGTATTGTCGGAGCGGTTCCTCCAACGATTGATGGAATAAAGAAAATAATTGATGAAAAGCTTTTGAAAAATGAAAAAGTTTCCTTCAACGCAGGAAACCATTATTCAGGCATAATAATCTCTGCGAGAGAATTTTTGAAATCCCTGGATTCTTTTGAAAAAGTAGACATCTCCTCGGAGGAAAAGCTAAAGGAAAAATTTACAGAAAACAAAAGCGAAAAAGCACCTGCAATAGAAGACTTACCGAACTCTAGAACCTGCCCAACCTGCCTTGGAATGCCAGGCAGCAAGCCGGTTTTGAATGAAAAAGCAGTCGAAATGGGTTTGAAGGTAGCTTTAGGGTTGAATTGCAAAATCAATGAGGAATTCTATTTCAGCAGGAAAACGTACTTTTACCCTGATTTGGCGAAGAATTTCCAGATTTCACAGTATGAAATTCCGCTAGGAGTTGGCGGAGAGCTGCTGCTGAAAAACGGGAAAAAAATCCGAATAAGAAGAGCGCATTTGGAAGAAGACCCTGCAGCACTAGTGCATGAAGGAGGATTGCATGAAAGCAATTATTGCCTTATAGATTACAACCGCTCTGGAATTCCTTTGTTAGAAATAGTGACAGAGCCAGACCTTGAAACTCCGCAAGAAGCCAGGGAATTCCTTGATGCCTTGCTTAATCTGCTGAATTACCTGGAAGTTTTCGAGCTTGGAAAAAACGTTTTGAAAGTCGACACTAATGTTTCAATCCAGGGCTTTGAAAGAGTTGAGGTGAAAAACGTTACAGGCTTCAAGGCTGTTGAGGACGCGTTAAAGTTCGAGATAGAACGCCAGAAAGAATTAATTGCTGAAGGAAAAAGGCAAGCTAGGGAGACAAGAGGCTTTGAGGAGGCAAGCGGAAAAACAAAAAGCCTGCGCATCAAAGAGACAGAAGAGGATTACGGGTATATTTTCGAGCCAGACCTGACAAAGATTGCAATCTCCAAAGAAAAAATTGCGGAAATAAAACAACAGCTTCCGGAGCTTCCGGAACAAAAGGCAAAGCGCCTGATGAAAGATTTCAAGCTTTCAGAATATGACGCTAGAGTGCTTGCTTCAGACTTTGAGATTGGAAAATTATTTGATCAGGCTTCTAAAAAAATAGAAGCAAGGCTTGCAGCGCGCTTTCTCACAAGGGAATTGCTTGCGGTGCTTAATTACGACAGGCTCTCACTGAAGGATTCCGGAATAAGCGCGGAAAAGATAATCCAGCTCCTGGAACTGCTGCAGGAAAAAAAGATTACCGAAAAAGCAGCGAAAGAAGCCTTGATAAAGATGGCCAGGGAGAAAATTTCCCCCCTGGAATTCTTGCAGAAAGCAGGATTGACTGAAAAGGCAGGCGAGGAAGAGATTGAGAGAGCCTGCGAGCAGGTTATTGCACAGAATCCAAAGGCAGCGCAGGATTTCAAGAAAGGCGAGGAGAAAGCGTTCAACTTTCTGCTTGGACAGGTAGTGAGAAGGTTCAAAGGAAAGGCAGAGCCCAGGTTTGTGCAAAAAATCCTGGAAAGAAAGCTCAAAAAATGATTTTTCAAGTAATTTTCTGCAAAAAAATCTTTTTTTTCACTTTTGTTCTAATTTTTCCCGCAAAAATTCCCGAGAAAAAATCTGCAAAGAAAATGCTTAAATACTAGTTTTACAATAAATCTTCTAGTAGAGAGAAAATAATTCCCAAAAAATATTTTCAAACAAATTTTTTGGAAAAAAATTTCAGGAGCGAAGAAAAAAATGCCAATAGTTGATTACTGGTTTGATAAAAAGAAAAAACTTGACTGGGCTGCATCTTCAGAATCGCCACACAATCCAGAAATCAAAGGGCCAAGATTTTTTGAGTATCCCTTGGCTTGGATTTTGCCAAGAATAAGGCTCAGAAAGAAAGACCTGCACAACGCTCCACCAAACCTGTGGGTTGTGGACATTGACCTGAAATCAAGGCTCGGAAAGATTGGAACCAAAGGCTCCAGGGAATACTTGATAGACCTGCCGAAAAGTTTTGAGGACTACTTGCATGCCTTGCCCTCAAAAAGAAGGAAAAAATTCAAGTATGTTTTGAGGAAAAACTCAGACCTTAAAGTCGTGGAAGACAGTTTTGAAGACTTGAAGGACGCTTGGAACTGGTACAAGAAACGCCTGGCCATATTGAATAAGCAGCAATACGCTGAAAACGAGAACGAGGAGGAAATAAAACTGAAGTGGGAACTATTCCATTCCAAAAAAGCCCGCACTCTAAGCTTTTACTACCAGGGCAAGCTGATTGGAGTGAACGTAAGCCTTTGGGGCCCGAAAACAGTTTACGACCTGGCATTTTTGAGGAAAGAGAACGAGTTCTTGAACAAGCGCGCTTTAGGGTTTTACGCGATTTTGAAAAACATAGAGCTTGCGATAAGCAAGGAAATGAAAGTCTACAATCTCTTGAGCGGAGACTTCAACTACAAGGGAGAGTTTGCAACCCGCCTCTCGCCATTAAAGCAGTACATTCGCTGTACTGAAGAGTTTGCGAAAGCCTACAAGATTCCATTAGAGGACATTTGCGAATTGATTGACGCGAAAGACATTGAACAGCAACTGCATCCTTCAAATCCAATAATTCCAGTTCTTACAAGGCAGCAAGACAGGCAAAAGCCCCAGTTGGAAAGCAAGCCGTTGCTTGCTTCAGCCAGCGTGCAAAAAAGCAAATAATAATTCTTTTTTCTGTTTTTCTTTGCTTTTGAAAAAAAGAAAGTGGGCTCGGGGCGATTTGAACGCCCGACCGTCCGATTATCAGTCGGATGCTCCACCAGGCTAAGCTACGAGCCCAAATCTAAGTGACCCTCCAAAAACTTTCTATTCAAAACTCTAATAAAAGAAATAGTTTTCTCATTGCCTGAGAATCCGGCAATCCCTTCTGGAATTCATAAAGAAATAATGAGGTGTAAAGTATTTAAACAGGAATGCGGAAAAATTGCAAAAAAAGAAAAAAATTTGAAACCCAGGATTCACTGGATTTCAAACTGCACGCTGACGCTTACGGAATACTCAACGTCTCCTGGAGTGATTGGAGTTGTTGCTGATTCTGCAACTCCTGCAGCCATGTCATAGCTCCTGTACACTGGAGTGTAATAGTTTGAGCTTTCTGAAGCGCTGAAAACCTGGCCTACAGAAATTCCCAATCCTGTTGCAATGTTTTGCGCCTTTGTTTTGGCGTTTGCTGCTGCCTCTTGCAAAGCCGCATTCCTTAACTCTAGCTCCTTGCTTGTTGAGAGAGAGAAGGAAACACTGCTCACGCTGTTAGCGCCTGCCTGCACTGCAGCATCAATAACGCTTCCGGTCTTTGAGAGGTCTTTCACTGTAACCTGGATGCTGTTCACTGTCTTGAAGCCGATGGATTCAGACTTTCTCAAGCTTTCATTCCATTGAAAGTCCTCGTACAAGTTGTAGGATGAGGTTTTAATGTCCGCATCATCAACTCCTGCAGCTTTTAACGCGTCCCTTACCTTTTGGGAAAGCTCTGCGTTATCGCTCTGGCTTTTTGCAGCGCTCTTGTCAAGAGTTTCAACGCTCAGGATTATTTCAGCCTTGTCCGGAGCTGCTGTTTTGCTCACTGTTCCAGTGACTGAAATCAATCTTTTGGAATTTCCTGAATCATCAGCCGCCAGGCTTATGACTCCGTCATTAGAGCTTGGAAGCAGTGTGTTATCCAATCCTGGAGATTGGTTCTTGCTCAAATAGCTTGGAATCTGCACTATGACTTCTTTTCCGGAATCCTGGGTTTTAGGGCTTAAGGCATTAATGTTCAAGCCTACTGCAACAATCAATGCTGCCACAGCCAGCAATGCCGGAATGAGCCATAATTTGTTTGATTTTTGCTTTTCCATAATTTTGCACCCCCTTTTTGATGCTTGCCAATTTTAAGGATTAAACAATTAAGAGCCTGCAATGCTTTAAAAACAGCATTTTTGCTTAGGAAAAAAGCTAAGAAAGAATGTTACAATCCTGAAAAAAAAGCCCGAAGAAAGGTTTTTATGCTTCTTGCAATTTCAATTCAGTACATACGGAGAGTGATTCTTTTGGGAGACAACAAGCCTTCAAAAAAAATAGTTGAAATGATACAGGCTGCTTTGACAACAGAGCATCAGGCAAACATTCAATACCTAAGCCATGCTGAAATAGTCGACGGTTTTGATTCAGAGCCAATAATCGCAAAGCTCAAGGAAATAGCAGATGACGAGAAAGGCCACCAGGCAAAACTGCGCGAGCTTTTGGGCGATTATCTTGGAGAAGTTCCGACAATGGAAATTGCAAAAACAAAAAAAGCAGGCAGCGTGAAGGAAATTCTTGAAACAAACCTTGTTGACGAAAAACAGGCGGTCAAGGATTACACTGCAGTAATGGAACAGTTAAAAGCCGAGAAAGCAGAACTGCCTTATGCTTTCCTTACAGCAGAGCACACAATCCGCCACATAATAATGGACGAGTGCGAGCACATTGCAGAATTGAAAAAACTGCTTGCAGTAAAACCTTAATTGCTGACTGGCTGTTTTTCAGAAAGAGCCTGATAGCTTGTTATTGCAATCATGTTGATGATGTCTTCTGTGGAACAGCCCCTGCTTAAGTCATTGCAAGGCTTTGCAAGCCCTTGGATTATGGGGCCTATTGCTTCAGCGCCAGCCAATCTTTCAACAAGCTTGTATCCGATGTTTCCAGAACTCAAGTCAGGAAATATTAAGACATTAGCCCTTCCTTTAAGGCTGGAATCCGGCTTTTTGATTTTTGCAACTTCCGGGTCTATTGCAGCATCAACTTGAAGCTCGCCTTCAACTATGAAATCAGCATTCCTGCCTTTGAGTATTAAGTCAGCCTCTTGCATTTTGTCTTTTGCGCTCATGTCGCCTGACTTTCTCGTCTTGTAATAAAGCAAGGCAATCCTTGGCTCCAAGCCGAACATTCTTGCTGTTTTTGCGCTTTCAACAGCAATGTCGGCAATCTGTTCTGCATTAGGGCTTATTGTAACAGCGCAGTCTGCAAAAACAATCACGCTCCTGTGCGCGAAAGCTTCCCCGAATTTTTTCATCGGGATAACCATTACAAAAGCGCCGGAAACAGTCTTTACGCCAGCTTTTGGCTTTACTATCCTTAAAGCAGCGCTTACTATCTTTCCAGTCTCTGAAGTCGCGCCCCCAATCAAGCCGTCAGCCCAGCCAGCCTTCACCATCAATGTCGCATAATATACTGGATCCTTCACGAATTCCTCGGCTTCCTTTCTCGAAACTCCCTTGTCTTTCCTTAACTCAATAAGCAGTTCAACAAACTCTTCAAACTTTTCATTAGTCTGTACTATTTCAGCGCCTGAAATATCTAGTTTAAGGCTTTCTGCTTTTTGCAATATTTCGCTCTTGTTTCCGACAAGAATTGGCTTGCAAAGCTTTTCTCTTAATGCAAAATCAACAGCCTTCAAGACTCTCTCATCCAACGGCTCTGGAAAGACAATCTTTTGCCTGTTTTTCTTCAAGGTTTCTATTTTTTCAAAAAGCTTTTCCAAGACAGCCTTTTTCTCAAAAGGCTCTTCCTTCTCGTAAGACCTGCTGCTGATTTTTTCCTCAATGCGCTTTGAAAATATTGTCTTATTAATCATTCAAAAAACCGCTTTTTCTTAAATAGCCCCGGGGAGATTCGAACTCCCGTCAACGGGTTCAAAGCCCGGCATACTTGACCACTATACTACGGGGCTGTAAGTGCAAAAAATAGTGTTCGGGAATTATTAAAAAGCGCTTTCTTTTCACTTCAGCAGTTGTGCGATTTTCTTTCCAAAATCCCTTGCAGCTTTCGGGCCTTCTGCTGTAACAATCAAGCCGTCAGCCTCCACTGGATTTCCAGTAAAAGCCGCGCCCTTATCTTCTAAAGCGTTTTCCTCGCTCGGGAAAGAAGTGGCTTTCTTTCCATTCAGCAAGCCAGCGTTTGCTAATATTACAGGAGCAATGCAGATTGCTGCAGTAATCTTGCCGGCGTTATAGAATTTTTGCGCAAGGCTCAAGGCAAAGCGGTTGTTGAAGTAAGAGGCAGCTCCTCCGCCTCCAATGAAAGCAACTGCATCAAAGTCTTCGGCTTTTGCTTTCTCAAGCAGGATTTCGGGCTTTGCTTTTCCGCCAAGCATTCCAACAGCTTCCGAAAGGCTTGAGGAAGCAATGCTTGTCTGGAAGCCGGCTTTCTCCAATTCTTCCTTTGTGTGGAAAAGCTCTTCATCCCTGAAATTCTTTGGAGCAATAACTAATAGAACTTTTTTTCCAGGCATTATATCACAGCTATTAATCTGGAGCGTTATTGAATTAAATACTTTCTTTCTTCACTAGATAGTGCAAATCAAAGAATTAGCCAGGTTTCCCCCGAAGCTTGCTCCATATCCCTGGAACGATTATGTTTTGAAAGTTTACAAAAAGCTTGTTCCAGGAATTCCCGAAATATATAAGGAGCTTGTCACAAAATCCTTGGAAGAGCCTGGTTATCTTGAAAACTATCTCGAAACTTCTTTTGAAAAAATGAAGCAGACAAGCGAGAGCGTGATAGAAAAGTACAACAAGCTTTCAGGCAAGCGAGGGATTAATGAGGAATACTATAAGTCTATAAAAAATCTCATGATAGAGCATGAAACAGCGGACTTTCTGTACTACTGGCTGCCTCTTTTTGCAATGGGCGAAGGCGCCTTTTCTGAATACTTGTACGAAGAAACAGAAAAAATTCTGGGAAAAGAAAACCTGCGAGGGCATTTTTCGGAAATTCTGAAAGTAAAATCCCACGCTAACGTAAGAGCGGCCAGAAGGCATGCTAAAATAATGGACTTGCTGGAAAAGCACAAGGACTTGAAAAAAGCTTTTGAGGAAAAGTTTTCCAGCCTTAAAACAGTGAATATTAGAGTTGCTGACGTAAACTTGAAGGAAATTTTTTCGGAACTTCTCCTGGAAGAGCTTTCAAGAAGAGAGCCTGAAGCAGGAGAAATTCTGGAATGGCTCAAAACAAGCAAGGAAAAAAAGCTTTTCCTGAGTCTTTCCCCGCAAACAATGTCGGGCTTTCTTGAACGAAAGCCTGAAAGCAAGGAACAGGCTGAAAGCAGGATAAAAGAGCTTGAAGCAAGAATGCAGCCTGAAAACGCGAAAAAGCTTGCCTTGCTAAGAAAAAACCTGGCAATCCTGCAAAAGTACAGGGACATTTTTTCAGAACAATACTACAAGACAACGTGGATTGAAGTTGTACTTGAAGCAGAGCTAAGGGCAATAAGCGGAAAAGGCATTCTGGAAATAATCCTGGAGGAATAAAGAATGAGCTTGCAGCCTTTAAACCTGCACTTGACAATGCTTTCAGGCCAGGCTCCAAACTTTATCTGGCATTTTGAGAGCGGAAAGTTTGAAAGAGTTTGGGAAGGAAAAGTCGTTCATTTAAAGCAGGACGGAGCAAGGCTTAAAGCAAGCAATAAAAAATTCGCTGATTTTACCTTGCGGAGCAATGACAATTATAGCCTGATTTACAAAAAAATCTCAACAGGCTCTTTCATGAAAAAAGCAGTAAAAGATTATGATGGCTTGAGGCTGACGCAAAGCGAATTATGGGAAACCATTGTGTGCTTTGTGCTTTCAAGCAACAGGAGCATTCCAATCATAAGAATGAACGTTCAAGAGTTAATGAAAAATTACGGAGAGAAAATTGATAGCTTGCATGAATTTCCGCAAGCTGAAGACCTGGTAAGATGTACAGAGCAGCAATTAAGGGCTTCCAAATGCGGTTTTCGAGACAAGTACTTGTTAGGCACTACAAAAAAGGTTTTGGAAAGAGGGGATTTAAAGTTTTCCACCGCGCAAGAGTTGAAAGAATTCCTTCTAGACTGCCCTGGAATTGGTGAAAAAATTGCAGAATGCATTCTATTGTATGGTTTTGGAGAAACTTCAGGCTTTCCATTAGATGTTTGGATGCAGAGGGCAATGCAAGGCGTTTATTTTCAAGGCAAAAAAGTCCGAAGAGAAGAAATGCTTGAAAAAGCCGAAGAATTATGGAGCGATTTTAAAGGATTTGCGCAGCTTTACTTGTTTTACGAGTTCATGACAAAAAAGCACAAATGGTAGTTTAATGTTGTGCTGAATAGTTCATTTATAAATAGTTTCAAAAAATTCTCGGAATTTATTTAAACCCTTCGGGATAATTGGTATTTGTTTATTTGGCTTGGGTGCGATTATGAAAACTAATTTTTTGTTACTTGCATTTTTGATTTGTTTAATCGGTTTTTCAGCCGTGGCAGTTGCAAAAATCAATCCTGTGCTTGAAAGAGAAAAATTAGCCCCAGTATTTGTGAACGCTAGCGATGCAAATACAATGCAGCCTTTAGATAATGTAACTCTCCAGGTTTTTGATTATGAAACCAACGTTTTAGTCCAGAAAATAACTTTTAATGAAAGTTCACTAGTTTCGTTGTCCAAGGGGGACTATCGTTTTCTTTTTACAAAAGCAGGCTACGGGGCTTTTGAGAAAATCGTGGCCGTCAAAAAAGGAAATCAGTTGATAGAAGTTCAAGCATTAATGAAAGATTACCGCATTAAGGGAAAACTTCGTTTTAATTATGTACTTACGGTCCAGGAATGTCCCGCAGGGCATAGCTGTGCCATTAGCGGCCAATTGCGTTTTAGTGTTGCTTCCGGGGGGATAGGAAACGTTATTATGGAGGAAACAATTCCAATAACTTCTTTCAATATGACCGGCCAGGTTGTTTTTGAATTAGTTGCCGGAACCTACTGGCGGGCTGCAAGCGTGGACTCAATTTTGGTAACAATTGATGGAAGACCAGCGGTGGTTGGAATAACGTCTTCACCGTTTCCTTTGCCAGTTGCAATCATGGATCAAACAGTTGATGTAAACTATAATTTTAGCATTCCTGTTTATTATGGTTTTTAGTTAAAAACTTCCAAGGCATCATTGTTTTGGGTTGTGATTTAATGGGATTGTTTGATGCTTTGAAAAAAAAGCCTGAAACCCTAGGCGCGGAGCCAAAGGCCGAAAGCCAGGTTAAAGGCGAGGAAACAGTTGAAGCAAAATTTAACGAGCCTTGCGCCTTGTGCGGAAAACAGCCGACTGAAGTAAAATGGATGGGGCAATACTGGCACTTGAAATGCAAAAGGCAAGGCAAGAAAATTGCTAAGAGAATGATGTGATTTTCTTTTTCCAATTTTCAAAATGTAGTGCCTAACTTTTTTGTTTGAGCTTTCCAATTTCTTCTTTCAAAATCTTGGAGATTGCTGCTCCGTCAGCCTTGCCTTCCAATTCTTTTCTATCTTCTAATCCCGAAAACTATCCTTCTTAGTTCTTCCTCTGCTGCACGCCATCCATTTCTCAATCCAATCCTGTAAATTCTTATTGCAGAATCCCTTGCTTCTTTCTCTTCAGGATTTGATGGGGTATATTTTTTAAGGCTTTGAACGCTCATGGATCCTTTCTTTAAAGCATAGTAATAGTCAACAGTGTACGCTTTGCCTTCATGCTTCCCTAATAGAAAATGCGCTGCCTCATGTATTGGCGCTGTTTTTTCGTACTCGTTTTCCATCCAGCCCCTGCCAAGAATCAGTTGATGTGTATCTTTTAATGCAATTGGGGCGCCGCCCAGCTTTCTTGTTCCTTTTTCCTTGTTTGAAGGCCTTAAGGCATTCAAGTAAACTCTTCCTGTTTCCAGCAGGTTTATTGGAAGAATTTCATGGGTTCTTTCAAGCTCTTCAGTAATGTGCTTTCTTTGGATTGGTTCTGTCCTTTCAAGCAATAGCTTAAGCAACCGGGTTCTGGCATTCCTTGCCATGTTTGGGTATAATATTTCAAGCAGGCCAGTGAATTGCTGTCTTATTTCTTTTTTTTCAGCTGTTGAAAAGACCGGAAAGTAAGGCTTTTTGCTAAGCCTGCTTCTTGCCTCTTGAAAATCAAAGAAGGTTGGGGTAATTTTTTGCAGGAAGCTGGCCCTTAAGCCATTATGCTCTCCAGTTTTCATGTATCTCAGCAAGGCTCTTGCCTGGTTTGGATTTCTGGCCAAGATTGCTTGCATTCTTTGCTTATGGTATCCTCGAAGGAATCTCTGCTCCGCGCCCTGTCTTTTTTCAACAAACCGTTGCCTCAAGGTTTTTCTCATTACTTCGCCTTTCCGATTTCTTGTCTGAGGATTTTTGAAACTGTAGAGCCGTCAGCCTTTCCTTTCAGCTCTTTCATTGTCTCGCCCATTAA
>Ga0209211_10008637_pt1 | contig 13862 bp, 13 predicted proteins | sample RifGroA2_FD_183992 | JGI IMG/M metagenome (GOLD analysis project Ga0209211, IMG submission 183992) | Groundwater microbial communities from Rifle, Colorado, USA - Groundwater A2 (SPAdes) (version 2) | ecosystem: Environmental > Aquatic > Deep subsurface > Groundwater | place: Rifle, Colorado...
CACCTTCGTTATTGCTGCCGTCAGTGTTGTCTTTCCATGATCAACATGCCCTATTGTCCCTACGTTGACATGCGGTTTTACCCTCTCAAATTTTGCCTTTGCCATATTTCCTCCTTTATTCGCCCTTTACCTTTGCAACTATGCCTTCCATTATATTTTTAGGCACATCTTCATAATGAGAGAATTGCATCGTATATGTTGCCCTTCCCTGGGTCTTTGACCTCAGATCAGTGGCATAACCGAACATCTCCGCAAGAGGTACCATCGCCTTTATAATCTGTGCATTGCCCCTCTTTTCCATGGACTGGATCTTACCGCGCCTTGAGTTCAAATCACCTATGACATCGCCCATGTACTCCTCAGGAGTCACGTCTTCAACACTCATTATCGGCTCAAGCAGCGTCAGTTGGGCTTTTTTAGCGCCGTCTTTAAATGCCATTGAACCGGCTATTTTGAACGCCATTTCAGAGGAATCGACTTCATGATAAGAACCATCTATGAGAGTCACTTTCAGATCAACAACAGGATACCCTGCAAGGACTCCGCCCTCCATCGCCTCTTTTATGCCTTTTTCTACGGGAGCAATATACTCCCTTGGCACAGAACCACCGACCGTCTTATTAACAAATTCAAAGCCAGCGCCTCTTTCCAATGGTTCCATTGTAATCCAGACATGGCCGTATTGTCCCCGACCACCTGACTGCCTTACAAACTTACCTTCCACTTCAACTGATTTCTTTATAGTCTCTCTATAAGCAACCTGAGGTTTGCCGACATTGGCACCGACCTTAAACTCCCTCAGCAGCCTGTCCACTATTATTTCAAGATGAAGCTCACCCATACCGGCGATTATTGTCTGCCCTGTCTCTTCGTTAAAAGAAACCCTGAAAGAAGGATCTTCCTGCACAAGCTTTCCAAGCGACATTGACAGCCTTTCCTGATCAGCCTTTGTTTTAGGCTCTATTGCTACAGATATAACAGGCTCAGGGAAATCCATAGTCTCAAGTATTATAGGATCGTCTTCAGAGCAAAGCGTATCTCCTGTCAGGGTGCTCTTCAGTCCAACTATGGCAGCGATATCTCCTGCCCTTACTTCCTTAATCTCTTCTCTCTTATTGGCATGCATCTTCAGAAGTCTGCCAATCCTTTCCTTTTGGTCCTTTGATGAATTATATGTATAAGAGCCTGCGCTCAAAACACCTGAGTAAACCCTTGTAAAGGTGAGCTGTCCAACATACGGGTCAGTCATTATTTTAAAGGCAAAGGCTGAAAAAGGCTCATCATCAGATGCACTCCTTTTAATTTCAGCGCCATCAGAAGGTCTAATACCTGTTACAGGAGGGATATCAAGAGGTGAAGGCAGATAATCTACTATAGCATCGAGCAGCAATTGCACACCTTTATTCTTAAATGCGGAGCCGCAGAACACCGGGGTAAGGCTCATATCCAGAACACCCTTGCGCAACGCATTCTTTATCTCAGCCTCTGTTACAGCTTCACCGGCAAGGTACTTGTCCATAATAGTCTCATCAACATCAGAAACTGACTCAAGCAGCTTTTCCCTGTATTCCCTGGCCTGTGCCATGTATTCTTCAGGAATATCACCTTCCACATATTTAGCCCCAAGGGTTTCGTCGTCAAAATAGAATGCCCTCATCGAGACAAGATCTATCGGGCCCCTGAATTTATCTTCTGCTCCCATCGGGATCTGTACACGGACCGGATTTGCGCCAAGCTTTTCGACCATGCTGTTAACCGACATAAAATAATCAGCCCCAACCCTGTCCATCTTATTCATAAACGCGATCCTTGGGACCTCATACTTGCTTGCCTGTCTCCAGACGGTTTCAGATTGGGGCTCAACTCCCGCAACCGCATCAAATACCGCAACAGCCCCATCGAGGACCCTCAGTGAGCGTTCTACTTCGATAGTAAAATCAACATGGCCAGGGGTATCTATTATATTAATAACATTGTCTTTCCAGGAACAAGTCGTTGCAGCAGAGGTGATAGTTATTCCGCGCTCCTGCTCCTGGACCATCCAGTCCATGACTGCAGTGCCGTCATGCACCTCGCCTATCTTGTAAGTAACGCCTGTATAAAAGAGTATTCTTTCTGTTGTTGTGGTCTTACCAGCATCTATGTGAGCCATTATACCGATATTCCGAGTTCTTTCTAATGGAAACCTTGACATGGGATTTAAATATTCTTACCACCTGTAGTGCGCAAAGGCCCTGTTTGCCTCTGCCATCCTGTGGACTTCTTCCTTTTTCTTTATTGAGGAGCCTGTGTTGTTAAATGCGTCCAGCAGTTCGCCTGCCAGTCTTTCCTGCATTGTTTTTTCCTTGCGGGCCCTTGCATAGGTTATTATCCATCTCAGGGCAAGCGCTACTTTCCTTTGAGGCCTTACTTCCATGGGCACCTGATAAGTTGCGCCGCCGACCCTTCTCGGTTTTACCTCAAGGAGCGGTTTGACATTCTCAACCGCTGCCTTGAAGACCTTTAAGGATTCAGACCCGGTCTTTTCCTTAAGGATGTCAAAGGCCCCGTAACATACACTTTCAGCTGTTGATTTCTTGCCGTCTTTCATGATAACGCTCATGAACCTGTTCACCAGCTTGCTGTTGTATTTAGGATCAGGTAATATCTCTCTTTTTTCAGCTACTCTTCTTCTTGCCATCTTATTTTACTCCGACTATTCTTTTTATTGCGCTCATCATTTTAGTAAACTACTTCGGCCTTTTTGATCCGTACTTGGACCTTCCCTGTTTCCTGTCCGCTACACCTGCACAATCAAGAGTCCCTCTGAGAATATGATACCTTACACCGGGAAGGTCCTTGACCCTGCCGCCCCTGATCAGCACAATCGAATGTTCCTGAAGGTTGTGTCCAACGCCGGGGATATATGCTGTAACCTCCATCCCGTTGGTCAACCTGACCCTGGCAACCTTTCTCAAAGCTGAGTTAGGCTTTTTGGGTGTAGTCGTGTAAACCCTCACGCAGACTCCGCGTTTCTGGGGGCAGTTTTTAAGGGCCGGGCTCTTTGTCTTCCACCCAACCTGTTTGCGTCCATTTTTTACTAATTGTGCAATCGTAGGCACTTTTCCTCCAAACAAAAAAATTGGCTTAGTTGATTTAGTGAAAGTTAAAAGATTACCAGACTTTGATTATTTTGTCAAGTTTTTTTCAGTTCTTTTCAAGTCCGGCAGCACTATTTTATACGCCATCAATACAATTCCTATTGACAGAGCTGAATCTGCCACATTAAATGCAGGCCAATGATACCTACCGGCATACACATCCAGAAAGTCTATAACATAGCCATAAATGATCCTGTCAGAGAGGTTGCCTGCTGCCCCTCCGAGGACCAGTGAAAAGCTCAGGGCATTGGCCCTGTCCCTGACTATGAGTACCGAAACAGCCACAATTGCAGCACCGGCAACGGTGATGAAAAATGCATTGCCGAGACTCTTGAACATGCCGAATGCAGAGCCGACATTTTCTGCATACACAATATTAAAAAATGGCAGAAGCCTAATTACATCATAAGGGCTAATGTGATTTTTGACAAGATATTTTGTGCCCTGGTCAAGTACAAATACAGAGAATGCAATAGCAAAAAAAACAGCAGGATGTTTTTTCATTTAATTGCAGTACGGCACCTTTCGCAGATTTGTGGATTGTCATCAAACTTTCCGACTGTCATGCTCCAGTTCCAGCACCTCTCACATTTACCGCCTGATGCCTTTTCAACTCTGATGCAAAGGTTTTTGATGTCCGGGCTCTCGTAAACGTCCGTAATCCCCTGACTATACAAATTGATCTCCACATCTGAAACTATAAAAAGCACCTGCAGGAAATCGTTATATGCCTGAAGCAGCTTAAACTCGTCTTCAGGCAAATAAAATATGAGCCTTGCCTCAAGCGCGTTACCAATAAATTTGTCTTTTCTCTTTATCTCAAGCGCCTTGTTCGCTTCATCTCTTATTTTAATGAGCCTTGCCCATCTCTCTTCCATTACTTCATCAACAAATTCTCTCTTTTCAATCGGGAACCCTTCCAGGAAAACGCTCTCCCCTGTTTTTCCTGGCACATAGCTCCAGACCTCTTCTGCAGTAAAGGAGAGGACGGGGGCCATAAGCCTTGTCATGTCAAAGAGAATATTATGCAAGACCCACTGGGCAGCGCGTCTCTCTGTGGAATCCGCCCTGAATGTGTAAAGACGGTCTTTCAGTATATCAAGGTAAAATGAACTCATATCAACAATGCAGAAATTATAGATGGAATGGAAGACCTCGTGAAAATCAAACCTCTCGTAAGCTGCCGATACCTTCTTTATCAGCCCCTGCAACCTCGACATGGCCCACCTGTCTATCTCAAGGAGATTGCCGCTGTAATCCTTTCCGTCATAGTCATGTATATTGCCAAGCAGGAACCTCTCCGTGTTCCTTATCTTCCTGTATGCTTCTGTAAGCCTGCTGACAATCTCTTTTGAAAGCCTTATGTCATCGCGGTAGTCCTCTGCTGATACCCATAACCTCACAAGCTCGGCCCCGTTGGCCTTTATGATCTCTTGTGGGGCAATAACATTCCCAAGTGATTTGGACATCTTTTTGCCCTGCCCGTCAACTGTAAATCCATGCGTCAGCACAGTACTGTAAGGCGCTCGCCCTCTTGTCCCGACAGAGGCAAGCAAAGAGCTCTGGAACCATCCCCTGTGCTGATCACTCCCTTCAAGATACATGTCCGCAGGCCATGAAAGTCTTTTATCGTTCTCAACGACCGCTGCATGGCTGACGCCTGAATCAAACCAGACATCAAGGATATCCATCTCCTTCTTAAATGATGTCCCGCCGCATTTTGCGCATTTATGTCCTGCGCCGATAAGTTCCTCAAGCCCCAGCTTAAACCAAACATCAGCGCCCTGTGTTTCTGTGAGCCCGATAATTTTATCGAACAGCCCCACATCATCCACCAGGGCGCCGCAGTCATCACATGTGACAAGGGTGATTGGAACACCCCATGCCCTCTGTCGTGAGATACACCAGTCCGGCCTCCCTGAGACCATACCGTGTATCCTTTCCCTTCCCCATGAAGGCACCCAGGAAACCCTGTCAATCTCTTCAAGGCATCTGCTTCTTAAATCTCCTTTCTCCATTGATATAAACCACTGTGCGGTTGCCCTGAATATGACCGGTTTCTTGCATCTCCAGCAATGAGGATACGAATGCCTTATCTTTTCTGTATTAAGAAGGGCATTCTTTTCCTTCAAGACCTCGATAATTCCTTCATTCGCCTTAAAAACGAACTGGCCTTCAAATTGGGGAACAGACTTTGTGAACTTACCCCTGTCATCAACCGGGGCATATATATCAAGACCGTATTTTAACCCGGTCTCATAATCATCTTCACCGTGGCCCGGAGCGATATGCACAATGCCGCTTCCCTCGCCCACAGCAACAAAATCACCGAAGACCACCTTTGATTCCCTGTCTATAAATGGGTGCCTTGTCCTCATTCCCTCCAAACTGCTTCCAGGGACCTTTAAAACAACTTCTCCCTTAACAACATCCTTTATCTTAAGGGACTCAAGATTGTCCTCTGCAACTATATGGACCTCCCCTCCGTCTTCTACAGCAGCATAGATGAGGTCAGGATGCACTGCAAGTGCAAGGTTTGCCGGGAGTGTCCATGGAGTGGTGGTCCATATTACAATGTATGTTTTCCTGCCGGAAAGTTGTGGCAAATATTTGTCCAGATCTTCTGCCACGATCTGGAACCTGACAAAAACAGACGGCGATTCCTTTTCAGCATACTCCACCTCTGCCTCTGCAAGCGCAGTAACACATGAAGGACACCAGTGAACAGGCTTCTTTCCTTTATATACAGACCCGTTCTTCACAAACCTGAAGAATTCCCTGACAATTGCAGCCTCGTATCCATAGGTCATGGTCAGGTACGGGTCGTCCCAATCACCAAACACCCCGAGCCTTTTAAACTCTTCCCTCTGGATATCAACGAACTTCGCAGCGTATTCCCTGCACAACTGCCTTTTCTGGAGCACATCAACCTGGTCTTTTTTATCGCCAAGGTTCTTGTCGACCTGGAGTTCTATAGGCAGGCCGTGACAGTCCCAACCAGGCACATACGGCGAATAATACCCCTGCATGGATTTAAATTTTACTATTATGTCCTTGAGGATCTTGTTCAGGGCGTGGCCTATATGTATATTGCCATTAGCATACGGAGGCCCGTCATGCAGGATATATTTTTTGTCGCCCCTGTTCTTTTCCTGGAGCTTCTGGTATATGGATTTTTCAGCCCAGAATTTCAGCATTTCCGGCTCTCTCTGATTGAGGTTCGCCTTCATGGGGAAGCCTGTCTGTGGCAAGTTCAATGTATTTTTATAGTCAATAGGCATAACACAAAAATTACCACTAAACTGCTTGTTATGTCAAGAAAAGTGAATTAATTCAGTCCCTGATAATGTGACTGTTTCCCAAAGCTATTAACCGCTTAAAATGAACTCATCTGCAGAAAAGTGCTACCATACAACATGGAAATGATGCCTTTGCGCGCCGACAATCAGAGGAAGACCTTTTACAAATGGGCGAATGCCCTCGCCCTTATCACCATTTTCTACAACATTATAGAAGGGGTTGTCTCTGTATTTTTCGGGTACGAAGACGGCACTGTCGCCCTTTTCGGCTTTGGCGCAGATTCCTTTGTTGAAGTTATTTCAGGGATAGGGATCTGGCACATGGTCCGGCGGATGAAGCAACATGGCGCCGAAAATCATGATGAATTCGAAAAGACTGCCCTCAAAGTCACAGGAACGGCATTTTACATACTAACAGCCGGACTGGTAGCAACCGCACTTATAACCCTCTACACGGGACACAAGCCTGAGACTACCCTCTGGGGCATTATCGTCTCAAGCATCTCGATCCTGTCTATGTGGCTGCTCATTCATTACAAAATGAAAATCGGCAGACAGTTCAATTCCCAGGCATTAATCGCCGATGCCAACTGCACAAAGGCGTGCATGTATCTTTCCGTGGCGCTACTCGTTGCAAGCATAGGCTACGAACTCACCGGCATAGGTCTGCTTGATTCCCTTGGAGCAATTGTCATTGCCGCGCTGTCATTCAGGGAAGGACGGGAAGCCTTTGAAAAGGCAAAGGGCAATTTGATGTGTTCGTGTCAGGGTAGCTGCAGCTAATCTCCCTTAGGAGTTTAATTTCTGCCATCTCTTACCCTCATCAAGGACAGTCTTGATTGAAACTCTTTTGACTTCCCACATCCCTCATTCTGCTGCCTAACTCGCCAGTGACCAGCTTATCCCGTCTAGTGCTTGATTGTGTGGTTATCGAGTATAGAAAAACTCCCACCATTCTGACGTCTTACTCTTCACACCACGATCATTTATTGCTGATACACGCCAACGACCTGGTTGAGCACCCGTAAAATTAATTGTCGCTATGGTCCCCTCAACGGCCTGTCGATTACGAGTCCAAGGAATTGGGTGCCAAGCTCCTGTTCTTATGTCTTGAAGTTCAATTTCGACAACATAACGTACAGCCCTAGGTAGGGGCTTCCATTCAAGAATGGTTTTTCGAGGGAAATTGTCGAACGTTTGACCATTGGCTGGCCTTATTAACTCAGGCGTTAGACTGGCGAAGCCACTTTTCAAAGATATAATCTCTATTTTTGTTTTTTCCGGTAGCGATGTCCAAATAACAAAACATACAAAAGAAAATACGATAGCTCCCAAAATGACTTTCTTAAAGATGCTTTTCGGTGGCCAAAACATGTGAAAAACCGCTTCCCATGGGCTCTTTGGTATTTTGTCTTTATCCTTGCCATTTGAGGTACTGGTAATATTTCCCTCAATCAATCTTTGATTTCGAAGTTTTTCCTCTAGCTGCAAAGTATTGTTAGTTTTTTTTGAAGCTGCAAGAATCTGGAGATCATTTTCAAAAGAGGCGAGATTACAACGCATAAGATTTTCAACTGTCACCACGACTGCCGAACGATGTAAATCTAGGCGGAGGGCGTCTATCTGAACTTTCACCCCAAAACTGCCAAAATGACGACCAATTGAATCAGTAAGCGCATCAAATTTTCTCACATATATGTCATTTCTAATTTTGTCATTCAATATCGCTATGATTTTCTGAATCAATGCATCATTCAAGGACGTCCTGGTGGTCTCAAGAACCAGAAAGGTAGCCTGTGTAGCCTCAGCAAAAAGGTCATTAATGGTTTTTCCTACAGATGATGAGTAATCAGCAAAAATAGTGGGGACTTTATTTAATTCGTTTGGTTTCAATAATTTTATCGACGCAAAACAATCCCTGCCAATCCCATTTATTTTCGGATCTAAGAGCAATGACAATTTACGATTGATAAGATGCAAAACATCTGGTGGCATATTTTCTTTCCACTAACAAGTTATTGAGCAGACCTTAGTAACATCCAAAATGGCATATTGTCAGACCGCCATGTAATTATATGGTCTCTATGTATCTCCCCGAAATATTATCATAGTTACTCAGTTATTTGGGGAAAATGTGGTTGACTGCGTTTGAGATATGGTTATACAATGTATATACCAACAAAGAACGGAGGCACAATATGATTAAGAAGCTGGTTTCTCATGGCAACAGCGCAGCACTGATAATAGACAAGCCTATTTTGGAGCTGCTCAAGATCGACTCTGCAACATCGCTTGAGATCACGACTGACGGCAAAAATCTTATTATCTCACCTGTTGAAGATTCTAAAAGAGAAAAAAAGTTCAAGGCCGCCCTATCAAAAGTGAATAAACTCCACGGGAAGACCCTGAAAAGGCTCGCCGAATAATGCAAGAAAAAGATGTACTGTTTTTGACACTTGCTGAGGTGATGGATATCCACACGGATCAGATAGAAAGATATGGCGGCAGCACAGGAATCAGAGATACAAACCTTTTATCTTCTGCTATTGCCATGCCTTATGCCTCATTTGGGGATAAATTCCTTCATCCCGGTATTTTTGAAATGGCAGCAGCTTATGCTTACCACATCGCCCAAAACCATCCGTTTATTGATGGGAACAAGAGGGCGGCACTTGCATCAGCCCTTGTTTTCCTCGAAATGAACGGAATAACCATATCCGACAAAGAGGGCAAGTTATATGAGGCAATGGTATCCATTGCTACAGGAAAGAGGAACAAGGTTGAATTAGCGGAGATTTTAGGGTCCCTCGTATAAGTTAGGATAAAAAGAGGGCTCCCTTTACGGAGAGCCCTCTTTTCAATCAGATCATTTGTAAACTGGTGCAGATGCTTCGGGGGCTTTTTTCTTTGCAGGCGCTGCCTCTTTCTTTTCAGGCTCAGGGGTCGCTTCCTTTTTCTCCGGCTCAGGAGCTGGAGCAGGGGCTGGCGCCGGAGTAGGAGCTGGTTTTGGGGCTTCTTCCTTCTTCTGGCATCCCATAGCCATCATGGAAAGCACAATCATAAGACTCAACAACAGAACAGCAAACTTTTTCATACTTGATCCTCCCTTCCTACAAAAATATTTTCCCCTTTGACAATACAAAAGATCATGCCAAAATACAATAGCTGTAAAGGCAGCGCGAACGGACAGTTATTTTTTCTGCAGCCTTTTCAGAAATTCCCGATATTTCTCAGCGTGCCCTTCCTTCACCGACCACCGCTTCACCTCAGATTGATTAATTGTCTGCGCTCTTGCCACCATGATCGCCTGTTCAAGCGCTTGCGGGTCATTCCAATGGTAAAAAGCCGCAAGCCTATCCTTCACACTATCTGTGGCTGTCAGCAAGGCAACCGTCCCCAATCTTGTTTTCAGTTTCGAACTGTCCTTGATGGGTTCATTCCCTATGGCAGCCGGGGGAGTGACGAATTCAATGAAATATGGACAATCACTGCGGGTGAAATATCTGGATTTTTCCCTTTTAAAGCCGACTTCAGCCAAAGCTGCGGCCACTTCCTTCATAGTCGAGTGAGTCACAAAATCAAGGTCAAAAGACCGGTAAATGTTTTTGGTGTATATGGAGACGCAAGCACCGCCTACGAGAATCGCATCAATCCTTTTTTCAAGAAGCTTTCCGGAAATGAGTGCGGCAAGGTCCTTGATCCCTATTTTCTCCCAACCGATTTTCACAGGGGTTTGCCCGCACGTCTCGGTCTTGTACGCTTCATGTAATATGCCGCTTTCTCTTTTTCGGGAAGGAATTCGTAAGCTTTTGCTACCATCGCTTTAAGTTCAGCCAGAAATGGATATCTTGGATTGAAGTTGTAGACCCTGACCCTGCCGATAAGTCGGCTTGCTATTATGCCAGCGTTTTCGAGCCGTTTCAGTTGCTGTTGAAACTTGTTCACAGGTTCCTCAAAAGTCCGCGCCATTCCGAGGGGATACCCTTCTCCATAGACATAAAGGGTGAAGAGTATCTTTTCGACAGTTATATTTCCAAAAATTCCTTCCAGCACAACGCCCGCCTATTACCAATTATTATGGCTAAGTAGCCATAAATTATGGTAGTGTAATTTTAGCGCTTTGTCAAGAGGCGGGTAAAGAGAAAGCTACTATTTCCCATTATTGAATACGCAGACCTGGTTCCGACCGGCTGCCTTTGCCTCGTATAATGCCTTGTCTGCTTGATCCAGGACAGTCTCCCATTTGCATCCCTTGTCTGTCTTGTCAAACGTGGACACTCCGCAGCTTATTGTTAATATGCCCCTCTCGGTGCCTTTGTGCTCAACCTGCAGGGACTCTACGTCCCTTCTCAGTCTTTCCGCTACAACTAGGGTCTTTTCAATGTCTTGTTCAGGCAGTACAATGACAACCTCTTCGCCGCCATACCTGAAGATATCATCCGAGGTACGCAGGGAACTCTTGAGCGAGTCCGCTGTAGTTTTAAGGATATGGTCCCCTGCAATATGCCCGTATGTATCGTTATATGTCTTGAAGTGGTCCACATCACACATGATCATTCCATATTCATGACCGTATCTTGAGGCGCGGTGATGGATCTTCTGTATACTCTCGTAAAAATTACGCCGGTTACCAATATCAAGGAGCGGGTCCATTCTGGCAAGTTTTTCCAGTTTGTTATTCATACAGTGCAATTCTGCGTTTTTTTCTGTCAGTTCCTTTTCAAGTTTTAGTATGCGTTCGCCTGCCCTTATCCTGACCTTCAGTTCGTCCCTGTCAAAAGGCTTTGTAACATAGTCGTCCGCGCCGCCGTCAAGCCCTTCGATAATGTCCTCTTTTTTGTCCTTGCCCGTAAGCAGGATGAAGTAGACATAACCTGAAATGTCAGCAGAGCGGATTTTACGGCACAACTCAACTCCATCCATAACAGGCATCATCCAGTCAGCTACAACAAACTTCGGGTTCTCCTTTTCTAATATCCCCCATGCCTCCTGACCGTTTTCAGCAGTCAGCACCTCATGGCCCCAACTGCTCAGGATCTTTCCAAGCAGCCGCCTTGATACCAGATCATCTTCAACAACTAAAATACGCATCTTCCCCCCCACTTCGCCGGTATTACAGAGTTGTAATAAAATCCCTGAGACGGGACATCTCGGATTTCAGGTCTTCCATAAGACCCGATATTCCTGCAAGCTCCCGTTCACGTCCCTTGTTTTCAATATTCAGGGCAATCGAAAATATCCGCTGAGCGCTTAGATTGCCTGCTGCCCCTTTTATGCTGTGCGCATATTTCTGCACTTTGTCAGCGTCCCCGGATTCTGCAGCATCCTGGAGACTGGTTAACTGTTCAGGCACATAATTAAGGAATTCAAGGAGCATCTCCCCGTAGAACTCCTTGTCTCCTCCGAACCTTGACATTGCGGCCTTCATATCAACAGCCACCTTCTCATCCAGATCATCCCTGCCAATAACTTCGTCATGCCCTGATTTCTGTTCAGCCTCAACAAGCGGTTTTTCAATTTTAGCCTTTGTCCATTTCTTTATGACCCGCAGCAGCTCCTCGGGATTTATAGGCTTTGAGATATAATCGTCCATGCCTCCCTCAAGGCAGCGTTCACGGTCCCCCTTCATGGCATGGGCGGTCATGGCCACAATAACTGTATGTTTCTCGTCCCCCTCCCTCTCACGGATAGTCTTTGTTGCCTCAAACCCGTCCATTTCAGGCATCTGGATGTCCATCAGGACAAGATCAAATTTCTGGTTGCCGGCCAACTCTACCGCAATACGACCATTATCAGCGATATCTACCCTGTAGCCGGCCTTTTTCAGCAGGGTAGCAGCGACCTTCTGGTTGACCGGGTTGTCCTCAGCTATAAGGATATGTATGTTCTGGAGCTTTCGCTCGGTAACAGTATGGTGGGTAACAATGGATTTCGTCTTCCTGCTTTTTTCGATCTCCTTAGAGCTCATAACGGTAACCATCGTGTCCAGGAGCAAAGACTGTTTGACAGGCTTCACAAGATAGCCGCTGCACCCTATTTCGCGAAGGTGAGAGACATCTCCCCGGCTCCCTAGAGAGGTCAGGATTACTATTGAGACATCGCTTATTTCAGGCATACTCTTGATTATTATTGTAGTATGCTCGCCATCCATGCCCGGCATCTGCATATCAAGCAGCAGCATTTTAAAAGGGGTGCCTGCCTGGGCGGCCTTTTTAAGCTCGTTTATCGCTTCAGCCCCGCCCGCGACAGCCTCCGCCTCACAACCAAAGCTCTCAAGCATCTTTAAGAGGATGGTCCTGTTGGTAGTATTGTCATCAACAATAAGCACCCTCATGCCCCTGATATCGGAATGCATGTCTTCGGCAATCGCAATTTCTTCCTGCTTTTCCAGGGTCAATGAGAACCAGAACCTGCTGCCCTTCCCGATTTCACTTTCAACTCCTATCCTGCCACCCATCATGTCAGTCAGTTTTTTTGATATGGACAGGCCAAGCCCGGTCCCGCCGTACACACGCGTGGTAGAACCGTCAACCTGGGTAAAGGCATCAAAAATCGCTTCCTGCCTGTCCAGTGGTATGCCGACGCCCGTATCTGTAACTGAAAATATTATCGTTGCGGTATTTTCTGTCTCTTCCTTCAGTTCCGCCCTGATAATGACTTCACCCTTGGGCGTAAACTTGACCGCATTGCCGCACAAATTCAGCAATAACTGGCGGATCTTTCCTGAGTCTCCCCTGAGCAGGGACGGGACATCGTGGTGGACAATGCTTGCCAGCTCAATCCCTTTTTCAGACGCCTGCGGCGCAAGCGTATCAGCGACCCCCTCTATGGTCAACCTCAGGTTGAAATCAATAATGTCGAGGCACACATTACCAGCCTCAATTTTTGAAAAATCGAGTATATCGTTAATTATTTCAAGCAGTGAGTGGGCGCTTCTCTGGACTGTATTAAGGTAGTCACGCTGCTCTTCTGTCAGGTCAGTGGAAAGCGCAAGGGCGGTCATGCCTATTACACCGTTCATGGGGGTACGTATCTCATGGCTCATATTCGCAAGGAACTCTGATTTCAGGCGGCTTGCCTCCTCCGCCTCGACCCTCGCCATTACAAGTTCCTTATGTTCGGTTTCGAGGATATGCATCATATTATTAAACGTTTCCCTTATATCATAAATAGGGTCGCTTATCGCCTTCTGGTAAACTCCGCACTCCTTGCAATCGCTGAATTTTCTGGCAAACCTGCCCTGTATCTCTCCGCCGCAGTGGGTCCCTGCTATCTGCCAGCATCTGACATTCCTTTTGCCGTATACCGGGCATTCTTTGTAATTACAGTCCTTTAGCTCCCAGCAGGTCTGGATATGGGGATTATCAAGAGAGCCGTAAAGATATTCCTCGAAACCCTTCTTTTTTTCCACCTCTGCAACTAT
>Ga0209211_10008643_pt1 | contig 13858 bp, 13 predicted proteins | sample RifGroA2_FD_183992 | JGI IMG/M metagenome (GOLD analysis project Ga0209211, IMG submission 183992) | Groundwater microbial communities from Rifle, Colorado, USA - Groundwater A2 (SPAdes) (version 2) | ecosystem: Environmental > Aquatic > Deep subsurface > Groundwater | place: Rifle, Colorado...
GACCTTCTCTTTTTCAGAGAGACGCTACTACTACCTGAGCTACCGCGGCCTGGTTTTAGTCTAGCGAAAAACGTTTGTTTTTTCAACGGAGTGGACGGTATAGGATTCGAACCTATAACTCCTGCGATGTAAACGCAGTGCTCTGCCATTGAGCTAACCGTCCGAGCCGGTTCATTCGATCTTTTTAATTGTTCCCGATATGGTCGCCGTTTCTACCTCGCACGAAAAATGTTCACCGACCCTCTTGTTTAAAATGGCTTGGCCGAGGGGCGAAGACGGGCTGATCATCTTGAGGCCGGGAATTTGGGACCCCACTTCTAGGAAGTAGAATCGATTTTCTTTCTTTTTGTTGCCTTCGAGCTCGATGACGACGAAACACGGAGGGAAAACCCTGACGAGGCTCGCTTCTGACGAAGCCGTCACTTCCCGGCGAATCATTTGCGCTTTTTCGAGCAGGCCTTGAGTCAACTTTAGTTCTGTTTCCGCGTGCTTCCTCTCTCCGGCGATTGACCAGCTGCTGAGCGCCTGCTCGGCATAATATTGCAGCGTTTTTTGGGAGCGGTCGGCATTTTCTCGCGACTGAACTAAATATTTCCCTAGGCGGTTCAAAAGAACTTTTTTCCTTTCCTGGTTCATAGTAAGCAAAGCACTTAATATATCGTACTCGCTATAGCGGGCAGGATTGCCCGATATGTCGTAACCGCCATAATTCAGAATAATCCGGTCACAAAACCGTTCAAAGGTTATTATTCGTACGGTGCCCAGGGCGGGATTTGAACCCGCAAGCCTTGCGGCATGCGCCCCTCGAACGCACGCGTATACCGATTCCGCCACCTGGGCCTATTTAACCCCGTCTTGTTTTAAGATGCTACTCAGTTTTTTGTATTTTCGTTCTAAATGTGGTAAATTTTTTTCGTAATATATTTTTTTTATTACCTTTCTTGTTTCTTTTTTCGCATATCTTAAGTACCATGTTCCTCTTTTCCCACCACTGGAGATATAGCCTTTTATCCCAGAGAGATTTTTTAGCTTATTTCTTAACCATTGGAGATGAGACAAGCTTGCCGAATTCAAAGTAAAGTAGAACATAAAACTGCTTTTCCATCGCGGATCCCAGTAGCTGTAACAACTTCCGTCGCCGTCGAAAGAACCACGGAGGAAATCGAAGAAATAACGATTGGGGATTTTTAATTCCCCGATAGTTTTAGATTTGCGAGGAGATAGTCCAATCCCAACCAGCCATTTATAAAAGTTTACGTCTCCAAATTGTACCCGGTAGCAATTAGATTTATTGGCGTATCCGCCCGCCTTTTTGCCAATGACATTCTTTAGCCCTAAGCAATCTTTAAATGTTCTAACTAAACTTTTATCTTTTGACGTAAAATTAATATGTCGTCCGTCTCCAGACAAACAACCGTCAGTAGCAATCAGGCCAATGGCGTATGCTAATTTCTGACTCCAATCTGTTGAAACTTGTTTTTGCGGTTTTGCTCCCATTTTTCCCATTACTCAATCATACCGCGTCTACCATTACTTTATAAGATTTCGGTTACAGCACCCGCGCGCATTTAGACTTCTTTGAGCTTAGCTCTTTTGCCCTTGGCCGTTCTAAGATAATAGAGCTTAGCTCGATGCGCCTTAAATTGTCTCAGAATCTCTATTTTTTCTATTGAGGGAGAGTGAAGGGGTAAAATGATTTCCATTCCGACGCCGGAGGCTATCCGGCGAATGGTGATGGTGGCGCCGGCTTCATGGCCGTGTTTCCTGGCTAAAACCAGGCCTTCGAAAACATGGGTTTTCTCTTTGTCGCCCTCTTTTATTTTCTGGGAAACTCTAATCTGCTGACCGGGCTTGATCTCGGGCAGGTCGGACCGCAAATGCGGCTTAAGAAAATTTTGGATTCTGGATTGTAATTGTGCTTTTTGCATTTTATTTTCCTTTTAATTTTCTTGGTGGGCAGCACAGGATTCGAACCCGTAGCCTTTTCTATGTCGAAGAAATGCTCTGCCATTGAGCTAGCTGCCCCCGTCTGATGGGCGCGGCAGGGATCGAACCTGCGACCCCCACTTTATAAGAGTGGTGCTCTGCCATTGAGCTACGCGCCCAGAACTAAAGAGCCTTTATCTTTACTCTTAAATTGCGAGGCTTCGGCCAGCTTCTCTTCTCTTCGGGCCGAATCAACTCTTCAAACTCCTGCCTTTCGATGATCTCTTTTTCGATCAAAACCCGGGCTACTTTCTCCATTAATTTCTTCTTTCGGATCAGGATTTTATCCGCCGTTTGCTTGGCTTGATTAATGAACTTTTCTACTTCTTTGTCAATCTTGACCGCCGTTTCTTCGGAATATGGCTTTTGACCGGAGACGTCCCGGCCCCAGAAAAATTCATTCTCTTCCTCGCTGAAACTAATTGGTCCCAGGGAAGACATGCCGTATTCTTTGACGAGCTTTCGGGCCAAGATCGAGGCTTTCTCGAGATCATTACTGGCGCCGGTGGTGATTTCGCCGAACTTTATCTGTTCGGCGCAATAACCGCCTAAAGAAACAGCAATTTCGGCCAGAAACCCGGTTTTGCTTTTGATTTTTCTTTCTTCGGAAGGTACCTTCAAAGTGTAGCCGGCCGCCATTCCCCGGGCAATAATGGATATTTTTCTGACCGGCTCGACGTCCGGAGAAAAAGCCGCCACCAAAGCGTGGCCCACTTCATGGAAGGCGGTGATTTCCTTTTCTCTTTTTGACAAGATGTGGCTTTTTCTTTCGGGGCCCAAGAGGACTTTCTCAATTGATTCCAGGAAATCTTCTTGGGAGATTTGGGTTTTATTCTTCCGGGCGGCCAAGATGGCGGCCTCATTGGCGACGTTGGCTAAATCGGCTCCGGAAAAGCCCGGTGTTCTTTCGGCCACTTCTCTCAAGTCGAGATTGGCCATCAGAGGTTTGCCGCGGGCATGGATTTTTAAAACTTCTTCCCGGTCATTGATATCCGGCAGGTCGAGGACGACCCGGCGATCAAACCGACCGGGCCGCAAAAGAGCCGAATCTAAGACATCGGGGCGGTTGGTGGCGGCAATGACAATGACGTTGGTATCTCTCTCAAAGCCGTCCATTTCCACCAGTAACTGATTCAGAGTTTGTTCTCTTTCGTCATGCGACCCGCCCAGGCCCGTGCCCCTGTTTTTACCAATGGCATCAAGCTCATCCAAGAAAATAATACTCGGGACGTGTTTTTTGGCGATGGTAAACAAATCCCTAATCCGGGCCGATCCGACGCCGACGAAAAGCTCGACAAAAGAAGATCCGGAAGAGTGAAAGAAAGGAACGTTGCTTTCCCCGGCCACGGCTCGGGCCAAGAGGGTTTTACCGACTCCGGCCGGGCCCAACAGTAAAACCCCGCGAGGGATTTTGGCGCCCATAGCCAGGAATTTCTTCGGGTTTTTCAGGAAATCAACCACTTCTTTTAACTCCTCCTTGGCTTCTTTGAGGCCCGCCACGTCCTTGAAGCTAATCTTTTCCTGGGGGTGGCCTTCGGCGCCGAAGAGTTTGGTTTTGGCTTTAGTAAAGTCAAAAACTTGAGTGGCGCCGACCTTGGCTTGACGGAACATAAACCAGAAGAAAACGCCAAAAAGAAGCAAGGGTAGGACAAAAGACAAGATTTGCCCGATGACCAGAACGGTTCCGCCCTCTTTTTTGACCTCAATTTCAATGTTCTTGAACTTTTCTTTATCAACGCCATAATTAACCAGGGTTTGTGAGAGGGCGGTTTCCGGTTCTTTTAGGACAACCGCTTTTGTCTCGTCGGAGAGAAGAACCTGCAGTTCGTTTCCTTGGACAATGACTTTTTTGACTTTATCCTGATTAATCTGTTCCACCAGCTGGGACAAAGATAATTCTGAAGGGGGGCGTCCGGGTTGCATGAATAAGGCAAAAACGGCGGAGATTCCCAAAAAGATCAGGACAACGAAGATAAAGCTTTTTAACAATTGGCTCATTTTTTGTTCTTTTCAGGTTATTTAAAGAACTAACTTTAAGAGCAAGCGGTGTTCCTTTATATCCAGCAAGAGGACTTCAAAATCGTATTCGGATCCAATTTTAAGCAATTCTTCCATTTTCTGCCGGGTGCCGAATTCAGAGATGTGACAGAGTCCCTGAATTTTCGCGGCGACCTCAACAAAGGCGCCAAAAGGGTTGAATTTGGTGATTTTCCCCCGAGTGATCTTACCCTTTTCATAAGTTTTCTCGATGGTTTTCCAAGGGTCTTCTTTTAGAGCCCTCAAGGACAAGGAGACTTTACCGTTGCTGATATCAATAATTTTCAGTTTGACTTTTTCACCAACCTGAACCACGTCGCCGGGATTTTCGATTAGTTGCCAGTCAAGTTCGGAAATATGAACGAGTCCCTCAAGGCTATCGGCCCCGAATTTAACAAAGGCGCCAAAGTCCACCACCCCGGTTATCTCGCCCTCAACAATATCCCCGACTTTATAATCCTTAAGAATCTCTTTGATCTTTTCTGTCTCCTTGATTTTTTCCGAGAGAATCAATTTTTCGCCCCGGGGATCGAGGTCCAAAATTTTGACTTCCATTTCCTGACCGACAAATTTTTGCAGTTCTTTCAAAATCTTCATCGCATCGCCATCTTCGACGCGGGGGTAATTGGCCGAGCTTAACTGAGAGACGGGTAAAAAGGCATTGACTCCCATGACCGTGGTCAGGAGGCCGCCCTTGTTGGCGCCGAGAATCTTGACCATGATATTTTCGGCCGTGTTTCTTTTTTCCTTCAGTTTTAACCAGGAGATTTCACGATCCGCTTCCAGAGCCGAAACCTCAATGAATCCTTCTTCGTTTTCCAGGTCAACGATTTTAATAAAAAGCTCGTCTCCTTCTTTGGCTTTTTTCAGAAGGTCCTTGGCCAGGAGAAACTCTTTGCCATAAATAATGCCGGTTCCCCAGCTGCCGAGATCAACGAAGATAGAGGATCGGCCGCGGCCGATGATTCTTCCTCTGACAATTTCGCCGGCTTTTGGCGGTTTCAATAGTTCACTCCTATCTTTTGCGATTTCTTCCATGGTGGTATTCATATTCATATGTTTGAATTTATCATAACTTGAGGAAAAAATCAATCTTTGATATCATGTAGTATAGTTTATTCCGCCTAAATTTATTGTACATGCAAATCATTTGGCGCGGTCAATCTTTTTTCCAGATCATTACCGCTCAGGCGAAAGATGCCCCGGTTTCTTTAGCCATTGATCCTTTTTCTGACGATCTGGGCTTAAAGGTTCCCGAAGTTACGGCCGATATCGTTTTAATTACTCATGATCACAGCGACCACAACAACCTCAAGGCCATCAAGGGCTCGCCTTTTGTCATTGACGGCCCTGGAGAGTACGAGATTAAGGATGTTTACATCCAGGGGATTCCGGCTTTCCACGACAAATCATTAGGCCGGGAAAGGGGCCGGGTGACGATTTATACGATTGAAAGCGAGGATATAAGGGTTTGTCATTTGGCCGACTTTGGTCAAAAAGAGCTTTTCTCGGAGCAAATTGAAGACTTGGGCTTGGTGGATATTCTTCTGATTCCGGTGGGCGGAAACCATACCATTGACAGCCAAGAAGCTTCCAAGATCATCAGCCAGATCGAACCCAAAATCGTTATCCCCATGCACTATCAATTGCCGAAGCTGCGCCCGCCAGCTGGCGGAAAGCTTGATGGTCTGGATAAGTTTCTCAAAGTCATGGGAGAGAAAGCTTCCGAGCCCCTGCCCAAGCTGACGATTAAGCAGAAAGACTTGCCGGCCGAGGGAATGAAGACGATTATTCTCCGAGCCCAGTAATTTACCGTGAATATCTTAAAAAAAATTCAAGAGAAATCAGAGGACGAAAGAAGGATAATCTTCTGGATTTTAGTCATCGTTATCGGTCTTGTTTTGTTCGGCGGCTGGCTGGTCTTGATTAAACATCGCTTGGTTAATTTGAACCAAGGCAAACTGCGTCAGGAATTAAGACTGCCCGAATTAGAAAAGCAGATCAACGACTTGCCCAAGCCGGAACTAAATCTTGGGGTAGATCAGTTGAAGCAATTAGAAGAACTTTTCCAGAAAGAGGCGGTCACCCCGTAGCTCGGCCATGAAGAAGAAAAAACCAATCCGCTCCGCCAGTCGGCGGACGGCGGAGAAAAAGATAATCCAGGGAGAAAAGGCCGGTTTTGACATTGGCCAGGTTGAATCGCGGGAAATCGTCGAAGAGATGAAGGATTCCTACATTGACTATGCCATGTCGGTGATTGTCTCGCGGGCCCTGCCGGATATTCGCGACGGCTTAAAGCCCGTCCAGCGTAAAATTCTTTTTACCATGAAAGAAGAGGGTTTGACGGCCGGGGCCAGGTTTCGCAAATCAGCGACCGTCGTCGGCTCCGCGTTGGGCCGCTACCACCCGCACAGCGACGTGGCCGTCTATGATGCCATAGTGAGAATGGCGCAGGATTTTTCTCTCCGTTATCCCCTGATCCAGGGCCAGGGCAATTTCGGCAGTGTCGATGGGGACGAAGCCGCGGCAATGAGATACACGGAGTCTCGGCTTTCGAAAGTGGGGGAAAAAATGCTCGAGGACATCGACAAAGACACGGTGGATTTCATCGATAATTACGACGGCACCCGAAAAGAGCCGAGTGTTCTGCCCTCGCCTTTGCCCCAATTGCTTTTGAACGGGTCTCTGGGCATTGCCGTGGGCATGGCCACCAACATGCCGCCGCATAACTTGACCGAAGTTTGTGACGCTCTCGCCTACTTGATTGATCATCCCAAGGCGGATACCCAAGACCTTTTCCAATTTATCAAGGGGCCAGATTTCCCGACGGGAGGCCAGATTTTTAATTTGAAGGAAATCATCGCCGCCTATTCCCAGGGCAAGGGGCCGGTTTTGATGCGTGGCAAGGCCGAAATCGTTGAGCAAGAGAAAAGCGGCCGTTTCCAGATCATCATTTCCGAAATCCCCTTCCAGGTTCAAAAATCGACCCTGATTGAGCGATTGGCCAGCCTGGTTTCAGAAAAGAAGATTGAGGGCATCCGGGACATCCGTGACGAGTCAGATAAAGAAGGGCTGAGAATCGTCATCGATCTGCAAAAAGAGGCCTATCCGCAAAAGATTTTGAACTATCTTTACAAATTTACCGATCTGCAAAAGACTTTTCATATCAACCTTTTGGCTTTAATTGACGGCCTCCAGCCCAAGGTTTTGTCTCTGGCGGAGCTTTTAAGCTATTTTTTGCTCCACCGCCGCGAAGTGGTTTTTCGGAGAACCAAATATGATTTGGAAAAGGCCCAGCAACGAGCCCACATTTTAGAGGGTTTGCATAAATGTTTGGCCAACATCGACGAGGTCATCCGGATCATCAAGAATTCGGCGAGCCGCCCGGAGGCGGAAAAGAATTTGATGAAGCGCTTCAAACTAAGCTCGATTCAAGCCAATGCCATTCTCGAGACAAAATTAGCCGCTCTGGCTAAACTGGAGAGAAAGAAAATCGAAGAAGAGTTAAAAGCCCTGCAACTTAGAATTAAGGAACTGACCGTTATTTTTAAGAGTCCGGAAAGAATTAAGGGAGTGGTCAAGAAGGAGCTGGCGGAGATTAAAGAAAGGTTTGGCGACGAAAGGAGAACCAAGGTGGTGGTTCGGGAAATCGAAGAAATTGCCGAAGCCGATTTGATCCCTCACGAAGAAACCATCATCACCCTCACCCGCGGCGGTTATATCAAGAGAATTAATCCTTCGGTCTATAAACTGCAGAAACGAGGCGGCAAGGGCATTCTGGGAATGAAAACCATGCAGGAAGACATTGTTGATCATTTTGTTTCCGGAATGACTCACGACGACCTGTTTTTCTTTACCGATTCGGGTAAGGTTTTTTGCACCAAGGTTTTTGAAATTCCTGAAGGAACCCGGGTGGCGCGGGGTCGGGGCCTGCTCAATTTCTTAGAGATTTCTTCTCAGGACAAGGTTCTTTCTTTGATTGCCTCGAGCAAGAAAGATCAAGAACAATATCGTTATCTGGTCATGGTGACCCGGAACGGTATCATTAAGAAAACCGCCATTGACGCCTTTGCTAATGTCAGGAAATCAGGCCTGATTGCCATGACCCTGAAAAAGGGAGATACTTTAAGAAAGGTCGCCAAGAGCACGGGCGAGGATGAAATTATCATTGTCACCCGAAAGGCCCAAGCCATCCATTTTAAAGAAAAAGATCTGAGGGAAATGGGGCGCCCGGCCTCGGGCATCCGGGGAATCAGATTAAAGAAGGGAGATGAGGTAGTGGGCATGACCGTCATACAAACGAAAAATCCAAAATCCAACCCTTCGACAGGCTCAGGATTGTCCCGAGCAACGTCGAGGGACAAAATCCAAAATCCAAAAAACGAAGAAAAACAATACCTTCTGATTATTACCGAGAACGGCTATGGCAAGAGAAGCGAAGTCAATGATTATCGAATACAAAAGAGAGGCGGGAGCGGGATCAAGGCGGGAAAAATCACGTCCAAGACCGGCGAGATCATGGCCGCCAAAGTCCTTTCTGACGAAGAAGACCTGATTGTTATCTCTCAAAAAGGCCAGGTGATTAGAGCGATGATTGCCTCGGTTCCGAAATTATCCCGGGCCACTCAGGGAGTCAGAATCATGAAGCTGGGAGAAGGAGATAAGGTGGCCTCGGCGGCGTGCATCTGAAAAATTATGGATTTTCTTAATCCGGAACAAGTCTTAAACCAGATAGAATTGCGCGAAGATATGATGGCGGCGGACTTTGGCTGTGGCGTCGGGGGTTGGGCTATTCCCCTGGCCAAGAAATTAAAAACGGGCAAGGTTTATGCAATTGATATCCAGGCCGAGGCTTTGGCGGCCCTCAGAATAAAAATGGAAATGGGCAAGATGAATAATATCCGGCCCATCCGGGCCGATCTGGAAATGGGCTTGGGCTCTTCGGTTCAGAACAATCTGCTCGACTTGGTTTTGCTGACCAATCTTTTGTTTCAGGCTCAGGACAAAAATCAGATCATCGCCGAGGCCAAAAGAGTTTTACGGCCCGGCGGCCGGTTGCTGGTGACTGACTGGAAGACGGATTCGTCCTTTGGTCCCCAGGAGAACCGGATTTCTCTTAAAGAGGCCAGTGAGATGATTGAAGAGCGGGGCTTCAAATTGGAAAAGGAACTAGCCGTGGGTAAATATCATTGGGGCTTGCTTTTTACTAAAATCTAGTTTATGCTAGCCTATATGAGGTCAATTTCGAGCGAAGCGAAAAACAAGGTTCTGCCGAGCGAAGCAAGGCAGGTTCTTATTCTTCTTCTTTTGATCCTTGGTTTCGGCCTACCCCTTCTGGCGGGAGCCCAGATTGTCATTGATAACCCGCTGAGATATGCCAGCATTCAGGAATTGATCGACGCCGTCATCAAGTTCATCTTTTTGATCGCTTTAGTCGTCTCTCCTCTAATGATTGTCATTGGCGCCTTTTATCTCATGACGGCCGCCGGCGATCCGGGCCGAGTTAAAACAGCCAAGACTATTTTTCTTTATACGGCCATCGGACTGTTTGTCATTTTTTTGGCTCGTGGCTTGGTGGCTTTGATCCGATCGGCCATGGGCGTAACGCCATAGTAATTTTAAGATTAACAATCTAAAGGTCGACGAGTAGTTTCAAATCAGCTTTCGAGATGACAAGAAAACAAAATAATGAAAAAAATCCTTTTTATTCTGCTTTTTGCCAGTTTGATTATGCCGATGGTGAGCCTGGCCCAAAGCGCTCCAGAAGATTGCTGCAAGATTAGAAAGAATATTACCATTGACGGCACGCCTTGCGCCAGCGGTACGGTTGTCGGACCGACGGGCGGAACCTGCACCCTGGGAATTAACTGCGTTACCGAAAAATGGGGCCTTTTTTGCGCCATGAACACCATCTATGCCATTACTGACTGGGCCTTTCTTTTCCTGGTTCTGATCGTGATTTTACTGGTTATTTGGGGTGCCTTCAGTATTATGGTGTCGTCGGGCGATGCCGCGAAGGTGAAAGAAGGCCGAGACAAAATCATGTACGCGGCCATTGGCCTTTTGGTGGCCCTGGTTTCTCGGGCGGTGCCGTCGATTGTTAAGGCAATCCTGGGCTACACCTAGAGTGCGGTTTGCTTTGTAAACAAAAACAAAGACAGCGATTTCCCGCTGTCTTTGTTTTGTTCTGGACTTGATTTTGGAATCAATCAGGCTAGAATAGCAGGTAGCGCGGACGTGGTGAAACCGGGAAACACGCAAGATTTAGGATCTTGTGCCGCAAGGCTTGTGGGTTCGACTCCCACCGTCCGCACAACTAAAAACTCCGCCTTCTGAGCGGAGTTTTTGCTTACCCATCTTTACCTGATCATCAGCTTGGTCACCTTTTCCTTCTGGATCCGGGGTATTCTAATCGTGAGGATGCCGTCTTTCAGGGTTGCCTCGGCCCGGGAAGCATCAACTTCTGAGGGCAGGACAAACTGTCTCGAGAAAGAACCCCAGTGACATTCCTGGATAAGGTAATCATCTTTTTCCACAGTTTCTATTTTCTCGCGATTGCCCCTGATCTGAACCATGCCGTTTTCAATCGTGACTTCAAGATTCTCTGGTTTCACTCCGCCGATGGTTGAATCAATGACCACCTCCCCGTCGGTTTGGTAAACATCAATCGAGAGTTGTCCTTCGGTCTTGGATGAATCTTCTTGTGGCGCGGGTTTTTTCCTTTCGGTTTTCTCAACCGTATTTTTTTCAATTTTCGTTGGCATCTCTTCTGTTTCTTCTTCTTCCTCTGGTTCTATCTCAACTTTCTTTTCAGTTTTGAATTGGTGTTCGGGTTCTTTTTCTTCTGGGTCTTCTTCTGGTTGAGATACTTTTAATATTGGTTTGATGACCTTTCTCGCCGGTTTTTGTGAAACCGGTTTCTTTTCTTTGACGGGGTGGTCTCCTCGAGTCTGAGCCCCGGAGTCGAAAACCTGATCTTGACTGCCGATTAACTTTTCGAAAAACGAAGCCATGTGAGTAAAGTTAATTATTTTAGCTATTGAATCTCGCAGATGCCCTTCATCTCTCTCAGTTTTCTGAAACCCAGAGAAAGAACCAGGGCTAAATTAGTTAAAATGAGGACGGGGATTAAAAACCGAACATTCCCCTCAATTACCATTATAGAAAAATTATAGAGACCATGCAAGAAAATCGCCAGGGTAAAACCGATGAGAGCCAGTCTAATTTTCATTTTTGGCTGGTACAAAGCCAGAGCCAGGAAGATTCCCAGAGTGCCGGAGGCCAGGGCGTGAAGAAAGGTGGCCGAAACAAAGCGGAAGAGACTGATGGCGATCGTCCGGGCCGGAGAAAGAGTGAGCAATCCCGGGCCAACTATGGCCAGGATATTTTCTGAGGCGGCAAAGCCCAGGGACGAAATGATGAGGTAAAGAGGCAGGTCGGTCGGCTCGTCAAAATGTGAGCTTTTTAAAATCTTATCTTTAACCACCCAATATTTCAAAACCTCTTCGACCAAAGCGACGCCCAGGAAAAGCACGAAAGTTGTTTTCCAGATGGATGGTTCCCAGAAACTCAAAGTATCAAAGATGCCGAACTGAATCAGGGCGGCCGGGAAAACGGCCAGAGAGCCATAGATAAAAATTTTGACGACTTGGCGGTTGTCTTCAGGATGAACGTCTTTGCGTAAAAAATACAAAAGCCAAATGATGCTCGGAGCTAAGCCAAAGAATATAAGAAGAAGATAATTCATTTAGCGAGGCCAGGTTTCTATCGATAAGCTTTTCTTTTTCTTTTTGATCGGCAGCTGCTGCCAGATTTCTTCGGTGACAAAAGGCATAAAGGGATGCAGTAGTTTTAACGAGGTGGCCAAAACATAAAGCAGAATTGGCTGAGCCTGTTTTCTTCGGTCTTTGGTTGACTCGATGTATTTGTCGCAGAATTTTTTCCAGAAAAACTGGTAAAGTAACTCTGCCGCCTGGCCGTAGCGATATTTTTCCATCAGTTCATTCGTTTTTTTGATGGTCTTTTCCAGTTCTTTTAAAATCCATTTATCGTTTGAACCCGCTGATTTGCGCTGATTTATGCTGATACTTCCGCGTTGTTTAGCGTTTGGTTCTGCGTTGTTCGGCGTGGCCAGGATAAACCTGGCCGCATTCCATATCTTGTTGGTAAAATTTCTCATCGCTTTGATTTTATCTTCGCCGATTTTTAAATCGGCTCCGGCCGCATTGCCGTAAACTAAAGAAATCCTTAAAGCGTCGGTGCCGTATTTTGCCGTCATATCCAAGGGATCAAAGCCAATGCCCGCCGTTTTGCTGAACTTTCGTCCCCGCTGATCTCTGACGAGCCCATGGAGATAAACGGTTTTGAAGGGAACTTTTCCGGTCATTTCCAGACACATCATAATTTCTCTGATGACCCAGAAAAAAAGAATGTCATAGCCCGTTTCTCTGACGTCCGTCGGATAAAAGCATTTAAGGTCGTTCGTGTTTTCGGGCCAGCCAAAAACCGAAATCGGCCAAAGGCTGGAAGAAAACCAGGTGTCCAGAGTGTCATCAACTCCTTTTAAAGGAATCTTGTGGCCCCACCAAAGCTGTCGGGAAATACACCAGTCTTTGATGTTTTTTAGCCAGTGGAAATATGTTTTTTCGAAATATTTGGGGATAATTTTGATTTTCCCCGACTTGACCGCTTCGATAGCCTTTTTAGCCAAGGGCTGGGTTTTTACAAACCATTGTTTGGAAATCAACGGTTCGGTCGTTGTATGGCACCTTTGGCAATGGCCGACCGAATGAGTGATAGTTTCGGTTTTGATGAGGTCCCCCCGGGTCCTTAATTCTTCTACGACCAAGTTTCTCGCTTCCAGAACTTTGAGCCCGGCAAATTTGCCGGCCACCGAGGTCAGGCGGCCATTTTCGTCGATGACTTTTATCGTCGGCAGGCCATGCCTTTGGCCGATTTCAAAGTCCGTCTGGTCGTGCCCCGGCGTTACTTTGAGGACGCCGGTGCCGAATTCCCGGTCAACGGCTTCATCGGCGACCACTCTCATTCTCTTAGGACCGATGAGTGATTCGTAGACAAATTCTTTTCCGATCCATGACTGATAACGTTTATCCTGCGGGTGGACGGCCACGGCCGTGTCGCCAAATTTAGTTTCCGGGCGAGTCGTGGCCAAGACAAAGGGTCCGTATTTCATATAATAAAGCTGGCCCTCTTCCTCTTCGTGTTCGTTCTCCAGATCGGAAATGGCTGTCCGGCAGGCCGGGCACCAGTTAACAATATATTCTCCCTGGTAGATTAAACCTTTTTTATAAAGGTTATTAAAAGCCGCCTTGACCGCCCCAGATCTAATTTTGTCCATGGTATAGGCCTCCCGGCTCCAATCCAAAGAAAAACCTAATTTTTGCAACTGGTGCTTGATGTTTTTTCTAGAGTCGGCCGCAAAAACCTTAGCTCTTTTTAAAAACTCTTTTCGGCCGACCTCTCTCTTTCTTTTGCCCTCTTTTTTTATCTGTTTTGAGACCAGGTATTCCACGGCAATGGAAGCGTGATCAAAGCCGGGCAGCCAGAGACTGGGTTTCCCGGTCATTCTTTGCTGACGGATGATAATGTCTTCAATGACGTACATGGCGTGGCCGGCGTGCAAATTGCCCGTGACGTTGGGCGGCGGCAGAGTAATGACAAAAGGCTTTTTGCCGCGGGTCATTTTGCCCTTGAAAAAACCGCCCTTTTCCCAAAAGGCTGATATTTTGTCTTCGACCTGATTGTGGTCGTAAGTTTTGGGCAGTTCCATGATGCATCCATCATAACCCAAAAATTGACTTTTGTGTATTCTTGA
>Ga0209211_10008644_pt1 | contig 13857 bp, 14 predicted proteins | sample RifGroA2_FD_183992 | JGI IMG/M metagenome (GOLD analysis project Ga0209211, IMG submission 183992) | Groundwater microbial communities from Rifle, Colorado, USA - Groundwater A2 (SPAdes) (version 2) | ecosystem: Environmental > Aquatic > Deep subsurface > Groundwater | place: Rifle, Colorado...
CATCGTATTCATGGAACCGTCCCAACAATTGCTTTGTTACGAAATTTAGGATTATTAAATTGTAAGCTATGAAATTGTCTTTAATAATCCCTTGTTACAATGAGGTTGAGGCGTTGCCTTTTATAGTAGAGCAAATAAAAAATAATTTTAGCAGAGAAGACACGGAAGTTATTATTGTTGATAACGGGTCAACAGACGGAAGTGATAAAGTTTTAAGCGCGCTCACCCTCAGTTTGCCCCGCGTTCGTGTTGTTACCGTGCCTGTGAATAAAGGTTATGGCTATGGTATAATAGCCGGATTAAAAGAAGCAGTTGGAGAGTATTTGGGATGGACTCATGGTGATATGCAAACGCCTGTTCAGGATGCCTTAAAAGCTCTCAAGATCATTGAAACAGAGAGAAGTCCAAGAAAAATTTTTCTTAAAGGCCAGCGTATTGGCCGTCCATTTTTTGACCGTTTTTTTACTGCCGGAATGAGTATTTTTGAATCTGCGCTTTTTGGTATTACGCTTCGTGATATTAACGCGCAGCCGAATATATTTCATCGTAGTTTAATGGAGGGGTTTTTTAACCCGCCCAACGACTTTTCCCTGGATTTATACGCGCATCATTTAGCCAAGATTAATGGTTTTGTTATCAAGCGTTTTCCCGTATCATTTTTACCCCGTCCTCACGGTGAATCACATTGGAATACTACCTTGCGTTCAAAATATAATTTTATCAAACGTGTTATTCGCTACAGTTTTTCCTTAAAAAATAGCAATAAATATGGAAAATGAAGAAAAAATTAAAATTGAATGATTAATTATTTTATTACTTATGAATAAAAATAATGGATTTTGGTTTGGCAAAAGAGTGCTTGTTACTGGTGGGGATGGTTTTGTAGCTTCCCATCTAATTAAAAATCTTCTGGCACAAGGAGCGGTGGTGGTGTCTACGGTGCGTCACAAACGACCGCTTTCTACGTTACAAATGATTTGCGCGGAAGGGGAATTAGCGCATAAACCGGACATTGAAGATTGTGATTTGTTAAATTTTGACGCCCTAAGAAGAGTTTGTGATCGTCATCAAATAGATACTATCTTTCATTTGGCCGCCTCGGCCATTGTCAGCGACGCCGCTAATTCTCCTGTTTCCACCATTGAAAATAACGTCATGGGCACGCTTAATATATTGGAAGTGGCGAGAATAAATAAAATCCCCAGAGTATTAGTAGCTTCATCGGATAAATCCTACGGCGACCACGCTTCACCTGATGATCTTGAGCGCATTCCTTATCGTGAAGATTATGCGTTAAGAGGCTTGGATGTTTATAGCGCCTCCAAGGTTAGCGCCGATATGCTGGCTCAAACATATTCCTATCAGTTTAAAGTGCCGGTTATAATTGTTAGGTCTTGTAATATTTTTGGTCCGGGTGATTTAAATTTTTCCCGGCTCATTCCAAAAACAATAATGTGTCTTCTTTCTAAAAATTCCCCGGTAATAAATCAAGGCAATGAGGATGTATTGAGAGAATATATTTATGTTGAGGATGTGGTGTCTGCGTATACTTTTTTAATGGAAAATGCAGCTGTTTACTATGGGGAAAATAATAGTAACATGCCCCGGTCCGGTCGGGCTACTTATGGTTGGGCCGCCTTTAATGTGGGAACCTATACCGAAAATGAATTAAAAAATATAGACGCTTGTGAAAAAATTAAAAGCGTTGAAGATGTTATGGCGTTGTTAAGATCAAAGATAGTTGATTTAGAGCCAACGGTTAAAGAAAAAGCCGCTAACTTTATAGAGATTCCAGATCAGTATTTAGATGCCGGTAAAATTTTGAAATTTGGTTTTAAACCGCAGGTTAGTTTTGAAGAGGGGCTGGATCGGTCCATAACATGGTATAAACATAATTATAATCATTTAGAGCGCATGGCTCAACATCACATCACGCATTAGTATGAGTTCCAAAAAAATAACCGTAGCGCAAATTCGCGGGAACGGTTTAAGCGATCGGGAAACCAAGACATGGAAATATTTTTCTGATGATTTTATTCAGACTGTTTTTTCCGCCAGAAAAAATACTTTTAAATTTTCTCCATTGCCGTTCCCGATAATAGCTCTTCGGTCCAGTACCGACAATTTTTTTTCAAAGAATTTTTATAAATATTTTTTTGGACAATATCAGAGGATGTTTGGTTTGGAAAAAAAATTGGCAAATTTTGATATTGTTCATACCTGCGAAATCATGAATTATTATACTTATCAGGCGGTAGCCGCCAAAAAAATTAACAAGAATTTAAAGGTGCTGGTTACAGTTTGGGATAATAGTTTTGGTCGATTTGAGTGTAATTATTGGCCGGGTTTTAAAATGCCGCCGCGCTATTGGCGAAGACAAATTACAAATATCATTAAAGAGAACGCGGCCGGGGTAGATAAGTTTTTACCCGTGACCAATGATGCCGCCGAAATGCTTAAATATTACGGCGCGCCCGAAGAAAAAATACAGGTGGTTGAACCCGGAATTGTTTTGGCTGATCTTGACATTGAAATCACTCTTCCATACCAACTGGCCGGTAAGGAGGTTTATTTAATGGTAAATCGTCTTGTGAAGGAGAAAGGAGTCTACGATTGTTTGTTTGGCTGGCAAATGTATTTATCCAAAACAAAGACCGCTGAACGAAAATTGCTGGTTATAGTGGGAGACGGACCAGAACGTCAGAATTTGCGCAGAATAGTGGATGAGCAAAATTTAAAAGAGCACGTAGTTTTTATACGTCAGTTGTCTTATAATGAGATGCCAGCAATTTATCGGGTGGCAAAATGTCTTATTTTAGGAAGCATTCCAAATAGTACTTGGCAGGAGCAGTTTGGCTATGTGCTTGCTGAAGCTATATGCGCCGGCGTTCCCATTGTGGCGACCTATTGCGGGGCAATACCGGAAGTGGTTGGTGAAGCCGGTTTACTCGTTCCGCCAGCTCATCCGATTGACCTATCAAATGCTCTTTTAAGCATGGATAATCCTGTGGTTTATAATAAATTGAAGGCTGGATGTAAAATGGAAATGGAAAGGTTCTCAGTTGAAAAATACGCTAAAAACATATCAGAAATTTACAGAAGTTTATTGTAGGATTTTTACTCAAATAAACAAGTTGTATGATAGAAACCGAATAATAATATGCAAAACAACAATCAAAAAATTTCTGCTTGTCTGGTAGTCTATAACGAAGAAAAGATTATACGGCAATGTTTGGACAGTATTAAAGACTTTGTTGATGAAATTATTTTGGTACACGATGGGGAATGCGCGGATAAAACCTTAGAAATAGCCAAAGAATATACAAATAAGATTTTTGTCCGTAAGCATGCGGGAACAGCGGAATCGCACCGCGCCTTTGCTCTTTCTCAGACTGCGGGTGATTGGATTTTACAAATCGACGGCGATGAGTATTTGGATGTGGCTGATCACGATCGTATACGCGAAATGGTAGAAAACTGCCCAGCAGGCATAGATGGTTATATTTTTAAATGGGAAATGTGGAATGGAAAGCACGCCGTCTATTTTAAAGGATTGCAAAAAATGTGTTTTATGAGGAAAGATAAGTTTCATTATATTGATGTTCCCCAGGCGGTTGGCTGGGTTGACGGCCATGTAAAGCAAGTAGATTTGTTCTTACATCACCGGCCTAAGTATGATAATATAGCATGGAAATCATTTTGGGCTAAAACCAATAATTTGCTGCCTATTCATGCCCGTTATTTCTTCCCCAGTATGGTCCAGTATAGTTGTTTTAATACCGAACCGAGTAGTTGGCTGGCCGAAGTGAAAAAAATAAAATCAAATTATTTTAGAGCTATTGTTTGGTATCCGTTAAAGAATTGCTTGGGTCAGCTAAAAAATGGTTTATGGTCAAATCGGTTTGGAATTAATCTGGCTTTACAGCAATACGTTTATTACTTTTTACTTTATTGGCGTGTATGGAAGCTCAGCAAAAAATCTTAGTCATTGGTTTAATAGTATGAAGCTGTCCATAATAATTCCCGTTTATAACGAAAAGAACAGTATTCTCGAAATACTTAGAAAAGTAGACGAAGTTGATTTTGGTAATATCCAAAAGGAAGTAGTGATTATTGATGATTTTTCAATTGATGGGACGCGTCAAATTATTGAGGGTTTAACCGGGGACTATAAAATTATTTTTCATAATCAAAATCAAGGAAAAGGGTCTGCTATTCGAACAGGATTAAAAGTAGCAACCGGTGATTATGCGGTTATTCAAGATGCTGATTTGGAATATGATCCAAGAGATCTCAGGGTAATGGTAGAAAAAATGTTAGCCGAAAGATTAACGGTGTTGTATGGTTCGCGCCGCCTAAAAAAAGACAATGTTCAATATTCCGGTTTATTATTTTATTTTGGCGGATGGTTACTTACAATTTTGACAAACATTTTGTACGGGCAAAGATTAACCGACGAGCCAACTTGCTACAAAATGTTTAAAACAGATTTTATCAAAAGTTTGCCGCTGCAATGCCACCATTTTGAATTTTGCCCAGAGGTTACCGCGCTAACGGCGTTGAAAGGCATTAAAATTCCAGAAGTGCCTATTTCGTATTATCCTCGCCATAAAAAAGAAGGAAAAAAAATACGCTGGTATGACGAATTGGTGGCGATTTGGGTTTTGCTAAAATATAGAATACGTATATGAGAGAGTTATCATTTGGAGAAAATAAAACGTCTCTTTTAGATAAGGTTATCTTTTTTTTTAGAGTACGAAATATAAAGAAACATCTGCAAAATTGCGATATGGTAGTGGATGCAGGCTGTGGATATTTTGCTCCACTTTTACAATGGATTTTACAAAATTTTGATGTAAAAAAAGCTGTCGGCTTGGATATTTCCTTTGCCGAAGATTTAGTAAAAGACAGATTGGAATTGGTAAGAAGTAATTTTTCTAGTCCTTTACCGCTTGGCGACAATTTGGCTGATTATGTGATTTCTACGGCTGTGGTTGAGCATTTGTCAGATCCGTTGTTTCATATAAAGGAAATTGAGCGAATTTTAAAGCCGGGTGGTAAATTATTATTAAGCACACCATCAAAGATAGCCAAGCCAATTTTGGAGTTTCTAGCTTTTAAACTAGGTATTATCGACCGGCACGAAATAGCCGACCACAAACAATATTTTAATACAACTGGATTAAAGGATTTATTGGTTCAATGCGGTTTTAAGCTAGCAGATATTGAGGCCCATACTTTTTTATTTGGTTTAAATAATTTTATTATAGCAAAAAAATATGTCAATTCTAATTGAAAAAATTGATAAACATAAAATCATTTTATTTTTGTTCTTGCTAGCAACGCTCAACCTTTTTACTTTTTGGGTATTGTATGATTTTCATCCGGTCTTCGATACAGCTAGTTTTATTGATATGATTAAATTTTTTAGGGGATTTGATGTTCTTTATATGTCTGAAGCCAGGTATTTGAATCCTTTTTACGCGGTAATCGGCTCAAAGGTATTATTTTTTATGTCACCGGAGCAGAGCCTAATTATGACTAATGTAGCTTTTTATTATGGCCTTGTTTTTTTAACTTATGGATTAATCAGACGAGTATTTAAGAATAATTTTATAGGTTTTGCTTCCGCCATTACTGTCATGAGCGGATACGCCATGGTACGTTACGCTCTTACTCAATCTCAGGATATGGGCGGATATTTTTGGTTTTTGTTAACTATTTATGCTGGATGGAGATGGTGGGAAAATAAGCGCCGCGCTTCAATGGACGGTGCGCGGTATGATTTCGTTAAATCAAATAAGGCATGGCTTTATTTAGGCGGCGTGGCAGTTGCTTTTGGAGTTCTAACAAAAGAAAGTGGTTGTATGGGCGCCCTTTTTGTCGGCATTTTATTTTTACTCGATAAAACTTCTTGGAAAGACAGAGTTTTTAACTTCCTTAGATTCTCTATTTTTCCGTTTGCTACAATAGTTCTTAACATGTTTAGAGGGCAAGATGTTAACTATAATTCCGCGCGCTGGTTCATATACGCTTGGAAAGGTTACGCTGTGGAAAATTATACCTTACTTAAATGGTTTGGTGTTCATGCCAGCACATATAATATTTTGTGGTTATTTATTATAGTCGGGTTATATTTTTTAATTAAAAACTGGCGAACTTTGGATGGGAATATAAAAATTTATTTACTCGCGGTCATACCGTCGAGTATGTCTTATTATCTCTGGTCGTTATTTATAGCTAGGACGGTGTTTATTTCTGCTTGGTTTTTTGTCCCGATAGCCAGTTATGGCATATATACTGTTTATAGTAAAGGACGTTGGTTTAAGCAAGCATCCATTGGTATGATTATTTTGGCTGTGGTTACTCCTTATTTTATCCAGAGTACCCTTCGTTATGGGACACTTTTTACCATATTGGGTCTGTGTAAAAACAATATTCCGTGTACTTGGAATTATTTTTGGAAAAATAGGGATCAGTTTAGTACCACCGGCGAGTATCTTAATTTTGATTACAAACATGAAATACAAATAAGACCTTAAAAAAATAAAAGATTTGGTTGGGTAGGCATTTTATTTATTTTATATGGCAAAAAAAATTCTTGATTACGGTTGCGGTAAGGCGGGGAACTGTCCGTGGCTAAGTAAGCGTGGTCAATATTATGGTTTGGATATTTTGTCAGAAAATATTTCTTACGCTAAAAACCGTTATCCAACTGGTATTTTTGAATTGAGTGGTGGCAACACAATCCCGTGGCCAGATGCCTATTTTGACGAAATTCATACCTATGATGTTATGGAGCATGTAGACGATATCGTGGCTGTGTTGCGGGAGATAAGCAGGGTTTTAAAGCCATGCGGATTGTTATATATTGGTGTGCCAGCCAAGATTTCCGAGGATGCATTGTTAAAAATTCGGCCGGATTATTGGCAGGAAATTGGCCATCAGCGCGTAGTTGATTTGCCGATGCTGCAGTTATCTTTGCCGTCAAATAAATATGATTTAATTAAACAGCAAAAGCGGCGTGGGGTGGAAGCCTTAACCTTAGCGGTCTTATTTTATTTGCGCAGTGGTCAACGAGTGGTGGCGCACCAAACTGGTTCGCCGCAGTTTTCTCGTTGGACAATTGCTTTTATGTGGTTATTTGATGTCCAATTGTTCCAAACCAAGTTGAAGTATTTCCCCTTTATTTATATAATTACTTTGCCGTTAGGTTGGCTAGTTAGCCAGATATTTCCTAAAGCGCGGTATTTTGTTTTTAAGAAGAAATAGGTATGCAACGAGTTTCCTTGATAATTCCCACTTACAATGAAGCAAAGAATATGCCAATTTTGGTTGAGGAAATTTTTAATATTGTTGATAAAGATAAAATAGATTTAGAATTGATTATTGTAGATGATAATTCTCCTGATGGCACAGGACAAGTAGCGGAAGAATTAAGCCGTAAATTTCCTATTCAGGTAGTGCATCGCGCAGGTAAATTAGGGCTTGGTAGCGCGGTTCGTGAAGGGTTTAGCCGTTCGCAAAGGCAATATCTTGGAGTAATGGATGCGGACTTGAGCCACGATCCCAAAGCGCTCAATCAGATGATATTTTTTTTAAGCGAGTATGAAATTGTTTTTGCCAGCCGTTTTGAAACGGGGAGTGTTGTGGAGCAGTGGAAGTGGTGGCGGCGTTTAATTTCGCAATTAGGAGTATGTCTTACATACATTCTAACCGGTGTCAAAGATCCTCTTAGCGGTTATTTCTTTTTTCGCCGGCAGGTTATCGATAATGTATCGCTCAATACTACGGGTTATAAAATTTTATTGGAAATTTTGGTTAAGGGGCATTATCAAAAGATTAAAGAAGTTCCTTTTCGTTTTCGTATCAGAAAATTTAGCACCTCTAAATTAGAAGGTAAAGAATATTGGTTATTTTTAAAACAAATTATTGAATACTCGTTGTATAAATTATTTAAGTAGATTGGTATGCAGTGTTTTCTATGCGGCGCCAACGATAAGAAATTTTACTTGGAGAAAAATGGCTTTAATTATTTTCGCTGTGGATATTGCGATTTAATTTCTTTAGAAAAAGTGCCGGTTAATTTATCGGATTATTATGGTAAAGGTTATTTTACTGGAGATCTGGATTTGGACGGTTATATGGATTATGAAAGCGAAAAAGAATTAACGATTGGCACGTTTAAAAAATATCTTGATTTAATTACTAAAGCAAATAAAAATACAGGATCGCTTTTTGAGGTTGGTTGCGCCACGGGCTGTTTTTTGGACTTAGCCAAAAATAGTGGCTGGTCTGCGGCGGGTATGGATATTTCCAGTTATGCAATTGATGAATGTAAAAAGAAGGGTTTGGATGCCTCGTGTTCCACTCTGGAAGATTTTAATATTCCAGCAGGCAGTCACTATGATGTTGTGGCTATGTTTGATGTCATTGAGCATTTGATTAATCCAGTAGCCGGATTGAAAAAAATAAAAGGACTGCTTAAAACTGGTGGTTTGATAGCGTTTGGGACTCCCGATTCCGGAAGTATGTGGGCCCGAGTTTGGAAAACTAAATGGCACGCCTTCGTGCCGCCTCAGCATATAAATTTATTTTCCGTAAAGAATGTTAAGTTGTTGTTGCAAAAAAGCGGCTTTGAGCCGGTATTTGTCAGCCATTACGGAAAAACATTTGCCTTACCTTATATTTTCAGACTTTTAAACACATGGACAAAAATTAGATTTTGGCGCTTTATGGCTAATTTTTCATCTAATAATAAATGTTTAAAAAATATATCTATCCCGATTAATTTTGGGGATACCATGTTTGTGATTGCCAAAAAAATAATTTAGTATGGAAGTGAATTGCCTAAAAATCAAAAGTTGGTTTAAAGATAACAAATATTTTAGCGTTATTATACTATTGGCGGTATTTTTGTTGTTTTATCATGCTTCTGACCGTACTTTTTGGATGGATGAAACCGCAGTTTTAGAATATTTAAAGAACAGTCCGGGTGGTTTTGTGGCTGAATATTGGCATAATCCAGACAACCATCCTCCACTTTATTATTTTTTGGTGCTTTTAATAAGTAAAATTTTACCTTGGACAGAGCTGACGATTCGTCTGGTTTCAATTATATCCGGTTTAGGAATAGTTTGGTTGGTTTATATTTTTACGTTACGTGTTGTTCAAAACAAAAGAACTGCGATCTTGGCCGCATTTTTTACTGCTTTTTCATCTTATTTTGTTCTTATTTCTCAAATGGCCCGCTACCATAGTCTGGCGGCATTTTTATCCCTTTTAGTTTTTTATTTTTTTTATCAGCTCTTTGTAGAAGGTTATTCTAAACGGGTTTGGTGCTGGTATTTAGTGATGTTGGTTTTGGTAGGTTACACTGATTATCCACATTTTTTTTATGTCGCATTTATTACCAACGCGCTTTATTTTTATTGTTTAGCTAGAGGCCGCTCCATCATGCCGTTTTTTAATTGGTTCATTGGTCAGATTACCGCGGCGATTATTCTAAGTCCGTTGGTATGGATGATTTATCACCGCATTGTGATACAAGGTGACAGCGGGTGGAGCAGCACTAATTTATTGGCAAATTCATGGGTGCATATTTTTACCGCCATATTTTTTCATATTTATAGCTTCTTTTTTGGGGAAAATATTTTTCCGTGGAATTATGCTTTTTTTGGAATGGGTGTTTTGGTTCTGATTGCCGTGATAGCCGGTTTTATTCATGGGTTTAGAAAAAAAATGTGGACTCCAGGACAGTTATTTGTTGTTTTGCTAAGCGTGGCTTTAATTATTCTCAACACGCTATTTATGAACGTGGCTGATCCACGTTACAATTTTATTGTATATCCAAAGTTTGGTTTTGTAGCTTACCCTTTGTGGATTATGAGTTTTGTTTTATGTATTTCAAAGATTCATTCCAAAAAGGTACGTGTAATTCTTATTTTGATCTGGGCAGCCGTAGAGCTAGCCGGCCTATCGCATTTTTATCAGCGCAATAATTATATAAACGGAAGTTATTTTAATGATTTTAAAGGGTTTGAATTTGTAAAATCGGATTCTGTGGAAGGAGATTTGTTGTTAATCAGTGGTGATTTAAATATGGGTGTTTATAATTTTTATAAAGAAAAGTATTTTAGCAAAGTAGCCGCCGTTTCTATTGATGGTCTACAGGCGTTATTAAACAATAAACAGCAAGTAATTCTTTGGTTTTTTTCAACTGGCTCGGATGGCGATAGTGTCTATACCTCGGTTACTGCCACCGATCAAATACCCAATGGTTTTAAAATTATTAAGCAGTTTCAATCTGTTCCGGTAGATCCGATTTTGTTAAAGTTAAAACAGAAAGTAACAGGCAGGCAAAGCTATATATATAAGTATGGCGTTTATTTATTGACTAATAAGTAAAAAAATGACAAACATATTGTATGCAAAATAAACTGCCGATATCGGTTATTATAGTGAGTTTTAATACCAAAGATTTGACGCGAAAAGCGCTTCAGGCTTTATATAATTCCAGTAAATTACCGGAGCAGGTGATAGTGGTTGATAACAATTCTAGAGATGGTAGTGTAGAAATGGTCAAACAAGAGTTTTCGCAGGCGCTTATTATTGTCAGTCAAGATAATTTGGGTTTTGCAAAGGGGAATAATTTGGGTTTCAAACAACTGGCTACTCAGCCGTATATCTGGTTGTTAAATAGCGACACAGAAACAGGGGTTTATAGTTTAGAGGAACTAGTTGAATATATGGAAAATCATCCGGGAGTAGGAGTGGTTGGTCCACAAATGATATATCCAAATAAAGAGCTTCAGTCTACGGGTGGTTTTTTCCCCTCTATGTTAAATGTTTTTTATTATCTTTTTCCGGTTGCTTTTTTTCTGCCTAAATTATGGCGAGAAAAACTTCGGTCGATTGCTGTTTTCCCACAGCAAATCCCTGCGCAAGGATTGGAGTTGGATTATGTTACCGGCGCGGCTGCGCTGCTGCGTCGTTCTGCTTTTGAACAGGCAGGTCTAATGCCGGAGGATTATTTTATGTATTTTGAGGAAACCGATATGTGTTGGCGTATGAAAAAAGCCGGCTGGAAAATGCGGGTAATCAATGCCGAACCGGTAATGCATGTTTATGGCGGGAGCTTTAAAACCAAACATGATCCAAGGCGGCTTAAATTATTTCAGGAAAGCTTGATAAAGTTTGTTAGAAAAAATTATGCCGGCTGGAAAAAGTTTGTAATTCTGGCTGAAATATTTTTATTTGGCGGGTTTAGTATTTTTTTGAAACGCTTAAAAGAAAGATTCTGATTGTATGATATCTTTAATCACGACTGTCTTAAACGAGAAAAATAATCTAGCCGACTGGTTAGACGGTATTTTGTCTCAAACAATTTTACCAGAAGAAATAATTATTGTGGATGGGGGGTCAAAAGACGGTACTTGGGAAATGTTGTCAGAAAAAAGCAAACAAAATAGTTTGATAAAAGTTTGGCAACATCCGGGGAATATATCTTCCGGTAGAAATTTTGCCATCAGCAAGGCTATTGGCGAGATAATTGTTGTTACCGATGCGGGTTGTACTTATGATGTTAGCTGGTTTAGAAAAATTGTGGAACCAATTTTGTCCAGTAAAAGCAGTTTTGTTGCCACCGGTTTTGGCCCTTGGTTTAAACCCAATGATAACTTGATATCATACCTCGTAGCTTCCTCCACTATTCCAGCGCCAAACGAGTTTAAAAGAAACTGGTTGCCGTCCAGTCGCTCTGTGGCATTTAGAAAAGAAGTTTGGCAAAAGGCGAGTGGTTATCCGGAGTGGATTACTTTATGTGAAGATGTTATTTTTGATCTTAAAATTTTTAAATTAGGAATAAAAACAGAATATATTAGAGAGCCGTTGGTTTTTTGGCGTCCCAGAACCACTTTAAAAAAATATTTTAAACAGTTGTTTGGTTACACCAGAAGCGATGGACATGGCAAACTTTGGCTACGCAGACAAATAATTAGATATACTATTTATTTAGTAAGCATAGTTTTGTTATATTTGACTTTTAAATTTAGTGGTTGGTTTGTGGTTGTGTTGTTAGCTGGCCTGATTATTTATATAAAAAAGTTTTGGTTAAGATGGGATGTATTTTCACAAAATTTATCTTTAAATAAAAAAATAATCGGTTTTATTTTTGTTCCTTTTGTTGTAGCGTTTGGCGATGTAGCAAAAATGTGCGGCTGGCCGGTGGGGGTTTATGAAAGGCGTAGCGGAAAAATTAAATTTGAAAAATTTAAATCGATAGTATAATTATGGAAGAGGATATAAAAAAAAATAATACAGGCGGAGTAAAGTTTAAAACATTGGATGCCGTTCGGGCTTTAGCTACGATGATGGTTTTTATATTTCACGCAGGGTACCTTCTTCCTTCCTTTATCAATCAAAGTAATAAGTTTGGCCTGGGGAAATTTATCTATGTTGGCGGTACGGTTGGTGTTAGTGTTTTTTTTGTATTGAGCGGCTTTTTGCTTTTTTATCAAATGTATAAGAAAAAGGAAGGCCTTGATGCTGAAAAGGTAAAGGATTATACAAGAAAAAGGCTTCTCAGAATACTGCCTTTATACTATTTCTCTCTTTTTTTTATAGTGTTTGTTTTTAAGCGGGACATGATTTTTGCCCAAGATGGTCTTCGTTCAATAATATACAATTTATTCTTTATTAGGGGCATAAAAGGTGCTAATGGTGGCGGTACAATTACTATCAATCCGGTGTATTGGAGTTTGATCGTGGAAATGCATTTTTATTTTTTTCTACCTATTTTTTATTACATTTTTAATAAATATAAGAAAGTATCACTGTTTTTTATTTTGGCTTTGCTCGGAATTTTGTATAGAATTATTATTGTAACTAAGTTGGGGAATCCAAGTATGCAGCTTTTGAGATTTACTCCGGCAAACTTTGATTTTTTTGCTTTTGGCATGTTGGGAGCTTATCTTTATGTTAATCACAGTAAATTATTAAATTTTTTAGGTAAGGCCCACTCTCAAATTATTTGCTTGTCGGTATTTTTGCTATTTATTTATTTTTACGACCTTGATTTTTTGCCGACATTATCCTATATATTCGCCGCCACCTTGTTGGGCATTATTACGATATTATGCATTCTTTCTTTTTTGAGTAATGAGCAATCTTTTTTGGGAAAATTATTTACATCCACTCCGGTATTGTTTGTAGGTAAAATCAGCTTTAGTATTTTTATTTGGCATACGGTTGTTATTAATCAGTTTGGTGGCACGGCTTTATCAAGCGCTACTCAGTTTATATTAGACGCTTTTGTTACACTTGTTGTATCAACAATAAGTTATTATGCGATCGAAGCTCCGTTTTTAAAATTAAAATCAAAATTTGATTCTAGGGCTAAAAAATTAATGCTAACAGATTCTGTTTTTTAAATCCCGCAAGGTTCAATAAAATATATGAAACTTTCGATAATTTTGGTAAGTTGGAATACGTGCGACATGACAAGAAATGCACTACTTTCGATTTATAAAGAAACGCCGGGGAAAGATTTTGAAATAATAGTCGTTGATAATAATTCGGCAGATAATAGCGTGGAGATGATAAAAAAAGAATTTACTCAAGTTATTTTAATAGAGAATAAAGATAATCGCGGTTTTGGCAAAGCCAATAATCAGGCTTTAAAAATCGCTCAGGGTGATTATATAATGTTTTTAAATACAGATGTAGTGGTTTTGGACGGCGCACTGAATAAGTTGATAAATTATCTTGATGAGCACGCCGACGTTATGATGGTTGGGCCCAGGCTTTTAAATAAGGATTTAACCTTTCAGCATGCTTGTCGCAGAACATTGCCCAATC
>Ga0209211_10008646_pt1 | contig 13855 bp, 7 predicted proteins | sample RifGroA2_FD_183992 | JGI IMG/M metagenome (GOLD analysis project Ga0209211, IMG submission 183992) | Groundwater microbial communities from Rifle, Colorado, USA - Groundwater A2 (SPAdes) (version 2) | ecosystem: Environmental > Aquatic > Deep subsurface > Groundwater | place: Rifle, Colorado...
TGCCGCTGATGCCTTGCAGGTCGTCCAGGCTCTGGGGCGCCCGCTGCGCAATGGCCGCCAGCGTGGCGTCGTGAAAAATCACATAGGCGGGCAGGTTGTGCTCTTTGGCCACCTCGGCCCGCCAGGCCTTGAGGGCCGAATAACGCAGCAGGCCTTCGCTGTCCAGGTTGATGGGCGCCTTGACCACCGCACCCAGGCGCGGGTTGCGCCGGCTCTTGCGGTCGGCCGGGGCCGAGACCGATTCGCGCAACATCACCGGCACCTCACCCTTGAGCACGGCGCGCGATTCGGCCGTGAGCTGCAGCGTACTGAACTCGCCCCCTTGTACCGCCACCGCGCCCATGGCAATCAGCTGGCGCAGCACGCCGCGTAATTGCAGTTCCGAAAAATCGGCGCCCAATCCAAAAGTGCTGAGGCTGGTGTGGCCGTACTGGGTGACTTTTTCCGTGGTCTTGCCACGTACGATGTCCATCAGGTGGCCGGCGCCAAAACTGACACCATTCATCTGCTGAATGCGGTAGATGGTGGACAGCAGCTTGCGGGCTGCATCCGTGCCGTCCCACACGGCGGGTGGGTTCAGGCAGTTGTCGCAGTTGCCACAGGGCTGGCTGGCTTCGCCAAAGTAACTTAGCAGCCGCACACGGCGGCAGTCGGTGGCCTCGGCCAGGCCCAGCAAAGCATCCAGCTTGCCGCGCATGACCTGTTTGAATTCCTCGCTGGCCGGGCTCTCGTCAATCATGCGGCGCTGGTTCACGACGTCTTGCAGGCCATAGGCCATCCAGGCGTCGGCGGCCTGGCCGTCGCGCCCGGCGCGGCCGGTCTCCTGGTAGTAGCCTTCGATGTTCTTGGGCATGTCGCGGTGGGCTACAAAACGCACATCGGGCTTGTCGATGCCCATGCCAAACGCAATGGTGGCCACCATGACAATGCCTTCCTCGCGCAGAAAGCGGTCCTGGTTGGTCTGGCGCACCTTCTGGTCCAGCCCGGCGTGGTAAGGCAAGGCCTTGATGCCTGCATCCACCAGGGTCTGCGCCATGTCTTCCACCTTTTTGCGGCTCTGGCAGTAGACGATGCCGGCCTCTCCCTCGTGTTCGCGCTCAATAAAACGCAGCAGCTGGGTGGTGGAGTCTTTTTTCTCGACGATGGTGTAGCGGATGTTGGGCCGGTCAAAGCTGCTGACAAACGCGCGCGCGTCCTCCAGTTGCAGCCGCTCCAAGATGTCGGCGCGTGTCAGGTCGTCTGCCGTGGCGGTCAGCGCAATGCGCGGAATGCCGGGGTAACGCTCGTGCAATACCGTGAGGTTGCGGTAGTCGGGCCGGAAGTCGTGGCCCCACTGGCTGACGCAATGCGCCTCGTCAATCGCGAACAGACTCAACTTGCCGCGCTCAAACAGAGAATCCAGCAGCGCCAGAAAGCGCGCGTTGTTGACCCGCTCCGGCGCGGCGTAGAGCAGAGTGATCTCGCCGCGCAGCAGTTGCTGCTCGATCTGGTAGGCCTCGTCGCCACTCAACGTGGAGTTCAGAAAGGCCGCACTCACGCCGGCCTCGTGCAAGGCGCCGACCTGGTCGTGCATTAGCGCAATCAGTGGCGAGATGACCAGGGTGATGCCGTGTCCTGCCTGCTGGCGAGCGATGGCGGGGATCTGGTAACACAGCGATTTGCCGCCGCCTGTGGGCATGAGCACCAATGCATCGCCGCCATTCGCCACGTGCTCCACGATGGCCTGCTGCGGTCCACGGAAGGCGTCATAACCAAACACGGTGCGCAGAATGCCATTGCAGGCATCCAGTGTGGTGCCGGAAGGTGGTGTATTTGCTATCAAAACAGGAGCTTGTTGCGCAATATTTACGGGGGCTGGAGGCCTAAAACATCCAAAACTGGGAATGAATGGGCAAGCGACCCATTTTCCCAAGGCCGGGGCCACATTGTCGGGCATGCCTGTGGCTACACTCCCAGACCATGACGGACCAATCCAGCGCGATGGATGCGCAACGACAAACCAAAGCACTGCTGCAGCTGTGCAAGCGTCTGGAGCGCGCCTGGACCTTGCCGGACATCCTGGCCGCCGTGGCACCTGTAGTGGAGGACGTGCTGGGCTACTCCCACGCCTGGCTAGCCCTGATTGGCGATCGACCTGGGTTTGTCTCCGTCATCAGCCAGGTCACGTCCGACTCCGAGTACCAACACCTGCAGGCGGTGGCCCAGACCATGGATATCCCCATCGCCGGGGACCGCATGCTGGAAGAAATTCTGGCGGCCGACCACGTGGTGGTGGTGCAAGACGCCCGCACCGACCCGCGCACCAACAAAGAGGTGGTGGCCCAGTTGCACAACCGCACCATCATCAACGTGCCCCTGTTGTTGGCCGATGAACGCCTGGGTGTGGTGGGCATAGGCACCTTTGGGGACGTCGAGGGTGTGCGTCCGCCATCAGACTGGCAGCTCGACTTCATGCAGGCGCTGGCCGGCCACGTGGCCGTCGCTCTGGACCGCGTGCGGTTTATGCAGGCGCGCAAGCAGGCAGAAGACGCGCTATACCACGAGAAAGAGCGCCTGCAGGTCACACTGCATTCCATCAGCGACGCGGTGATCACCACCAATGCCGACGGGGAGCTGCTGTATATCAACCCCGTGGCCGAAGTGCTGACCGGCTGGACGCTGGCCAGCGCCGTGGGGCATCCCTATGGCCATGTGTTTTGTTTGGCCGACAGCCCCGTGCCCAGCCCGGACCTTGTGGCCGATGCCATTGCGACTGCGCAAACCCAGCGTTACCCGCAGCTCAAACTGGTGCAACTCCAGTTGGGCAGCCTGCTGGTCGAGGCGGCGGTGTCCCCCATCCGGGATGCCGAGGGCGCCGTCCAAGGCGCGGTGCTGGTATTCCGCGACGTGACCGAGCAGCGCCGCCTGAGCCAGGAAATGGCCTTCCAGGCCACCCACGACGAACTCACCGGCCTGGGCAACCGCCGCGCCTTTGAGGCCACGCTGGCCCTCAGTTTTGCCCGCACCCGGGAGCAGGCGTTGACCCATGTGGTGTGTTACCTGGACCTGGACGATTTCAAGGTGGTCAACGACACCTGCGGCCACACCGCGGGGGATGAGCTGCTGCGCCAGATTGCCCAGCTGTTCCAGGGGGTATTGGGTCCGGACGATCACCTGTGCCGTCTGGGTGGTGATGAATTTGGCATGGTGTTGACGGAGCAAACCCTGTCCCAGGCCCTGCGCGTGGCCGAACGGTTGCAGCAGGGGCTGGCCGCGTACCGCTTCGTCTGGCAGGACCAGAATTTTGGCGTGGGTGTCAGCATTGGCATGGTGCTGCTGGACGCCCACAGCGAAAGCGTGGGGGCGCTGCTGCAGGCCGCCGACAGCGCCTGTTACGTGGCCAAAGACTCGGGCCGTGGCCGCATCCACGTGTATGCCACCGACGACCCGGCGCTGGCGCAACGCTATGGGGTGATGGAGTGGGTAAGCCGGATTGAAAACGCCTTGCGCAACGACCGTTTTGTGCTGTATGCCCAGCCCATTGTGCCGATTGCCCAGGGGCCTGCGCGGGGCCTGCACTGCGAGTTTTTGCTGCGCATGCGCGACGCCCACGGTGGGCTGGTGCTGCCGGGCGAGTTTATGCCGGCGGTGGAGCGTTACCACCTGGCTGCCCGCGTGGACCGCTGGGTGGTGAGCCATGCGCTGGGGTGGATGGTGCGGCACCAGGACCAAATCGAGCAGTGTTCGATCAACCTCTCGGGCCAGTCGCTGGGCGACACCGTGTTCATGGCCTTTGTGCTGGACGCGTTGGCCACCACGCCCATGCCCTGCCACAAGCTGTGTTTCGAAATCACCGAAACGGCGGCCATTGGCAACTTGCACGCCGCCAAAGACTTTATCGACACCCTGCGCAAGCTGGGCTGCAAGCTGTCGCTGGACGACTTTGGCAGTGGCCTGTCCTCGTTTGCGTACTTGCGCAACCTGCCTGTGGACGTGCTCAAGATCGATGGCCAGTTTGTGCGCGACATCGCCACCGACGCTGTCAGTCAGGCCATGGTCAAGTCCATCCACGAGATAGGCTGCCTGATGGGCAAGGAGACGGTGGCCGAGTTTGTGGAAACCCCGGCCATCCTGGACGTGCTGCGTGGCTTTGGGGTGCACTACGCCCAGGGCTATTCAGTGGGTTACCCGGTGCCGCTGGACCAACTGCTGCAATCCCCTACTCCTCTGCACTGACGGCATTTGTGAACTAAAATCGCTGCTTCCCAAGGGGCGCTGCAGCTGGCGCCTGCCTTCACTCCAGACAGGCAGGCCTCCGGTCAGGCTTGGGACTCCCAACCGCGCTCACTTGTTTAAATCCACACAGTGAGCCGCCAAATGAAGCCCATCACCTACACGCGTGCACAAGCCCTGCCAGGCATTCTGGAAAAGCGTATCGCCATCCTCGACGGCGCCATGGGCACCATGATCCAGCGCTTCAAGCTGGGCGAGGCCCAGTACCGCGGCGAGGGCTACACCGGCCCTGGCAGCCAGGGCGACCGCTTCAAGGCTTTCCACAAAGATGTCAAAGGCAACAACGAGCTGCTGAGCCTGACGCGGCCCGATGTCATCAGCGACATCCATGAGCGCTACTTGGCCGCCGGTGCGGACATGATCGAGACCAACACCTTTGGCGCCACCACCGTGGCCCAGGCGGACTACGACATGGCCGATCTGGCCATTGAAATGAACCTGGTGTCTGCCAAGCTGGCCCGCGCCGCCTGCGACAAATACAGCACGCCCGACAAGCCCCGTTTTGTCTGCGGCGCCCTGGGCCCCACACCCAAGACCGCCAGCATCAGCCCCGATGTGAACGACCCCGGCGCCCGCAATGTGACGTTTGAAGAGCTGCGCGCCGCCTACTACGACCAGACCAAGGCGCTGGTGGAGGGCGGCAGCGACGTGATCCTGGTGGAAACCATTTTCGACACGCTGAACGCCAAGGCCGCCCTGTTTGCGGTGGACGAGTACTTCGAGGCCAGCGGCGAGCGCCTGCCCATCATCATCAGCGGCACGGTGACCGACGCGTCGGGCCGCATCCTGAGCGGCCAGACCGTGACCGCCTTCTGGCACAGCGTGCGCCACGCCCAGCCCCTGGCGATTGGCCTGAACTGCGCGTTGGGTGCGGCGCTGATGCGCCCGTATATCCAGGAACTGAATAAGGTCGCGCCCGACACTTTCATCAGTTGTTACCCCAACGCCGGCCTACCCAACCCCATGAGCGACACCGGGTTTGACGAAACCCCCGACGTGACCAGCCGCTTGGTGCGCGAGTTTGCTGAAGAGGGCCTGGTCAACATCGTGGGCGGCTGCTGTGGCACCACCCCCGACCACATTGGTGCCATTGCCCACGCAGTGAACCCGATGGCTGCGCGCGGTGTGCAGCGCAATTTCTTCTACAAAGAAGCCGCTTGAACTGAGGACATTGCCATGAAAAAAGTCACCTGGGGCGTGCTGAGCACCGCCAAGATCGGCATGGAAAAAGTCACCCCTGCGCTGATGCGCAGCCAGTGGTGTGATGTGCAAGCGATTGCCTCGCGCAGCCTGCCCAGTGCGCGGGCCGCAGCGGATGCATTGGGTATACCCAAGGCCTATGGTTCGTACGAAGAGCTGCTGGCCGATCCGGCGATTGAAGCGATTTACAACCCACTACCCAACGACCTGCATGTACCCATGACGCTGGCCGCGGCGCGTGCGGGCAAACATGTGTTGTGCGAAAAGCCGATTGCGCTGAACGCGAATGAAGCCGCACAGCTGCGCGAAGTGGCCGGCAAGGTGCACATCATGGAAGCCTTTATGGTGCGTTTTCACCCGCAGTGGCTGCGCACGCGCGAGCTGGTGCAAAGCGGTGCCTTGGGAGAGCTGCGCACGGTGCAGGTGTGGTTCTCCTACTTCAACCGCAATGCCGACAACATCCGCAACAAACCCGGCATGGGTGGTGGCGCGTTGTTTGACATTGGTTGTTACCCCATCGTGGCGGGCCGCTTCCTGTTTGGCGCCGAGCCGGTGCGCGTGATGGCACTGGCGGATATGGACCCCGACTTTGGTGTGGACCGCACCTTCAGCGCGCTGCTGGACTTTGGCGGTGGCCGGCACCTGGACTTCACGGTGTCCACCCAATCCGCACCCTACCAGCGCGTGCAGGTCATCGGCACCGAGCAACGCGTGGAGATCGAGATTCCGTTCAACGCACCTCAGGGCCAAGTTACGCGCATCTTGGTGGACAACGGCAAACAGCTGGGCGGTGCCAGTGCCGTTGCGGAGACGATTGCCGCCTGTGACCAGTACAGCCTGGAAGGTGATGCCTTCTCGCTGGCGATTCGCGGTGAACAGCCACTGCACTACGGCGTGGAAGACGCCATCCAGAACATGCGCATCATCGACGCGCTGTTTGCGTCGCAGCGCAGTGGCCGCTGGGAAACGCTCTAAGCGTTTAAAGTGGCCAAGCTGCCACTGGTCCCTACATCATCTTGTTGATTTCTGTCTGCATGGTCTGCGCCAGCTTGGCGTAGATCCGCAGCTTGCGCACTGTGTCGCGCAGGCGCACGGCGATACGGGCCGACACCGCCATCAACAGTTTGGCGCCAATGGCGGGTTGTTCTTTGACCAGGGATTGCAGGGCCACGCGGGTCAGGATGGCGCAAAACAGCTCGGTGCCGGCGGTGCATGAGGCAGAGCGGGGGCCGCTGTCAAGCAGGCCCACTTCGCCCACCAAGCTCCCAGGACCTAACACGGCCGTAGTTTCTGGCTCGGTGCGGCTGACGATGATGTTTTCCACCACCACCTCGCCCTGGATGATCAGCGCCATAAAGCCGGTGTCGGCCGCATCACCCTCGCGGATAAAACAGGTGCCGGCGGAGAAATGTGCGGGCTCCATGTAGCTCACCACCACGCGGGCCTCTTCACCGCTCAGTTGGGTGAGTGCGGTGGGCGCAACCAGCAGCCGCGCCGCGAGAATTTCCCCGGTGTGGCCGTCATCAAAGGGAGCGTCGCCGGCAGCGGAGGACGGGCCCTTGGAATGCTGTGTCATGGAACCTCCGGCGCTTGCAAGCGGTGCGTGTTTGTGAATTAAAATGATGGTAACTCAAGGAGCGCTGCAACAGACCTGTCCCCCGTGACCGCTCTGCCAGGCTTGGGTCATAACTGCGCTCTCCTCTATTTTTTGCGAGGTGAGCCGTGCCAAAACCTTCCGTTTCTCTGCCCCCCATGATGCTGTCCGGCCTGGAGCCGGTCCTGATTAACAGCAGCAGCCTGTTCGTCAACGTGGGGGAGCGCACCAATGTCACCGGTTCCAAAGCCTTTGCCCGCATGATCCTGAATGGGCAGTTCGAAGAGGCACTGGCCGTGGCCCGCCAGCAGGTGGAAAACGGCGCCCAGATCATTGACATCAACATGGACGAGGCCATGCTGGACAGCCAGGCCGCCATGGTGCGTTTTTTGAACCTGATTGCGTCTGAGCCCGATATCTCCCGCGTGCCCATCATGATCGACAGCTCCAAGTGGAGCGTGATCGAGGCCGGTCTGCGCTGTGTGCAGGGCAAAGCGGTGGTGAACTCCATCAGCATGAAAGAGGGCGTAGACGCCTTCAAACACCAGGCCAAGCTGCTGCGCCGCTATGGTGCCGCCGCCGTGGTCATGGCCTTTGACGAAAAAGGCCAGGCCGACACCTACGAGCGCAAGGTGGAGATTTGCGAGCGCGCCTACCGCATCCTGGTGGACGAGGTCGACTTCCCCGCGGAAGACATCATCTTCGACCCCAACATCTTCGCCATCGCCACCGGCATTGAAGAGCACAACAACTATGCGGTGGACTTCATCAACGCCACGCGCTGGATCAAGGACAACCTGCCGGGCGCCAAGGTGAGCGGTGGCGTGTCCAACGTGTCGTTCAGCTTCCGCGGCAACGACCCGGTGCGGGAGGCGATCCACACCGTGTTCCTGTATCACGCCATCCAGGCGGGGATGGACATGGGCATCGTGAACGCCGGCATGGTGGGCGTGTACGACGACCTGGAACCTGTGTTGCGCGAGCGCGTGGAAGACGTGGTGCTGAACCGCCGCGACGACGCAGGCGAACGCCTGGTGGAGATTGCCGAGACCGCCAAGAGCGGCGCCAAGGACGAAAGCAAGAAGCTGGAGTGGCGCGGTACAGCCGAGGCCCCCGCGTCGGTAGGCGCGCGCCTGAGCCACGCGCTGGTGCATGGCATCACCGATTTCATCACCCAGGACACCGAAGAGGCCTACCAGGACGTGTTGGCCAAGGGTGGCCGCCCGCTGCACGTGATTGAAGGCCCGCTGATGGACGGCATGAACGTGGTGGGCGACTTGTTTGGCCAGGGCAAGATGTTTTTGCCCCAGGTGGTGAAGAGCGCACGCGTGATGAAAAGCGCCGTGGCGCATTTGCTGCCCTACATCGAGGCGGAAAAACTGGCCATGGTGGAGGCCGGTGGCGAAGCCAAGGCCAAGGGCAAGATCGTCATCGCCACCGTCAAGGGCGATGTGCACGACATCGGCAAAAACATCGTGACCGTGGTGCTCCAGTGCAACAACTTTGACGTCGTCAACATGGGTGTGATGGTGCCATGCCACGAGATTCTGGCGCGCGCCAAGATTGAAGGGGCCGACATCATTGGTCTCTCGGGTCTGATCACGCCCAGCCTGGAAGAGATGCAGTACGTGGCGGGTGAGATGCAGAAAGATGACTACTTCCGCATCAAGAAAATTCCGCTGCTCATCGGCGGTGCCACCTGCAGCCGCGTGCACACTGCGGTGAAGATCTCGCCGCATTACGAAGGCCCCGTGGTCTATGTGCCCGATGCTTCGCGCAGCGTGAGCGTGGCGCAGAGCCTGCTAAGCGAGCAGGCGGCCAAGTACATCGACGAGCTCAACACCGACTACGACAAGGTGCGCCACCAGCACGCCAACAAAAAGCAGACACCGATGTGGCCGCTGGCCAAGGCCCGTGCCAACAAAACTCGGATCGACTGGGCAGCCCACCAGCCCACGGTGCCGAAGTTCATTGGCCGCCGTGTCTTCAAGAATTTTGATTTGGGCGAGCTCGCCAAGTACATCGACTGGGGCCCTTTCTTCCAAACCTGGGACCTGGCCGGACCGTTCCCCGCCATCCTCAAGGACGATGTGGTGGGCACCGAGGCGGTACGCGTGTACGCCGACGGCCAGCGCATGCTCAAGCGCCTGATCGAGGGCCGCTGGCTGACCGCCAATGCCGTCGTGGCGCTGTATCCGGCCAACACGGTCAATGACGATGACATCGAGTTTTATACGGATGAGACCCGATCTGAAGTGGCCATGACCTGGTACGGCCTGCGCCAGCAGACCGAGAAGCAGGAGATTGACGGCGTGATGCGCCCCAGCCGCTGCTTGGCCGACTTTGTGGCGCCCAAGGGCACGAAGGCGGACTACGCGGGTTTGTTTGCGGTGACCGCGGGCATTGGCGTGGACAAGAAGGAAAAGTACTTCCTGGACGACCTGGACGACTACTCGGCCATCATGCTCAAGTCCATTGCCGACCGGCTGGCGGAGGCCTTTGCCGAAGCGCTGCACCACCGCGTGCGCACCGACCTGTGGGGCTATGCGGCCGATGAGGCGCTGAGTGCGGAGGATCTGATTGCTGAGCAGTACAAAGGCATCCGCCCCGCACCCGGCTACCCGGCCTGCCCGGACCACAGCGTCAAGAAAGACATGTTTGCGCTGCTGCAGTGTGAAGAAATTGGCATGACCGTGACCGAGAGCCTGGCCATGACACCGGCGGCCAGCGTCAGCGGCTTCTACATCGGGCACCCGGACGCGACCTATTTCAACGTCGGCAAGATCAGTGATGACCAGGTGCAGGACCTGGCCCAGCGCCGCAACCTAAACCAGGCCGAGCTGGAGCGTCTGCTGGCGCCCAATTTGTAAACCGTCGCCGGGCCTGGGGCCCGGCTGGGCGCTGCTTTACCCAGCGTTACAAATCAGACACCTTGGCGAGCCCTGCGCTGTGTACCTTTGGCCTGCCCTGGTCGTTGTAAGGCGACCAAGGTGTGAAAGGGCGATTCCGTCCCTTGCCAAAGGAGTGATTTATGAGCAGTGCCATGTCCATCCCCGGTGCCGTACCGGCCGCCGTCTCGTCCACCAGCCGTTTCTTGTGGGCCGCGGTCGGCGCCTTGGGCGCGACCACCTTGGCCCTGGGTGCAGCGCTGGTGCAGGTGAATCACCGCAGTGCTGAGGAGGTGGCACCTGCCACACCGCTGACCCCCGCCGCCGTGGCCGCGGTGTTGCCTGCGCCCGAGTTGCCCGTGGTGCAAGCGGTACCACCCCAGCCGACCGCCCCTGTGCCAGAAAAAGTGCAAAAAGTGGCCAAACCCCCCGTGAAATATGCACAAGCAGCTCCTAAAACAGTAGCAAAGTCAGCATCCGCTGCCGCGGAACCTGCGGCGACCGACAGCCTGCCTGGCCGCGACCAGTCCTGGGACCCTGTGGCTAGGACACCTCAGCCGGCCCCCAAAGTGGTGTGTGCCAGCTGTGGCACGGTGGAAACCGTGACCCCGGTTCAGCGTGAAGCCGCGGCCAGCGGTGCAGGTGCCGCTGTGGGCGCAGTGCTGGGTGGCCTGTTGGGCAACCAGGTGGGTGGCGGAGACGGCAAGACCCTGGCCACCATCGCCGGCATTTTTGGTGGCGGCATCGCCGGGAACGCGGTGGAGAAAAAGATGAAGAAGGAAACCGTGTACGAGGTGACCGTGCGCATGGAAGACGGTTCCCTGCGCCGCATGGAGCAGAGCAGCCCGGTGGCCGTGGGCGCCCGGGTTACGGTGGAGGGCAATACCTTGAGCCCGGCCCCCAGCTCTGCGCCAACCGCCTTGCCCGGAGCGCGCACCGCCACCTGACGTGCCTCGCGTGCTATTATTTTTGCAAACCGCAAAAGGAATAGCGCATGAACATGGCAACGGCAGCGCCCGGTGCGCCCGACGGTCCTCGCCCGTCCCCGCCTTCGCCACCAGGCCGCCCTGAGAAATTGCGGCTCGGTGACGTACTGGTCCAGCAGCGCCTGATTTCCCAAGAGCAACTGCAGCAAACCCTGGAGTTGCAGCGCACCACCGGCAAAAAGGTGGGGCGCTTGTTGATTGAAACCGGTGTCATCACCGAAGAGCTGCTCGCCAATGGCCTGGCGCGCCAGTTGCGTATCCCCTTTGTCAACCTCAAGACCTTCCCGTTCCGGGCGGACGTTGTCAGGCTGCTGCCGGAGTCGGCTGCACGGCGTTTCCGTGCACTGGTCCTCGAAGACAAGGGCGACCTGTTGCTGGTGGCCCTGGCCGACCCACTGGACCTGTTTGCCTATGACGAGCTGACGCGCCTGCTCAAGCGCAACATTGGCATTGCCGCTGTGCCCGAAAGCCAGCTGGCACTCGCTTTTGACCGCTTGTACCGTCGCACCGAAGAAATCAGCGGTCTGGCTCGTGCCTTGGAAAAAGACCTGGGCGATGCGGTGGACTTTGGCGAGCTGACGGCCACGGTAGGCACCGAAGGCGCGCCCGTGGTGCGCCTGCTGCAATCCTTGTTTGAAGACGCCACGCAGGTCGGTGCGTCCGACGTGCACATCGAACCGCAAGAGGGGTTTTTGCAAATCCGTGTGCGGGTGGACGGTGTACTGCAAACCCAGACGCAGGCCGACAAACGGATTGGCGGAGCCTTGGCCCAACGCCTCAAGCTCATGGCGGGGCTGGACATTTCGGAGAAGCGCCTGCCGCAGGACGGTCGTTTCAGTGTGCGCATCAAGGACAGCACCATCGATGTGCGGCTTTCTACCCTGCCCACCACCTATGGCGAAGCGGCTGTTATGCGTTTGTTGAACCAGGGCGCCAGCATGCGCCGGCTCGACAGCATTGGCATGCCGCCCGACATGCTCAAGCGGTTTCGTGAAGTGCTGGCCCGCACCTCGGGCATGGTGCTGGTGACCGGACCCACGGGCTCCGGCAAAACCACCACGCTGTATGCCGCGCTGGCCGAAATCAACGCGGCCGAGCTCAAGGTCATTACCGTGGAAGACCCGGTGGAATACCGCTTGCCGGGCATCACCCAGGTGCAGGTGAACGACAAGATTGAGTTGACCTTTGCCCGTGTATTGCGCTCCTGCTTGCGCCAAGACCCGGATGTGATCCTGGTGGGCGAAATGCGCGACCAGGAAACGGCCGAAATTGGTCTGCGGGCCGCCATCACCGGGCATTTGGTGTTGTCCACCCTGCACACGCGTGATGCCATCAGCACGCCGTTCCGTTTGCTCGACATGGGGGTTCCGCCTTTTATGGTGGCCACCAGTTTGCAGGCCGTGATTGCCCAGCGCCTGGTGCGTGTGAACTGCCCTGAATGTTCAGCGCCGCATGCGCCCACGCCGCAAGAACAGTCATGGCTGGACGCCATGCTGGCGCCGGGGCAATCGCTCTCGCCCAAACGGGGCCTGGGCTGCTCCCATTGCAATGGCACCGGTTATGCCGGGCGCCAAGGGGTGTATGAATTGCTGGAGATGGACGCCGTGCTCACACACGCTGCCTCGCACTCCGACCCGGCCAGCTTTATGCGCACCGCACGGGAGCGCATGAACGGCCAAACCATGGCCTACCATGCGCTGGAGCTGGTGCGCCAGGGCCGCACATCGCTGGCAGAAGCCCTGCGTGTCGGCTTTGATGTGGACGCTGACGACAGCAAGGCGCCCTGAGCATGGCCGTTTACTCTTGGCGTGGGCGCAACAACCGGGGCGAGGCTGTCAATGGCCAGCTCGAAGCACTGACCGAAGGCGGTGTCGCCGACCAGTTGCTCTCGATCGGCGTGTCACCGGTGCACATTGCCTTGGCCGAAGTGAAGGAAGAGAAGCCCGCAGGCTCTGCGCTCGCCTGGCTCAATCGCAAACCTGTGGTGGTGGAAGACCTGCTGATCTTCTCGCGCCAGATGTACACGCTCAACAAGGCGGGGGTGCCCATTTTGCGTGCCTTTGCCGGGCTAGAGGCCTCGGCTACCAAGCCCGCCATGGTCGACATGCTCAAGGACATTCGCGCCAGCCTGGACCAGGGGCGGGAGCTGTCCGCGGCGCTGGCACGCCATGGTGACTTGTTTGGCGGCTTCTACATCTCCATGATCCGCGTGGGTGAAATGACGGGCCGGCTGACCGAGGTGTTCTTGCGGCTGACCGAGCACATGGAGTTTGAGCGCGACGTGCGTGAACGCATCAAACAGGCCATGCGGTACCCCATGTTTGTGATGATTGCCATGGCCATTGCCGTCGTGATCCTGAACGTTTTTGTGATCCCGGTGTTTGCCAAGGTGTTTGCGGGTTTCAACACCCAGCTGCCGCTGATCACGCGGGGTTTGCTGGCGTTTTCAAGCTGGATGATCAACTGGTGGCCCTTGCTGCTGGCGCTGGGCATTGGCACGGTGGTCGGCGTGCGTGCCTACCTGCGCACGCCCGAGGGGCGTTACCGCTGGGACGCGCGCAAGCTCAAACTGCCCATCGTGGGCGACATCATTCTCAAGGCCACGCTGGCCCGTTTTGCGCGTAGCTTTGCCTTGTCCAGCCAAAGTGGTGTGCCGCTGGTGCAGGCCCTCACCGTGGTGGCACAAACGGTGGACAACGCTTTTATTGGCAGCCGCATTGAGCAGATGCGTGATGGCATCGAGCGCGGTGAAAGCATTTCGCGCTGTGCTGCAGCCACCGGCGTGTTCACGCCCGTGGTGCTGCAGATGATCAATGTGGGCGAAGAGACCGGCGAGCTGGACAACCTGCTGTTCGAGATTGCCGCCATGTACGAGCGTGATACCGACTACAGCATCAAAGGCCTGTCGGCCTCTA
>Ga0209211_10008647_pt1 | contig 13855 bp, 8 predicted proteins | sample RifGroA2_FD_183992 | JGI IMG/M metagenome (GOLD analysis project Ga0209211, IMG submission 183992) | Groundwater microbial communities from Rifle, Colorado, USA - Groundwater A2 (SPAdes) (version 2) | ecosystem: Environmental > Aquatic > Deep subsurface > Groundwater | place: Rifle, Colorado...
GTTTGACGGCCTGCTCCTCCTGCAGGTTGTCCCGGTTGCGCAGCAGGAGCCAACGGCTGCGTTTGATCACTTTTCGAGCCGCCGGTTGCTCGCGCAGGGCGTTGGTCTGATCGACGCGGACGCGATCGACCACATCACGGCCAAAGCGCGCCACCACGTGAAAGAGGTCATAGACGACTTCGGCGTTGGGGCAGTGTTTCCGCACTTCCAAATCGAAAGCGGTATTCATGTCCATCGCGACGGCTTCAATCTGTCGGCAAGCTTCTTCCCCGAGCAATTCAAAGAAAGGCCGAATGGCCTCCCGACTATTGCCTTCTCCGACCCAGAGCACCCGCATGCACTGGGCGTCCATGACGACAGTGGCGTAGCGATGCCCTTTGTGCAGCGCAAACTCGTCCATGACCAAATGCCGGCTCCCCTCGGCGTTGAATTCACCATGTAGGCGCGCCAGTCGTTGATGGTCGATGGTTTTGATCGTGTGCCAGTGCAGCCCTGTCAGTTGGGCTACATGAGCAATCGGCAGGAGTTGCGCCAGGGCTTCCACCCAGGCCCGGAGCCGGTGGGTGATTCGGCTGCGCCTGTCCAGCCAGGCAATGTGCTCCACCATCCGAGCACCACAGTGGTGGCAGTCCATCCGACGAATCGGCACATCCAGCCAGACTCGACGATCAAACCAGTCGCGCTCTCTGATGCGTCGCCGATTCCGTTCGTGAACCAGAACGCAAGGAGCTTGGCAGGCCCCGCAACGGGCAGGTATTTCCGGTGCTTCGGAGAGACTGATCAGTAGTGAGCCGTCGGCCTCTTCGCGGCACGAATCAACCACATGCCCTTCCCAGAATTGAAGGGCCAACATAGCATTCGACATGGCAGGGGTTTGGAAGATTGACTTGTTTGGCGACTATCAATCTACCAACTCCGAACCTCTGCCTCCTAGCCCTTGGTCAATCCGTCAAGCCCCGCTTCCCCGGTAAAGCGCGATGAACCATTTTTTTTGGGGGGGGCAGGCGGCCAATTTTCCGTGCAAAGGTAGTTGTGATGATTTTAAAGTAACTATACTATTTATCATATTTGACAGAACTGGCGCGAGCGGCACCAATGTTGGACTTTTTTCTCTTCACACCGATTTATGGCAAACGTAATTCGCACAGAGGGGTCTGTAAGAAGCAACAGATGTTGGTATCAACACCAATAAAGCATCTGGTTGGGCTGATGCATTTCAAACGGTTCTGCTGGTTTCTTGGTGCTCGCGGCTCGACGATTAAAACTGGGTTTGTCGCGGCCGAACTCGAATGTGAAAGAGGTGTGAGACGTGGAAACAGCCATCCTGCTAAGTACAAATGCGCTTCTTTCTTCCGCGGCGGCCGTCATTATGTTCGTGGTCTTGCGTACGCGAAAGACCTATCCGGGATTCGGTTTCTGGACTGCCGGTGTTGCGGGTCTTGCTCTAGGAGCCGCGATGCTGGTGCCAGGTGCCTTGCCGCCAACCTGGATTGTGCGTGTATTGCGAAACGCCATGTTGCTTGGTGGATTGCTTTTATTGCTTCGGGGCATGCTGGTCTTCCGGGGGCTTCAGTTTAGCTACCGCTGGGAAGCTCTGTTTTCGCTCGCCTTCTTCGTTGTATTCGGCTACTACAGCCTGGACCCAGCCCAGCTCGATGCGCGTATCGTTATCTATTCCGCATTGGCCGGCATCCTCAGTTTGGCAATTGCCGTCGTTACCCTGCGCTACCGTCCGCCCTTCTTTGGCTCCAACGACGTCATGCTGGCCCTCTGGTTGCTGGTTTTTTCCATCTTTTGTTTTGCCAGACTCGCTCAGGAACTCAGCCACGCGGATGTCAGTACTGCTTTCGAGCTTTTGAAGGGTTTTGGCAGTATTTACGCAGTAGCCCAGATACTGACCGTGCAATTGATTACGCTGACTTTGGTCAGCATGAATTCCCAACGTATCGAATACGATCACTCGCTCAGTGAGTCGCGCTTACGGGAGAGTGAGGCACAGTTGCGCTCGATCGGCGACCACTTGCCTGATGGTTTTGTTTATCAATTCGATATGCGCGACAGCAAACGCTTCTTCAGCTACATCAGCGCAGGTGTCGAGAAGATGCTCGGCTTGAGCCCTACTGACCTGATGAAGGATGCGCAGCCACTGTTTGCGTTGATGGCAAGCGATTCATATGCGCAATACATCGAGGACGAGGCGCGCTGTCTGCGCGAAAATTCGGAATACTCCGGCGTTTTGCTGTTCCATCCAGTTGATGGGCGAAAGGTCTGGTTGCACGTACGTTCGGCGCCGATGCTGCGTATGTCCGGAGAGACCGTGTGGGCAGGGGTTGCTGTTGATATCACCAAACTCAAGGAGGCGGAAGTCGAACTGGAGCGCCATCGGAACCATCTGGAGACAATGATCGAGGTGCGGACAGCGGCTTTGTCAGATGCCACGCGGGCGGCTGAGGCCGCAAATCTTGCCAAGGGGAATTTTCTGGCCAACATGAGTCACGAAATCCGGACTCCTATGAATGCCATTATTGGTCTTTCGGCGGTATTGCTTAGAAAACATCAGGATCCGGATACCGCAGACAAACTGGAGAAAATCACCGCCGCTGGAAAACATCTATTAGGCATCATCAACGATATCCTGGATTTATCCAAAATCGAGGCAGGAAAGCTGCAACTGCTGGAAGAGAGGCTGGATATTTCATTGCTGCCTAACGGTGTGTGCTCTATGGTGGCTGAAGCTGCGAACGCCAAGGGCATCCAGCTCAAAACTGAATTGGATTTCCTGCCTCAGTCATTGCTGGGAGATGCCACCCGCCTGACACAGGCGCTGCTCAACCTCGTCAGCAACGCGGTCAAGTTTACTAAAACGGGTTCGGTTACCGTACGAGCTTTCAAGGAGCAAGAGGACAACGACTCAATCCTGCTTCGGTGCGAAGTTATTGATACGGGGGTCGGTATTTCGGAAGAGGCCATGAGCCGGTTGTTCTCTCCTTTTGAACAAGGCGATGCCTCGACAGTCCGCAGCTTTGGTGGAACGGGTCTTGGATTGGCGATTACCAGGCGGCTGGCCCAATTGATGGGAGGGAACGCAGGAGTCGAGAGCGTTCTCGGCGAAGGCAGTACCTTCTGGTTTACGGTGCGGCTGAAGAAAACGGATGGAGAAAATTCGGACTTCAATACGAACCCGAAGAGGGATGTCGTCGAGCAGTTGCGGGAGAGGTTCGCAGGGTCCCGAATATTGCTGGTTGAAGACAACGAAATAAACCAACTCGTTGCCCAGGCAATTCTCGAAGAAGTGGGGCTTGTTTGCGACGTGGCGGAAGATGGAGAAGATGCTGTCGCCAAGTTTGGCGGTTCCCGCCCGGGCACTTACGCCTTGGTTCTCATGGATATGCAGATGCCAAAAATGGATGGGGTGACGGCAACGAAGGCCATTCGACAGCTTGAAGGTGGCAAGGATATTGTCGTCGTGGCCATGACGGCAAATGCATTCATTGAAGATGAAAAACGCTGCCGGGCGGCAGGAATGAACGATTTTGTAGCGAAGCCCGTCGACCCCGACCGGCTTTACAGCACTTTGCTGCAGTGGCTTGGTTAGGAATCGAGCTGCTCGCTGCAAGTAAGACCGAGCGAAGGTGTCCCATGCGATGGAGAAAAACCCAATCGTTTCGCCGACAGACGGGGTTGGACCATCGTCGTTGAGTTTTCTATTTGGCCGCCTTGTGTGAGGTGGTATTCCAGTCGGCTCCGAAGCTACAGCCGTTCGCTGTGCGGCCGGTCATTTATGTAATCCCCGAATCGCCCTTTGGAAAAGGAAAAAATAGGCAAGTTAGTCAAGAAACAGGACAAAGCCGCGCCCCATCCGCAAATTCCTCGCTGAGTTTGCTTTGCTGCGGAATAAACCCGGATCCAGACATTGGCGATCCGTTGCTGGCGCGGCCGGCCAAGGACTTCCATTTGTTGTCGAACCGGTTCTTCAAGCGCCAAAGCATTGCCCCGGCGGGCTCGGTCGGGAGATGCACTCCCTTTGGGAAAGCTGGTTTTAGCGACTTTTCGGCCGAATTCGTCATGCGAATTGCTGTTTCAGAGTGTTCAGTCGCCGATACCGTCAGGAATGTCGGTATTCCATGGAATGGATATAGACGGCGTGGGGCGGATATACAAACGAAAAGCCCCGCCGGAGCGGGGCTTTGGTACTTCATGACTGATCATGAAGTGTATATCTGGTGCGTCCTGACGGGCTCGAACCGCCGACATTCTGCGTGTAAGGCAGACGCTCTACCAACTGAGCTAAGAACGCTGGGGCGCGAATTATAACGAATAAAGTTTCTGGCGTCAGTGTTACGGATGCAGGCAATGGAGTGATCGAGAAATTTTATTGTTATCGAGCCATATTTTCGGTTTCAGTCGATGACGAAAGTCAGTTGGCCGTTCTCACCGGCGTGCAGAAATCTCTGAGTAGCGAGAGAACTTCATGGTTTGTTGGTAATCTACGAACCAATGCCCGCTAATTCTCCAGTTCAGTTCACCTTGCCGGCCCTGGCCGGCTTGAAACTCTCCGAGTTGATCTCGGCGCTCAGCCATGCGCTCGACATTACTGAAGGGCAGCCGGAAGGTCACTGCGTGCGTTGTTGCTGGATCGGCATGCACGTCGGTCGTCGCCTCGGGCTTGGCGACGACGATCTGTGGAATCTTTATTACACCCTGCTGCTCAAGGATCTGGGCTGCAGCAGCAATGCGGCGCGCATCTGCGAGCTGTACCTGACTGACGACCTGAGCTTCAAGCGCGATTTCAAGAAGGTCGGCGACAGCCTGCCCAAGGTGCTCCAGTTCGTGCTCAGCCACACCGGGCTGAGGGCGCCGCTGGCCGAGCGTTTCCGTAGCGTGATGACGATCATGCGCGACGGCGAACAGATCGCCACCGAGCTGATCGCCACCCGCTGCCAGCGGGGTGCCGAAATCGCCCGCCTGCTGCGTTTTCCCGAAAGCGTTTCGGCCGGCATCTATAGCCTGGACGAGCATTTCAATGGACAGGGCAAGCCGCATGGCCTCTCCGGCGAGGCGATTCCGCTATATTCGCGGATTGCGCTGCTGGCTCAGGTGATTGACGTTTTTCATACCTCGGGCGGCCCGCAGGCGGCTTTCGACGAGGTTCGGCAGCGCATCGGCGGCTGGTTCGATCCCGCCCTGGTTCTGGCATTCGAGCAACTGGAGGGCGACGATGCGTTCTGGAGAATGCTGGCCTCGCCCGACGTCATGACGTCGGTGCTGGCGCTTGAGCCGGCCGGGCATGTCGTGGGGCTCGACGACGATTATCTCGACGACATCGCCGCTGCTTTCGGCCAGGTTGTCGACTCGAAGAGCCCTTACACCAGCGGGCACAGCACGCGGGTTGCGCTCTACGCCGACCTGATCGCCGAAGCGCTCGGTCTGGCGGCGGACCGTCGGCGCTGGCTCAAGCGCGGTGCGCTGCTCCACGATGTCGGCAAACTTGGTGTCAGCAACAGCGTGCTCGACAAACCCGGCAAGCTCGACGATGAGGAGTGGGAGGCGGTCAAGGCGCACGCCATGTACACCGAGACGATCCTCTCGCGCATCGACGCCTTTACCGAGCTGGCGCAGGTGTCGGCCGCCCACCACGAACGCTTCGACGGCAAGGGTTACCCGCGCGGCTTGACGGCGAAAGATATCTGCCTCGAAACGCGGATCATCACGACGGCCGATATTTTCGACGCGATCACCGCCGAACGCCCGTATCGCGGCGCTGTGCCGATTCCCAAGACGCTGGAAATCATGGCCGAGAATGTTGGCACGGCCATCGACGCGAAATGTTTTGACGCGCTGAAACAGGCACTTGCCCGCCTGCCAGCCTGAATCCCCCGTAAAATACGCCCTTTGTTTGCCGGCCCGTCCGGATAAGGTTTCCATCGCATGACTATTCAGCAAAAAGTGCCGACCGTCGGCTTCGTTTCCCTCGGCTGCCCGAAGGCCAGTTCCGATGCCGAGCGCATCCTGACCAAGCTGCGCGCCGAAGGCTACGAGATTTCGCCGAGCTACGACAATTCCGATCTGGTGATCGTCAATACCTGTGGTTTCATCGATGCCGCCGTCGAGGAATCGCTCGACGCCATCGGCGAAGCGCTCAGCGAGAACGGCAAGGTCATCGTCACCGGCTGCCTCGGCGCCAAGGGCGATATCGTGCAATCGACGCACCCGGCCGTGCTCGCCGTGACCGGCCCGCATGCCGCCGACGAGGTGATGGGCTACGTCCATGCCCACCTGCCCAAGCCGCACGACCCGTATTCCGACCTCGTGCCGCCGCAGGGCGTCCGTCTGACGCCGGATCACTTTGCCTACCTGAAGATTTCCGAAGGCTGCAACCATAGCTGCACCTTCTGCATCATCCCGTCGCTGCGCGGCCCGCTGGTTTCGCGGCCGGTCGGCGATGTGCTGGCCGAAGCGGAAAACCTGGCCCGGGCTGGCGTAAAAGAGATTTTGGTCATTTCGCAGGACACCAGCGCCTATGGCGTCGATCTCAAATATCGCACCGCCTTCTGGGGCGGCAAGCCGGTCAAGTCGCGCCTCAAGGAGTTGTGCGAGGCGCTGGCCAGCTTCGGCATTTGGGTCCGTCTGCATTACGTTTACCCGTATCCGTCGGTCGATGATGTCATCCCGCTGATGGCCGAAGGCAAGATCCTGCCTTACCTTGATGTGCCTTTCCAGCACGCCAGCCCGACCATACTCAAGGCAATGAAGCGTCCGGCGTCGGCCGAAAATACGCTTGAGCGCATCGCCAAGTGGCGCGACATCTGCCCGGAAATCGTCATCCGCTCGACTTTCATCACCGGCTTCCCCGGTGAGACCGACGAGGATTTCGACCAGCTGATCCAGTTCCTCGAAGACGCCAAGCTCGACCGCGTCGGTGCTTTTGCCTACTCTCCGGTCGAAGGTGCCAAGGCCAACGAACTCGCCGGCCTGCCGCCGGAGGATGTGCGCGAAGACCGTCGGCGCTGGCTGATGCAGGTTCAGGAAGATATTTCCGCCGCCAAGCTGGAAGCCAAGATCGACACGGTCATTCAGGTGCTGGTCGATGCGGTCGATGAAGAGGGCACGATTGCCCGTTCCAAAGCAGACGCGCCGGAAATCGACGGTGTGGTCTATATCGACGGTCATTTCGACGCCCAACCCGGCGATTTCATCCAGGTGAAGGTCATCGACGCCGATCACCATGACCTCTACGCCCAGCCTGTCTGATCGACTGGCCAAAGCGGTCGGCACCGCCCAGGTGCTGACCGATCCGGCCGACATCGCCCCTTTTGTCACCGATTGGCGCGGCCGTTACCGCGGCGCGGCGCAATGTGTCGTTCGTCCCGGCAACACTGCCGAGGTGGCCGCGGTCGTCAAGATTTGCGCCGAGGCTGGCGTGGCGATCGTGCCGCAGGGCGGCAATACCAGCCTGTGCGGTGCGGCAACGCCGGACGACTCGGGCGGCGCGGTAGTCGTCAGCTTGAGCCGCCTGAACCGCGTTCTCACGGTCGACCGGAAAAACAGCACAATTTCAGTCGAGGCCGGCTGCACGCTGGCTGCCGTTCAGGAGGCCGCCCGCGCCGCCGACCGGCTGTTTCCGCTGGCCCTGGCGTCGGAAGGGACGTGCCAGATCGGTGGCAATCTGTCGACCAATGCTGGCGGTGTGCAGGTTTTGCGCTACGGCAACACGCGCGAACTGACGCTCGGTCTCGAAGTGGTTCTGGCCAATGGCGACATCTGGAACGGTATGCGCGGCCTGCGCAAGGACAATACCGGTTACGACCTCAAGCAGTTGTTTATCGGTGCCGAGGGCACGCTGGGTATCATTACCGGCGCCGTGCTCAAGCTTTTTCCGCTGCCCAAAAGGCAGGTTACCTGCTGGCTCAATATCGCTTCACCGGCTGCGGCGGTCGACCTGCTGAATCTGGCCAAAACCGCTTTTGATGCCCAACTGACGGCCTTCGAGCTGGTTTCTGAAACCTCTCTCGGGTTGGTCCTCAAGAACATTCCCGATACCTTGCGGCCAACCGACGAAGCGCCATGGTACGTGCTGGCCGAGTTTTCCGAGGCCGATCCGGCCGCCGTCGAAGCCTGGCTGGCCGGGCGCCTGGAGGCTGGCGAAGTCAGCGACGGCGTCGTGGCGCAATCGGAAACGCAGGCGAAAAAGCTGTGGGCGCTGCGCGAGAATATTTCCGAAGCGCAGAAGATCGAGGGCATCAGCATCAAGCATGATGTTTCGGTGCCGGTTTCCCGGATTCCCCAATTCCTGGCGACGGCCGATGCGGTGCTGGCTAAGGCCTTTCCTGGCGTACGCGTCGTTGCCTTCGGCCACGTTGGCGATGGCAACCTGCATTACAACCTGTCGCAAGCCAACGCCGGCGACAACGTCAGCTTCCTGGCCTGCGAGCCCGAGGTGCACCGCATCGTTCATGATGCGGTTCATGCGTTGAACGGTTCGATTTCGGCCGAGCATGGCCTTGGCCAGTTGAAGCGCGAGGAAATCCTGCGCTACAAGAGTCCGGTCGAAATGGCGCTAATGCGCTCGCTCAAGCAGGCGCTTGATCCGCGCGGTTTGATGAATCCCGGCAAGGTGCTCTAAGACCGGCCCGATCAGGCTTCCAGCTAAGTGTGCCCGGCCTCGGGTTCGGTGGCTTCCAAAGCCAGCGTAAAGCGGAAGGTGCAGCCCCGGCCGAGCTCGGTTTCGATGTCCAGTTTGCCGCCCATCAGTTCGACCAGCTTGCGGGCGATCGGCAAGCCGACGCCGATGCCACCGTGCTTGCGAATGGTCGAACCGTCGCCCTGAACAAGCAGGCCGCTGATCATTCGAAGTTCTTCCGCTGTCATGCCGGGGCCGGTATCGACGACCGAGAACTCGATTTTGACAGTGTTGCCGTGACGCTCGAGCAGCTTCGTCGCAATGTCGACGTTGCCCTGGTTGGTGAATTTGATGGCATTGCCGACCAGATGACTGAAAATCTGGTGCAGGCGGTCGGGGTCGCCGATCAATATTTCAGGTAGTGCTGGATCGGAATGCAGCGACAGGGTGAGGTTTTTGGCCGCTGCTGCTTTCTGCTGGCCGGAGAGCAGGCCTTCGAACATGCTGCCGACGGCAAACGAGGTGTGTTTGATCTGGACATGGCCGGCTTCGAGGGCCGACAGCTTGATCAGGTGATTGATCAGTTGCATGAGCTGGTCGGCAGATTCGCGCTGGTGGTGCAGCAATTCCTGTTGCTCCGGGGTCAGGGACTCGAGGGACAGCATATCGCCCATGCCGATGATGCCGTTCATCGGCGTACGCAGTTCATGGCTGATATTGGCCAGGAATTCGGTCTTGGCGCGGTTTGAGCGTTCGGCGACATCCCGGGCGTGGGCCAGTTCTGTCAGCAGGCCGTCTTTTTCGTGTTCAAGCCGGAAGGTTTCCTGCAGGGCGCCGTGAAAGAAATCGGCACTGCGAGTTACCGCCAGCAGGAGGATCAACGACATGGCGGTGAAGGCGATATGCAACGGGTCGCTGCCGAGCGTTCCGAAGGCGACGGCGAGGGCTACGGGTGTCGCGTAGCAGCGGAAGATAAGGCGGTCGGCCGCCAGGATGGGTACGGCGCCGGCGACCATGCCGGACATGACCAGACCGGTCAGCAGTTGCAGGTGGGTGTTGCCTTGTGACATGAGCAGCAGGGCGCCGCTGGCCCAGACGAGACCGGCGCCGGTGCCGCTCCACAGGGCACGCTGGCGCCACCCGCCGGCGTTCTTTAAGCGGAGAGCAAGGTCTGTACGCCGGTAGGCGATGGCCTGGCTGAGGCGCAGGGCGGCGATCACGATGGTGGCCAGCCACCAGCCATAAACGGCTGAGTTGCCCACCAGGGAAACGGCGACCCAGGTCAGGATCGACGAATTGACGATCGAAACGACCTGCCCGAGCAGCACATTTCGATAGAGCAGCTCGACTCTTCGGCCGAGGACGAAAGAGTCAGTCGGCAGGGTCAATGCAGTGCCTTGCCTTCGCTGACGGCGAACAGGGCGGCGACATCGTCGGCGCTGAAGTGGTAGTCGCGGTTGCAGATGTCGTCGCGAATGACGATTTCACCGTGTTCGGCGAGGATCGTCTCGGCATCGGCATGGCCCAGACTGCGGATCATGTCGGCCACCTTGTTGCGGTCCTCGGGGCAGTGGTAGGCCACCGGGCGCGGGTCGTAGAGGCGGATGCCGCGTTCGCTCATGTCTTCGTGGAAAAGGCGACCGAGCAGGCTTTCAGTGTCGAGTTCGAGCAACTCGGCCGGCTTGACCGTAGCGGCCAGCTGGGTGATGCGCTGCCAGCCATCTTCGTCGTGATGGTCAGCGGCCGGCATCTTTTGCAGGAACAGGCAGGTCGCTGCTTCCTGGCTGCACGCAGCGAACAGGCGAGATGGTTGCTGCTCGGACTGTTCGAGGTAGTGCTCGAAGATCGCCGCGATACTGTCGCCGACCATCGGCACGAAGCTTTGGTAGGGCTGGCGGGCTTCCGGCATATCGAGGCTCATCATGAGCTGGCCGCCTTGGTGGGCGCCGAGCAGTTCGGGCACCGGCGCGGCCAGAACGACCGGGTTGCTGCGCGCCATGCCGCGCATTTGCAGCTGTTCGTTGCAGTCCATGACCAGCAACTGGATGGCGCCGTTGCCGCGCAATTGCAGGGTCAGGCGGCCGGGCTGCTTGAGCTGGCCGGCAATCAGGGCGGTGACGGCGGCCGTTTCGCCGAGCAGTTTGGCGACGGTCGGCTGATAGTCGCGGCCAGCCTGCATCTGCTGCCAGGCGTCGCCGAGATGGACGACGGCACCGCGAATATCGAGGCCTTCAAAGATGAAGCGCTGGACGTAACTGCCGCTCACTTCAGCTTTTCCGCATAGTTTTCCGGTGCGAAGCCGACGATGAGCTGGCTGCCGGTGTCGAGGACCGGGCGTTTGATCAGGCTCGGGTACTGCGCCATCAATTTGAGGGCTTTTGCCTCGTCGACTGCGGTACGTTCTTCGTCGCTGAGCTTCTTCCACATCAGGCCGCGTGTGTTGAGCAGCTTTTCCCAGCCGGCGCGGGTATTCCAGTCGGGCAGGTTGGCTTCGGCGACGCCGGCCTTCTTGTAATCGATGAATTCATAGGCGACACCATTTTCAGTCAGCCAGTTCATGGCCTTCTTCATGGTGTCGCAGTTCTTGATGCCGTAAACCTTGGTCATGACTGCATATGTTCGTTGCGGAGAACGAATCATACCAGCCGATGCCGGACCTATCTGAACTCGAAGGCCTCCTGGTGGAAGGCGGCGCGCGACAGGCCTCCGGTCTGCAGTGCCTGGCCCAGGGCCTTGCCCCAGTCGGCCGGGCCGCAGAACCAGACGGTGCTCTCGGGCTGCAGCGCAGCAGCGACTTCCTCCGGCGTGAGCAGGCCGGTATGGTCGGTCTGGCGGCGGTGCAGGCGAACGCCGGCGGCAGTGCACAGGGTTTCCAGATTTTCGGGGAAATCGCCGGTAGCCGCGTTTGGCGTGCAGTAGAAAAGGTCGGCCGTGGCTTTTGCTGGCGCCGGAGCGGCCGCCAGTTGCTCGAGGCGGGCCAGGAAGGGCGTAATGCCGATGCCGCCGGCAACCCAGACCTGATGACCCGCATTCCCACGGTCAACCGGAATTTTTGGCGAAAAATCAAATGCGCCGTAGGGGCCTTCAAGGGTGATCGTTTGGCCGGCCTCGATCAAGGCCGGGAGGCGGGCGGTGAAATCACCGAGCGCCTTGATGGCCAGGGTCAGCGTACCTACCTGCGGGTTCCAGGCCGAGGCGATGGTGAACGGGTGGGCGCCTTCGCCGCGGGGGCCGAAGTTGGCGAAGAGGAATTGTCCGGCCTGGTGGCCGGGCCAGTTCTGCTCGGGACGGCAGACGATTTCAAGCAACTTGCCGTCGTGCCGGCTGATCGAGACGATTTCAGCGCGATGCTGGCGCTTGCGGCCGATCCGATTGGTCAGCGAGAGCAGGGCGGGGACAGCGCCGGCCGCGGCGAGTACGGCGGTCAGCCAGGCGAGCGGGCTTTGCCAGAAAGTCGTTGGCATGAGGATCAGGCCGTGGAAGGCGCCGGCCAGGAAAACAGCGCCAAAGGCTTTGTGCACCCAGCGGAAATAGCGGTAGGGAACGCGCTTGATCAGGGCCACGACGACCAGCGCCAGCAGGATGTAGCCAGCCCATTCGCCGACATCCTTGGCCAGATCGATCCACATGTCGGGCTCGCCGCGTGGTCCGCGCGGGCCGCGCGGCCCGGTGATCAGGCCGGCCTTGGACAGGTTCTTGGGCAGCCATTCGATCATCCAGTGGGTGAAGACGAGGAGGCCGGCGCCGATGCCGATGTTCTTGTGCAGGCGGTAGAGCTTGTCGAGTCCGCCGAAGCGTTGTTCGAGCCAGGGCGAACGGGTGGCGAGCAGGATGCCGGCACTCATCCACCACAGGGCGAGCAGGCCGGAGAGGATGATCAACGGTCGGCGCCAGGCCCAGGGGCCTGGGGGGTTGGCGGCGAGGATGTCGGGCAGGGCAAAAATCCCCCACAGGGCGAGAGGGATGAGGGCGAGGAAAAGCAGGGGGCGTTTCATGATGGCAGCGGAATGGTGTCTTGATGACATCAGTCTAGTCTGCAAGTTGCCATCACGCTGTCAGCAGCCTGTTGCAGGTTGTAAGCAAATGAAAATGGCCATTTCGATTTTGGCCATTTTTTCGGGTTGACCGTGGCAGTGTGCGAATTACTTCCGCAGCTTGGCAAAGGCTGACGCCATCGCGTTGCCGGCCGGGGCCGGGCCGGTACTACGTGGCTGGGGCCGGCTCGGCGCATTGCCGCGGCCGCTCGGGGCGTTGTCGTGGCGCTTGGCCTGGCTCGGCTCGTCGCCCATGCGCATGGTCAGCGCGATACGCTGGCGCTGCAGGTCGACTTCGAGCACCTTGACTTTGACCACCTGGCCGGCCTTGACGATGGAATGGGGATCCTTGACGAAGGTGTTGGACAGGGCGGAGACGTGGACGAGGCCGTCCTGGTGAACGCCGATGTCGACGAAGGCGCCGAAGGCGGCGACGTTGGTAACAACGCCTTCTAGGATCATCCCCGGGCGCAGGTCGCCGACCTTTTCGACACCGTCGGCGAAGGTTGCCGTCTTGAACTCGGGGCGCGGGTCGCGGCCGGGTTTTTCCAGTTCCTTGAAGATGTCCTGGACGGTCGGCAGGCCGAAACGCTCGTCGGTGTATTTCGACGGATTCAGGCCCTTGAGCGCGCGGCTGTCGCCGAGGATTTCCTTGATCGACTTGTTGAGGTCAACAATGATTTTTTCGACCACCGGATAGGCTTCCGGGTGCACCGACGAACTGTCGAGCGGGTTGTCGCCGTTCGGCACGCGCAGGAAGCCGGCGGCTTGCTCGAAGGTCTTGTCGCCGAGGCGTGGGACTTTCTTCAGGGCATCGCGGCTTTTGAAGGCGCCGTTGGCGTCGCGGTAGCTCACGATGTTGGCAGCCAGCCCGGCGGTCAGGCCGGAAATACGGGCGAGCAGGGGCACCGAGGCAGTATTGACGTCGACGCCGACGGCATTGACGCAGTCCTCGACGACGGCATCGAGGTTGCGCGCCAGCTTGGTCTGCGAAACATCGTGCTGGTACTGCCCGACGCCGATGGATTTCGGATCGATCTTGACCAGCTCGGCCAGCGGATCCTGCAGGCGGCGGGCGATGGAAACGGCGCCACGGATCGAGACATCGAGGTCGGGGAATTCCTTGGCGGCGAATTCGGAGGCCGAATAGACCGAGGCGCCGGCTTCGGAAACGACAATTTTCGTCAGCCGGGCTTCCGGA
>Ga0209211_10008648_pt1 | contig 13852 bp, 12 predicted proteins | sample RifGroA2_FD_183992 | JGI IMG/M metagenome (GOLD analysis project Ga0209211, IMG submission 183992) | Groundwater microbial communities from Rifle, Colorado, USA - Groundwater A2 (SPAdes) (version 2) | ecosystem: Environmental > Aquatic > Deep subsurface > Groundwater | place: Rifle, Colorado...
CCCAAAAGGAGGGCAAACAAGAAAGGAGGACCGCATGAAGAATGCGATCCGCAGTTTCAGTCTCGTGGCGCTAGTAGCCACTTTCGCTGCCTTTCTTTCCGCTAATGCGGGGGGAGGGTCAGCGACTTCGACGAACTTCGCAGGTTTCGTAGGGTTTGGGAGCGTGAGCAATGCGATCCAAACCTATGCCTTGCCAAGGTCAACTGGAATACATGTGAACGTTTACCAATACACCATAGAGGGCGATGTCATCCATGTGAGGAGAGGTTACAATGCTGGCATCAACTTCACGACGAAAGCAGAGTTGGACATTTTCTTTCGTCAAAAAGCGTGTTTGGTAGCGCAAGGAGCGCTCACAAACACTCTAGTGGACAAGGATGGGATTTTCAAGATCTTTGGGATAACGGATGGTGGTAGTCAGAACCTTGGAATCCTGAACTATCTGTACCACTACAGTGAATTCCGTCTAGTGAAAAACCAAGACGGAACCTACAGTCTTCCGGACTTCTCCAGTCTGGAGATGGGACTGGCGTTGAGCATGGTGTTTGAGGTGCCAGGTCTGCAGTGGGGACGAGTAGAGGTTTCCTACGCTTCCTCGGGAGCAGTCTTCCAGGAAGAGGACTCCCGATACCATTCTCCGGAGATAATCAACCCTTGGGGAGGGTATCTGGAGATTCCCACCGACCTAGCCGTAGAAGGAACAAACGGCTTTGTCCGTCTTAAGATTTCGTTGGTCACCGTAGTGAACGGTAAGACCAACTTCTGGGTCTACGGACCGATGGGGAATCAAATCCCCGAAACCCCAGTCCTTTTGAAGGACTTTCGGAGAACCAACGAAGGACGAGTGTCCTTTACCCTCCTCGGAGGCGACCCCGGAAGAGCCTTTAGAGCTCAGAAGGGGTTAACTCCCCGCGGTCCCTGGACCGATACCGTCGGGGAGACAATCGTCGTAAGACGGTACGGGGCATCCTCCTACTGGGAGGGACCCGAAACAGGACCAACAAACTCATTCTATCGAGTTCGCTCGGTAGATTATGTCCCATAGGCGGGACAAGACAATATCACGAAGAGCCCAGCTTGCGATCAGCGCGAGTTGGGTCTTTTTTTTTATACTTTAATTTTCTTCAAAGTTTAGATCAATTACTTGAATTTGTAATTCTGTCGATCCATTTGCTGCTACACCATATACAGACGCGCCACCTTTACTACACGATATTGTGAATCTATGAGTTCCTACTGTTAGTGGATTTTTAGGTAATAGAAATTCAAAATCTTTTTTTTCTGTACCATTTATATCTGTAGCATCGATATCTAGTAGAGTATCATTCAAAGTACCGGCATCTAAACGAGCTTGGCATGCAGTATAATTAGTACCATCATTTTTTTTCAAATTCACAGTTGCAGTTCTTCCGAGATAAACTCGCACTCTTGCTTTTGTTGGATCATTATTTAACCACATTTCAATAGCGGCGGTGGGAGAAATGACGGGGGTAGTGTAATTCGCCGTCACTGTTTTAGTCCAACCAGGATTAACAGTTACGTTACAAGGATTTGGTCCAGAACAATCACCACTCCAATTATCAAAGTTTTTACCTGAGATAGCTAGCGCGGTAAGAACAGTTGAAATAGTAGAGTTGGAAGTTTTTATATAATTTGTTGTTCCACCAAAACCACTAGTACCAGTGATAGAAACCCCTGTCACGCTTTGACTATCAACTTTACTATTAACATTAAGAGTGGCAACGGGAGGAGGATTAGTCACGCAAGTTTTACTACTCGTATTCCAAGTTGTCCCACTCACGCACGCTACCGTTACTGTTGTCCAAGAACCGCCACAGTTGTTACCTTCATCTGATTCATTAATCACTCCGCCACCAGCCGCGGAACTTTTATCCGCGCAAGCTCTTAGATAATAAGTATTTGGAACAAGAGAAACAGAAGGAGAATCAGCAATATAATTCGCATTAGCCCCAAGCGCTGCGGTGGTTGTTTTAGATACTGGAGAAGTAAGATCAGTTACTGTGCCAGTACTTTGACCATTTGCATCTACAGATGTCGTTTTTTGAAAGAAATATGGGAAAGTTCCGGTTTGCGCAACAATATTTAATCCAGAATTTTGTGGACTAGTATAATTACCTCTACCTTCAGGACCCTTGACTAAGCGAATATCTGGAGCAGTGCCTGGATTTGTTGGATTAGGTGTATAAGTATAAGTAAGGGTATATGGTTGACCCGGAATAAGAGAGATGGGGTTTGAAACAGCGCCACCGATATTGCCAGAGCTTTCAATCGCCGAAGTGATATTATTAGCGCTCGTTGTTAATGTGTTATAAGAATAAGGGCTACCTTGTTTAAAAGAGGTGATGAGATTAGTGGAGTTTGAATTTGAAACAACTCGAACATCTGTCATCGAAAAGTTTGTTTTTGCTCCATTTATAACTGAAACCTCCAGATACCCATTTGCGAAGGTCGGAGTAAATACATACGAAATGGTCTGGGTAGAAACAGCGCCTTGATTTTTGATGGTTGAGTGAAAGACTGTCGTTGCTGGACTAGGCAGAATGGAAGTAGGAGTGGAAGTGACGCCGCCAATGATAGTGAGGTCAGGTTGTTGTAACGGTATTACCGGACAAGCGCTCGCTACCGTTCCCGATTTAGCAGGTGAGGTGGCGACAGAATCTCCAGCCGAATTACTTGCTTTAACAGTATATGAATGGGTTGAACCAAGAACAAGTCCGGTGTCAGATCCAGAACAAGTGCCGGATGAACAACTATAGGTGGCAAGAGTGACAGGTGTTGCTCCTCCGTCTCTGTATACTTTGTAACTTGTCGCATTAGCTGATTCTGTCCAGGATAAATTAAGCCAAGCATTATTACAATCACTGGCTGAGACATTAAGGTTTGTCGGGGTTGACGGTATTGATTCCGTTACCGTCAAATTAAAAGTGGTAGAGTGGGAGACGCTAACAGGAGGAGCTGTAACATTTACGGTCGCGCTTGCCGTTGCTGTTCCACCAGCTCCAGTACAAGTTGCGGTGAATGTGGTATTTGCAGTTAGAGCTCCAGAAGAAACATTTGTCCCTGATATACCAGTTTGCCAATTTGGCGTACTAGCTTTTGTGATAGCACAAGAACTAGCGTTGGTCGAAGTCCATGTGATATTGGAAGCAGAATTGTACGCAACACTAGTTGGGCTTGCGGAAATAGTAACAGTTGGTAATGGGGTCACGACCACACTAATATTCTCCATCTTAAAATTAGTTTTTGCACCATTCGTAACTGAAACCTCCAAATACCCTTTTGCAAATGTTGGAGTAAATATATAAGAACGAGTTCCTGTTTGCGCGACAATATTTAGTCCAGAATTTTGTGGACTAGTATAATTGCTTCTACCCTGAGGGCCACTAACTAAACGAATATCAGGAGCAGTACCCGAATTAAGAGTAAATGTATAGGTAAGCGTGTATTTTTTGCTAGTGTCAATAGATTTTAATTCATTTGAAACAGCACCCCCAACATTACCTCTGGTTTCAATTGCAGGATTAATATTATTACCATTTGTCGTTAGCGTTTTGACACCGCTCGGCGCATCGTAAGGATAGGAGCTACCTTGATTAAATGAAGTAATAAGATTTGTTCCCTGACCATTCACTGGAGTAGTAAAAGAAATAAATCCTACAAATATAAATGTAAAGATAGAGAGAGCGATAAAAAAGTTTTTTTTGTTTGTGAACATAATTAATGAGTGTAATCCCATGAGTAAATAACTTCAGAAGCTACAAGTGCACCATTATCCACACGCTCGACTTTATAAGTGGCCGAACCATCAAGGACATTATTGCTTGGTACGACAATCATACAATCAGAATCGGAATATGTTATATTACCAAATCCACCCTTTCCTAATGTTGAACCAGCGGGGACAATAAACGAACTTGGACTTGATCCAGTTATTCCTGGTAGGGTTGGTGTTGTAAAACTTGTTCTACTAAATCTAACATCATTTGATGACGAATTAGTAATGTTTATAACACCATAAAATGAAGTCGTTCTGAAACTACAATGACCAAAAGCCGTTGTATTTTGATCAGGAAAACCAGGATTTACCGCTTCGGATATACCCACGATAGTTACTGGATATGTGCCGGGAGGAGTTGTGGTACTCGTTAAAATATTTATCACTGGTGTGCAAGGTGGAGTACAGGAAGCGGAAGCAGGCGAAAAAGACGCAGAGCTATCTGGAGGTAATCCGGAAACGCTAAAAGTAACTGGAGTCGGAGTCCCAGCGGTTAGGGTGGTAGTAATTGTATTTGAAACCGAGCTACCTTGGACTACACTTTTATCCCCGGGTTTTGAAAGCGAAAAGTCAAATGCGCCAGGTGAAGATGAGGGTGTTGAACATGTAAAATTTGATGATGGGACGCTTGGGCTTGGAGAGTATCCCCAGCCTTTTGGGTTGCAGTAAGTTTTTCCGAGGGTGGTACTAATTGCTGCCGGCACTGTTAAATTTTTACAGAATGGTTCATCAGCTGAAATTTCGCAATTATAAGGCGCAGTTGCCGCCGAAACAGAAAACGAAGAATTGGTTGAGCATTGAAAATAACGAGTATCTGGATTAGCTATTGTATCTGTTAGTGATTTGCAATAATAAATAGATGCAGTTTGCGCGAAAATGTAGGGAGCGCCGATAAAACCTGTCGCAAAAACAACGACGGAAAGTGTCAAAAGTAAAACTGGATGAACTTCTTTTATATTCATAATATATATTAAACTAAAATTTCACCTAATTACACTTTTAATTATAGAAGAAATGGAACATCAAGACAAGCCAGGATGTGCATAACTTAGCCATTGACTACGCTAATTCAAGTCCATTTTGACGAATTTCTGAAAGTAGTGGCGAAGGTGTTTTTGCCCTATAGTCTCTAGGCGAGTACCCCACAGGATCAATATTAGAATTTTTTACTTTCCACAATTTCTGAAATAAATATGAATAATTGTATTTATTTGAATCAAAAAAATCTGAAACAATGGCCACATCTATGTCACTCGCGCTAGAAGCTTTGCCATTAACTTGCGAACCAAAAACGATGACACGGTCTATGTCAATGTCGTTTTTTAATTCAGACACATACTCTTTTACTATATTTCTTACTTTTTTAGATATTTTTTTAGCCATAAATAAAATTTTTTAGTTTGCGTATAATATTTTTCAGTAAATGATTTTGTAGCTATTTTATAAAAATTACTTTTCCATTCTGGATATCTAGCTTCAATGTTAAAACCTGATAATTCAGCCAGTAACTTTTTTTGCTCGTCAGAAAAATCTATTTTAATTTTTTTCGCTAATTCCACTAAATTGTGAGTATAAATAGAATGTTTACCATTTTCCTTCACATAGATGCCTTTCAATAACTTTTCTATCGAAAGATGACACATAAACAAAACATAAGGATACCTTTTTGTGTCAAACATATGCTTTGCTGTTTTTATATCATACTCTGCATGGTTTTCCCAATAAGACACAATTTTATTGACATTGAAACTCATAAGCAAACTATACCATATGATATTACAATTTCACAACCGCAAAAACGACAACGGAAAGTGTCAAAAGTAAAACTGGATGAACTTCTTTTATATTCATAATATATATTAAACTAAAATTTCACCTAATTACACTTTTAATTATAGAAGAGATGGGACATCAATACAAGCCAGGATGTGCATAACTTTAATGTCAATGATAGTATTTTATTTAAGATTATTTTGAATTCTAGAAAGAATTTCTTTTAATTCAGGAAAATTCTTTTTTATAGCGTCCCATACTACTTGATTATCAACGCCAAAATATTCGTGTACAAGCTTATTTCGCATATTCATAACATCCTTCCATTCAACTTCCGGGTGATTTATTCTTACTTCTTCAAATATATTTCTTGAAGCTTCGCCAAGAATAATAAAATTCATCAATACCGCTTTGTATTTTTCTTTATTACTCACTAAAGCTTCAGCATTTGGAATATCCGTCACAAATTCATTCACCTCATCTATGGCTTGAAGCATGTCCGAAATATACAACTGTATATCTCTCTTTTCCTTCATATCATTATCATTTGAGATAAAACTCTTTCTTTAATGTACGGTTTAATTGATCTCTTGGTAACTAAATCAACTTTCCTTCCGAGTAATCCTTCTAAAAATCGTTCCATTCTTGCAAATTCAAAAAATCCAACCACCACTTTATCATGATTGATTTCGATTGCAATATCTACATCACTATCTAGAGTGTTGTCTCCCCTGGCAAACGAACCGAAGACGCCTATTTCCTCCACACCATAGGTTTTTCTCAAATACCCTTTTTCAAGAGCTATTTTTCGCTTAATTGTTTCTAATTCTAACATATATTATATTATAAATGACGCAAAACATTCGCGCAAACAAAAGTGTGCATAACTTGGATTTGCTTTTTTATAACAACCTATGATAAAATATGGATACTAAACTTGAAAGGCATCCTAAATGGGTGCCTTTCCTTGTTGGGCAAAATACTTTGCATGTTTTAATAAGTGTCTTTAATATGTTTCTGTGCAACATCGAATGTTGCACACTAACAGCTATCTAAAAAGATTGCATTAAAATAACACTTGTGATAATCTTGTTTGGTATGAGTCCTGTCGCAACAGGGCTTATTTTTTTAGAAAAATAATGAACGAAGTGAATATATTTTTCTAAATCCCGTACGAAGTCCGCTTAGGCGGCAGCCGTCAAGCGGCTTACTTCGTACGGGATACGGATTTTTATAGTCATTACATTCCTTAAAAATCACTATGCTAGACTTAAAAACATTTAAATCAGCTTTGGAACAACTAGAAGAAGAAAGAAAAATTCCAAAAGAAAAAATATTGGACGCCATCGAGCAAGCGATGGCGGCCGCTTATAAAAAAGATTACGGCAAAAAAGGACAAATCATCCGGGCTAAGTTTGATCTGGAAACCGGAAAAACTGATTTTTTCCAAGTGAAAATTGTGGTGGATGAAACGATTGCGATCTTAAATACCTCACCCCTACCCTCCCCAAAGGGAAGGGAGGAATTCAAGTCTCCCCCTTCGGGGGAGGTTGGAGGGGGTAGTGAATATTCTCTCAAAGATCCAAATGACGAACGAGCGCATTTTAACGCAGAACACCATTTGCTTTTAGAAGACGCTCGAAAAATAAAAAAAGGGGTGGAATTAAATGATGAAGTTATTTTTCCACTAGAATCAAAAGAAGACTATGGACGCATCGCCGCGCAAACCGCCAAGCAAGTCATCATCCAAAAAATTCGGGAAGCGGAACGCACCTCAATTATCGATGAGTATGGAACGAAAGAAGGAGAAATAATCGGAGGAATAGTGCAGAAAGTTGAAAGAGGTAATGTTTACATTGATTTCAATCGCGCCACTGGCATCTTGCCAATGGAAGAACAAATTCCAGGGGAATTTTTCCAAAGGGGACAACGGGCGCGAGCATATCTCTATTCAGTGGAAGACACCCCCAGAGGCATCAATCTGCGTCTCTCCCGCGCTCATCCAAAATTTATCGAGAAACTTTTTGCGATGGAAGCGCCAGAAATTCAAAATGGAACGGTGGAAATAAAATTCATTGCCAGAGAGCCGGGCGCTCGTTCAAAAATCGCAGTCTTCTCTAATGATGAACACATTGACGCCGTGGGCTCCTGTGTTGGACAAAAAGGAACTCGAGTGAACACTATTACGCAAGAGTTATCGGGAGAAAAAATTGATATTATTCCGTGGTCCGAGGATCCTAAAATTTTTGTTTCTAATTCTATTTCGCCAGCGAAAGTCATTTCGATTGAATTAGATATGGAAAATCATAAAGCGACAATTGAAGTGGCGAATGATCAACTTTCACTGGCCATCGGCAAGGGTGGACAAAATGTGCGCCTAGCGGCTAAACTGACTGGATGGAGAATAGATATCAAGGGTGATAATTTACCCATCGCCGAAAATGTTAAGGAGGGGCAAGAGGAAATAGTTGAGGAAAAAATTGAGGAGATTAAGGAAGGATGAGTCCCGTACGAAGTTTATGTTATATTTTCTTACGGGAAAAAGAATTTAAATTATTAATTTAATTAAAGTAAAAGCAATAAATACCTTTTACTTCGTACGGGATGAATAACTTTTTATTGTTTGCAATTGTTAGTTCGGTGATTGCGATTGTTTATGGTTTACTTTTAGCTAGATTGATCTTAAAGAAAAGTCCGGGAAATGCTCGGATGCAAGAAATTGCGCAAGCTATTCAAGAGGGCGCGCAAGCTTATTTAAACAAGCAATATAAAACGATTGGCATTATCGCCGCTCTTCTTTTTTTTATCATCGGTTTCACTCCCAAACTCGGTTGGGTAATGGCTTTCGGTTTTTTAGTTGGAGCTATTTTTTCCGCGCTAGCAGGATATATAGGTATGAATGTATCGGTTAGGGCAAATGTTAGAACAACCGAAGCGGCCCGAGAAGGAATCGACAGCGCCTTATCTTTGGCCTTCAAAGGTGGAACAGTCACGGGGCTTTTAGTGGTTGGTCTCGCTTTGCTTGGAGTAACTCTCTTTTACGCCATCACCAAAGATGTGACCGCCCTGATCGGACTTGGATTTGGCGCTTCCCTCATTTCTGTTTTTGCCAGATTGGGCGGAGGAATTTTTACAAAAGCAGCCGATGTTGGCGCAGATCTGGTTGGAAAACTTGAAGCGGGCATTCCCGAAGATGACCCCAGAAATCCCGGAGTCATCGCCGACAATGTTGGAGATAATGTTGGCGATTGCGCTGGGATGGCCGCGGACCTTTTTGAAACTTATGCGGTAACTTCCGTTGCCACCATGCTTTTAGGTTCACTTCTTTTTGTTGGATTTGAAAATGCAATCATTTATCCCCTAGCTATCGGCGGAATAGCAATCTTCGCTTCTATCATCGGCACTTGGTTTGTCCGACTCGGCAAATCCAAAAACCCCGAAGGAAAGCAAGTTTCTAACGGGGCAGGCATAATGGGCGCTCTATATAAAGGTCTGATTGCTGCTGGAATTATCGCCGCCGTTTCTTTTTACCCTGTAACCAACTTGCTTATGAAAGATAATGGAGAATATACCGTAATGGCTTTGTTCATCTGTTCTCTCGTGGGTCTTTTTGTTACCGGAGCTCTGGTTATTATCACAGAATACTTTACTTCCACAAAATACTCCCCGGTGCAATCTATTGCGGAAGCAAGTGTTTCGGGACACGGGACAAATGTCATTCAAGGTTTGGCTATTTCAATGAAATCTACCGCTCTACCTTTGATTACTATCGTCTTGGGAATATTAATTAGTTACCACTATGGCGGGCTTTATGGAATCGCAGTGGCGGCAATGTCGATGCTCTCAATGACCGGAATTATTGTCGCCATAGATGCTTATGGTCCGATCACCGATAACGCCGGAGGGATTGCGGAAATGGCGGAACTTCCAAAAGAAGTTCGGGATGTGACTGATCCATTAGACGCAGTGGGAAATACTACCAAAGCGGTGACAAAAGGTTACGCTATTGGTTCGGCCGGTTTAGCCGCCCTTGTTCTTTTTGCCTCTTATACGGAAGAAATCGTAAAAGCTGGTAAAAGTATCACTTTTGATTTAAGTAATCCTTACGTTATTGTGGGTCTCTTTATTGGAGGACTCTTGCCATATTATTTCGGCGCGCTTTGTATGGAAGCGGTAGGAAAAACGGCTGGAAAAGTAGTGGAAGAAATTCGCAGACAATTTAGAGAAATAAAAGGAATTATGGAAGGAAAGGCAAAGCCAGATTACGCAAAAGCTGTATCCATCATCACTGGCGCAGCCATAAAGCAAATGATAATGCCCGCTTTGATCCCAGTGCTGGCGCCGATTTTAGTGATTTTGGTTTTTGGAAAAGAAAATGGTTTAGTCGTGCTTGGAGGTCTGCTCGTCGGTTCTATTATTACCGGACTCTTTGTGGCAATCTCTATGACCTCTGGCGGAGGCGCTTGGGATAATGCCAAAAAGCATATTGAACAAGGTAACCACGGTGGCAAAGGGAGCGAGGCTCATAAAGCCGCGGTGACTGGAGATACCGTTGGCGACCCCTACAAAGATACCGCTGGTCCAGCTATTAACCCAATGATAAAAATTTTAAACATTGTGGCTTTGCTACTGGTGGCTTTTTTGATATAATCAAAACAGGTTGAGATTTTTATTAATCTAATATTACAAAAAGTTTATGAAAAAATACTTAGGTTTATTTATTGTTTTTTTAATGGTGTTTGTTTTAGGAAATAAGATAGCGCAAGCGAAAGATAGTAGTGACAACTTTTTGAGTGGTGAAGTAAACGGCAGTGTAAAAATAGAAACATCGGATGATGATAAGGATGGTGAAGAGAATAAAAAAAATGATTCATCGGTCACTAGAGATAATGATGATGATGGTATTATTGATTCAAAAGATCAAGATGACGATGGTGATGGCATTTTAGATCTAAAAGATTTAAAACCACTTGATAATGATAATGATGGTCAAAACGATGATGTCGATCAAGATACTAAAATCAAAAGGAGAGCAGTGAAAGCTAAAATAAAAGCAACCAGAGAAGCTTTCAAGCAAGAATGGGAGACAAAAAGAGAAACCATCAAGAAGGAACTGGAACTAAAAAGAGAAAAGGCGAAAACAAAATTGGAAACCTTGAAAGAAAATATTAAAAGCGAAAGAGATGAAATTAAGGCAAAAATAAAAGAAACTAGAATAGAAGGCCGAGAAAAAGCGCTGGAGAGATTTGATGGAGCAATCGAAAGACTAACCAACTTAAAAGATAGAATTCTGGAAAGAATGTCCGCTCTTGAATTAAAAGAGGTGGATGTGACGAAAGCAGAAAGCTTTATTGCCACAGCTGAAACTAAACTCAACACCGCCAAAACCAAAACTGTTGAAGCGAACGCTTTACTGGCTTTCTCCATCGATGAACTTACTTTAGAAAATAAAACAAAACTAAGAACATTGACACAAGAAATACAAACATTACTAAAAGAAACTCGTGATGCATTGAAAGATTCAGTGAAAGCACTGAGAGAGACAATTAAAATAAAAATAGAAACTAAAACCAAGGTCGAAACTTCTACAACAACAGAAACTAATCAATAAAAACTTTACAACTTTTAATTAAACATTTATGGAACCAGAAAAAAAATCAAATGGAGCTCTTGTCGGATTAGTAGTCATAATTATAATTCTTGTCCTTGGTGGAGTATATATATGGCAATCAAATAAAAATACTCTAGAAAAAAATCCTATAAATTCTGAAACTGTTACCAATCAAGATGCCACTGACCTCAATACGTTGGATCAAGATCTTAATACCATAGACATTGATGTTGGCGCAAATGTTATAGACAGTGTCAGATAAAAAGACTAAAACAAAAGAAAAAATATCATGCCGGCTCAGCTTGGTATGGTATTTTTTTGACAAAATACTTTAATATATGTAAGATAATCAAATGTTAAAAATAAAAGTCGCTAAACTGCCAAAAAGTGAAGTAGAGATTGAAGGAGAGCTGGAAAGTGATTTGTTTGAGAGTTATTTCGCAGAAGCGCTAAGAAAGCTTGGTGAAAATTTAAAACTAGACGGATTTAGAAAAGGTAAAATACCGGAAAGTGTTTTGCTTTCTAATATTCCGGAAATTCGCATTTTGGAAGAAATGGCGGAGCTGGCAATTGCTCAGCATTATCCTAAAATTATTGAAAAGGAAAAAATTGAGACCATCGGCCGACCAGAAATTTCTATCACTAAATTAGCTCGAAAAAATCCTCTAGGATTTAAAATAAAAACAGCTGTGTTGCCAAATATCCAGCTTCCTGATTATAAAGATATTGCCAAAAAAATAATCTCAAAAATTACAAACCCAGAAAAAAATATTTCTGTCAGCGATAAAGAGATGGAAGACACAATTATGGATATTAGAAAATCCCGCGCGCCTAAAATCAATCTGAAAGATACAACCCCTCCTAACCTCCCCTTGTCAGGGGAGGAAAAGGGACTTCCCCCTGATAAGGGGGAAAATAAGGGAGTTGAACTACCCGAATTCAACGACGCCTTTGTCCAAGCTCTTGGTCCGTTTAAAGATGTCGCAGATTTTAAAATTAAACTAAAAGAAAATATAAAACTAGAAAAAGAAAATCAACAGAGAGAAAAGACAAGGCTGGAGATTATTGAGGAAATAATCAATGCGAGCGAGATGGAAGTGCCAGAGATTTTAGTGGAAATTGAATTAGATAAAATTTTATACAGAATGGAATCCGACATCACCCAAATGGGGCTCAAATTCGAAGATTATTTAAAACATCTTAGTAAGACAAAAGAAAATTTAAGAGACGATTTCAGAACTGATGCAGAAAAAAAAGCCAAACTTGCTCTCATTTTAAATGAAATCGCAAAAGTTGAAAAAATAGTTGCCGACCCAGAACAAGTAGCGAAAGAAGTGGTTGCCCTGTTAGAACACTACAAGGATGCGGATCCCGAACGCGCAAAAATCCACGTGGAAAACATTCTCACGAACGAAAAAATATTTACTTTTCTAGAGAACCAATAAAATTCAATAAGTTTTTTTACTTGTATTCAAGTATTTTCGCCCCATTCATAGAAGCGATTTTGACCAATTCGTCAAGATTGTAATAGCGGCAAGTTTCTTGCATTAAACGCAATTCCGTCCACATATCACCATCCACAAAGGGTTCATAGAAATCTGCAATATTGTCTACTCCAAGACCCACCAAAACACCAGCTTCAAGCATTTCTGAGATATTCGCTATGGAGTTGTGGACTGGAGCGGTAAATTGATCTAATTGACGCATCGAAAGAGCTGCCGAAGGACACACTATTACCGCAATTTTATTTTCTGCCAACTGTTTGTAAATTTCTTTACGATATTCTTTAGGCTGAGCGGAAACGGAAAGTACGTGCACTGCTACAGTTCTTCCTTGGTACCCATGACGCTTAACCGCCTCAATTAATTTTTCTGTATCTCTTTCGTTTGGATTATTTTCTTGGTCAATGTGGACATGCACTGGCTTATTTAACTTTTTAGCAATTTTAAATAGATGATCTAAATGCTTCTCATCATTTGGACGATCCTTAGAAGGCAGTCCGCCGGCAATATCGGCTTTGGCGGTAATTTCTTCATAAAGCGCGCGAGCTTTATCGTCAATAAGTCCCCCCAACGGCTGAGTCGCGATAAGCATAGTTATTTTGTCTTTATATTCTTCTTTCACAGCCACCGCCGCATCAATCGCTTTGTGTCCGACAGCATCGTAAGCATCCACAAAAGTGCAAGTTAACTTGCATCCTTGATTGATTAGACAATCTAATGCGCGTCTTATTCTTGCTTTTATGTCTTCCACGACGCTTTTTCGTTTTATCCCATCGCTCATCCGCCATTTTTCTTCCATGCTGACCATAGATTTATCTAAGCCTTCACGAGTTATAAAGTAAGCTTTGTCAAAATGTGCGTGGCAATTTACAAATCCGCCATTTTCTTTTATGGCTTCGAGCATTTGTGTTTTTAAATCCCAGGGGTTTGTTTTCATCTTATGCATCCCAGTACTAAAATTTTAAATTGTTATTAATATTGACCATTTTTTTACTCAAAAATTTAGTACGGGACTAAGCGTATTTTTCTTTCACTTCCTGATAAGCTTCTCTAAAACTTTTACCACTCTTGACTAATTTTAATGCTTCATCGGTGGCATAAAGTTCTGAGCTACAAGCATTTTCAAGATTTTTCTTCTTTCCCTCCAAATTTTTAATGACCAGGGTTATA
>Ga0209211_10008650_pt1 | contig 13850 bp, 4 predicted proteins | sample RifGroA2_FD_183992 | JGI IMG/M metagenome (GOLD analysis project Ga0209211, IMG submission 183992) | Groundwater microbial communities from Rifle, Colorado, USA - Groundwater A2 (SPAdes) (version 2) | ecosystem: Environmental > Aquatic > Deep subsurface > Groundwater | place: Rifle, Colorado...
CACACAAAAAAGATTTGAAGGTTATGAACTAAAATATCTAAAAAATGTTCCTCTTGATATTGCTTTGCAATACGAGGAATTTAGTTATTATGATATTGTCTCTCTTTATGGAAAAGGAATATTGCCAGCTGAAGCAAATAAAAAGAGAAAGGAGTATCTTGATAGATACGGTATATCAACAATTGCAACAATGATAGTTAAAGGAATTTCTCCAGAGCTTGCTATGGAATATCCTGAAGAATTAGACGGTTTTGACATTATCAAATTAAATGAAAAAGCTATTACACCAGAACTTTTGCAAGAACAGCTTAAACCTTATGCTGGAATTGAAGTAGATGATGCAGTTAATATTCCTCCTGAATATTCGTTTTTATTAAGTTATGATAAAGATTTCTCTATTGATGAACTCGTTAAATTGTCTCAGGCTAAAATACCACCTGATTATTTTAAGACTTATACAGATAATGTAGGAAAACTGTTTAATATCAACGAAGTGATAGAATATCATAAACAAGATTATACTGCAGAGCAAGCAGCTGCATTATCCTCAGGAAAAGCGCTGATTGTCTTTGAAAGATATGTTCCTAATATAACATTATATGCAATTGCATTTGCTGCAATATTTGGAATTGCAGGTTTTGCATATGGATTTTTGCGAAAGTTATACAATAATCGTTCAGAAAGTGGAGGTTTAACTGCTGGAATTGGATCTGCTGGAGCTATTGTTATAGGAATTACTGCTGCAATTGGTGTGCCAGTGTTATTAGTAACCGCGCCTTCATTATTATTAGGAAGTGGCATTGCATATTCATTGAGCTCAATTATTCAACGTAGAAACATGAGGAAGATATTTGTTTCAAATGATTATACTAAGATTAACACTTTATTAAGTAATCTAAACTATGCAAATTTAAAGAATAATTATCAAGATAAAACTTATGCAATTGCAAAAGATAATTCAGTCCCTGCTTCAACAAGAATAGCAGCAATAAGATCATTGAACAAGAAATATCAACAAGAAAAAGAAGAGTTGCTTATCGAATTATATACTAAGAATCCAACAACAGATAATGAAAAAAGTCAAAATACTAATATTATAAGAATATTAGCTGAAATAAAAACAATATCTGCTCTGCAATTTATCTTAAATTATTTCTTTGAGAACGGATATCATAATTCTTATTATGAGGATGAAATAATAATAAAATCATTTAATGAAGATTCAACTGCATCTTTATTAGACTTTTTAGATAAACTTAGCTCAAGTGATAAAGTTGTTAATAGATTAGAATTATTTAAACAAATTGATTATAATAAATTCTCTAAAAAAAGCAGGGCATTATTAGAGCAGAAATTAACAGCTATCTATCAGTCGTATGTTTCTCAGCAAAAAGAAGAACAAGCACTTGCTGTGCTTAATGTTTTAGCTGTTATCAATTTTAATGGCACATTTTCTTTGCTTATGAAACAAATAGAAGAAGCAGAAAATAAGCAGTTTTATCAATCCCTATTAATTAATTTATTACAAAATCTAAAAAGCAGTCGTATCAAAAAGATTTCAGCTGATAATAAAGAAAAAATAAAACAAAATATGAAACAAATATTGGATTCAAAAGAATTGAATAACAATCTTTTTGGCAAATCTAATTATGGGCGTTTTATTGATATAATCCCATTAATAACAGACAAGTTATCCATTGACTTTTCTTATAATTATTATCAGAACTTATATTTGCAGCAGAATAATCCAGATGTTAAGAAACAAGTTCTGAATTATATTGCTGTAAAGTATAAAACAAAAGCTGCACGAGAGTTTGTCGAAGAGCATTTGTTTGATATAGATAAATCAATTGATAAATATAATAATCCTGCAGCTAAAAATTATAAACAATCATTATCATTATCTGAACTTAAAGAAAAAAGTATCTTATTTATCCAAAGTGATGATCAACTCAAAAAACAATTTGGAATAACACTTGCTGAAGAATATTTTTCAAGAGTATATTATAAAAAACTCACTACAAAAGCTTCACGAAGAGCTTTTGTTAAAAAGATTATTCAGACTATTATGGATAATCCTCCAGAAGTAATCTATAATAAAGATAGAAATTATTATGGTTCAAATTCTGCAGGAGAGCTATATAGTTTTATTAGTATTGGTTATGTTTATAATCTTTTTGGCTCTCCAGATTATTTGAAGACATTATTAAAATCATATTCTTCTTCCAAAAATCCTAAGACAAGAGCATTTGTTGCAGTATTAACTGACCGTTCTAATGAGGATAATAAAGAATTTTTGTTGCAGATGTTAGAGCAAGAGACAGATGAAACAGTTGTTCCAATTATTCTTCAAAAACTGCAGAGATTTATTGTTGACAGCACAATCAAAGTTAAGATCTATGAAATGATTACAACAAAAACTACAGCTATCCAAGAAAAATTCTTTCAATCATTTAATGAGGATCAACTTATTGAATATCTCACTGATTACCTTCCAAAAGATAATAAAGAGACTCAGAGAGTATTTTATTCAGCTGCTGTGCAGAGATTAGATACAAACAATAAGGAAGTTATACCTAGTCTTAAGATCTATGCAGAAGTTCAAGCCAAATTATTCACAGTTTCATCAGAAGTAGATAACATAATTCTTACAGCATTGTTTAAGAATCTGCTTTTTACAGGAGCAGATGCATCTTTTAAAATAGATGAAAAGCTATTTTTGCAGCCAAAAGATATACAAATACTTGCAATAAGATATCTTTTAAGATTTGAGCCACAGCAATTAAGTAATGCACTTAGTATAGAAACAGTAGAAATAGAAAAAATAATAGAGCAGACAACAAGCGAGGAACTGCTGTTTTATTATAAATTATTATTAGTTAAAAGATTAAGTATTAATCCCTTACCTGAACAAACACAATATGATATTCTTATTAAACAACTACTTGATGCTCTCAAAAGCAATAACAAAGAATTTGCGTATGAATCAGCTGTTCTTCTGTCAAAGATAGATATTGGAGATTTAGCAGCAATTATTGATATACTTATACAATATAATAAACCCGAAGACCAAAAGTATGTCATTTCTAAAATAAGCAGGATAACTAATCACAATTATAATGATTTCCTTCTATCTATTATTAAGGATAAAAACAGCAGAGCTCGTGCAGAAGCAGTATCTGCTGTCTTTTTTGATCAAGATGCTTTAGATAAATTAGTTGCAATTTTAAGAGCAGAAACAGATGTCAAGATAAAAAGGCATCTCTTTTCAATTATTAGCTTAAGGGTTGAAGAAAGCAGAAAAGGAGGAGAAACACTTAATCTTAAATCATTTATTGATGCAATCATTGATAATCTGGTATTTGTAAAAGAATACATCGAACAAACATCTGCAGATTATATACAAAATGCTATTTTACAATATCGTGCTTTATTAAGAGCAGATTTGATTAGAAAATTAGATGACGAAGATATAAAAACAAGAATTGCAGCAATCTTGTTTTTAAGAACTACAATTGTGCAAGAAGATGATCTTACAGAGATTATTAATGCTCTGCTTAAGAAAATTGAAGATAAATCATCTGAAGTAAAGATTACTGCAGCACAAGCTTTAGGAATTATTGCAGAGAATATTCCCGACAAAAGCAAGTTAGAGCCAGCCATCTTACCATTAATCACAGCATTAGGCGATAAAGATGAATCTGTAAGAAATCGTGCAGTACAAGCTTTAGTAAATATTGGCGAGCCAGCCATCTTACCATTAATCGCAGCATTAAGTGATGAAGATGCGAATGTAAGATTAGGTGCAGTACAAGTTTTAATTATTATAATACAAACTAAATATAAGAGAGGAATAATTTCAGAAATCTGGAAGTTAATATCTAGCGATATTTCAGATGATGAAAGATTAACATTAAGCAAAGAATTAGCAAAATTAGATGCAAAATATTTATCAATTGAATTAAGGATAAATATCAAGTTAGCAAGATATTTAAAGAATCATCCAGAGAACTTTAAAAGATTATTAAATCATACATTTAGAGAACAAATAAATGAATTAGCATATCATCTTAGTAGAGAACAAACAGTTCATCCAACAGAACACAGGTTGGAAGAAGATGAAAAAACTAATTTGTTTGATTTACTTTTTTCTAAAGACGATATAAGCAAGGAAAAAGCTATATTTGATGAATTCTTTAAGAACAATCCGCAAGATTATAGTGTTGATGTAGAAAGTTTAACAGAGCTTTTGAGTTATATGAATTTAGATGAAATTTCGCAGATGATAAAATTAATGAGGGATGATCCTAAATTAACAGTTGATGAAATATTCACTAAATTAGAGATAGCAGTTCAGCAAAAACATTCTGCAATGAACGCAGCAGATAGATTTAGATTAAATCAGCGTTTAAAATGGCTGATTCAAAACAGTTTTATTATAGAATCACAATTATCTACAATTAATGATATGCTTAGTTCAGATTCTTCTGTTATAATTAGTAATGAAGATTTAATTAAATTTCTTAAACAAATTGATAAAACAAAATCTTTAGAAGATTTACTAGATATATCAAAAAAATCTGGTATTTCATTAGAAAATATTTTACAATTTAAGATGGATACTATTTCAATATTAGCAAGAGAAGAGTTAATTATCTCAATTCTTCAGAACATTGCAAAAGTTGAAGAATCATTTAGAGATACATTATATAATATAGCTTTGCAGAACTTTGGATTTCTTTCAATAGAAAGCAGAAGAAGAGTTTATATGAATCTATTATTTAATCAAAACACAGATAATGCATATATTACTAACGCAATTTCACAAATTTTGACAGGAAACCAGATTAAGATTAAGAATGAATATCTTAATAAATTCTTTTTAGAAGAAAGTAATCTCTTGAGAGACTATTCAACAATAGTAGATTTATTTTCTACAATTCCGCAAGAACAAACAATAAGAGCAGATTATTTAAAGTCAAATAAAGAATTATTTAGTGGTTTAAGAAGCATTTATTCAAGAAAGAAATTCAAACAACAAAAGGGAGACGATGAATTTAATAATCGATTATTGACAGTTGAAGGAGAAATTGCTATAAAACAAAGTACAATAGAACAGATCCCTCATTTGTTTTATGAACATCTTCTAAGGAACACTTTTAATACAGAATTAGATAAATATGATACTGATTCAATTGATTACTTTAGAAGCATTGTTTCACGAGTTAAGATTGCAAAATTAAAGAATGATTTAAGGACAGTATTTTTAGTTTGGAATATTAAGACCCATACAGAAAGATCAAAGATATTTATCTCATTATTAACTTATCTTAAAAATAAATATGCTTTAGTTGAAGATGGAGAAGCAAAGTCAAATGAGATAATTATAGAACTTACAAAAAGACTAAGTGAATTAGAGCAAGTTTTAGATTCTCATATAAAAGCAACAAACAATGACTATAAAGATAGTGATGGAAAACTTTTAGCAGAGAATGCGCAACTTTTAGGATTATCTACAATTGTATTAAACAATTTAGCACAGAAAAAAGAAATAGAACAATCTTCAATAGATAAGATTTTAGAAATTAGAGGTAAATTAAGATCAGTTGATTTATTATTAACATTCAAAAAAGTTATTCAAGTAGAGAACGAAGAGGCAGTATTAAAAAAGCTTACAGAATTTACACAAACTCAAAAATTCAAGAGGAGAGATCATCAAAACAGAGATATGTTTCAATTAATAAGTTTATTTCTTGCAGCACAAGGTTCAGATAAGCATTTTTATGATGTTATGTTGAGAGCATTAATCCATGAAATAGATGGTAGTTTTGAAGATTGGAAATTTTCAAGCCCAGATTATATTGCAACATTAAATGAGATTATTGATATAGAACTTAAAAAACTTCCTGATGAACAGCGTGAAGCTTTTGCAAAGATTGATGGAGAATCTAATCTTGAGAAATTAGAAAATGCAGATCAAAGTATTGAAAGTTATACTGCAATTAAAGATAGGGTTGAAAGGATTAGAAACTGGGAAAGACAAATAATATATCCATTAAATTTAGGAGGAGATTTACATACAATAGAATACGTAACTAATTTCTTTGATTTGTTTAATATTGGTAATTACCCTGGTTCAACAGCATGTCAAAGCTGTGTTTATGGTAATTCACTTAATGCTGGATTATTAGGATATGTAAATAATGGTGCAATAACATCAGTTGCTTTAATGCATCCGAATGGATATGTTGAGACGAGAAGGATAATAAAATTAAGAATCATAGAGCGAGCAGATGGAGAGAAATTACCTGTTATTTATGTTGAAGAAAATACACAGTTTGGTTCAAGAGAATTAGAGAAGCTCTATAAAATATTAGAAATTCTCTCAGTAAAGACAGGATTACCAGTTGCATCTTCTATCAAAAGAACAACTAATGGAGAATCTTTTAAATTATATACATTTAAAGGAACAAGTGAGTGGGAGTATTCTGATACTTATGGAGGAAGATTACATCAAACAGAAAAGAAAGTAGAAAGACAAGCACATGCATCAATAGAACCAGTTCCTGAAAAAACAATACAAGAAATAGAGCAAGAAACAGGGCTTAATAAAGTAGAGCCAAATCTATCAGAGCTAACAAAAATTCAGTTCGACAAACTAGTCCGCAACGGAATCACAATCACATCAAATCCAGACAGTACAAAAACAGTTGATGTCCACATCTTAATAGATTTCACAGAAGAACAGCGAAAAGCAATCGATAAAGCAGTAAACGATTACATCGACGATTACGAAGGTTTAGTCGAAAGAATTAAAGAGTTGTTGACGAGAACAGATGACTTCACTTGTAAAATAGGAAGCTGCAGCGGCAAAGCACAATTACCATCAGCTGCATCAACAACAGCAGAAGTAGAGCTAGAAGAAGTTGTGATTGGTAGATTAGATAAATACACTCTGCCAGAAACAATCGAGCAAGGTCTTCCAGCCAAAGAAGGTCCTCCTGCTGAGATTAAACAATCTAAAAACATGTTTTCCAGATTATTCACAGCAGCAAAATCATTTATAAAGAATAAATTTGTAGATTCATATATTAAATCAAATAGATTAGAGAAAGTAATCTTTCTTGCAAGTTTAGCATCACCTATCCCATTTTTATCATTGATTCCTGCAGTATATATTGTCCTAAGATATACAAAAAGTAAGACTGAATCTCCTGCTCAATCCAACATAGAGAGTAACAATGAAAGGCAGCTTCCAACTCCAAATGAAGCAAATTTAGCAGCTGCAGCAGTTGCACCAACAACAACTGCTGCAGAAGCGCCTTTCTCTGTTTCTTCTGATGAAGAATTTCCTCAAACAATTTCAAGAAGGGATATTCTTAAATTCTTAGGTATTGGCGCAATCACAGCAGCTGTTCCATTATTACAGAGAACATTTAATTATTTCAAAAGAAAGTCAATATTAAGTGATATTGATGAAGCATATACTTTTATTACAGATGATAAAGCACTTTCTTCACTTCCATTATACCAGCAAATAAATCTATTTTTAGAACAATTAAAGCAGCAAGGAATTATTACAGAGAATGATAAGGTTAGTATTAGTATCCACAATCCTGAAACAGATACAACTTTAGTTAATCATAAATCTGATGATCAGCATTTATCTGGTTCAATAATTAAATTATTTATTATGGCAGCAGTTTTCAATAAACTCCAAACAGCTTCTCTTTCAGAAGAAGAAACAGCAGAAGTAAACTTTCATCTCAAGAAAATGATGGAAAACAGCAGCAATCAAAGCGCAGATTACTTAATCAATTTCGTTGGAGGATTAGAAGCAGTACAACAATTTATCAAAACAACTGAAATATTTACAGAAACAGAACTTTTAGAATACATTGCAGAATTAGACGGAAAAACATATAAAAATAAAACTTCAGCAGCAGACTTAACGATAATCCTGCAATTATTATATCAAAATAAACTTATCTCAGAAACTGCATCAGAAAGAATGCTTGATTTAATTGCAGGCTATAAAACAAGTGTCATCGAAGCGCAAGAATCAATTACAAAAAGAGATAGCGTAACTAAAATTGTAGGTAAAACAGGTCATGTCAATGGATTGTCAGCAGAAACAGCAATAATTTATTACAAAGATAAAGATGGTGCAATCAAACCATTTATTGTTTCAGTAATGATTGAAAACGATAATATGCGTTCAAATGATGAACAAACAGCAGCATGGCGTCAATACACAGATAAAATCATTGCAAAGATTGCATTACTTTCTGTAAATGCTCATGAACAAGATTTAACTGGAACTGAAGAAACACAAAAACTAACCAAATACAAATCAATCAAAACTGCATTGGAAAAAGAAGTTGGCAATCTCAATGGAGTATCATCTTGTATATCTGGTTCAATTAATTGTATAATTGTATTCACGTTTGAACAGAAAGAATCAGAAACAGAAGAAAATTATCAAGTAAAAGTAAAACAAACAAAAGAATTGATTGAATTGACAATAGAAGAAATAATCGCAAAACACGTAGGCATTGATTCAAATGATAAATCAATAACAACAAAAGTTTATTTCAATGAAGATGGTACAATTACAGTTGATGTTGAGCATGATTTTATTGGCGATATTAAACCTGAAGAAGTAACCAAAGAAATTGAAAGTGTTGTTGAAGCAAAGATTGAAGTGAATGTGGTGAGTGAAAGAGAATTCATTGAGTTAATTTTATCAAAAGAAATAGAACAGCTATCTGAAGATGAAATCAACTTTATCTTAAACCTAGACTTAGATGAATTAAAAAGAAGATTATCACCAAAAGTATTCAAGAAATTAAGTAAAGTTAATCAGAAGCTAAATAAACTGATAGATAATCAAGAAGAGATTGAATATGGACTTGGACCAAAAATTGAAGAGCAAGAATATTCAGTAATAACAAAAAAGATTCAATCTTTTCTGACTAACTACCATTCTAATATAGATCAAAGAGCTTATTCAGAGATTGGAATGGCATTTATTGTTGAGGGAAGTTTAGTTACAGGTTGGTCTCCTGAGAAAAATAGACCTTCTGATTCAGATCTATTTGGAAAAGAACATTTCTCAGATCTTGATCTGTTAATACTTGTTGATGATGCATATTGGGAATCTATCCCTGATCACATAAAACTTAAGAACCATGTTATAAGAACACTTGCTGTTGATATTGATAGTGTTTGGCTCATTGATTTTGGATTGAAAGAATTAATATTGCAGTTAGGTCAAATAAAAATTGCTGGCAAAGTCTCAAGAGAGATAAACATAGTCTTAATTCCAATGTCTGTTGAATCATTAAAAGTTTCAGATAGACATCTTATTTACCAGAACAAAATTGATGTTAGTCAACTTATTAACAAATACTCACCCTAACTAAGAATATCAAGTGCAGCAAACTTCGTGTCATTGAACACACTTTTTTAGTAAATCTGTATTATTCTATGAAAAAAAGTCTTGCAGACGTTTTAAATCATCTATTTCTTGCTCTTTAAATTCAGGCGCATATTCTAATACTAAATCTCCATTATATCCATTTGACTTCAAAACAGAAAGTAATCCTTGAACATTCATTTCTCCTTCTCTATATGGTAAGTCTTTTCTGTTACCTGATTTATTGCTTATTTGAACAACAAATAATTTCTGAAATATTCTTTCTACAAGATCAAAGAGGTCTGAATCTTGATTAAGATGTGAAACATCTAGTGTTAAGCCAACTTGAGGGGATGAAATATCCATAATCTGTTCTGGATAATTTAACCAACGATCATCAGTTACATCTAAATTTTCAAAAGCAAGTCTAACGCCTAAACAGGGAAAAACTTTATTTTTTTCAAAATATTCATTAATAACGGAAACAGTTCCTTTAGCTGGGTGTAATGTAATAGTATCAACCCCATAATTACCTCTTATATAAGCAATTACTCCAAGAAATTCATCTTTTTGCACATCTATATAAGGCGCATGAACTAATCTTACATCAATACCATCTTCTTTAAAATATTTTCGTAAGACTTTGTGTTCTATTTGATATAATTCTCTTTCTCTAGGTAAAAGTAAGTGAACAGATTCTCCTTTAAGATCATTAAATGTTTTATAATAATCGAGATCTAAACCAATTCTTCTATTAGCCAAAACTTTACTTTTTCTCCTTAAAGAAGGATTTGTTGCTATTGGATAAATAACATTACCTTTGCCATTAAATATAACGGCAATATCACTATTATTACCATCTACTGAGAAATTATATTTCACAAAATTAATGGTATTATCTTGTGAGTAAATAATTGTCTCTAATGCATTAGGTAATTTTCTATTTTGTATGCAATAACTACTGTCCATAAGCTCAGTATTCGTTAAGGGTATATAAATCTGGTCATTATCGGGTAGTAATATTTGAATTGAAAAGAAAGAATCAGAAACAAAAGAGATTATCAAGTAAGAGTAAAACAAACAAAAGAATTGATTGAATTAACAATTGAAGAAATCATAGCAAGACACGTAGGCATTGATCCGAGTGACAAATCAATAACAACAAAAATTTATTTCAATGAAGATGGTACAATTACAGTTGTGTTGAGCATGATTTGATTGGCGAGATTAAACCAGATGAAGTAACCAAAGAGATTGAAGAAGTTATTGAAGCAAAGATTGAAGTTAACGTGGTTAGTGATGATGATACAAAAGAAATTCTTAAACAACTTCTATCTGAAAAAGAGAGTGAAATTGATGAAAATCTTAAACATATTATTACACCATATACTAAGAAGAAGGATATCCTTCATTTCATTGCTGACTATAAAACATTAGAAGAAGAAGCAAAGCAAATAAATAATAATATATATAGAAGAATCAGATTGAAAAGAATCATGCTTGATAGTAAATTTGATGATCTAATTATAAATCCTTTCGTTGAAGTAAGTCATGATGATAGAGAAATAGCATCTAAGTTTCTCCCGAATCATAAACTTTCAGGATTAGAAACACTTGTAAAAATAATCGCAAATGGTAAACTATCATCTTCAAAGGCTCTAGGAATACTTCCACTTGAAGAAAGAGTAAAGCGTGGGCAAGAAGATTCTATTTTTATTTCTGCAGGTGCGCCTTATAGTCACCTAAAAATTATGAGAGAATCAGGAGACATGAATTTTAATAGACATAATCTTCCACTAATTGTTTTTACAAATGATCTTTACGAAAGATCTTCTTTTAAAGCAACACCAAGAGATAGTTTTTCTTATGATGATGAGATGGAAATAAGAGAATATACCTTAAGTCATGAAGATCTAGAGACATATATCAAACAAATGGTTGCAGATAACAAAGTTTTAGCTGAACAAAAACAATTTAGAATTAGATCAGATCGTATGAGTGAGTATGGTACTTTTTTCCCAGAAATAACAATTGATGGAGAAATCTCACTAAATGAAATGAAAATGATTATACTTACAAGAGATGACAAAGCAGCATTATTAAAAAATTTGTTTGAGAGTAATAATTTCAGGAATTTAATTGGTAAGAAAGTAAAGTCCATTACTGAGTTAGAAAATATCTTAACCGAAAAATTTGGTTTTAAACTAGTAATTCCAGATGACGAATTATCAGTTGACCAAATGTATTGGAGAATAATAGGATTTGATATACCAGAATACGCTGAAATATAAATCTAACTATCAATTATATGCTTATAAAATTGTTTCCCAATTAATCTTATATTTTGATTATTCTCCAAATGTTTTACCAAATATTCTGGTATCACATTAACTCCATTATAAACACCGCTTAATTGTCCAGCTACAAATGCAATAGTATCAGTATCTCCTCCTAAGTTAACAGCACGAGATACAGTATGTAAATAATTTTCGGGTGATTTTAAAAAGCAGAATAAAGCTGCAGATAATACATCAATACAACTCCCATTTGTTGATAATGTATAATTCTCTTCACCAGTTGATATGATTCTCTTTATAGCTATTAAGTTATTAATGAAGTCAGAATGTTTTTTACTTTTTGGATTCATTATAAATCTATCCATGATTGAAGTATCAATCAGATTATCATGTGAATATACATTTTGTAATAAAGAGTAATAAATAAATGAGAAACGTACTGCATCATTATTATTATGTGTCATTCTAATTGCATCTTCCACTATTGTATCAAAATGAGGGTCGCCATACAATTGAAATAAAAAAGCCAGTGGACTTGTACGTGTTAAACAGCCACTTCCTAAAGAATCATCTCCTGAATGTTTATAAGAAACTTTTTTATCTAATTTATTTAATGCTGACCATGTTACAGAACCAACACCACGTAATTCATCTGATTTATGCATTAAAAGGTATTCCTGAACAAAGTTATTAACATCAAATCTATTATAATTTACAATCGCTTTTGTCGTTGCAAGCATTAATTGGGTATCATCAGTATATTGTCCAGGTAATAAACCACGAATTCTCGTTCTTTCATCGGCTTTTAGAAAATAGTGTATAGAGCCATATCTATTATTAATTTCTTCTTTTGATAAACCTTCAACAGGCATACCTAATGCATCACCAATAGCTCCGCCTAAGAAAAAACCGATTATTTTTTCTAAATTACGAGTCATTTCCATAATAAACAAAGTGATTGTTGCGAGTATATAAATCTTTCGGAAATGTTGTCCCTATGTGATGAATAATCTATGTATATCATATAAATTGAAGAGCTCTACCAATTATCAGAAACAAGATTCATTGCAGATGAAGATGTATTGGATTTAAGAAAACAAAGCAAGAGAGCAGAAGACAAATATTATAATACACAAAAACTGCGAATAGTCAAAGAGCGAATGAGTTCATTAATAGAAAGAACCTCAAATTATAACAAAATCAAAGATATTCTGAAACCATACGAATTAAAGTTGGTATCAACTCAATTTGCACCAATTAAACAAAGTCTTTGATCCAAATAATGCAGATTATGGTTCAAAAAGAAAAGTATATGATGGAACATAAATTAAATGTCTTGCCGTAACTAGATCGATTATATTTCTTTCAAATAGAAAAATTGAGTTTTCATAAATAAAATCTGACTTATTCTTCCTTTGGTTTTTTGAAGGTCTTTTTTCAGGTTTTCTATCAAACATTCTTAAATCTATTTCACCATTAACTAATTTTAGTCCTTGCCAGATTGCTTCAACAGAATGTGAAAATAAGTTAGGAAAACCAGGAACAGGAATGTGGTAATTCTCTTGATAATGAAATGGATTTAGAAAAGCATATCCTTTTTTTGATGCTGCATTGTATAAAACTATTTTTCCATCTCCTCTATTCCTCAATTGTCTAGCTTCTTCTTGAGTAATAAACATTGCAAGATTGCTTGAAGGTTTAATATCCTTAAAATTTCCACTCATATTATCACTTTTTATTAGGAGAGATAGACTATTTATAAATTTTATTATTTATAAGTGACAAACAGAACTGCGTGAAGAAAACAAACTGTCTTAAAAAACGAATGTGTTTAAATATAAGTTAATTCTTAAACATTTCAATAAAGATTCTGTGAATTGGATGTTTTGTTAGAAAAACAAGGAATTTTGCAAAAAGAAGAAAATTAATTATTAATCAATTGCATATTACACAAACAAATCATAATTTGATAGAACATAAAGCAGGAACAACTCCTGCATGCTTATTTGTAAAGTAGAGCTGATATATTTTCCATTCCTTGTAATGCAACTTTATATAATTTTTGTGTAATTTCATTTAAATATTGATAATTCTCAAGACCAACTTTAAATCGCATTGGTATGTTATTTATTCCC
>Ga0209211_10008652_pt1 | contig 13847 bp, 1 predicted proteins | sample RifGroA2_FD_183992 | JGI IMG/M metagenome (GOLD analysis project Ga0209211, IMG submission 183992) | Groundwater microbial communities from Rifle, Colorado, USA - Groundwater A2 (SPAdes) (version 2) | ecosystem: Environmental > Aquatic > Deep subsurface > Groundwater | place: Rifle, Colorado...
GTCGTTTTGATCCATGGCAGTTGATTTATTGTTTGCAATATCGAGGTAGATTTCCGCTCCATCGTCATCAAAGACATAGCTGTCGCCTAAAGCCTCGAGCTGTGAGTCGGTTACGTCATACGCGAAGTATAGATTGTTGGCATCCCAGAGAGTTGAAACTTTGACTGTGTTATTGGATCGGGCTGGATTTGTGAAAGTTGTCGAGTTAGCTAAAGACCAGACTGATTCATTCAAACTGCCGTCTGTGGTTATGAGAGAGAGGGTTTTGAAAGCAGTTATGGAGCCAGAGGTTGTTGTTGGAGTTGGGGTTGGCGTTGGTGTTGGCGTAGGAGTCGGGGTTGGGGTTAGAATCAAATTAGGAATCGGACCAAGATAAGATTGAATATCCGCGGTAACATCTGTTGCAACGCGTACATTTCTACCGCCGACACAAGAAGGACACGGCCCGCCATAAGCCCCCGCCGAAGCGGTTGCCTGTTTAATGCGTTCATTCATTGGCCAGGGCCAGAGAGATTGGCTTGTGCGTACTCCGTTTTGATATCTGTAATAAAGATTGGCTCCGAATGTAGTTGTCGTCCACGGATTTGCAATCGCCGAAAGCGAAGTTCCTACGGATGTATTGGTCAGAACTGCACCGCGCGATGTATCCGCAAGAATATGCGCACCGCCATAATTCGAGTTTCCGCCCGAAAGAACGGTTATTTTATCAGCCTTGGAATCCGTAAGCGTAATAGTCCCAGGCAAAGAACTTCCACTGCCCAGATAGAGACCTAGCGCAAGGCTAAATTTTGGATTACTTGGCGAAACATACGCCATAACATTCTCCAAATGAATGCAGTCTTGTCTGACATAAGTCATAATGCCTCCGGTCCACATCGTCGCGGTGGCCGGAACATAACCCAAACTGCCCAACAGACGAATACCACTGCAAAACGGAATTCCGGTACCCGAATCCCATATACCGCTGTTGTTCTGGACGGATGTCCAAGTGCCGGCACCGGTTCCGGTCCAGACCTCTCCGTTGTTGTAAAGAGTATAAGACTGCGGCATTGATTCCGCCGACCACGTAGCAAGACTGTTTTCATATACTAATCCTAAACTATTGTACTGCAACTGATTTACAACCTTAGGCCCTACGTTTATAGATCCTTCCCAGCGCGACCAGGTTCTCCGGAACGTATTATTCGCTCCTCCTTGAGAATCGCTTATGATCTTGCGCCCCATTCCAAAACCGGCGACATCTTCAAAAAGATTGTTGGCGCCGCTAACGTGGAATACTGCAGAGTTCATGTCAGCGCGCGTATCCCAGGCAACAACACGACGAACGATGTTATTATCGGAGCCGTAATCTACTCCGACGACACTGTTATCGCCGTTTTTTGCATTCATTCCTTCCAATATGAACCATTTGTTGCTGTTGTTCAGTTGAATAGGATTCCTGTTGAATTGGCCGTCTATAACCACTTTCCCGTCATTCAACGCCCGGACAGTTATCGGACTCCCAGGTACTCCGCTCAACTCTGCGTGCGGAGCTATTACGGAATTCACTCCCTGATATGTTCCATCCAAAAGACAAAGTGTTTTCCCTGGCCCTGCGACGGACCAGAAATTGGAAATCTGAAACGGCGAGGATTGCGAGAGGCCGCTGCCTCCCCCGGTTGGAGAGGCGTAATGGGTGCAGGATGCGGTTGAGACTGGAGTTGGTATTGGCGTAGGAATGGGGGTTGGTGTAGGAGTAGGTGTGGGCGCAACAAATTTCACCAAATAATCTTCCGCAGACCATCCGTCTACTCCTGAATCATAATTAATATTCCACCAGTTGTATCCTCCAGCGTTAGTCGGACCTCCGATTACTGTGCCGAGAGCGTTTGTTGTTTGAGCGCCGAGCAGTGTTCCGTTAGCGGTTGAGCGGATATTGAGAGTGGTTGCAGTTACTTGAACTCGGTCGCTGATTGAGAATTTGGTGGAGACGGGAGTTGGTGTTGGTGTCGGGGTAGAAGTCGGTGTTGGAGTAGGGGTTGGGGTTGAGCCGACAACAGGAATCAATTCAATTTTATCAGCAATCAGCGTTCGTGTGTTTGTATAATTTGAATTTATGTTCACTAGCGAATAGGTTCCAGCATTTTGCGCGCTAAATGTAAATTCACTGCTGGCACTCCCAAATGCAGGTACCGTAACAGCAGTCATCGGATACCACGTACCAGCCGTACCCATAATAATTCTGTCGGGATCAGTAAAACTGATATTTGGTACAAAAGAAATTGAGGACGCGGAATTGCTATACCACGTGACAAGAATTTTCTCTCCAGACGCAAAACTTCTTGGAGTTCCAGACACACCTTGATAGTTATATGCGTAATGACTGCCAACAACAATCGCTGTTCCTCCGGGACCGATGTTTTGGTTATCTGTATAAATATCTTTTATTGCCGTATTCCAGCCGGAAAGTCCGAATGTATTTTGTACACTAGTTGCGCCGAAATCTACGAGTGATACTGAGCCGGTTAGCAAAACGGTCGGTGTTGGTGTGGGTGTCGGAGTAGTGGTAGGAGTTAGGGTTGGGGAAGGAAACGGTACTGTTCCGCTCGGATCTGCAATCGGATTTCGAGAAATAACCAATTCATCGAACCATGTGCGTGCAACGGGATGAACCTGGGTGGAATCTTTGTTTGAAATATAAGGAAGCAGCCAGATCTTTCCATATTTATTTACACTGCTCGCGTATAGACTGCCTGTCCAGCTTATCGCGGGCTCGGAAGCCTGCCCCTCGCGCCCGATCCACAATTCAACTTTACTATTAGTCCAATATTGACCGCTTAATATGCCTAATTTCACATGGATACTCCAAGTCATCCATTCATTCGCAAAATATCCAATACAAGTTCCGCCTAAGCTCGCCCAATTTCTGCCCATTGAGTAGAGGCAGTACGGCGATGGGCGCGCGTTTTGGAATTTGAAATCAGCACCGTTATATATTTCATCCAACTGATTGTAAGTAACGCCGCTGTTATACATTTGGGCGTAACCGCGCTGTAGCATATTTTGAACCACAAGTTCAATGTCTTGGTTTGATCCTCGGCAATTTGTACTATTGCCGGTCGAGCATCCAGGCAAATCGCCGGCAGAAAGAATAGTTTGTTTGGGCCCTTCTCCAGAACCGCCCGTGTAAAAGTTGGTTATGTAATTAGTGTCAAAACGCTGGCGCCACTGGACATAAAATTCGTTCCCCGCTCCGAATTGAGTGGAGAGATCTGGAGAAAAATTAGCGAACCATTGGCCGGCTCCTCCCGCGCCGGATTGCGAAGGAATCGTGAATCGCATTGAACCCGCGCCGCTTGCGGCCACCGAAGTGTCGATAGCGGGGCACTGCGTTGTCCCGCAAAGTCCGTTGTTGTTTGAGAGATAAACTCCGTTTGAAGAAGCGCTGTTATTAAAAGATCCGAAATTACTGCCATATATTCCGCCTAAATCCGATGTTGAATTAAAACCGAAACATCGGATAACTCCGACTGCCGCGCATCTTGTCTGAAAATCTGAAGATCCTAAAATTGGAGTCGGTGTTGGACTCGGAGTTGGTGTGGGCGTTGGGGTTGGTTGCGGTGCCGTTCCAAATACTCGCGCGGACAGACCATCTACAGTTGATAACTCCACAGAATCAAGATTCCCAAAAAACGCTCTGGTTCCGGAAAGATTAAAGCTGGCGTCTGAATGGAATAACCATCCCGCGGCTCCGGCGTCGCGCGCTTCCGTTGCGGCTTGGAAAAATTCTTCAGCTGTTGGATTCAGGCCTGCGTGCCTGCGCCTGGCTTCTTCCTGAAGAAAAACAGGGATATTTTTACCCAGCGACGCGAGAACATTTTTGACGGAAGTAACGCGCGTATCTGTTTTTGAGTACCAATCGGTTGTTCGCGGCATGTGTGGACTAACATAATCAAGCGAGGCGACATTAACGTCATCATTAAAATCCGAACTAATCGCGCTGTCGCCGGACACCAGATGTCCACAGCATGATGACGCGGTAACAATCGCGTTTGGCTTGATTGACTTAATGCGATCGCGGAAATTTCGCATTAAAGTGTGAGAATCATAAACCCCAAAGCGGATTGCGTGTTCATTTACAATATCGTAGAAAACATTGGCCTCGTTTTTGAGCAGGCCAACAACGTTGTCGATGGCCAGATTGGTATTGCTCGACAATGGATTTGACTCCCAATCAAATATCACGACTTCAATCGTTATCCCTCGCGAATCGGCAGACCGAACCAAAGAAAGAAGACTGGCGGAATCGTTTAAAGTGCCGTCCGGGTTTAAAAACCAACTGCTCCAATATCCGCCGCCGTTTTCCATCCAGATGCGAATATTGTTAAATCCGCGAGCAGCAAGTCCGTCAATATCCGATTGTTTCCAGTTCCGCGCATCAAAATAACTTGCTCCGAGAAGAAATTTTTGAGCGCCATTGATTGTAAATTTGTCGCCGGAAATTCCGATCACTGTTTTTGAGGAAGACGAAAGCGTTGGACTGGGTGTCGGCGTGGACGTCGGGGTAGGAGTTGGGGTCGGTGTAGTTCCGCTTGAAGAATGTTTATAAATATAAAAAACTGTACCGTTGCCTGTGTATTTAACATACGCGGTAACGCCGTAGGTAGAAACCGGCACTTCCACCAATCCATCTCCCGGCCCGTTAAGAGCTCGAATTTCGGCCGGTATTGTAGTTGAAATTGTAGACCATGTTCCCGTGCCACTTGGGTCAAACTCGCGCATTACTGTTGATCCGTTATTCATCACTAAAAAGTTACCACTTACCGGATCAACGCTGATCGAGCTCGAATTTATTCCGAGAGAAACCGGCGAAGAAACCATAGTTGTCCAATTGCCTGTCGCGTCTAGCTTATACATTTTCGCGCCGCTGGCGACGATCATAACCTGCTTAGCAGCTGAATATTCTGCTGTGACAGAAGTCGCAGAAAGCCCGGTAAGATTAACCAAAGCAGTTTCATTAACCGACGTATCAGCAATCCGTGTCCATGTTATCGAAGTGCCAGAACCCGGAATACCTTTCCAAACTCCCCAATCGCCATCGACAAAGATAATTCCTCCCATCGCAGGAAACCATTTTATTGCGCGGCAACAATTACTACTGCTCAAAGGCACCGGAGGCGAAAGCGAATCCCAGACGCCGTTAGTGTATCTGCGTATTGTGCTCTGACCATAGTGAGTGAAGTAAAATGTTCCCGTGGCCGGATCGACAGTGTTTTGATCGTAGGCGTGATTAAAGGGTGTATAACTGCATCCTGAAAGTTGTTTACATACGCCGGGTGCCCATGCTATTTCACGAAAAGTATTATCGTTATCTGAATATTCAACACATTTACTCTCATAAGTTGTGCCGTGATGAGAACCGCAAAAGCGGAGTTTTTTGTTTATCGGATCCCATGTCCCGCCATTGGCATATTCTGAAATATAACCAGACTCCGAAACTCCAAAAATATCTGCCATGCCGGAAACAGCAGGAGTTAATTTGGCCCAGTTTCCTTGAGACATTGAAGCTGCGAGACTGGAAAGTGAACTTCCTGAAATTATCGTGGTCGGTGTTGGAGTCGATGTTGGAGTCGGTATTGGCGTAGGAGTTGGTGTCGGAGCGGGCGAAGAACTCGCATTGATTTTCACCCAATCAATGTTTCCGATGATTCCGGTTGATGAATTGTTGGCATCCGAAACAATTTTCATAATCTGCTGGCCTGAAGACAGAGAAACATTTGGGATGGAAACCGTGGTCCAGGTTTGCCAGCCTCCGGTGTTTGGTATGGTTATTGTTCCTGTTTTGTTTACTCCATTGAATTCAATATGGAAAGTTCCTCCCGCTCCTGATGCGGCGACTTGAGTTTGAATGTTGTATGTTCCGGTTGTGAGAACGTTTATCGTATATTCCGTCCACTCTCCTGGATCCATCCATCCTACGTTGTAGCCTCCGGCTGAAGAAGATTCAAGATCAACTCCTTCGCTTGGGCGATATGACGCTCCTTCATTAATAGAATCAATATCATGATAGGCAATTCCTTCCCCTCCGTTATCAAAGTTCTCGGCTTCTATGGTGCCGGGGATGGAAATTGGTGTTCCGTTGTAAGGAGTTTGGGAAATTGTTGTGGTGATTGATGTCGGTGTGGGAGTAGGTGTAGGGGTTGTCGTAGGAGTCGGGGTAACACTTGGATTGCAAGTGAATGTTCCTGAATTTGAACCGCCAATGCCGGCTGTGTTTGCCCCATGCACCCACCATGAATATGCTTTCCCTAAAGTAACGCTTCCCGTAAATGAAGTTTGGGCGTATTGATCGAGGTTGTAATCAGGAGGAGATGATACAAGCCAAGTTGCAGCCGTATCATTTGATGGATCATTGATTCGTAGATAGTAAGAGGAGGCAGTTGAAACCGGAGACCAGCTTACTGTAACTTGATTGCCTGTGGCGTTGCAGGATGATGTGAGATTGGCAGGAGCTGGAGGGAGGGTTGGAATGGCGACGATTGTTGGGATGGGAGTGGGAGTTGGGGTGGAAACAGTGCCACTCGCGTATCCAGCCGGGAACGCACATCCATTGGTATTTATATTCAAGCGGTTTTGAATGTCAAAGAGAGATGAACCCGCAATATCATTAACCCCCGGAACAATGGCCCCGCGGTATGCGAATGAACCATCGGTATTCCAGAGTTTTTTAGCAGTATTCAATACTCCTTTTTCGTATGCGTAAAGAACGTTTGCTCCGATGTCCGCACCGTTTTTACCGGCGCGTTTCATCGGGGAGGAGTCTGGGATCCAAATTTTGCAGGCGCCCAGCTGCGGATCTATAAATTTTTCGTTGGTAATACGCAGATCGGAAGTAGAAACATCGTAGGGAATAGCAACATTGAACATATTTGCGTAATCAATTTTGAAATCTTCATTCGTAGAAACACCGAACCCGTAATTGCTCAAATTCATCAAAAGAGAATTATCGGAATACGAGGAATGGAAGCCGTCGCCAAAGTTGGTAGTACCGCTTCCGGGGTTCGCATAAAATCCGTTAACTCCGCCTATGAAAGTGCAATTGTTGCATCTGGTGTTTTTTGCCGACTCAGAATAGATTCCGTATCCGTTATTGTTTAAAACCACATTATTTTCAAAATACGTGTCACGGGGCATGGTGCTTAACGTATTTCCGCGGGCATTGGGAAAACCGCCGCCGCTACTTAGCGCAATGTTGCCGTAATAGCGATTATTGATGGCATCAACACTGCCGTTAGCGTTCAGCTCCGTAAGGCAATCGCTGGTTTCCACTATGTTGTTTTCAACGATTGAATTCTTGGTGGGATACAACGAAACCAAACACCCTCCGTCGTGATAACCGCCTGAAATACTTGAATAACCGCGCTTGTTGGCATAATTGCGGCGGACAATGCTGTCAGCGCCGGGAATAATGATTATCGCGTGGCGGTGAAAATAATAAAATTCGTTTTCCTCAATAACAAAACCTGTGCCGTTCCCGTAATACAAGTCCAAAAGATGAGTGTTCCAATATCGATTGTTGTGATGAAAAAGATTCCGCCGGAAGGTCAAATGCGAGCTGTAGCCCGCGGACACAACATCATGCTGTCCGCCGGCCTGATTGTCCGCGCTACTCGCTTGAATTCCGTCTACAACCCAATACGAACAGTTAAGAAAAGACATGGCGTCGGTTGAACCGTTGGAAGCAATGTGCGCTTGACGCTCATTTTCGGCTTTGATGGTTATCGGAGCGGATGCGGTTCCGTTTTTTGCACTGACAGAACAATTGATATTCGGGTATCCGGAATTAGACCCGTTGTATGTCCCATTTTTGAGTATCAAACTATTCCCCGGCTGAAGTTTGGGGATAGCGAAAGCGAAAGTTTTCCACGGCGCGACAGATGTTCCGGCGTTTGAATCGGAGCCGGTTGGAGAAATATAATATGTTCCTGTTGAAGAAATCGTCGGCGTGGGGGTCGCGCAGTAAGACGGATTATTCATATTGACCAAAATTGCGCCACTGGTCTTTGAGTTGCCGGCGGCGTCATACGCTTTGGCAGTAAGGGAATGAGTGTGCGCTCCGTTGCAGGCATGAGCTCCGCCGTTTGTTGTATCCCAAGAGTATGAATAAGGACTCGTTGTATCTGTGTTCTTTAAAACTCCGTCCACATAAAATTCTACTTTGGTTACACCAACGTTATCTGAAGCGGTAGCGTTGATATTTGTCGTTCCGGAAACGGTTACGCCAGATGATGGAGAAGAAATTGAAACACTGGGGAAAGTGGTGTCGGAAGGGGTTGGAGTGGGCGTAGGGATAGAAGTCGAATAAGTTATTGTCTGATTAAAATAAGTGCTATCGCAAGCCCATACGCCGTCTGATCCTTTATTAATTACAAAATCTATGGAATCGCCTTGGGCTACAGTGATGGAAAGATTGAAATTCGTTCCCACAGTATTACCATTGGCAATATTGTATTGCCACAAGACGCTTGTACCCTTTTTGATCAAAACGGTTGCGCCGGAACCGCAAGAAGTGTCGCCATCGTACGCGCTTCCGGTTATCTGTATCGTACTGGATGAAGGAGCAATCCATCTCCTGACCGCGTCGGCGTTGTTTCCCGGGTGTCCACCGCTATTCCAAAGAAGAAGATATGTTTCCGCGCCCTGCCATCTGTTATTCACTGAATCATAAACCAATTGAGCGCCGGTTGAACTCAAGTAGTACCAATTGGATGAGCCTTGTGTAGAAGAGAAATTACTTAAAGAAGAGAAAGTGGTGCTTGTAGATGAAGGAGTTGGTGTCGGGGTTGGGGTTGGGGTTGGAGTCGGTGTTGGTGTGGGAGTGGGAGTCGGTGTTGTTACGGCTCCACTTATTTGCCACACAGAAACAATTGGAGCAAACCCATCGCCAAATCCCTGTGTGATATAAATTCTTTGGGTATTAGGATCGTATGCGGCGCCTAATATATTCGCGCTAAGGTTACCAATAGTCCACGTCGCATAGGGCTTAATTTCCCAATATTGCTTTTGACCATTTTTCACGGCAATTAAATCATTTGCATCATAAGCCCAGACGTATCCTGAATACGGATAAGCATGCGTGCCTTTTGATCCATCGACAGGGTCATTGCAATCAGCCCCTGTTCCATAGCACTCTACTCCCAATCCTGTTTTGCCGAAAAACAAAACGCTCCTGGTGCCATTGGGAAAAACAATACCGTTAATTTTAGTTGACATGTTGTAATCCGGATTAGGAGAGTCCTTATTGCAGCCCCAGCAACCAAGCGTGGTGTGAGCACTCGGGTATCCGACTAGAAGCGTTGCTGGCACGGGCGTAATAGAGCCGACGTCGCTTGGGTTAAAAACTAAAACCGAAGGTCCTTGCGACTGAAACCCGACTATCGCGGCGCAACATCCCCCTGTCAGAGCATGGCCTCCAAAAGAAGACTGCCATTCCGGCGGGATCGGTGTTGCGTAATGGCTAACCCATCCTGGGTATGTATTGCCAACTCTATATGGGCCCTGGATCTGCCCATTAACTGACAAGTCAAGAGGACTTGTGAAATGCGATTTGTCTTGAGTGCCACTTCCATCGTAATAAGACCAGCCAGCAACATGCAGTTTATTGCCATAAACTAGCATGGCTCCCACTTGCTTGGAATTTGAATCAGTTGGGTTTATTTGATTCAGCTTTCCTTCCACCGGATCAGCAAGGGGCTGTAACGTGACAGCAGTTCCTCCGAGCGAAGGTATGCTTATCTCGCCGACATAATTGTGCCAAATATGTCCTACCATATAGAGCGAATTTCTTTGGGAGTTATATGCCAGCTTTCCGATAGCATAATTATAACCAGTGTTGTCGGGGCCTCCTCCAGCAGGTACCTTAAACGCCCCCTGATAAACAAGATTGGATTTTTGGAGAAGCGCCCCAGTTGTTGTTGTCGTAGTTTGTGTCGGAGTTGGAGTAGGAGTGGGAGTTGAAACTACTCCTCCATATTCATACGCTCCGATATCATAAGCAGAACCTACCGGACGCTGGACGCCGGCAAAATCTTTGTCGTATGGAGAGCCGAGAGTTGCCCCTGCGTTGATGGCGGGAGAAGTCGATTGGAGGCGGAAATCATATGCTCCTGAATTTACGAACTGCGGATCAGAGATGAGATTATTTCCAAGAACAGTGTTCGTACCGGCATTACTAATCGTCACACCATTTTGGTAAATAATATTATTTTTAATAATCGCTGAATCTGTATCATTTCCGATATCAATGCCAGAGTTAACATTCCCAAAAATAGTGTTGTTATAAATTAGACAATTATCACACCCTCCTGTGTAGAGAAGTTGAATTCCATGGGTTCCGTTTCTATAAACTAGATTATTATAAACTTTGGTGCCGAGACCGCTTGCAATGATGCCGCGGTTTCCATTGGAATACACTTTATTTGATCTGACGATATTGTTTTGTGTTCCGCTACTGCCGCCGCTATAAATATGTATGCCATATCCGCTGTTGTTATTAATTGTATTCCTCTCGGTCAAATTGTTCGGACAGCCTAAATAAATTCCGTGGTCAAACTGCTGGCTTGTGCCGTTGTTGTGGATCCAATTGTTTATCCATTCATTCGAACCTATATGCGCACAGCCCGCGCCCTGAACACGTGAATTCATAATCTCATTATTGATAAACCGGATATGATGCGCAGAATCTTCCGCCCACGTTATATTTCCGGTGGTATTTATTCCGTCGATAATGAGTCCGTTTATCTCAATATACTGCTGATTGGCATTATCAAAAGAGAAAATACGGCCTCCTCCGTTCGGTTTTATTGTTACTGTGTCGCCTGTCCGTGCTTTTATAATGACCGGCGACGTCCACGAACTTCCTCCGGGAATACACTGGGTTGAATTTACATTGCAGTCGAATTGATCGGTAAAAGTTGCCGAACCTCCCACAGAATTTGCGCGAAGTTCAATAGTATCTCCTCCGGTTATTCCGCAAGGATTTCCGTTTATTAATTTAGATATTGTCGCAAATGGCATTGACGGGCTTTGTGCCTGTGAGCATGAGTACGAATCGCTTCCGTTCGGCTGGACATAAAAAGTTCTTAAAGAGGTTGAGACTGGCGTAGGTGTAGGAGTTGAAGAAACACTCGTTCCCACCATCGTTCCTGAAAGTGTAAGCGAACCCCAGAGATTGGGTTGAGAGTAATTTCCTGTTGAAATGATATTCTGCCAATCAAATTGTTTTGATACTCCCCCGTCTCTGTCATTGTTGGTGAGAAGCAGGCCGAGGATTTTATTTGCTTGAGGAATGGTTGAGATAGATGACCATGGGATTTTGATTTCCATAGTGTATCCTCCTGTTTTGGTTAGGGTTTTGACAGAGGCTCCCAACACCGAAGTAGCGTCTTGTTTGTAAAGGGTGATGGCATTATTGATGTTGGTTCCTATGTGCCAGTCGTTTTGATCCATGGCAGTTGATTTATTGTTTGCAATATCGAGGTAGATTTCCGCTCCATCGTCATCAAAGACATAGCTGTCGCCTAAAGCCTCGAGCTGGGAATCGGTTACGTCATATGCAAAGTATAGATTGGTATCATCCCAGAGAGTTGAGACTTTGACTGTGTTATTGGATCGGGCTGGATTTGTGAAAGTTGTCGAGTTAGCTAAAGACCAGACACTTTCATTCAAACTGCCGTCCATGGTTATGGGAGCGAGGGTTTTGAGGGAGGTGATGGAACTCAAAATCGAAGTCGGGATCGGTGTTGGAGTTGGAGTGGGGGTGGGAGTCGGTGTTGGAACAGTTCCGGCATATTCGTAAGCGCCGATATCATATGCGCTTCCCTGCGGGCGTGAGACGCCGTCAAAGTCGGTGGTGACTCCATATATTGCGGCATTGATTCCGGCATTTAACGCGGGGGAAGTTGATTTTAAGTGATAATCTCCGCTTCCATCAGGTTGATAGTTCATAAATTGAGGATCCTGACTGATCGTGTTTACAATAGTGCCCTCCGTAGTGTCTTCCACATTTGCGGGAGAATTATTGAAGATAATGTTATTCTCAAATTTAACGGTCAAATCGTCTCTGTTCCCCATCAGCCGATAACCATAACTATGATTATCATAGAAAATATTGTTCGCTACATAGATATTGCGCGCCACCCCCAGATCTTGCCCGCCCACAACAATTCCCGCGGCCCGATTATTGAAAGAAAGATTATTTAACACTTTCACATCATATGGATCGTGCCACAAATGCAGTCCGTAAGATTGGGATTTATAGACAATATTATTTGCAATTATTCCGCTGCCATAGCCGTGGTAAATACCATGCTGACCAGATCCCGAGGAAGGACAATTATATGAAAGATCGTGAACTACATTGCCAATGATGTCATTATCAGTAGCGGAGCGAGGACTTGTAGCGCCAGATCCCGCAGTATCAATTCCGGCGCCCATATCGCCCGTGCCGTAATCGCCGCAATCTGCGCGACCCAAATGATGCACATGATTACCTATTACTTTGACATGCGAAGCATAATTAAGAATTCCTATTTTAGCATCGCCTGAAATATCAAATCCTTCAATATTGATATAATTCACATTATTTATCCATGCGTAAGGAACACCTGAAGTTTTTATCTTCGCGCCCCATTTTTGTTCCGAGATAAAACGGATGCGGGAAATAGCAGTGCCGCCTCGGTTAGTAGTAATTGCGTTTGTGTATGTGCCTGGTTTTACGATAACAGTGTCTCCGGGGCTCGCAATGCCCGCGGCTTTTTGTATTGTAAGAAATGGTGAGGCTTGTGTCCCCGAATTCGCATCATTCCCATTCGTTGCCACATAATAAATATTTCCTGTGGTGGGGGCAACAACCTGCGCCATCCCCGCATCAAACTCCCCGCTTCGGTTCGCCACGAATAAAACTCCGGCCGCAACGCCGACAGCAACGCCAATCGCTAGCCACGCGTGCCAAGAGCGCACGCGGGTTTTGCCGACAACGATGAAGTCTTTCCCAAGAGTTTTTAAAGTATTCTGGACTAATCTTTCATTTGATTTAGACATTTTATTTATTTAATTCTTGCAGTGGTTTTAAAACATCAAACCGGCTCACGACGCCGATGACTTTTTTATCTTTATCAATAACAGGTATTGGATTTACTCTGTGATGCTCGCGAAAAGTTTTAACCATTTCATCGAAAGATGTTTCCGGCGCGAGTGTTAGAGGGTCTTCATTCATCACGTCTTTCACTTTTAGCGCTGAAACCTCTTTAACCTCTTTTTGAAATTCAGAGCTATCTTGCTTCAATACTTTCAAATTTTCTAAAATTTTCTGGAAAGTCGGCAGATGGATGGAGGAGCCTTTTTCAATCAAATCATACTCCGTTAAAATTCCAACGAGTTTATTCTCTTTATCCACTACTGGCACACCGTCAAAATTATGCGCCATAATAATCTTTGCCGCTTGAATAAGTGGAGTCTCTGCCTCGACGCTAAATACTTTTTTAGTCATCACATCTTTAACAAAAATATTGTTCATATTTTATTTACTCGTCTAAAAATTGCGGCGTAAAAGTTATTGCCACCATGATTCACTCCTTTTATAATATCAAGAATGTTAGTTGAAGGTTACAAAAAAAAGTGCATAAAGCGGCTCTTTTTTAAATAAATGCTCAATAAATTTGAAATTTTTTGCTCGTAAATAAAAAATATATCAAAGAAAGCTCGCATCTCTAAAAACTCCATATTTATCAACAAAGGTCGAGAGGTCGACTTGATTGAACCACATGGAGTCAAGATTGTAATGAATTTCTTGGACTTGTCATTATTAA
>Ga0209211_10008656_pt1 | contig 13844 bp, 12 predicted proteins | sample RifGroA2_FD_183992 | JGI IMG/M metagenome (GOLD analysis project Ga0209211, IMG submission 183992) | Groundwater microbial communities from Rifle, Colorado, USA - Groundwater A2 (SPAdes) (version 2) | ecosystem: Environmental > Aquatic > Deep subsurface > Groundwater | place: Rifle, Colorado...
ATATTATTTTTACTTTTTTTCCAATCCATTCGATGGGAACATAGACACGACCACTGTTCCCACTTTGGTTCACTTGCTTTTCCAACATTTCAAAACCAGACAATTGGATTTTTGTTTCTTTCATATTAGCTACAATGTAGCTAACTAATATAAATACTTTTATATACTGAAGAATACAAATTGATGTAAAAACTCAGAAATCAGCTAAACAAATACCATAAAGTGAATAATAGCCAGATGATTATTAATTCCAATTCATTCTTTAAATTAATTGGGCAAATTGTACTTGATTTTGATAATTACTATAAGATAATAGATAGCCAACTGATGGCTCTAAGGAAAGAACTTTATCAAAAATTTTTTGATTTAATTGAAAAAGAAAAAGAGGAGTTGCAGAGACTATTAAAAGAAGGGTATAGTGAAGAAAGAATTGCCAAAGCAATATCATCTGATTTTTCTATAAAGACTCCTGCAATCAATCCAAAGCTCCTGCCATTGGCTCGTATAGCTAAAAATGCAGTTAGTATAATTGGAATATTGCTGCTTCCGTTCTTGGCTTCGAATACTAAAGCTGAGATTTTTAGGGTAGACGACAGAAATATCAAGGCATTTCCCTACATGATTTATGAAAAGCCGACAGGAAAACCTTTAGTTTTCAATAAAGATGGTGTGAAATGCAATATAGTTTTCAGATCTGAAGCCAGCGCTGGAAGATACAGGGATCTCCAAAATAAGATGGAAGGGGGAGAATGGCTTGAAGTCATGAAAAATCCCCAATTCGATTCAAACTTTCGATTTGGAAGAGGGGGAGGATCCTATATACTCGCGCAATGGAATTTAGGTAATTTACCAAGTAAGATTAAAACTCAACCTAAAATTCTTCAAAAAGATAGGCTCAAACAGCTTATAGGTGTTGTAAATGAGGTTACTCATGAAGGGCTGCCCTCGCCAAGCAAGGATGGGGAAATCACCTACGAGTTAAATCCCAAAGGAATGGATGGAATGCTTGCGGTCATTATTAAATATGGCAAATATGCTTTCCATATACTGATAAACGCAAAAAATGATAAGATTATTAAGATGGTCATATATCAAAATGGGGAGCAATTTTTTGAATTGAGCGAGCAGGGGAAATATTTTATATCAGCTAACGAAGATGTAACTGACCCAACTGATCCTATAATCAGCCAGTCTTCCATGATAGCCCATACAGTATTAAGTCTATGCAGATAAGCTTACAAGCATCAAAACGATCTCATTAACCTCTTTCGGAGTCGCCTTCCCTTTAGTCTTTCTCATGACCTGCCCGACTATGAAATTCAAAGCCTTTGCCTCTCCTTTCTTGAAATCCTCAACAGCCTGCGGATTCTCAGCAATTGCCTCCTTGCAGTATTTCTCCAGTTCAGAAACATCAGAAACAGCCTCTAATCCCCTCTTCTTGATGTATTCCTTTACATCAAAAGGCTTTTCAATTAATTTCTCCAGTATTGTTGATGCCACATTGTCTGTTATCTTCTTTTGCTCCACAAGCCTCAGCAAGTCAATAATATGCCTCTCGTCAATCTCCACTTCATGCAGCTCTTTTTTGTTGTAGTTAAGGACCCTCAAAAGCTCCCTTCTCAGCCATTTTGCTGCCAGCACAGGCTCTATCTCTTCTGCAACCTTCTCAAACAATTCCGCCAGCTTTTTCTCTGAGGCAATAATCTCGGCATCCTCTTTTTTTATTTTGAATTTTTCAACATATCTTGATATTTTGTCATGCGCCAGCTCAGGGATTTCCTTTCTTATCCTGCCAACAAATTCCTCTGTTATGTCCAAAACAACCAAATCAGGATCAATAATGTACCCATAATCCTTCTCTGTCTCCTTTTTCCTTAAAGAAAATGTAATTCCTTTCTCAGAATCCCACGACCTCGTCTCATGAATTATTTTCCTGCCCTGCTTAATCTCGCTTTTCTGCCGCAATACTTCATAATTCAGCGCCCTTTCAATTTCCTTGAAGCCCGTTATATTCTTTACCTCAACCCTTGCATAGCCTCCTTCCCTAACAGAAACATTGGCATCTGCCTTGATGATTCCCTCATTCCCATCAAAAATCTCAAGATAGCCTAATACATTGATAAGCTGCTTCATGAAATCACGGGCTTCATCCGCACTTTCGAGTGCAGGCTCTGTAACAATCTCAACAAGCGGATTCCCCGATCTGTTGTAGTCAACAAGCACATAGCTGGATTCATGCATCCCCGAAGTATGCACCAAAGAAGCAGGATCCTCCTCAAGATGAATCCTCTTTAGCGCAATTTCCTTCCCTTCCTTCAGCTCCAGATTCCCGCCAGTGCCAAGCGGCAGTTCGTACTGCGTAATCTGGTAGTTCTTCGCCATGTCAGGATAAAAATAGGATTTTCTGGAGAAAATAAGCTGGTTTGATATTTTGCTGTTCAGCGCAACGCACAGTTTCAGGATAAACTCAACTGCCTTTTTGTTAAGCACAGGCTTGCTTCCCGGATGCCCCAGGCAGACAGGGCACACTCTCGTATTTGGCTCCTCACTTCCTTTAGTCGGGCAGCTGCAGAACAGCTTTGTTTTTGTGTTCAGCTCTGTATGCACCTCTAAACCAATAACAATGTCTGATGTGAATTTTTCCATTTTAATATATTTTCTCCAAAACTAAATTTCCATTATTATCTCTTAAAAATAAAGTATCGCCATCATTGTTCCAGACAGCGCCAGTCATTTTCCAATATAATTCTGTTTGTGTGTCCTGACCAGAACCAGTGTATATGGTAACTTCTGAATTAACACCTAAATCAAAACTGGAGAAGGTATAAATATGTGTTGCTTCATCTTTTATTGTCCAGCCCTTTAAGTTAATAGATTGTGTGCAGAGGTTATTTAAAATAACATATTCGGCATTTAAATTATAATTGTCATTTCCTTCCGCATCATAATGAAATTGAGAAACAACAATGCAATTTTTATAATCAGAAGTTTTCCATATGCCCAAGCCTTTTGCTTTCGCTTCATTTTCAGCTTCTTCAAATAATTTAGAATATTTGACATCAGGCGGATATTTATAAGCTTCGGCATAGCCTAACTTTACCATCGCTAAATTTACAAATACATTATCAATATAAACATATCTGAGCAATCTGCCATACCTATCAGTATTGGAAATATCTTTTTCCAATGCTACAGTTTTACCTTCAATAAGTTCTTTTAATTTATTTTTTGCTTCTAAATGATAATATTGGCCAGCTTCTGGAGTATTAATTCCAATAAGCCTTGCAGTATCACCTCTGCTTAACCTGATAGTATCACCATCTATAACTTCAGATACAACTGTAGAAATTTGATGTGTTGTTTCTTTTATCGGTTCTGTTATTTCTTTTATCAATTGTCCAGTAGCCTCGCCTAAGTTTGATTGATTTATTTTTTTATTAGTGTTACAACTAACAATAGTCAATGAAAGCAATAAAATAATGAATATTGGCAGTTTAATCATTTTCTAGTCTTATAATCCTCCTGCTTCATTGCAAGGTACTGCTCTTTGCTCATTGAAGAATGCCTAAGGCACGAATTAATTATGACATTCTGCTGCCTCGACCATATTCTGTCATCATGCTCCAGCACATACTTTGCCCAAAAATCCACGAATTTCAGCCTTTCTTTCTGATTCTCATCTATAAATCCCATTCAGCATCACTTTGTATTTTTTAATTAACGATTCATCCAAATGCCCTTTGGCAATGTTCCTTATATGCCTCGCATCTTCAATGTCTTTAGGGGATTTTAGCACTTCTTCTTTAAAGGCAATCTGCATTTCCAGATGCGATATTATTATCTCGTCTTTATTGATTTTTACAGTGATTATTTTTGTCAGCGAAATTTCATCAATTTTATTCTTTGAAAATTTCAGCTCCATATTTGGGATGATTGTGTCTTCTTTCGCAAATCTGACAGGGATATTGTCATTCAGATAGCTATAGACATCTTTGGGATTTTCAGCATTCAGGCAGTAAAAACCTCCATTTCTCAGTTCTTTCAGCAGGCCCGAAAAGCTTATTATGTTCATCCTTGGGACTATGATGTCAATGTCCTCGCTTGCTCTTGCCCTTCCAAGCAGAATAGAGGCATAGCCGCTGACTACAGCGTATTTAGTGTATTTTTTTAATATTTTAATAAAATCCAGTGCAAATAAGTCTAATTCCGACAATTCCCGCTCAAGTTTTATCGTGTTGTTTGGCAAAAATTTCATTTTTCCATTGAATTATTCTTCTAAATGCTCTCTCACAGCAAAATTCAAAGCATCAAACCTGTTTTTGCTCAAAGCCTCTATTTCTATACCTGCTTTATTATCAAATATCTTTTTAATTTTGATTGTGCCAAAAATAACGGTTCCTAACTTCTCATCAGTAAAGAACAAATTCCCATAATAAATAAAAAGTGCGCTATTCTTAGTTTCTTCTTCACAATAGAATCGCTGATCATCCTGGAAGCTTCCAACTAATTCAGTATAGTTATCATTAGTCTTAATTTTGCTCTCAATCGGCTTAAATAAGCTGTATGTTGCATAATCAATATTTGCTACAAATGGCTCTTTTCTTTTTATTTTATCAAGGCAGCAATCTTTAAGGTAATTTTTAGAACCGCATATGCATAGTTTAGAAACATCTATTGGCATGATCGAGGATAATTGCAGTCTTTTGCTCTCATTTGTCTTTTCGTCAAAAATTTGATAACTCTGGAATACTATTACTCCGCTATTTTCTTCAAGTAATTTCATAGCTTCTTGTTTTGAAATGTTTATAAGTCCTTTTATATTTTGGGATACGGAATCTGTATTATGAGTTGATGCATTCTTTATAGTGGCTTTTATATCTTCATCTTTTACCTTTTTAAATTTAGTGGATAATTCAAACTCTATCTCCTGCTCCCTAATAAATTCTATTAAAGAGTCAAAATGTGATAGTGTAGCACTATCATAATCCTGTGAATCGTATAAGCTACGTAATTTCTTAAGGTATAGAATTGCTTCATCTTTCGCTTCTTTAATTTCATAGTATTTGTGTCTATATTTGAATATTCCAACAAAATTAACATAAACTGCAATAAGTTTTGGATTTAATTCTATTGCCTTTTTGTAGTGCATTATTGCATCATCATATTTATTAAATTTTCTTGCAGAGTTTCCTGCCCTAAGACACAATTCTCCATCAAGCGGTTTTTCTTTTATTCTTCTCATCAAATAAGGATACACGTCATCAAGCCCTATTTTTTTGTCTTCTACCATCACTTTTTTACCGATATTAGCAACCCCTCCTGATTCGCCCCACCACAATCTCATTTTTTGTCCTGTTATCTGCATTTTTCCCTCTTTTGTCAGTTCAACATTATGGCTGAAGCAATATTTACACATTATTTCCTTTTCGAACAGAAACCTGCCAGAATCTTCAATCTCCCAGATTAATCCTGGCTTTAAATTTTGCCTCTTGCTGCAATTCAGGCATTTAAAATTAAGTTCAAGTTCTTCATCAGTAGTTAACTGGAGTTCATTATACAATTCAGAAATTTTCTTTCTTTCCTCTTCCATCACCTCAAATACTTCCTGGCTAGCCTTTTGTTTTTTTGCCTGCTCTATCGCTTCTGATAAGACAAACACTTTTGGCTTTCCAAGCTTCCTGTTAATCCTCGCATCAAGGAATAAAGCGTGATATGATTTGGGATAAACTGTCAGTATTCTTGTAATGCAATCTAATGCGTTATCATAATCTTTTTTTGCTTCAAAATCAATTGCCTGCTCCAATAATTCTTTCTCATTTATGCTTTCTTTTTTTAATTTTTCAATTTTTTCAAAACCTTTTTTCATTTCCTCTATATCCTTCCCGGATTTTTCTGGGTCTTCTATGGCTTCAATTGTTGATTTTATTTCCATTTGTTCATGCTCAGACAAATGATTCATTGATGCTAATTTTTCAAGCAATGGAAGGATTTCCTTTTTCTGCTGAACACTAAAATCATAAGTAAAGTGGTCAATTTCAAGCCATCCGTCATATTTTTCAGTATTTTCAATGTAATCATTTAGAATATCTGCCATAAATGCATAAATGGTATCGTGCTTTATTCCTGTAAGCGCGCCAACGAGGTAAGCATAATATTCCTTATTTTGAAAATTTGATTTGACTTCACTCAATAAAGGCTTTATTGCCGGCTCACCAATGGAGACTAATGCTGACAGAGCGTCATCGCAGCATTCCCAGTAATCTCCATTCTCATTATTTTTTATGAAATTGATGAGAGGTTTTATTGATTTCTCACTTTTGATTTCCTTCATTATTTCAAGGGCAAAAGTACAACTCCATGTCTTTTCATGCTCTAAAAGTGGATGTAGGTATTCAATGCATTTCTCACCCTGTTCAATGAAATTCTTAATTATGTCGCTTAATCTTTTTTTTACTTCGCCATATGAAAGCTTGTAACCTTTATTATTGTCAAATTGTTTTAGATCCTCTATTAAAGAAATAGTGTCTTTTTCAGTTGAATTTGTGTTATTTTCCATTTTATTTCCTCTCAAATACTCCCCCCAATCTGCAGCAGCTTGCCTTCCTGAAGATGGTCTCCAATCAACAGCATCCCGACAGGCAGGTTCCTCTCAAATCCCACAGGCACATTCAGGTGAGGCAAGCCTGCAACATTAGGGCCTACAAGCATCACATCAGCCATATAATTCTGCAAGGGCGTAAGCTTCTCTATTTCCGAGAAAGTAGGGGGCAGTATCGGCACAGTAGGGCTGACCAATGCATCAAACTGCTTAAATGCCTTCTTGTACTCTTTTATCATCAAAGTCCTTACTTTCGCCGCTTTTATGTAATAGGCATCCCTGAAGCCAGACATTCTTGCAAATGTCCCAAGCATGATTCTCCTCTTAGCTTCATCTCCAAAATTATGGCTCCTTACTTTTGAAAAATATTCATTGAAATTCCCTTCCAGTTTCTCCGCCATCCCATACCTCATGCCGCAATACTTGGCCAGATTAGTGCTCGCCTCAGAAGTTGCGATCATGTAATACACCGCAAGCCCGTATTTGATAGGCAGTTCCAATGAAATCTCCCTGCATTCCGCACCTTCTTCCTCTAATTTGCTTATACCATTCCTTACTTTCTCCTCAACTTCATTCTCAACACCCTCTGCAAACGCCTCTTTTATTACTCCAATTTTCATTCCTTCAGCGCCCCTTCCAATATAGCTTCCATAATTTTCCTTAGGCTCATTTAATGAAGTGCTGTCCAGAGCGTCATGCCCGGCTATCACATCAAAAAGCAGCGCAGTGTCATGAATTGTCTTTCCCATTGCCCCTATTTTATCCAAAGAATTTCCGAAATCCATTAAGCCATATCTGGAAACCCTGCCATAAGTAGGGCATAATCCGAATACTCCGCAGAAAGAAGCAGGCGCCGCTATCGATCCTCCTGTCGACTCGCCTAAAGCAATGTGGGGAAAATCAGCTTTCTGCGTCATCCCTCCTGCCCCGCCAGAGCTTCCCCCGCAGCTTCTCTCCTTGTCAAAAGGATTTTTTGGAACTTTAAATCCAACCCCTACATTGATGCTGAACCCCCCAAACCCAAATTCGTCCTGCGCTGTTTTTCCAATAATAATGCCCCCTTGCTCTTTGACGCGCTGAATCACAGTGGCATCAAACAGGGGCTTGTAGCCTTTCAGAATCTTGCTTCCCGCAGTGCTCTCCACTCCTTTAACGCAGATGCTGTCTTTGACAGAAACCGCAACTCCAAGAAGTTTTTTTTCAGAAAAAAAATTTTTCCCTTTAGAAAAAATTTTTCCCTTTATTTCTTCTGCCTGATGTATTGCCAATTCTTCTGAAATTGTGTTAAAATAATTATAATCATGGTTTATTCTCCTACATTTTTCTACTATCTTGTGGACATGCTCAACTATGTCAACCTCGCTGTTCCTTATTTTCTCAGTAAATTCAGCAGCATTCATTTTAGCTGTCAGCAATTGAAACCCTGCTCATTTTATCTCCTGCTAATATTTTTTCAGCCACGTCCATTCCCTGAATTACCTTTCCAAAAACCGCATAATTGCCGTCAAGAAATGGAGTCGGCGCAAGCGTTATGTAAAACTGGGATGTTGCGCTGTTCGGGTCATTTGTCCTTGCCATCGCCAAAGCCCCTTTAACATGCTTCAGGCTCGGATTGATTTCTAAAGGTATTGTCTTCCCGCTCCCCCCTGTGCCGTCTCCTTTTGGGTCTCCCCCCTGCACGACAAATCCAGGCTCTACCCTGTGGAATGTAAGCCCATTGTAAAATCCCAAATTTGCCAAATCAATGAAGTTCTTGGCAGTAATAGGCGCCTTGTCAGCATAAATTTCCGCTTTTATTGTTCCCTTGTCAGTTTCAATTATTGCATATTTTACCATAGTTTCACCTGCAATATTGTTTTCTTCGTTTCTATCAGTAACCGCCTTGTTGCTATCCTTAATTTGGCCTGGCGAACAGGACGCAATAAGCATCAGCGCAAAAACTCCAAAAATTATTTTTTTAAGCATCTTAAACCACCCTCGGCCCCTTGAAATACCCGTCCTTCTTATGCTCAGTCAATGACAAAGCCTCTTCCTGCGAAATGCATTTGCCTTCAATATCCTCGCGAACAGAGTTTCTTATTTCAACGGGATGGAAGCTGGGCTCAACATTGTCTGTGTTCACTTCGTTTAATTTTGAGAAGAACTCCAGTGCCTCCTTAAGCTGCGGAATGAATTTCTCCTTTTCCTTTTCAGTCAGCTTCAGCCTTGCAATCTCGGCAACATGCTCTATTGTTTTACTGTCTATTTCCATCAAAAACAGTTTATTTACGGCGTTTATATAATTTGCTGTGAAGTTAGTTTTCCAACATAAATTTAAGTAATAATCTTAATTTAGCTTGCTTTTCTTAATGGCGCTGAATAATTATCTCCCATTATTTCATTATAAATGGCTTCTAATTGTGGCTTTAATTGAGGATGAGGCATTAATGCAGTGGCAGTCTGTATAGTCAGTTCTGTAACCAAATCGCCGATGTTTCTATGAGTTAGAACGGTAACTTCGCGTTCTTCCTCGCCTTCCTGCGGCTGATAATCAACAATAAAATCTCCATTAGGCGTACATACTCTTATTTTAGCTACTTCTGGAGCAACCAATGATGAATACGCAGATGCATCAAGGAAATGTCCAATATTACATTCCACAATATCATCATCATAATTTTTTGGAAAAACAAGAAGTCCTTTATAATATGGATTAAGTTTACCATTATTTGGAACTTCAGGAGATTCATACTTTCTCTCATGCTGAAGTACAATTTCTCTCAGGACTCCAACATTATAATTTGGATCATTGTCTGAGGGCCAGTATACTCCTAATAATCTTCTTAGAGGGAAAAACTTCGATAGATAGATTGAAAAGTCTGAGGACGAGTATACTCCTAATAATCTGCCATATTCTGATCCTTCTCGTCTTTCGGGGTTCCTCCATATATCAATATCATGAACTTCAATCACTTTTTCAGAATCAAGGGATATTCTTCCTTCTCTTATTCGATTCCGTCCACTTGAGGGCATACGTTTCATATCATAAGATAGTTCAGGCATTTGCAGTAGAAATGTATTTTCTTTTATAAAATTTTCTAGGTTTGTTTTTATTTTGAGAGTTTATACAAAATTACTATCAAAACTCCCTAATCTCCTTCATCTCATTATATCTTTTCTCAATCTCTTTCATTGTAATATTCTTCAATCTATTTACGCTGAAATCCTCTGCATTGTGGGATGCGATTGCGCTGCCATAGACAATAGCCTTCCTTATGTTGGGCTCTGAGAAGTCTCTTGTTTTTGCCAGATGCCCTATCAAGCCGCCTCCAAAAGAATCTCCGCATCCTGTCGGGTCTTTTGTATTTTCTAAGGGATAGCCAGGGGCGCTGAAATGCCTGCCATCCATAAATAATAATGCGCCATGCTCGCCTTTTTTGATGATGACTCCCTTTGGTCCAAGCGCAAGCGCCTTGTTTGCCGCAGTTACAAGATTAGTAGTATTAAAAAGCATCCTCGCCTCCCCGTCATTCAAAAGCAGAATGTCTGCCTTTCCTATAACCTCAAGCAATTCTTTTTTCTTTATATTAATCCATAAGTTCATTGTGTCAAGCACAATAAACTCAGGCTTCTTAAGCTGTTTTAATGCGCTTAGCTGCAATTCTGGATCTATATTCGCAAGAAAAACATGCTCAACATCCTTGTAGTTTTCAGGAATATTAACTTTAAATCCCTCCAATGAATTAAGTTCTGTCTTTCTTGTCTTTGCCTCATTCATGTCAAATTCATAGTATCCTTCCCACCTGAAAGACTTCCCCTCTTTCTTTATCAGGCTTATGTCAATGTTTCTGCTTTCGAGCAGCTTAAGATGCTCTTTTGGGTAGTCCTCTCCAACAACAGAAAGTATTGCAGGCCTGCAGAAAAAGCTCGCTGCCATTGCAGCATAGGAAGCGCTGCCCCCCATTGCATTATCCGCTTTGCCAAAAGGCGTCTCTATATTGTCTAAAGCAACTGTGCCTAAAATCAAAACATCTGCCATAATCCAAGGCAAAACTGTGCTGTATTAATAGTTTTCTGAACATTTCGAACCAAATATTTAAATAATAGTATACTAAAGTATATTATGGTATACCTTGAAGCCTATAACAACAATCAAGCTAGCCAAAAGCACAGTTCTACTTCTTAACAGGCTAAAAATCCATCCAAGGCAGCCGTATGATGAGGTCATTTCTTTCCTCTTGAAACCTCATAGCTCTGCTGATCTTAAATTCTCTCCAAATTCCGGCGATATTACTACGATCAAGCTCTCAAAAACTAATGCCAAGAAATTGGGTTCATTAAAAATCCATCCAAGGCAGCCGTATGATGAAGTTGTCATGGCGCTGATAAGAGAACACAAAGAAAAAAATGAATAAAAGATATTTTGCGGGAGGAATTGCAATTCTGCTTGTTTTGGCAGTTGCAGCCATATTTACTTCTTATCCGCCATGGAGCATAAGCGGTTTTGCAATAATAGAATCAAAGCAATACACTGATGAGATTAATCTCCAATTTAACGGCACTGGAAGCTACACCTATGAATGGTCTCCTGGAAAGGAAAGAATTGAGGGAATAATGCTTTATGGGTCCGCTTCCAGGGGCGGCAAGGCAGGGATATACTTAATGATTAATGAAACAAGAAAGATAGTGTATTCAAAAGACGAGAATAAAACAGTATACTCAAAAATTGCAGCGCCAAGTGACAATTTAACAATAGATTATGCAATAAATGAATCCAGCAGAAAAATAAGATTGGCTCTTGAATACGGCAATGAATCTTATTTTGATGAGGATAATGACGGCATTGAAAATCTGAAAAATGTGGTGGACTTGTCAATTAAAAATACTGCATTTGGAGATGCTTTTAATGATTCGAATCTATGTTCCCAGTGGGAAGTTTACAGCTACGACTCAAATAAATTTTCGCGATTATGCTACGGCTCTTCCCAATGCTGCTCCCTGCTCGGCTTGGAATCCTCAAGAAACACATGGAGCGGGCAGTTCTACATTTCATACAACCAATACGGCTCTGCATACATCAACACTGTAAGCGCAAGGGTGCTTTACGCCGATTTCAAAAACTCCACAGGCTCTGCACTGCCTGAAACCCTTTATGTCTCTGAATGGAAAAGCCTCCAGGTAATTTTCAGGCAGGAGTTAATTAGCCTGGAAGGGGTTTGCGGCGAGTTATGCGGGGCAAATTTCAATGAAAGCTCCTACAGGTTCATATTCGAGATAGAAAACGCGTCCTTAAGCATTGAAAAAATCTCCTACATCTCAAAAAAAGCAAAGGAGGAAAAATTAACCCAGAAAAAGTTCATGCATCAGATAAATCTTGAGCCTTCTGAGTCAATTGCAATAAACCTAAGCGATTATTTTGAAAGCGTCTATCCAATCGAATACAGCTATTTTCCAAATGAAAGGATTTCAATCAAATTTTACAATGAAATTGCAGATATAACTGCAGGAGATATCCAAGGGCAAGCATTTACATACATCACAGCCAACAATTCCTACGATTTTGTGCTGTCTAATGTATTCTCTATAAACATTTCAGCCAAAGAAGAAATGCAGGTAGAAGGCATCAAGCCTGTGCAGGTGAGAGCAAGAATAGGCCAGCCGGTAAAATGGAGAAAGTCAGTAAAAGCATTAAGCGGGACATTGTCCGTGAATATAACTCCTGAAGCCATGAATATTACAATAATAAAGGAGGGTACTTCAAGAAACGAAAGCGTTGACGAGAGAAAAGTCCTTGTAAATATAGGGGAGCAGATAAAGGAATTAAGAGTATTCAACATTGAAAAGAAAATCAAGGAAGCAAATGCAAGCAGAGATGCCATAAAAGTAGTGTCCTTAAAGCAGGAGCTTGAAAAAGCCAAGAATGAAGAGTTCAGGGCGATAACAGGCTCTGTTGTCCAGGAATCTGCTCCGCAGGGGCTTGAAGAGAATATCACGCTGATCATAAGTGAGCCTTCAATAGCAGGAGAAGATATTATAATAGAATATGAAACGACTCCGCCGATTGCAATTGAAAATAATATTAGCCATTATACAAAACTTATCACAATAAGCTCGGAATTGCCCTATACGGATATTATAGCTTACACGCAAATACCCGAGTCGCCTAAAAGCAGCATAAATCTTTATTGGATTACAGACGGCTCAAAAATAGAGGTTGCGCAAAGTGAAATTAATTACATAGATTATGACAATGATGAGTTAATTGATGAGATAGAATGGACCGTTCCTCATTTAAGCAATCAGACTTATGAAGTTTCAATTACAATATTGAATATCCAAAGCTATCCCGCATTGTTTGGAAACTGGACAGTAAGCTTCAATGCAACTGGAACAGGAAACCTCACAATAACAGCAACAAACGGCACATCTTATGCAGAGATTTACAATGACGATGAGGACTCCATCAATGACTTGGAGCTTCAGGAATTAAAATGCGGCAATAATATCCTGTTCAATAAAAACAGCAATATTAATGATGATAATTTGTACTTAATAAACCAGAATAATGAAAGGGTAAAATTAGTTGATACAATTGGGCAAAAAATAGCGATTAAATCGCTATTTTTTGCAGATTTTAATTGCGACAATGAAACTGCATACCACACTGTGAAAGTCTTGACCTCTGGCATCCACATACAGCAGTTTAATTTCTCCGGCCAGATAGATTATGCATATAACACAGTTGCGAGTGACACTTGCGATGAGGGCGACAATCTGACTTTATGTGTCATTAGCTCTATAAAAAGTGTTACAAATGGCTCTGTGCTGCAGTATAATAACCTTACAATAAAAAGCGGCGGGGCTTTGGTAAATATAACCCCCACAGCCTATTTTAGAATAAATGCTTCTAATATAATCATAGAAAGCGGAGGCGGAATTGAGGGGAATGTAAACATTACTGCAGCAAACCTCACAATACTCCAAGGAGGTTGGATTAATGCTACTGGGTTGGGATATGCTGGTGGCGCAGGGGGAACTGGCAGCGCTGCAACAGGCCATAATGGTAGCGGTCCTGGCAGAGGGATAGCAAATAAAGACACTAGCGCAACAGGCGCTGCAGGAGGAGGGAGTTATGGTGGTGTTGGAGGAGCAGGCTCAACAGTTGGATCCTCTGTCAGCAGTATTTATGGCAATGCCATCTACCCACCAGATTACGGCTCTGGTGGTGGCGGAGGAGACTGCAGCGGCGGAATCGGCGGAGCAGGCG